>Ga0070666_10001776_pt1 | contig 13132 bp, 11 predicted proteins | sample KBSS23metaG_FD_64677 | JGI IMG/M metagenome (GOLD analysis project Ga0070666, IMG submission 64677) | Switchgrass rhizosphere microbial communities from Kellogg Biological Station, Michigan, USA - KBS S2-3 metaG | ecosystem: Host-associated > Plants > Roots > Rhizosphere > Soil ... | reverse complement strand
TGCTGCGCTGCACCCAAGCTCTTGTTTTTGCTGGATACGGGCTCTTTTCCCACAGCCAACTTGTCACGAAACCTTCGTAAATCCCTGTTCGACATAAGTAAAAACCCGATTGACATAATTTGCCGACCTTCTTAACTTAAGGTGGTGTAAGGGGGGGGCATGAGCGGGTCGGAAAAAGAAGCGCTTCTGAATGTTTTTGCCGCACTGGTGCGACCGCTCATGCGTGCGGCTTTCGAGTATGGGATCTCGGCCGGGGAGATCGCGAGCGTGGTGCGCCGGGTCTATATCCAGTCGCTTGAGGCGCGCCTCGTGGAGCAGAAACGGCCTACGACGGATGCGCGGCTGGCGGTGGTGTCGGGGTTGACTAGGTCGGATGTGGCGGGGTTGCGGGAGGGGTTGAGAGAGGGTGCTCTGCACGGAGGTAAAACTGGCGCAAGTGCCGATCAAGTTATGAACTTGCTCAGTACATGGCATACACACCCAAGCTTTTCTGGTGCTTATGGATTGGCGATGGATCTTGATCTCGTGCCAACATCCAATTCACCGCGTCATAATTTTCAAGAACTAGTTGATACAGTATGTGCGGGCGTTGACCGCGACGCGCTGCTTGACCAACTTATTACAGCTGGGTCAGTAGAAGTTGTTGATGGAAGTACGGTGCGCTGTATATCTCGCGCGTATATCTCTACTAGTTCAGATACTAACAGAATTGATCGCGTAGGCTGGTTCCTTGGTGCCTTGACAGGGAGCATCGTCCACAATCTTCTGCGCAACGAAAGTGATCCCATATATTTTGAGCGCTTTGTTGTTGCGGATGTTCCCATGTCCGAAGAAGGGCGTGATCAATTTCTCGCAGAAGCTAATGATAAAGGTCAGGCATTGCTTGCGGAGCTAGATACGTTTTTGACAGCGCTATCCGCTGATCAGCCTCAAGCATCTGGCAAAAAATATGGTGTGGGTGTTTATTTCTTTGAAGATCAGACTCAGAAAAAGGAGAACGAAGCAAATAGGCAAAGTAAGGCGACTGAGCAATCGATAGATAGTAAAAGTAAAGCCGTACAGGAAATAGATGTCTTGGCGGCAGGCAATCGTAAACAGTGAATATCCGCTGGGGGAATTTTCAATGAAGAATCGAGTTTTAGTTAGCGTTGTGGCTGCATTGGCTTTTGCAATGAGTGCTTCTGCCGGTGTGAGTGTCAGCGCTGGGAAGGCCGCATTACAAGGTATTGGTGGCACGGGGACCAAAGGTATTGGCGGTACCGGCACTAAGGGCATCGGTGGCACAGGTACCAAGGGTATTGGTGGTACCGGTACCAAAGGCATTGGTGGGACGGGCACCAAGGGTATTGGCGGTACCGGAACGAAATAAGACAGTAAGCAGTTTTGCATTGATCGAGCGCCGCGCCTCTAGGCCGGCGCTCTTTTTTTATTTATAGTGGCAATGCGATAAATTATCGAATTATTATTTTACATACATTACGGCTATAACGAGTTAATTCCACTCGATCTACCATAGGTATGGTCGAAATATATAAGGGAAGGAAATAATGGAGAAAGCCAATTCGCATCGAAAAATAACTATTGAGCGTAAGCACGTCGAATCTTTGCTGTTTCACATAGCTATGTTTCTTAGTATTGGCGGCGTAGCACAGAAGGAAGCGCAAAAGGAATTTGTTTCAGCTTACCGTCGGGCTGTAAAACTTGCTACTGGTCGGAAAATCGAGAATATTGAGTATCCAATAGACCATGCAGATATTGTTGGACTTTGGATGCGTGACAAGAGATTTTTGGACATGACAGGCAGGCCGCGTACATTAAGCCTTCGCGGTAAGAATAGTTTTGTAACTTTAGTACGGTTGGTTAATTCAGGAGCAAATCCGTCCAAAGTTTTGAAAACTTTGATTCGCTATGGAAATGTCCGTCGCGTTAGGGACGGTCGATACTGTTTAGTCAGATCTTTCTTTTCAATTAGCACACCAAAGCGGGTGGCTTTTGAGCCGTCAACGTATTTTCTGGCTGATGCCAGTGAGACTCTCGAAAAAATATTCACGCGAACCAAACAGACAAAAAGTCCAGAGGATTTTTGGCAAAAAGTCGAGAATACTAGATTGTCTGCCAAATCAGCTAAAAGATTTTTAACGTTTTCACGACAGCGGACAATAGAATTTTTAGGAGAAATGGATGAATGGCTTGAGGCAAATTCGGAGACTTCTAAAAGTAAGAAAAGCAATAAGAAACGTCGTGTTGGACTTGGGGTTTTTTCTGTGTACTCAAAACCTAACAACTAGGCATTATAAGCGTCTATTTTATCAAATACTTTGACGCATGGAGGATTTGAATGGCTACTAGAGCTGTATTTAAAAAAACAATTATCAGCAGAAAGAATACTACCTCACTACTATTTCCAATGGCTGCCTTTCTTGGTGGAAGTGGGCTGACCAAAAAGGAGGCAATAGGCGCTTTCTCTTCAATATACGATCAGGCAGTAAGGACATTGCATTCGCGAAAAATGGAATATGTTGGACATACATTTCTTTACCAAGAAATTGTAGCGTTGTGGGTACGAGACAAACAATTTTTGGATGAATCTGGTAAGCCGCGTAATCTTTCGTTGCGCGGCAGAAGTAGTTTTTCTACCTTGGTTCGCTTGGTGCAGCCTGAAGCGAGTCCAAAAGTCGCTTTGTCTGTGCTAGTTCGATGCGGTAACGTTCGACGAATAGGAAAGGAAAGATACGCGCTCGTTCGATCGTTTTTCAGGACCGATGGTCCTAAGTCTGTAGCTTTTGAACCAAACGCCCGCTTCTTGTCGGATTTTTGCACGACACTAGGTAATATACTTAGAAATAAGTCCCCTTCGGGTTTTTCAAGATCTTTCTGGCGAAAAGTTGAATTCTCAAACTTATCCGCCAGTATAGCAAAAAAATTTTCCCTATTTGCCCGAGAGCGTACCTTGATGTTTCTTGAAGAACTTGATGATTGGCTAGAAGCGCATGGGAATAAATCTGAGAATAGGAAGGTCGGGCGAAGAGTTGGTATAGGTGTATTTTCTATTTTCTCCGATCCAGAGATTAAGAACCCATGAGCTTATACGCGAAAGATCAAAGAACCGCGTATAAACTCATGGCTATAATTCAATACATGGAGTATGCAGATGGCCATTCGTAGCGTATCTAAGAAAACAACTATAACTCGCAAGTCTGCCGGGGTGCTTCTATTTCCGGTGGCCGCATTCCTGAATGGAGGAGGGCTGTCCAGGAAAGAAGCCATCAAGGTATTCGCGGACGCCTATGCAAGATCTGGCAGGACAATGCGCGCACAAAGGGCAGAGCACATCGGGAATCCACTCCAGTACTCGGATGTCGTGTCGTTATGGACACGAGATAAAAAATTCCTGGACAAAGCCGGTAACCCGCGCCCCCTTTCGATGAGCGGAAAGCAGGGGTTTTTGGCACTCTTAAAACAGACTGGGCATAAAGCAGATGCTAACGCCGTACTAACAGTGCTCATCCGCTATGGCAATGTCTTGCGGGTAAAAGAAGGTAAGCTCTCGCTTGTCAATCCATATTTCAATACGGCCGACGTCAAGAATATCGCCTTCGAGCCACATGCTTATTTTTTGTACGACGCGAGCTCCACGATGAAGCGGATGATTACGAAAGGCTCTAAAGATCCAGCTGCTTTTTGGCGAAAAACGGAGAATGCTAATTTATCAGCGGCAGCGGCCAAAAGATTCTTTGAGTTCTCGCGGCGGCGCTCCCTTGATTTTATACAGGAGATGGACGATTGGCTTGAGGCGCATGCTAATACTGAAAGAAAAAACAAAACTCGAGAACTACGTGTTGGCTTGGGTCTCTTCTCGGTTTATTCAAAAATAGCGTGAGTTCTTCTGGATGGCTGTCGAGGGGTATCTTTGTCCAAGAAAAATTAGAAGAGAGTCAATCACGTAGCCCAGATGCTACAGGCATCCCTCGTGCCCTTCTGCAAAATGCTGGTGAAACGCAGCCTCGGAGCCGGCGAGTTGATTGAAGCCGTCAAGGCGGCGTACATTCAGGCAGCGGTCGCGGAGGTCGTTCCTTAGGGTTGCCTCCAAATAGCGTCGTGGACGACCCGTACGAACCTACGATCTACGACCCGGCATCTCTATAATCGCACGTGTTGCGTCACGTAAGAAAGTTACTGTTTGCGTCACGTAAGAATGTAACCATGGCCGTGAGCTTGACCGAGTGCGTGAGCCGGTATTCTCCGCGAGTTTATGGGGATCAGGCCTTACTCCAGTACGGTTGGGATAACGGTCGTGGGTTCCCCCCGCTGTCCACAGCCCGAGCGTAGCGAGCGGCTGTGGACAGCGGGGGGAACCGGGCGACCCCGAATGCAGGGAAGCGGGATCCCATGCAAGCCGCAGATCTCACGCTGTCCTCTCCAGCCCGGAAGATCCATGGGCCTCGGGCCTGACCATTCGGTTCTCCTCATGAGCGACCTCGATCAAACGTTCGAGCTCTCCCCGACGCCAGATCTTTACGCGCCGCTGCAGCGTGCGCAGCTGCTTCATCTGGTAAACGCCGGGATATCGGGCCATGAAGGTTTCCAGCAGCTCGATGGGGGTCTGACCGGGATCGGCCTGAAGGCATTGAACCATCTCAGGCCAATGAGCCGCGAAAGGATCGGGACGCGTTCGGCCGCGAGGCTTGCCTTTATTGCGATTCGTACGCGGCCCGATCACCACGCCAAGCGCTTGAGCATCCTTGCGCCACCGAACCACGCGCCGCGTCAAGGAGGCCTTTTGTCCGGCATGAAAGCGACCGGGATTTTGCACGCACAACTCATCGAACAATTCCGCACCGCTCAAATTGGGGATACCCTCGAGCCGCCGGCAAATCTGAGGCCACAGCAGCGTGAACGCATCGGGGCGGCGAACAATGTGCTGGCGCGCAAATTCGCGGCGCTTCTCTTGCAGCTGCTCAGCAAAAGCCGGATCCAGTCCGTGAGCCAGCGGTCGACCCGGCGGCAAAGGTCTGGAGGGGATGACTCGGACCCCGGGGAGCACTTGGACCTGAACGGCGGCGGACTGCGGTACGGTCTCCTTTTGCTTCGGCCATTGTGTCGGCGGGGGCAACGACATCACCGTCGCGGCGGGGCGGATAGGGCGCGCTGGCGCCTCCACAACAGGCACGACACGGACTTCGGCAACGGAGGGCACCACCGGTACGCTCGGGAACACTGTGCGCTGCGGCTCCTGCCGCGGCAGAGGCGCATCGGGCTCACCTCCCTGTGCTGTGACGGCCAAACGCGCTCGCAGCGCGTGGATGTCCGCCATCAGCTTGACTGGATCGAGCGAGGCGGCCAGCTCACGCAGTTTGTCCTTGTTGGACTGAGGGATGTTTTGCGCCTCCAGCAGCCGCTCATAGGGCGTCGCGGGCGGCAAATAGCGCTTGGTGACTTGAGACCCCACACGGTGCTTTTCGGCCAGCTTGAAGGAGGGTTGGAAGAAATTCTGGTACAGCCGGATCGTCTCGTACAGCCGGGACAGTATCCGACAAGCGGCGATGCCCTCAAAGCGCTCATAGCCCACGTGACGCCGCACGACATCGCCATTTTTCTGCTCGATCCAGCACTGATCGTTCTTGCGATACGGGCGCGAGCGAGTCAGCTCGATGTGATGGTGGATGCAGAACTCCATCAGGGTCTCATTGATGAACTCTCCGCCGTTGTCGACGTCGAGGGCGTTCAGGACAAAGGGCAAACCGGGGTACATCCGCTCCAACGCTTGCACGACGAGCCCGCTGTCGCGCACCAGAAGCGCTGCACACTCCGTCCAGCCGCTGCCGATATCGGTCAGCACCAGGGAATGGATGTAGCTGCCGCGATTGTTCCCGCCGCAGTGAGCCACGAGGTCCATCTCCATGCTTCCGGGCGGAGGGTCTTTCCAGTCGCCAAAGGTGCGCACCGGGATGCGACGGCGGATCTCCGGCACGGCCCGGCGACGCTTCTTCGTGGCGTCCGCGTTACGGATGCTGCGCAACTGCCGGTCGATCGTCGAGGCGCTCATATCGAGCAGGAGGGTCCGCACGACTCCATCGAGCTTCAGACGTTGATGTCTCTCGAGCGAATCGAGCGTGCGCGGCATCGCCGCCTTGATGATCCGGCTGCAGGCGCGGTCGAGCACCTCCCACACCTCAACCAGGACCTTCTTGGCCGCCTCATCGTAGAGCGACGACCGACGGCGGTGTCTTGGGCCTTCCTGCTCCTTCACCGGCGGCCCATTGAGCAAGCGCAGGGCATACTTTTCGTGATAGCTCGTAGCAGCGACGAACTCTTTCAAGATCCGCTTCTTGGTGCGACTGCGCGAAGCTTGGTAGCGCGGACGCAGCACCTGCAGCAGCTCACGCCGCGCCTGCGGGGTCAAGGGTGTATCCATGGCAGCCTCCTGGATGGGAACCACTGCTCTGCCAAGAGCAAGGTCAAGGTGGCTGAAATGGTTACATTTTAACTGACGCAACGAATGCATTTAGTTACTTTTTAGGTGACGCAACGCGACAGCTATAATTGCCGGCAGCACCAAAATATCCCCCTCACTCGCTTCAACCCCCGTTTCCGAGCAGCCTTGGCTCTCTCGAAGGCGCCCTTCTCCCCAAACCGGTTGACGGAGAACCTCAGGGTCTCGCTTTGCCCCGGCGTGGTCGGCCAGATGGCCTCCCAGTACCAGCTATAGCGCATTCTGCCGTTCTTCAGGCGGTAGCCGCTGGCGAAACGGCATACCCCCACGACGCCGGACTGGTTGTGCCGGCGGCGGATATTGGCGAATTCCCTGCGGGTCAGGGGAGAGACATGCCGCATTAGCTCGTCGCGGTAGCGTCGGGCCAGCCGTAAAGCCTTGCTTTTACCCCCGCATTTCAGGTCCGGAAAGTTCCGGACGTACATTTTACGGCGGCGCCTGAGACTGACGCGCCAGGCGTGGGTGTTATGCGTCTCGTCGTCGATTCGCGAAATGCCATACATCGATCGTGTCTTAGTGCCCACCGCAGGAATTCTCTTTGATCTTGTTCGATCCGGCGGGCATGTTACCGCATCACAGTAATTTTGCCGCGGTCGTCCAGAACGCTGGGGTCAGGGGGTTGAGGACTGTGGCAGCTGGTCCCGCAGCGCCCGCCGCAAAATCTTCCCGACGTTGGTTTTGGGGAGCTCGGCCCTGAAGTAGACATGCTTAGGCGTCTTGTAGCCGGTCAGCGACTGGCGGGCATGCTCGATGATCTGCTCGGGGGTGAGGGAGGGGTCCTTGCGGACGACGAACAGGGCAACGGCCTCCCCGGAGCGCTCGTCGGGCTGGGCCACCGCGGCGACTTCGAGCACGCCGGGGTGAGCGGCTACCACCGCCTCGACTTCATTGGGATATACGTTGAAGCCGGATACGTTGATCATGTCTTTCTTGCGGTCTTCGATGAAGACGTAGCCGCGCTCGTCCATATGGCCGATGTCGCCGGTGCGCAGCCAGCCTTCCGGCAGCATGACTTTGGCGGTCTCGTCGGGACGGTTCCAATAGCCGCGCATGACCTGGGGGCCACGGACGCAGAGCTCGCCGACCTGGCCTACGGCCAACTCCGCACCGGCATCGTCCCGGATCGAGATCTCGGTCGAGGGGATCGGCAGGCCGATCGAGCCGTTGAAATCGGTTTCGGGAATGTTGATGCAGGCCGCGGGCGAGGTCTCAGTCAGACCCCACGCCTGGGTCAGAACCTGGCCGGTGACTTTCTTCCAGTGCTCGGCGACGCTGGCTTGGGCGGCCATGCCGCCGGCGAGCGCTATTTTGAGCCCGCTCCAGTCGACGGACTCGATTCCGGGCGTGTGCAGCAGAGCATTGAACAGGGTGTTGACGCCGGTGAGGAAGGTCACGCGGTATTTTTTGAGCTCGGCGACGAAGGCGGGAAAATCCCGCGGGTTGACGATGAGGATGTTCTGCCAGCCCAGCAGCATGAACAGCAGGCAGTTCGCCGTCAGTCCGAAGATGTGGTAAAGGGGTAAGGGCGTGACCAATATGGCGTGATTGCGCGGGAACACGCCTTGGACCCAGGCACGCGCCTGCACGATATTGGCGACGATGTTGCCGTGCGTGAGCATGGCGCCCTTGGCCACTCCGGTGGTGCCGCCGGTGTACTGCAGGAAGGCGATGTCGTCATGTCCGACTTCTGGGCGCATGAGAGTCAGGTGCTTCCCGGTCGCCAACACCTGTTTGAAGTGGACGGCGCCGTCGATGCGCCACGGCGGAATCTGTTTGCGTTTGTGGCGGATAACATAGTTGACCAGCCAGGATTTGGGTGCGCCGAGCAGGTCGCCGACCTGCGTGACGATTACGGTGCGCACTTTAGTGCGGGCGATGACGTCTTGAAGAACGTGGGCAAAGTTCTCCAGGATGACGATGGCGGTGGCGCCCGAGTCATTCAGCTGATGTTCGAGCTCGGGGGCGGTATAGAGCGGATTGGTGTTGACGATGATGAAGCCGGCGCGCAGCGCGCCGAAGAGGGCGATGGGATACTGCAGGAGGTTTGGCATCATGAGCGCGACGCGCTCGCCTTTTTTCAGGCCGGCTTGGCTTTGCAGCCAGGCGCCGAAGCGGGTGGCGTAATCGTCGAGCTCGCGGTAGCTCATCCCGCGCCCCATCTGTACGAAGGCGGTGCGCTTGGCGTACTTCGCGCAACCTTGCGCGACAATCTCGTTCAGGGAGCTGAATTCCCGGGTGTTGACCTCGGCGGGAACGCCGGGCGGATAGGATTTCAGCCAGACTTTTTCCATGGCTGGGGAGTGTAGCAGGGACCCGGTACCGCTACTTCGCCACTCCAATCGTCACCCAGGCATCCGGCACGATCTCCCCGCGCCAGGTCACTCCCTCGATGGTGAACAGATAGTTACCCGGTCCGAGCGCCGAGCTGTTGAGGGCGATGCGCAGGTGACCGTTGGAATCCTTCAGCAGGTTATTGAGGATCATTACCCGGCCCTGGTCGATGCGGTCCACCGTCACGCGGAACATGCGGAAGGCCGAGTGCGATAGGTCGATCTTGAGGTCGGCGAGCTGCGTTGAGCCGCCGCCGATGACCACCGCGGGGCTGGTGGGATTGCCGTTGTGGGCGGGCAGCAGGCGGATGGTGCGGGTGCTGGTGGCCGGCTCGAGCGGCTGTTCCGCCACCTGCTTTTTGAGCTTCTCGATCTCGCCGCTCTTGTTTGAGTTGCCGCCCGCGACCACGGCCAGCGTGATCAGCAGAACGAGCACGGCGCCGGCCAGACCGAGGGTCCACTGGGGCTTTTGCCAGAAGGGCTTGGGCGCCTCCTGCCAGGGCTCCGGCTTACCGCTGGCCTCGAGCAGGCGCAACCCGGCGTTGACCCGCTCCGGCAGACCCAACTCATCGAGCAGCTCGGGATTGTCGCGGCAGAAGCGCTCGAAGTCGGTGGCGCCCTTGATGGGCAGCTTGCCCGAAAGGTAGCGCTCAACGATCTGGTTGCGGGCGATGAAGTCGCGGTCCATGGTGCCCGCAGCGCCCGCATTGGCGGAGGACGGGACGCTCACACCGGGGCTTGGGACGGCAGCCGGCGGAGCGCCTGCTGCCGCCAGTTTGGCCGCCGCTGCGGCGGCCTTGGCCGCGCCGATGGCAGCGGGGCTGGGTCCCAGGGGTCTGGCGGCCGCAGGGGGGGGTGCGGGAGCTTGAGGAGGGGCTTCGCTCAAGAGTTCTAGCTCAAGTGCGCTGGGCGCAGCTTCCATAACCTTTGTAACTCCGCAGTTTATAAGCTATTCGCCGCAATCGGCGCAATTCCCGGTATCCTGCAACGCCGGCGCGGCGACCGGGCGGTGCTGGCTCACAGATCGGCCGGGGATGGGGCGGTTTCGCGACCTACGTCGCATTAACGGAGGGTGATTCTTATGTCCAACACCAGCCCTACACTGCGGCGCCTCGGCGCCGTGATTGCCGCCGGTTTGCTGGTGGGAGCTGCAGGGGCCGCGACTCACGATGAGACCGCCATTACGATCTACAGCTCCGCGGAGCCCGGTGCCATCTCCCCGGAGCTGTACCGGCCTATTCCCGGCTCCGGCGTGCCGAATGCGATGTCGGTGCCGGGCTACGCTATGGTGCGCAGTGACAGGGACCTGACGTTGGACAATGGACGCTCGACGGTGAAATTCACCGATGTGGCGGCGCTCATCGATCCCACGACGGTGACGTTCGCGTCGTTAAGCGAGCCTCGCACGCGGGTGCTGGAGCAGAATTTCCAGTTTGACCTGGTGAGCACCGACAAGCTGCTGCTGAAATATATCGACCGGCCGATCACGGTGGAGCGGGCGGTGGGCAATGAAGCGCGCACGGTGAGCGGCACGCTGCTGTCGTCAGTGGACGGGCTGGTGCTGAAGGCCAATGACGGCAGCATTCAGGCGCTGCAGGGCTACTCCGCGGTGCGCTTCTCGGAGCTGCCGGGCGGGCTCAACACCAAACCTACGTTGGTGTGGGACATTCTGTCGCCGCGTGCCGGAGAGCAGCGCACGCGTGTGACTTATCAAACGGGTGGTATGACTTGGTGGGCGGATTACAACCTGATTTTCAATGAGGGTAAGGATGCGAACACGGGCGTGCTGGATCTGTCGGCATGGGTGAGCATCATCAATCAATCGGGGGCGACGTACCCGGATGCGAAGCTGAAGCTGATTGCGGGGGATGTGCATCGCGTGGAGCCGCCGCCGCGGGTCATGCTGAATATGGCTACAAAGAGCGTCGCCCAGGCCGCTCCAGAGGAGGCGGGCTTCGCCGAGAAGGCTTTTTTCGAGTTTCATCTGTACACACTGGGGCATTCCACCACGCTGCCCAACAATTCCACCAAGCAGATCGAGCTCTTCGATCAGGCGAAGCAGATTCCGGCAAAGCGCATCCTGGTCTATTACGGACTGGATGCGGGCGGGTGGGGCTATGGCAGTCCGATGACGGATCGCAATCTCGGGGTGCAGTCCAACAAGAAGGTGGATGTGTATCTGGAATTCAAGAACGACAAGGCGTACGGTCTTGGTGTGCCGCTGCCCGCGGGACGTATCCGCGTATCAAAAATCGACGCGGCGGATCAGAGTCTGGAGTTCATCGGCGAGGACAGGATCGATCACACGCCCAAGGATGAGACGGTGCGTGTGAAGCTGGGCTCGGCCTTCGATGTGGTGGGGGAGCGCCGCCAGGTGGATTTCTCAGTGGACAGTAAGGCGCGCTGGATGGAGGAGGAGATCGAGGTGAAGCTGCGCAATCACAAGGAGTTGCCGGTGGAGGTGCTGGTGAAGGAGAACCTATATCGCTGGAGCAATTGGAAGATTCTGTCCAAGACTCACGAGTTCAGCAAGGAAGACGCGCGGACGATCCTGTTTCCGGTGAAGGTGGGGAGGGATGGGGAGGCGGTGGTGCGGTATCGGGTGCGATACACCTGGTAGCGGCACGCGCTTATTTCAACGTGGTGATGGAGGCCTTTAGAGTTTCACTGTCCGAATACCTTCATATTACTTAAATTTGACTAATTCGGCAAAAAACATAAACTCTTTGTTATGCCAAAGAGTCCCAAAGCCATCCTGACCCTTCCCCCCGCAGCTTCCCAGGCCCTGCGAACCCTCGGCGAGAACTTGGCCATAGCTCGTATACGCCGCCACGAATCCCAGAAAGCCTGGGCCAAGCGCATGGGTGTCTCCATCCCGACCCTTATCCGGATGGAGCGGGGCGATCCTGGTGTCGGCATGGGCATCTACGCGACGGCGCTATGGCTGATAGGCCGGGCCGCCGCGCTACCCGATCTCGCGGCCCCCGCCGAGGATCGGGGCGCGCTGGAAATGGACGTGCGCAAGGCCCTGAAACGCCGCGCGGTCCGCTCCGCCGCCTCAGTCGAGGCGAATCTCGGCCGCAGGCCGGTCAAATGAACACTGCCTCCCAGGCCGCATCCTATCGGCCCTCCGACCGCCTCTATCTCTGGCTGCTCACCCAACCGCAACAACCCGTCTACATCGGCGAGCTTCATCTGGACCGCGCCACGCGCGGCGTGTCGTTGAGATATGGCGCCGGCTGGTTGCAGCACGGATTTCCTCTGAGCGAGGACCTGCCACTCATCGATCAGGAATTCCTGCCGGCGGACAAGGAGCTGGCCGCAGGCGCGGTGGACGACGCCCGTCCGGATCGCTGGGGAGAGCGCGTCATCCGCTTCATCGACAAGCCGCCGCGTCTGTCCTTGCTGGAATATCTCTATTTCGCCGGCGACGACCGCTTCGGCGCTCTCGGTGTGTCGACGTCCGCGGAAGAATACCGGCCACGCCGGCTCGGACTCCTGCCCACGCTCGAGGATGCGGATGAGATTCAGGAGCTCATCCGCAAGGTGCAGGCCAATGAGTCCGTGACCGAAGCTCAAAAGCGCCTGCTCTCGCCCGGTGTGACCATGGGTGGCGCGCGGCCGAAAGCCCTGCTCAATATTCAGGGCGAGCAATGGGTGGTGAAGTTCGGCGATGGGGAACCCGTCGATGCGCCGCTCATCGAGCACGCCGCAATGACGCTGGCGCGCAAGGCAGGCATTCGCGTCGCGCAGACCCTGCCGGTTCGGTTGATGCACGGACATGCGGTGGCCATACGGCGTTTCGATCGCATTAGCGGTGCACGCCTGCATTGCCTGTCGGCGGGCGTAGCACTGCGTGCCGCCGGGGAGCCCTTTGGCTATCCGGAGCTCGCGCAACTGCTGCGCCGGCGCGGGGTCATTGAAGGCGACGTGCACAATGGGCATATGCGCGAGCTTTTTCGCCGGATGGTTTTCAACATTTTGATCGACAATACCGACGATCATGAAAAAAATCACGCTCTGGTGGTGACTGACGCGCAGCAGTATGCGCTCTCACCCGCTTACGATGTGCTGCCTGCGGGACAGGCGCTGGGATTTCAGCAGATGCGGGTCGGAGAGGACGAGGCGGACTCGACCTTGTCCAATGCCCTGTCAATGTCACGGCTGTTCTCGCTTGAGAAGGATGAGGCAGTCAAACAGATCCGGACAGTGGCGCGTGCGGTTGATGGCTGGCGGGCGCATTTCAGGAGCTGCGGGGCGACGTCCGGGGATATCGAGCTTCTGGCGGAGCAGATCGACAGGCCATTTC
>Ga0070666_10001775_pt1 | contig 13133 bp, 11 predicted proteins | sample KBSS23metaG_FD_64677 | JGI IMG/M metagenome (GOLD analysis project Ga0070666, IMG submission 64677) | Switchgrass rhizosphere microbial communities from Kellogg Biological Station, Michigan, USA - KBS S2-3 metaG | ecosystem: Host-associated > Plants > Roots > Rhizosphere > Soil ... | reverse complement strand
CGAATTTGCCAAGCAGCTGGGCAGCGTGATCATCATGATCGATCTGGTGATCGGCTATACCGCGATTCAGTCCATGGCGAAATGGGCGCGCCGGAACGACATGATTCTGCATCTGCATCGCGCCGGCAACAGCACCTATTCACGCCAAAAGAATCACGGCATGAACTTCCGCGTCATCTGCAAATGGATGCGCATGGCCGGCGTCGACCATATCCACGCGGGCACCGTGGTCGGCAAGCTCGAGGGAGACCCGCTGATGATCAGGGGCTTCTACGACACCTTGCGCGAAACTCATACGCCGCAAAGCCTCGAGCACGGCTTGTTCTTCGAGCAGGACTGGGCGAGCTTGAACAAAGTGATGCCAGTGGCATCCGGCGGCATCCACGCCGGCCAGATGCATCAGTTGCTGACCTACCTCGGCGAAGACGTGATCCTGCAGTTCGGCGGCGGCACGATCGGCCATCCGCAGGGCATCCAGGCCGGCGCCGTCGCCAACCGCGTCGCGCTCGAAGCCATGGTGCTGGCTCGCAACGAAGGCCGCGATATCTGGAACGAAGGCCCGCAGATCCTGCAGGAAGCGGCCAGGTGGTGTTCGCCGCTCAAGGCGGCGATCGATACCTGGGGCGACGTCACCTTCAACTACGAATCGACCGACACCGCTGATTTCGTACCCACCGCCACCACCAGCGTCTGAACTCGGGAGATACGCCATGATGACCAACACCAACCAGCGCCTGACCCAGGGCCAGTTCTCGTTCTTGCCTGATCTGACCGACGCGCAGATCACCAAGCAGTTGCAATACGCGCTGAGGCAAGGCTGGGCGGTCGGTATCGAATACACCGACGATCCGCATCCGCGCAATACCTACTGGGAAATGTTCGGCAATCCGATGTTCGACCTGCGCGACCCGGCCGGCATCCTGCTCGAAATCAACAATTGCCGCAAAACGTTCGCCAGTCACTACGTCCGCGTCACCGCATTCGACGCCACGCGCGGCGTCGAGTCGCCAAAAATGTCCTACCTCGTCAACCGACCAGCGAACGAGCCCGGATTCGGCCTGGTCCGCCAGGAAGTCGACGGCCGCAATATCCGTTACACCATCCACTCCTACGCCACCGACAAGGGCGAAGGGGAGCGGTACTGAAGGCATTGCCATGAATGCCGAAGCGAACACGAGCTGTGCCGAAGCGATGTCTGATCTCGCGTTGTTGTACCGTGAGAGCGGCATCGCGGAGGTTTTCGAAAAACTCGATCGCGAGCTCATTGGTCTTGCGCCGGTAAAATCGCGCATACGCGAAATTGCCGCATTGTTGCTGGTCGACAAGGCGCGGCGCGCGGTCGGCCTCGCCGCGAGTGCGCCGAGCCTGCACATGAGCTTCACCGGCAATCCGGGCACCGGCAAGACCACGGTCGCGATGCGCATGGCCGACATCCTGCACCGGCTCGGCTATACGCGCAGCAACCACGTGATCGCGGTGACGCGCGACGATCTCGTCGGCCAGTACATCGGCCACACCGCGCCGAAGACCAAGGAAGTGCTGAAGAAGGCGATGGGCGGCGTGCTGTTCATCGACGAAGCGTATTACCTCTATCGGCCGGAGAACGAGCGCGACTACGGCCAGGAGTCGATCGAGATTCTGCTGCAGGTGATGGAGAACCAACGCGATGATCTCGTCGTCATCCTCGCCGGCTACAAGAATCGCATGGAGACGTTCTTCCGCAGCAACCCGGGCATGGCCTCGCGCGTCGCCCACCACATCGATTTTCCCGACTACAGCGAAGCGGAACTGCTCGAGATTGCCCGGCTCATCGCCGCGCAGACGGACTACCGCTTCGACGAGGCCGGACTCGCCGCGATGCGCGACTACATCGCGCATCGCCTCGCCCAGCCGCACTTCGCCAACGCGCGCTCGATCCGCAACGCGCTCGACCGCGCGCGCCTGCGTCAGGCGCAGCGCTTGTTCATGAACGCGGACAAGCAGTCCGCACCGGACAAGGAGGCGCTGATGACGATCACCGCGGGAGACATCCGCGCGAGCCGTGTGTTTCGTGGTGGATTGGATGGAGAAAGAAAACAGGAGAGCTCTTAGTTCGTCATTTCGGCCTTCGCCGGAATGACAGGGAAAAAGTGACGCAGTGGATTCGTACCGGAGGCTCTTATGTTCAACCGCCGCACCACACTCTCGAAATTCCTGATCGAACAACTCAAGGGCTCGAAGGAGAGCAATGATCTTGCCGCCCTGCTCGTCGACGTCGCTGCGGCGATCAAGGCGATCAGCGCGGTCGCGGCGAAGGGCGCGCTCGAAGGCAACACCGGCTCGCTCGAAACGGTGAACGTGCAGGGCGAAACGCAGAAGCCGCTCGACGTGCTAACCAACGAGATCATGCTGCGCCACTGCGACTGGGGCGGACTCGTCGCCGGCATGGCCTCGGAAGAGATGGAGGAACCGTTCGCGATCCCCGCCGAATACGAACGCGGCCGCTACCTGTTGCTGTTCGATCCGCTCGACGGCTCTTCCAACATCGATCTCAACGTCGCTGTCGGCACGATCTTCTCCGTGCTCGTGCACGATTCCGCGCAGCCGCCGCAACTGCAGGACTTCCTGCAGATCGGCAAGAAGCAGGTCGCGGCGGGCTACGCGATCTACGGGCCGTCGACCCTGCTCGTGCTGACCGTCGGCCGTGGCACGCACGGCTTCACCCTCGATCGCGAGATCGGCAATTTCATCCTCACCCATCCGAACCTCAGCGTGCCGAACGAGACCAGCGAGTTCGCGATCAACACCTCGAACGAGCGCTTCTGGGAACCGCCGATGCAGCGCTATGTCGAGGAGTGCAAGGCCGGCAAGACCGGTCCGCGCGAACGCGACTTCAACATGCGCTGGATCGCATCGATGGTCGCCGAAGTGCATCGCATCCTGATCCGCGGCGGCGTGTTCATGTATCCGCGCGACAGCAAGGCACCGAACAAGTCCGGGCGCCTGCGCCTGCTCTACGAGGCCAACCCGATGGCGATGCTGATCGAGCAGGCCGGCGGTCTCGCCTCGACCGGACGCGGTTGCCTGCTCGAAAAACAACCCGAGCAATTGCACCAGCGCGCGCCGGTCATCCTCGGCTCGCGCTGCGAGGTCGAACGCATCGAACGCTACCACCACGAGTACGACAAGGGCGAAGACCAGCCGTTCGTCTCGCCGCTGTTCAACGAACGCTCGCTGTTCCGTCCGGAAGCCCGAGCCTGAGAGGGGAACGCGATGTCCACCAAACACCCGATCCTCGTCATCACCGGCTCCTCAGGTGCAGGTACGACCACGGTGATGTCGAGCTTCATCAACATCTTCCGCCGCGAAAACCTGACCGCGCAGCTCGTCGAGGGCGATGCATTCCATCGCTACAACCGCCTGGAGATGCGCCAGCAGATGAAAGAGGCCGAGGCGCGCGGCGATCGCCACTATAGCCATTTCGGTCCCGAGGCGAATTTGTTCAAGGAACTCGAAGACCTGTTTCGCGACTACGCGGAAAGCGGTGGCGGACGCACGCGCAAATACCTGCACGATCCGGCCGAGGCTGCGCCGTACAAGCAGGATCCTGGCACATTCACGCCATGGGAAGACGTCAAGCCGAACACCGACCTGCTGTTCTACGAAGGCCTGCATGGCGCGGTCGTCGACGGCGACGTCGACGTGGCCAAGTACGCCGACCTCAAGGTCGGCGTCGTGCCCATCCTCAATCTCGAATGGATCCAGAAACTGCATCGCGACCAGCGCATGCGCGGTTACTCGCAGGAGGCGGTGACCGACACGATCCTGCGCCGCATGCCCGATTACGTCAGTCACATCTGCCCGCAGTTCTCGCGCACGCACGTGAACTTCCAGCGCGTGCCCACCGTGGACACGTCCAATCCGTTCATCGCGCGCAGCATCCCGACCGCCGACGAGAGTTTCCTCGTCATCCGCTTCGCCAATCCGAAGGGCATCGATTTTCCGTACCTGCTCAGCATGCTGCACGACTCGTTCATGAGCCGGCCGAATACGATCGTCGCGCCGGGCGGAAAAATGGGCCTCGCGATGGAACTGATCTTCACGCCGATGATCCTGCAGTTGCTGGATCGCAAACGCCGCGCGCTTGCTGCCTGAGCGCGACCATGGAGACGCAGCAGAAATGAATGCCGAACTGAAAACGAGTGCAATTCCCGAACGTGATCTGACTAACGCGATCCGTTTCCTCGCCGCCGACGCGGTGCAGGCGGCGAATTCGGGCCATCCCGGTGCGCCGATGGGCATGGCCGAAATCGCACTGGTGCTCTGGCGCAATCACCTCAAGCACAACCCGGGCAATCCCGCGTGGCCCGATCGCGACCGCTTCGTGCTCTCGAATGGCCACGGCTCGATGCTGCTCTATGCACTGCTGCATCTGACCGGTTACGACTTGCCGATCGAGGAGATCCAGCACTTCCGCCAACTGCACTCCCGCACGCCGGGGCATCCCGAATACGGCATGACGAGCGGCGTCGAAACGACGACCGGGCCGCTCGGTCAAGGCCTGACCAATGCAGTCGGCATGGCGCTGGCCGAGGCGCTGCTCGCGCGCGAGTTCAATCGCGACGGGCACACGATCGTCGATCACCACACCTACGTGTTCCTCGGCGACGGCTGCCTGATGGAAGGCATCTCGCACGAGGCCTGCTCGCTCGCCGGCACGCTCGGACTCGGCAAACTCATCTGCTTCTACGACGACAACGGCATCTCGATCGATGGCCATGTCGAGCACTGGTTCGCCGACGACACGCCGCGGCGCTTCGAGGCCTACGGCTGGCATGTCGTGCGCAACGTCGACGGCCACGACACCGCCGCGATCGAACGCGCGCTGCTCGAAGCGAAAACGATCGCCGACCGGCCGAGTCTGATCTGCTGCAAAACCGTCATCGGCAAAGGCGCGCCGACCAAGGCCGGTACGCACGACGTGCACGGCGCGGCCCTGGGCAACGACGAGATCGCCGCCGCGCGCAAGGCACTGCATTGGCCGCACGCGCCATTCGTCGTGCCCGCCGAAGTCTACGCAGGCTGGGATGCGCGCCGCGAGGGCGCGCAGCGCGAAGCGCAATGGCAGCGAGCGTTCGACGCCTACGCAAACGCGCATCCCGAACTGGCAGTCGAGTTCCTGCGCCGCATCGCCGGCGAGCTGCCGCGCGGCTGGCAGGAATACGCGCGGGAAAAACTTCACGCCGTGCAGCAGGCCGCGCCGAATATCGCCACGCGCAAGGCCTCGCAGAACGCGCTCGACCTGCTGCAGCCGCAGCTGCCCGAATTGCTCGGCGGCTCGGCCGACCTCACCGGCTCGAACCTGACCAACTTCAAGGGCGCCGTCGCCGTGCGCAAGGGCGATACGGGTCCGGGCTACGGCAACCACATCAACTACGGCGTGCGCGAGTTCGGCATGAGCGCGATCATGAACGGTATCGCGCTGCACGGCGGCTACATTCCCTACGGCGGCACCTTCCTCACGTTCTCGGACTACAGCCGCAACGCGATCCGCCTGTCCGCACTGATGGGCCTGCGCGTGATCTACGTGTTCACCCACGATTCGATCGGCCTCGGCGAGGACGGCCCGACGCACCAGCCGATCGAACACGTCGCGAGCCTGCGCCTGATTCCGAGCTTGCACGTGCAACGCCCCTGCGATGCGACCGAAACGCTCGCCGCCTGGATCGCCGCGCTCGAACACAAAAACGGTCCAACTTGCCTGATCCTGTCGCGACAGAACCTGCCGAGCCAGCCGCGCACGCCGGCGCAGATCGCGGCAATCGCGCGCGGCGGCTATGTGCTGGCCGATGCCGAAGGTGGGCGTCCCGATGCGGTCGCGATCGCGACCGGCTCGGAAGTCGCACTCGCAGCCAAGGCACGCGAGATTCTTGCGCACGAAGGCATCCGCTTGCGCGTCGTGTCGGTCCCCGACCTCAAGACATTCGACGCGCAGCCAGCCGAGTATCGCGCCAGCGTGCTGCCCGCAGGCGTGCCGCGCGTCGCGATCGAAGCCGGCGTCACCGGCTCGTGGCATCGCCTCGTCGGCGACAGCGGCCGCGTCATCGGTATCGAACGCTTCGGCGAATCCGCGCCGGCCGACAAACTGTTCGACCTGTTCGGTCTTACCGCGGCCAACGTCGCCGAACAGGTGCGCGAACTCGTCGCCGTTGCAGCGGGAGCCGATCGATGAGCGGCATCCGTATCCGTGCCGTACTGTTCGATCTCGACGGCACCCTCGTCGATTCCGCGCCGGACATCGCCGCGGCGATGAACCGCGCGCTCGAGGAATTCCACCTGCGCAGCCTGTCGCTCGCGGAAATCGCCGCGCGCATCGGCAAGGGACCGCGCGTGCTCGCCCAGCGCGTGCTCGCCGTGCAGCCGGGCCTGCTCGACGAGGCGGCGCGCGAACGCCTGATTGATCCGCTGCTCTCGACTTACCTCGACCACTACAGCGTGGCGATCGGCAATCACGGTCGATTGTTCCCGCACGTGGCGGAGACGCTGCATGCGCTGCGCACGCGCGGGCTCAAGCTCGCCGTGGTGACCAACGCGCTGCAGCTGCCCGCGCAGTCCATCCTCGAACGTTACGGCATCGTCGATGCAATCGATCTGCTGCTCGGCGGCGACCGCGTGATCAATCGCAAGCCGCATCCCGAGGCGCTCGAAACCGCCTGCCAGTGGCTCGGGGTCGATGTCGACGCAACGGTGATGGTCGGCGACTCGAACAACGACGTTGCCGCCGCGCGCGCCGCGGGTTGCGAGATCGTCTGCGTGCCCTACGGCTACAACGAAGGCCGCTCCATCGCTGCGCTGGATTGCGACATCGTGGAAAATTTCGCCTTCCTGCCGGGCTGGATCGCGACGCACGAGAGCCGCTCGCTTGCGCTTTGCCGCGAAGACACACACTGAATTCCGATCGACTCCATGAGGTAACCCGATGGCCTTTGTCAGTCTGCGTCAATTGCTCGACCACGCCGCCGAACACGGCTATGGCGTACCCGCGTTCAACGTCAACAATCTCGAACAGATCCACGCAATCATGCAGGCTGCGCAGGAAACCGACAGCCCGGTGATCCTGCAGGCTTCGGCCGGCGCGCGCAAATACGCGGGCGAACCTTACTTGCGCCACATGGTGCTCGCTGCGGTGGAAGCGCATCCCGACATCCCGCTCGTGCTGCATCAGGATCACGGCGCCTCGCCGGGCGTCTGCCAGGCCTCGCTCGTCTCCGGTTTCACTTCGGTGATGATGGACGGCTCGCTGCTCGAAGACCAGAAGACGCCGGCAAGCTACGACTACAACGTCGACACTACGCGCTTCGTCACGCGCATGGCGCATCCGGTCGGCGTTTCGGTCGAGGGCGAACTCGGCTGCCTCGGCTCGCTCGAAACCGGCATGGCCGGCGAGGAGGACGGCGTCGGCGCCGAAGGCAAGCTCGATCATTCGATGCTGTTGACCGATCCCGACCAGGCCAAGGATTTCGTCGAAAAAACGAAGGTCGATGCACTCGCCATCGCGATCGGCACCTCGCACGGCGCCTACAAGTTCACACGCAAGCCGACCGGCGACATCCTCGCGATCGACCGTATCCGCGCGATCCACGAGAAGATCCCGAACACGCATCTGGTCATGCACGGATCGAGCTCGGTGCCACAGGAATGGCTCGCGATCATTCGCGAATACGGCGGCGACATCAAGGAAACCTACGGCGTGCCGGTCGAGGAGATCCAGCGCGGCATCAAGAACGGCGTGCGCAAGATCAACATCGATACCGACATCCGCCTGGCGATGACCGGCGCGATGCGCCGCGCCTTCGCCAAGGACGCCAGCGAATTCGATCCGCGCAAGGCACTCAAGGCCGCGACCGCCGCTGCCAAGGACATCTGCAAGGCGCGCTTCGTCGAGTTCGGCTGCGCGGGTCAGGCATCGAAGATCAAGCCGGTAGCGCTAGAGAAAATGGCCCGGCGCTACCACTGATGAATGCATTCGCAAGCGTCGCGAGCGGACGCAGCTTGCGCGCGCTGATCTTCGATGTCGACGGAACTCTGGCCGACACCGAACGCGACGGCCATCGCGTCGCGTTCAACCGCGCCTTCGCCGACGCGGGTCTGGATTGGCATTGGGATGCCGCCCGCTACGGCGAACTGCTCGCCGTGGCCGGCGGCCGCGAACGCATCCTGCATTTCATCGACAGCGATGCCACGCATATTCCCTGCGCCGAGCGCGAGGCGCTCGCGCGCGACCTGCACGCACGCAAGACCACGCAATATCTGCGACTCGTCGAATCCGGCGAAGTGCGCCTGCGCCCCGGCGTGGCGCGCCTGATCGACGAGGCACATGCCGGTGGACTGCGACTCGCGATCGCGACCACGACATCGCGCGCCAACATCGACGCGCTGTTCGCGCACTCGCTGCCCGACGCAGGCGGCTGGTTCGAGGTGATCGCAACGGCGGACGAAGCGCCGAACAAGAAACCCGACCCGCAGGTGTACCGCTACGTCCTCGATCGGCTCGACCTGCATGCGGACGAATGCGTGGCCATTGAAGACTCGGCGCCGGGACTGCGCGCCGCGCGCGCCGCGGGTATAGCGACGATCGCGACCGTCAACGACTACACGCGCGACCAGGATTTCAGCGGCGCACTCGTCGTGCTCGACGATCTGACTGCGGTCGGCCTGCCGCAACTTCGCGCCTGGCACGCCTCGATCCGATAAAAACTTTCTTCACGAGCCGCGCGCATTCCAACATGGCCTGCGCATTAATAGTTCGAATGCGAAGAACACAGTTAAGTGCCTTCTATTGAGTTACTGGCTGTTCGATCCGTCGAACGCCGCATCAGGCCAATTCTGCTGTGTGAGGTCAGAATATACGCCACGGTAGCCAATGAGTACGAAGACGAGACAATAGAAAAGGCCGAGGCAGTGGTAGCGTGCGGAAAGAAGCTTCTGAATTTCAGCATGGCTATCATCTACTCCATCCCCATGCGCTGATTTGTTGCGCATTTTCTCCCATGCAGCTACGTGCGTATCATTTATAAAGCCCTGCTCCTTGAGGCGGCGAAGCACTTGTTTCGGGCCCGGGTTGGTAGCGTTAGCTAGACTTGCTGCAATTCGTTTCAGTGCCCTAGGCATGAAATTGGCGTTTTCCAACGCGCTCTTTGCGTGAGCGATCTCCGCGTGGAACTCTTCGTCGTCATCAGCTTCCGACTTGAACGCGACTTTCAACAGCGATTCAATCGCAACGCTCAAGACTAAGGCGCTGTTTTCCAGATCGCTCTGATAGGCCTCGGATACCCGGTGCCATATCCAATAGATCGTACCGGTGTGATCCTGATCAGTTGGGTTCTTTTCTTCAAGCCCATCAAGAAAACGAGCTATAAACGAATGCGCACCTCCAGCGTAAGGCATCGTCATTCGCATTGGCGGCTGCAGCTGTTTCGTTCTACTGACGTTTCGTGGACTGCGCACTTGAGTTATCAGGTGACCGCGTTCAACGAACTCCGTAACCGGGACATCCATAGCTGTACCGGTAAGTAGCTCGAGCGCGAACAAAAACCGACGGTACGGCCTATCGATTGGTCCTTGAGCCACTGTGAAATGTACCTCCAGCCCATGTTCGTTCCTACGAATCCTCCAAGCGCTGTCTTGGCTTGCACCTTCGAATCGATCAAGAACAGTGCTCCGCTCGGTGACAGTCGGAATGTGCCATGGCAATTCGAACTTTCCGGGAACGACAGCTGTGGCAGAGGAACCCTCGGCAACTAAGCCAAAAGATTTCGTGCGCGATATTTGATTTACCTGCGCTGTGATGTAGCTACCCTCGCCGAATCCAACATCCAGGGAAAGTTGTTCTGCTACCCACAATACCCCGTTCTGGTCATAACCACGAAAATCGTAGTATTCCGTATCTGGAATCAGACTCCCTGCTGCAACTCGAGCAGGTCCGCACAAGCGCGCGAAAGACTCTTTCTCGCTCACTCCATTAGAAAAGATGCGAAGGAGGAGTGATTTATCAGCGGTCTGACTGAGGAATCCCGGTCCCTCATAGATTATTGCAGAGGCAACTCCTCTCTGACGAAGTTCGCATTTGAACAACGGAATGTCCAAAATGCCGCGAAGGACATCCTCGCGAGTCTTGTTATCCATGCCAAGGGAAGTGAAACCCAGATCCTACCGTCCTTCGCAGGCTTCCATATCGACTTGCTGGCGTTGGGCTGCAAGCCTTGAATTGCATTGCTGCGTCAAACACGTGCATGTCATTTACCGGAATTTCAAAGTGAACTCAGTTCAGCACCTGCTGCCTACAGAATGCTTCACACTACTAAAAATTCAGGAAAAAAATGGCAGGAACCACACAGTCCCTACCATTCTCATAGTAAATGTACAGAGACCTTAACTGGAGCCCTAGAACGGAATCTCGTCGTCATCGAAATTGTCTGCCGGTGCCTGCGCTGGTGAATTACGCGGCGCCGGTGCGGACTGTGGGCCGCGTGCGGGGCCGCGCTCGCGTTGCGCGCCGTAACCGCCACCGCCACCACCGCCTCCGCCACCACCACTGTAACCGCCGCCCTCGCCGCCACCGCCCTCGCGGCCGCCAAGCATCTGCATCTCGTCGGCGACGATCTTGGTCGAGTAGCGCTTGACCCCATCCTTCTCGTATTCGTCCGTGCGCAGGCGGCCTTCGACGTAGACCTGGCGCCCCTTCTTCAAGTATTCGCCCGCGATCTCGGCGAGACGGCCGAAGAATTCGACGCGATGCCACTCGGTGCGCTCCTGCTGCTCGCCGGTCTGCTTGTCCTTCCACGACTCGCTGGTCGCGATGCGGATCGATGTGACTGCGTTGCCGTTAGGCATGTAGCGCGTCTCCGGATCGGCACCGAGATTGCCCACGAGGATGACTTTATTGATGCCGCGTGCCATATGTTTTCTTCTCCGATCCGGCGCGATTGTATGGGGCAAATCATAACACGCGCGGGCGCCGGCTTCGTCCGAAACCGACGCCGCTCCGTGTACGAAAAAGCCGACGCGGGGATGCAGGCAGCCAGCGATTTGGCGCTATCATGCCCGAGCTGGACGAAGGCTGCCCGCCGCTGCGAGATGGCATGAACGACTTGGCGATCGACTTCCTCGACGACTGGAATGCGCAATTGCCGGCCGACGCGCGCGCGCTGGCAGACCAGCTTTTCCCGCTGTTCTACGACGACCTGCGCCGCCTCGCCCACCGCGAACGCCATCGCGTCGGCGCCGGCGCCACGATGCAGACGACCGCGCTGGTCAACGAAGCCTACCTGAAGTTGCGCCGCGGACAGGCCTGGGAGACCGACTCGCATTTCCTGCGCGCGGCGGCGCTGGCGATGCGCCACGCACTGGTCAACCACGCCGAGACGCGACAGGCCGCCAAGCGCGGCGGCGGCTTGGAGGCATTGCCGTTGACCGCGGCGCTCGACGTGGCGACTGATTCGGACGCGTCCATTCTCGCATTGAACGAAGCACTGAGCCGGCTGGCAAAGGAATCGCTGCGCCTCGCCCAAGTCGTCGAGTGCCGCTATTTCGCCGGCTACAGCGACGTCGAGACCGCCCACGCGCTCGGCATCTCCGAGCGCAGCGTGCGCGGCGACTGGACGCTGGCTCGCGCGTGGCTGCATCGCGAGATGGCCGGCAAAGGCTGAAGCGCCACGATTATCACTTGGTCGCCAATCTACGCAAGTCGCGGCGGTGCGTGGTTGGGCTGGAAGGATCGTCGTAGCGCAAGCTCGCGGTCGCGGCTTCGTCTTCAAATTTCTGAGCGGCGTCGAAATCGCCGGTCGCCATCAGTGCATCGGCACGGATACGCTGCAGGTACGGTCCCATGCGCGCGTCGCGGGCGCCGGTCACTTCATTCCAGATGGCGAGTGCCGTCTCGCTTTCGCGCAGCGCGGCAGCGTGATCGCCTTGTGCGAGCGCAGTGCGCGCGAGACCCCCATGCGCGAGCGCGATGTGCGCGAGCTTGCGGCCTTCGGCAGCACCGACAATGACAGCGAACTGCTCCTTCGCCGCGCCGAACTCGCCATCCTCGATCAGCAGACGGCCATAGCTTTCGCGTGCGGCCATCGTCTGCGGGTTGCGGTCCACGTCGTGGGCGAGGTAATCGTCGAGTGCGAGTTTGAGCTCACGCCGCGCATCGTCGCGGCGGCCCGCGCGCAGATAGGCTTCTCCGAGAATGCGGCGCGCCTGCCGTGGCTGATGCGCGTAGGCGTGTTCAATCTGAAGATAGCGGGAAACCGATTCGAGTTCCGGGATCGCTTCGACGGCACGTCCTTCGGCCCGCATGCGGTCGCCGTGAAAGAGCCGAATGAGCGCGGTGTCTTGATTGAGCTGTGCGAGCGGCGGCAGCAACGGGATCAGCCGCGCGTATTCGCGCGAGGCCGCCTCGCGGTCGCCGGCAAGGTGCAGGCTGACGGCGGTGAAGCTGCGCGGAATGAGGGCGATGAGCGAATCAGCGCCCATCGTGTGCTCGGCCAAATCGACGGCACTCCCATACGCCTTGGCCGCTTCGATGTAGCGTCCAGTGACCTGATAGATCAGGCCGAGGTTGTTCCACAGTTTTATCAGTTCGACGTCGTCGCGCTCGGGTAGCGTCTCAGCCAAATTCAACGCGCGATGGTAAGCAGCGATGGCCTCGTCGTATCGCAGCCGCCACCCCAGAAAATTACCCAGCTTGATCAGCGCCGTCACATGGTCTCGCGTGCGTGGCGCGCCCGCCTCGAACAAGCCTATCGCCTTCTTCAGTGCAGCTTCGGCGGCGGGCGCTTGGGTGTCGTCGGTTAGCAGGCGCACGCTCTCGGTCGTCCACCAGATGCCGCGCCGCTGCGCGTCGGTATCGTGCGCCGCATCGAGCAGCGCACCAGCGTCCGCTTGCGCCTTGGCGCAATCCTTCGCGCTTTGTGTTTCGTTTGGCGCGATACAGGCGCGTTGAGCAGCTTGCACGGCCGCGTCGAGCAGGTCGGCGTGGTACGGACCGTAGCGCTGACGCGCCAGTTCCAGCTCCCGCGCCTCAAGCTTGTCCGCGGTAGTGCCTTCGTCGAGCGCGCGATAGATTTCGGAAGTGGTGCGCAACAGATCGATCCGTGTGTCGG
>Ga0070666_10001773_pt1 | contig 13140 bp, 10 predicted proteins | sample KBSS23metaG_FD_64677 | JGI IMG/M metagenome (GOLD analysis project Ga0070666, IMG submission 64677) | Switchgrass rhizosphere microbial communities from Kellogg Biological Station, Michigan, USA - KBS S2-3 metaG | ecosystem: Host-associated > Plants > Roots > Rhizosphere > Soil ... | reverse complement strand
CCCTGACCCTGACCCTGACCCTGACCCTGACCCTGACCCTGACCCTGACCCTGACCCTGACCCTGACCCTGACCCTGACCCTGACCCTGACCCTAACCCTAACCCTAACGAGGCACTAAGAGCGGACCCTTAGCGAAGATGCCAATTAGTTATACGTTGACCCCAAAATACAACCTATTGACCCGACTGGACATCCTCTTACCACTGCGGCGCCCGAGCAAAAATAGACCGCTTCAGCTCAGGCTCGAAGGAACTCAGGTCTGCTCGCTATTTGACGGGGCCAGGTGTGGGTTCGTGCCATGACCCGGCGCGTTGGTAGTAAAGAAGAAAACACTCGAGAGCTGACGATCGCCGCTGCCAAAATTGAAAATGAGGCAGAGCTTTGGGTTGAAAAAAGATCCTCCCGATTGTAAATTCCCATTACTCCATTGGTATCGCTCGCAGGTTCGGCGATGCGGCCGGTCAGCATCTGCTGGGGCGTGAGGTGCTCCTGGTCGAGTAGGTACGTAACATAGAGCTGATATCGCAAATACAGTCCGGAGCGCTTTGGATTCATTTCATAAGCATTCCGTCGATAGGCCGGGAGCTGCTCGCCGAACACAAAGGCACGGTCGCGCGCGACGTAATCGGCGTAGCCTTCTCGTTTCCAGGCCGGCAGGCGGAGATAGCCATTGCGGCCCAAGAGATTCTCTTCGAGCGTGTGTACAATTTCATGGGAAATGAAATAGACCAAGGTACGCTCTCCAGGAACTTCGGTTCCGGACGGTCCGATCAAACGATTTCTTTGAATTTCGGCGCGCCGCAGAAAGATGTATTGATTCAACCAGGCTTTGTTTACTCCTCCCGCGTGGGAGTCCGTATTGGCGAAGAACGCAAACAGCCAAGTGCTGTTGCAGATGAATACGCGATGCTGCAGCCGAGGATCGTCGAGAGGAGATCTCTGCAGACGCTGTTCGACATGGGCGAGGAGCGGAAATAGCTCTGGGGAAATCGACTGATCCGAGTAGACGGCGATGTTCTTGGCGTGGGCTTCGTGCCTGAAGAACGGATAGGGGAAAAGCATCAGAGCAGGATAGAGCGCGAATCCCAATAAAAATGCCGCGAGCGTTTTCCAGTTTAGAAATGGGCGCCGGAAATTCGCGCGCATCGATTGTTCTTGTACGGTCAAAGATTTCCTCCCTGTTCAAGCGAGGCCCTGTGGCCTCGCTATGGTGAAGACAACCGGCTGAGGTTTAGTCACGATCAGATCCGGCATGCGTTACGGAGACTGTGCCAGTGGCGATCCACTTTAGCCCAGCCTGGGGGAGCCGGATCAGGAAAAGTGGATTGGCACATGCCGCCGGAACGGTTAGCCGGAACGACGATTCGGCGTTACCGGCGGAGTCGAGCGCTACTGCCGGCGAATCCATAGTCGCCTGGCTGGCGGTGCCCGCGTTACATACCAGCGTGCCCACCACACTGTTGATGGGACCGGGGGTACCGCTGAAGCTTCCGCCATTCAGAACCAGCCCTTCGACTTCGAAGGAGCCTTCGCCGGTTACCAGATTCACACGAGCGCTACCGCTCCGAGTGGTCCAAGGGCCAGCGCCGGCGTGAATCTGATTGGGCGCCGCTCCCACCGGGTTGTCGATTCCAGGAGCCGTGATGACACCTACAATGCGATTCCAGCGGACAACTTGATTGTTCTGGGCAAATGCTCCGGCGGAGAACGCCAGAGAGAGTACTAAACAAAGTGCTTTCATGAAATCTCTTTCTCTTTTTTTATTTGAAGGCGGTTTTCATCTCGCGACGCAACCGGCCACAGCCTTAGAGTAGGGTCATCAAGATATGTAAGTCGTGATGTTATAGCGAAGTTTTTGTAACTTTTTCGTCGGCTGCGGGGACGCGAAGCGCCATGCGGTCGGGCGAGGCACTGTTATACTATGGACCACATTCGAGTTACAAAGCCTGCCTTCAGTTCGGACTGGGAGCCTGTCCGGGATGAAAATATTCGAACCTTTTCGGCTTGACGCGGTGAACCATTGCTTATGGCGCGACGGGGAACGTGTGTTCCTGACCCCGAAGGCGTTCGATGTGCTCCGTTACCTGGTCGATCACGCTGACCGCCTGGTCAGCCAGAACGAAATTCTCGAGGCTTTGTGGCCGGAAACGTATGTCAACCCGGAAGGTGTTAGAAAGTACATCCAGGAAATTCGCCGGGTTTTGGGAGACCGGCCGGACCAGCCTGTATTCATTCAAACGTTACCGAAGCGGGGCTATCAATTTGTCGCACAGGTGAGCGAGGAGCGTTCCGGTGCAGCGCCCAGCGGAACCACGGAAGCCGTTGGAAATATCGTTGGCCGCGGGGAGGCGTTAGCCGCGCTGGACGGCCATTTGACGAAAGCTTTGAGTGGGCACAGGCAAGTGGTATTCGTAACCGGCGAGGCCGGCATCGGCAAGACCACGCTGCTGGACGCGTTTCAGCAGCGGGCCGCCGGGCAGCCGAATTTACGGATTGCGCGGGGGCAGTGCATCGAGGGCTTCGGCGGCAAGGAGGCATACTATCCGATGCTCGAGGCGCTGGGAGCGCTGTTGCAAGGCGCGCAGGATGGCGACTTGCTACAGATACTGGCCAAACGCGCACCCACTTGGCTGATTCAATTTCCATCCCTGGTGGAGGCGGAGCAGAGGGAGTCGTTACAACAAGAGATTCTGGGAACAACCCGGGAGCGGATGGTGCGGGAGATTTGCGAGGCGCTCGAAGCCATAACCGCCCACACCCCGCTGATCGTGATCCTGGAAGATCTTCACTGGGTGGACCCTTCCACCCTGGATCTGATCTCCGCGCTCGCCCGCCGCCGAGAGCCGGCAAAGTTGCTTTTGCTAGGCACCTACCGGCCGGTGGAGGTGATTCTTTCGCAGAGCCCACTCAAGGCGCTGAAGCAGGACTTGCTGGTCCGCCATTTGTGTCATGAAATTGCCGTTGAGCGTTTAGAAGAAGCCGAGGTCGCTGAGTATCTAGCGAAGATGTTCCCGGCCAGTAGCTTCGCCGGCGGTCTCGCGAAGCTGCTGCATCAGCACTCAGGGGGAAATGCTCTGTTCATGGCCGCGATCGTGCAAGACCTGCTGAAAAAGGGTTTGATTGCGCGGGCTCGCGGAACATGGGCGCTTACGGCGCCTCTTGAGGACATTGACCCCGGGGTCCCGGAAACCTTGCAGCAGATGCTGGAAATTCAGGTTGAACAACTGAGCGCGGAAGAACAGAGAGTGTTGGAAGGCGGGAGCGTGGCGGGAGAGCGTTTCTCGGTGTGGGCCAGCGCGGCGATGCTCGAGACTTCCGCCGAATCGATCGAGGAGGCTTACGAACGATTAGCCGACCGGCAGCAGTTTATACGCTTTGTGGGGATCCATCAGGCGGCGAACGGGGCCGATTCAGCGCACTATGAATTCAGACACTCCCTCTACCGGCAGGCTCTCTACCGGCGGCTTTCGAGCGTGAACCGCTCGCGACTGCACCGTAGCCTGGGAGAGCGGCTGATGACCATTTGTGTCGCCGGTAAGCGGGAGCTGGCTTCCGAGGTCGCGCTGCACTTCGAAGCAGGCCGCGACTTTGACCGAGCTACGCGCTATCTGCTGCTGGCTGCCGACAACACAGAGAAGCGGTTTTCTTATCGCGATTCCATCCAGGTTCTTCGGCAAGCTCTGGAACTGATCTCAGGGCGGGGGCTATCTTCGGGAATTGAGATGGAGATCCACCAGCGAATTGGCGACGCGCAATTTGCTCTGGGCGAGATGTCGGCATCGGTCGAGTCTTACGAGACTGCGGTGGATCTGGCGGCGAAAGCCGACCTTCGAACGGAGCAAGTTGCGGTCTTGATGCAGATGGCTCTTCCAGTGTGGTTCATCGACCAGGCGCGTCGCGTCCAGGTTCGTGGCGAGCAAGTCTTCAAGCAGGCGCTCCAGTTAAGTCGAAGCGTAGCGGATCCGCTGCTGCTCGCGCGGACAGAGTTGGCGGCGGCGTGTTTCCGCCTGTTATACGACTCCTGGCGAGCGGAGGATCTGGAAGCCTGCGTCAAGGCCGAGAACACAATTCGCTCGCTTGCCGGGCCCAGCTCGCCCATGCATGTCTACTATGTCTACGTGCAAGCTCTTAAGGGGGAGGGGCGGGAGGCTCTGCGAGCGGCGGATGTCATGATCAACAACGCGACCAGCCCGACTGCCCACATAGGGGCACTGGGAGCGAAGGGCTTGGGTCTCATGTCTTTAGGCATGTTTGGGGAAATGCTTCGCGTCGTTCGAAAAGAAAGGGAATTAGGAAGGAAGAACGAATCGGAGGCGTGGATGTTTGTTCTGGGCGAGGTATGGTTGCGGCTGCTTTGCTTCGACTTCGAAGGGGTTCGCCGCGTGGCCGAAATTACGATGTCCAGCGACGTGGAATCGCACGCCATTTGGAGCAGGACCGCCGCGCGGATTGCTGCCGGCTATCAGGAAATCGCGAAGGGGAACCAGGAGAAGGCTTGGGAATTATTTGCTCAAGTCAGCGACTATAACGTCACGCCCAAATTCTTTCTCCATTGGCACTGGCGAATGCACGCCGCGCTGGGAGCGACGGAAGCGCGCTTGAGCGCCGGCGATATCGCGAACGCGCGACGCGAGGCGCATGACTTCTTGCAATCCGCTCTCTCGGTTGCAGATCCCAACCTGCGAGCCTTTGCCTGGGAAATGAATTCGCGAGTGGCCCGAGCGGAGGGAAACGCGACTACAGCGCGGACGCATATCGAAAAAGCCCTGGCGGTCCTAGACAAGTTTGAAATTCCCGTTGCCGGCTGGCAGGTCCACCGCACGGCCGGGGATTTGTGCGAAGACGAAGGGGATCACACCAGGGCCCGTGAACATCGCGCGCGAGCCCAAGAACTGATCATGACAATTGCCGATTCCTTTGAGCCCGGAGAGCCGCTGCGGGCGTCATTCTTGGCGGTTCCCCCGATTCACCGCTTGCGAGAGCAAGCGGCATCAGCATGAGGCCGCCGCGCCGTTGTGGGAGCGTCCTGGGCAGCCGGAAAGCAAAGCAAGCACCTTGGTGAGACGACTCCGCCCACATCTCTCCGCCGTGATCGATGACAGCCTGCCGTGAAAGTGCCAGGCCCAGACCGAGGCCATTCACCTTGCCGGCTGTTGCGAAAGGCTGAAACAGCCGCTGGCGAATTTCCGGAGCGATCCCCGGCCCGTTATCGCAGACATGAACTACGACGGAAAATTCGTCGAGGACCGCGGAAATGTCAATGGTCCCTCCGGTAGGCATCGCTTCCAGCGCATTCACCAATAAATTGACAACCACGCTCTGTATGCGAGAACACTCCACAGCAACTAACAAACGATCGGGGAAGTTCTGAACGATACGGACGGCTTGCGATTCGGCAATGGCTGCAATCTTGTCCACGGCGCCAGTGAGGAGGTCACGGAGGTCGCAGAATTCCGTTTCCCGTTCTCGGCTAGCCCACCGGTTTAGGAGCTCATCGAGCAATTCTTTCATGCGCAGCGACGCGCCATACATGTTGCGCGCGATGCGGTGAATTTGGGGTTGGGAGAGTCTTGAACCGGCGAGTAATTCCGCAGCGCCGTGAATCGCCGTCAGGGGGTTGCGCAGATCATGTACGAGGGACGCGACTTCGGGCACGCAACTGGCGTGCGGGGAAGCAGAGTTTATTGTGTTCATCTTGTCTCATCCTTCCGGAGCAGGATCAGGCGCGACTGTTCCCGTAGAAAATCGATCAACTCGAACTCGGAACGGAACCGGTATTGTTTGCCGCTGTCAATTTCCTCAACGAATCCTTGCAATTGGCCGGCCGGGCCTCGACCAATGTTCCAAAGCTGAACCACGAATGCTCCGTTCATCACTCGTTCAGGATATTGTCTGGCCTGTCCCCGCAGCGTGGATTTTTCGTGGGGTTCGCGTGGATTCTTTGTCGAACCAATCCTGTGATCAAGTTGAATGCTGAATCCGTATCTCGAACAGCTGAAGCGCGCTCTGTATTTTCAGGGGCTTAGCAACGGCAATCTACTGTTGGCGCCGCCACGCGATGACGATCGGCAGCGCGAATCGGAAAGTAACTCGGGCTCAAGGGCAAGTCGACGTGATGCGGCGGCCCCTCACGCCATTGGTGCGGCAGTCAACCGCGAGCTATCCGCCCTTGACGCCCACGCAAAAAACCGTCACATTCGACTGAGTGAGCGCACGAACTCCCGCTGATCCCATCGCCGTGGGACCCTTCTTTTTGGACGTCGCCAACCATCGCCTGTTGCGGGATGGCGTGGAGGTCAAACTGCGCCCCCAGGCCTTCCACGCCCTCCATGTCTTGGTGCAGAACAGCGGCCACGAAGTGGACTACCAGCGCATGATCCAGGAGGCCTGGGCCGGCACGTGTGTCTCCGGACACACCGTGGAAGTGACGGTCGCCGAGGTAAAGAAAGCCCTGGGCGAACACGGATTTTGGATCACGCGCCGCCCCAAGTTGGGATACCGCCTGGAAGTCCCCGGTTCCGATGAGCTGATCCGCAGCGGCTGGCATTTTCTGAGTCATCGCACCCGCGAGGGTTTTGAAAGGGCGCTGGCGTGTTTCCAGCAGGCCGCTCTGGAAAATGGCGGCGATTTTCGAGCTTTCGAGGGGCTGGCGCAGACTTATCTGATCCTGGGTGTCTACGGAATGCGGCCGCCACGCCTGATGTACAGCGGTTTTCTCGACGCGCACGCGCGCGCGGTGGCGCTGATAGGCTGGACCCCCGAATTGCGCTGGATGTATGCCCACGGGCTGCACATGTTTGAGCGAAGATTCGACGACGCGGAAGCCGAGTTCTTGCAGGCCCTTGAAGAAAAGCCCTATCTGGCGCCAGTCTATGCGCGGCTGGCTATGTTGTATGCCACGCAGGGACGCTTGGAGGAGGCCCTCGAAGTTCTGCTCCGTGGCCACAAGATCGACCCGCTGTATCCCGCCCTGCCCGCCACCGAGGTGTTTCTGCGGCTTTGCCGCCGCGAGTTCGCTGCCGCCGTGGCCTGCGGCAAGAGGTCTGTCGAGTTACATCCCTATCTGGAACTGGGCAGAACCTTTTATGCCCAGGCGCTGGAGCACTCCGGACGAACGGAAGAGGCGCTCGCGCAATACCAGACCGCGCGCGTCATCTGTCCGGACTCTTTGCGCCTGCGCGCGGTGGAAGGTGCGTGCCTGGCCCGCAGCGGACGTCGCCGCAAAGCCGTGCTGATTCTCGAGGCCCTGGAACGGGCCCGCGTCTCCGAGTATGTGGACGCCTATTTCCTGGCGCCGCTGCTCAATGCGCTGGGGCAAAGGGACCTGGCCTTTCGGGAACTCGAGCGAGCTATTGAGGAAAATTCGGCGGGCCTGTACATGCTAGACGTGGATCCGAACTTGGACCCGCTCCGGCGTGATCCTCGTTTCCTTCGCTTGCGGAATAAATTGCTGGGCTGCACCGGCCTGCCGGCCGGTGTGTCTTCCGCTTGCAGCAACTTTTGAGGAAAATTTGAAGTCTGCTTCGGTCCCCAGTGCCGCCGCCACGGTAGAATCTCCAGTATGCCGAAGCGCAGGGGAAGTTTGCGGATTTTAGCGCTCGCTGCGCTGGCGGTGGCTCCGTTAGTCGCACAGCAGGAGCCTCTGCCGCCCGGAGCGGTGCCCGCCGGGAAAGGTAACCCGTATCAAAGGGCCCGCCAGTTGCCGGCTCGCCTGCTCTCGTTCACCGCGGAACCAGCCTCCGTCCAACCTGGTGCGCCCGTAACGCTGGAGTGGGCCACGGAGAATCCAACCGGTATCGTTATTGAACCTGGCCTCGGCCGGGTGAGCGCCCGCGGAAGCCGCCAGGTGTTCCCCACGGTTACTACTAAATACACACTGACCGTGAAGGGAGTGAACGACCAGGTGCTCACCCAATCGGTCACCGTGACGGTGGCCGGCGCAGCCGTCTCCAGCGCTCCGGCATCGGGCCCCGCGGCGAAGACACCCGACCTCTCCGGCGTGTATGACTTCGGCGCGTTTGGTCCGCGCAATGCCGGCCCGAACTCGCCCGCCGCGCCCGTGCTCAAGGCCGGCGCGGAAAAATTCAAAGTCACTCGCGGACCGAACGACGCCGGTATCACCGCCGATTGCATGCCTCTGGCCGGCCCGCAGGCCTTCAGCGTGCCGTATCAATTTCAAATCGTCCAGAGCAGCCAGTGGGTGGCGCTGATGCACGAATATCCGGGCACCTTCCGCATCATTCCCACGACCGCAACGGCGCACCAAAAGGACTTGGATCCCACCTGGATGGGTGACTCCATCGGACACTGGGAAGGCGACACGCTGGTCATCGATACCATCGGCTTCAACGACAAGACCGAGATCGCGGGCTTCCGGCATACTGAGGACTTGCATATAGTGGAGCGTATCCACGCCAACGCCGACGGCGCCTTGCAGTACGAAGCCACTCTCGAAGACCCTAACGTTTTTGAGAAACCCTGGAAGCTGGAACGGGTGTTTCCGCGCCGCCCTGACTTAGCAAAGATTGGCGAATTCGTGTGTGAAAATAACCACGACTATTCAGGGCTATTTAAGAAACAGTAATTAGGAAGAGGAACCGAACATGAAGACACGGCGGTCATTCTTAGTGGGCGGATTGGGTTTGCTGGCGGCGCCCGCCTTCGCGCACCATAGCACGTCGATGTACGACATGGAGAACCCGGTGACCATCACCGGGACCGTGAAGCGCTTCGAGTGGACCAACCCGCACGCCTTCATCATCATGACGGTGAGGGATGAAGCCACCAAAAAAGACGTGGAGTGGGCCGTGGAGATGATGAGCCTGAACCATCTGAAATCGTATGGCTGGATGCACACCACCGTCAAACCCGGCGACGTGATCACTTGCACGGGCGGACCGGCGCGCAGTGGGCAGACCACCATGATCGCCTCGCTGATCAAACTGCCCGACGGCCGCGTGATCAAGTCGTAAGCGCGCGACTATTCTTTCTTGAAGAGCTTGCTGTAGTCCTGGTTATTCTCGCAAACGAATTCGTCCACGCGTTCCAATTCCGGGCGCAGGGGAAACGTGCGGCTCACGATCCAGGGCTTTTCGAAAACATTGGCGTCTTCAATCGTCGCCTGGTATTCGAGCGTGTCGAAACCGGAGCGCCGGAAGCGCTCCACCACGTGCAGCGCCTCGCTGTGGCGGTAGCCGCCGGGAACCTCGGTCTTATCATTGAAGCCGACGGTGTCCACCACCAGCGTGTCCCCTTCCCAGTGCCCGATGGCGTCACCCATCCATGTCGGGTCCAAATCGGTTTGATGCGGCCCGCCGCGCGTGGGAATGACCCGGAAAACATGCGGGTACTCGTAGAGGATCACCACGCGGTCCAGCCCTTGCACGATCTGCCACTGATACGGCACGTAGTAGCTTTGCGGCACCCCCAGGGGCCGGCAATCCGCGGACAGCCCGGTATCGTCGGGGCCGCGGACTACTTTGAATTTTTCCGCCCCCGGCCTCAGCAGGGGCTTGGTTTCTTCGGCGCCGGGCCGGCCCGCGATGTTCATCGCCGGACCACCTGGGAAAAAAGTGCCGGGGAAAATTCCGTTGTAGACGCCCGACAGGTTAGGCTTGCCGTCGGGCATCCGCGGCGCTTCTTTTTTCGCTGCCTCCACCGGAGCAGTTATCGCGGGCGCGCTTCCGGCCACGGTCACGGTAACCTCGCGGGTCAGGACCTGATTATTCGGGCCGCGTACAGTCAACGTGTAGGTGGTGGTCGCCGCTGGAGTGACCGCGCGGCTTCCGCGGGCGGTGACCACTCCCAGGCCGGGCGCGAGCGTCGTCCCGTTTTGATTTTCCGTGGCCCACGACAGAGTGACGGATTGGCCTGGCTGGATGGAATCCGGCTGGGCTGAGAAGCTAAGGATGCGCGCCGGAAGCGCGGCGGCCCTCCGGTACGCGTTCCCCTTCTCTGCCGGAATCGAGCCGGGCGGAGGTTGCCCCCAGACTGAAGAAAGCAGCGCCGCAGCGAGCGTCGCCGTCGAAAATAGTCTCCCCATTTAGAAAATATACTTGATCGCGAACTGCATGATGCGCGGGTCGTTGATCGACTGCGTGACCGCGCCCAGGCCGGCGGTGCTCGCAGGAACGATCTGCCCGAAGATGGGCGAGTTCAAGGCGGTCACCGGGTTATACAGGTTGACCCAGTTGGGAAGGTTGAAAGCCTCGCCGCGCGCCTCAATACTTTGCCGTTCGGTGATCTTGAACGCTCTCGACAAAGCCGCGTTCAGGGTGAAGGCGCCAGGGCCGCGCACCGCTTGCGCTCCCATATTGCCGAACGTGCCCACCGGCATCTGCGCCAGCGATTGGAATGCCTTGGGATTCAGCCACCCGCCCTGTCCCTTGTTGGGCAGGTAGATGTCGGCAAGCACCTGCTGGCCGCGCTGCACGGTTCCATTCCCGGTCAGCGCGACATCCGTACCTGTAGTCACGTTCAGAGGAGGCCCGGATTGCAGAATCATCGAAATCGCCAGCTTCCAGCCTCCCGCCACCACGTTCAGGGCCCGGCTGGAGTACTTGGGTGAGGCGACTACGAGGGTCTGGTTGAACACTTTGCGCACGTCGGCGCCCGGACAGTCGCCGCGGTCTGCTCTGCGGTTGTCCAGTCTGGTTTCGGCGAACAGCGAGAGGCCTAGGGCCGGTGTGTAGTTATCGGAAATGCAATGCGCCCACGTGAAGTTGGTGGTGCTGGTGAAATTGTGCCCGAAGCGATGTTGCGCGGAGAGAATCAGGCCGTTGTAGTTCGAGGTCCCTCCTTCGTCGAGCACTTCGGTTTCGCCGTAGAAAGTTCCGAAGGCCGGGTTCAGTAAGTTGAAGCGGCGGCGTTGCGCGGTAGTGGCGATGGTATTACACACCGCGAAGCTGACTCCGTTGATGGTGCAGGAGGGGCCCAGGAATTGCGACTGGTTGACGGGATTGTTGGACCACAGATGACGCGTCCCGCTGCCCACGTAACTGCCGGAAACCAGCCAGTTTCCCATCTGTTTCTGGACGCTCAGATTGTACTGCTGGATGTAGGTGGGCTTGACATCCAGCGGATAGCCGTACACCAGCGCGATATTGTTCTTTGCGTAGTTGTAGTTCTGCGGCTGTGCCAGCGGATACGGATTTCCGCCCGGCGTGCTCCCCCAGGGATTCGCAATTGATGGCGGCGGCGTCACCGTAAGCGACGCTCCCCAGGGCTGCGAGAACCCGAACTGGTCGAAGGCGAAATTCGGGAAGTCATAGAAGAACCCGTAGCCGGCGCGAATCGACATGTGGCCGTCGCCTTTGGGATCCCAAACAATTCCGATACGCGGTGAGAATGTGTTCATCTTGTTGGGGCTGTATTTGCCCGTCGGGAGGCCGGGATCGCCGCCAAAGATGTAGCCCGGAGGCGCGTTCGGAAACACCGTGCTGCGCGTGCTGGACAAGAAATTGGCCATGGAGAACGACAACGTCTCGTTATACGGATTGGTGTGCCCGAAGAACGGATCCCAGCGCAGGCCGGCATTGATGGTCAGCCGCCGGCTCACTTTCCAGGCGTCCTGCGCATACACGCCAAATATATTCTGGTGCTGGTCTGAATAGGACGGCCCGGACTGCGCGTAGCTGCTGGCTTTTCCTAACAGGAAGTCGATATTGGGAATACCCGTGAACTGTCCGCTAAAGGTAAAGTTGCCATTGGAGTTCAGATAGTTGATGGCGGTGGCCTTCAGGTTGATAAAGCTCATGCCGAACGACATCTGATGCGAGCCGTGGGTCCACGACAGATCCTCGGAAATCTGCCAGGTGACATACGGTTGCCAGGAAGGCGTAGTGGCGATGGAGAAGCCGCTGGAGCCGGCCGCGCCTACGGTCCAACCGCCGATGAACTTGCCGAACTGATCCGTCGGCAGTTGGTAAAGACCGGTCAAGCCCAGATCGGGAAGTCCGAAATACGGGGTGTAGACAGTGGTGTTGGAACTGCGATTCACCATGATGCGGAAGCTATTCACCGCACTGGGGCCGATCACGTGGGTATCGCCGATGAGGGCATTAAACACGCTGTTGGATTGCCCGCCGATGGATTTCACCAGAACGTTGCCCGAGGGGTCTCCCGCCGGCTGTTCCCAGTGCTCCACGAAGTAGCGCCCGTAGAGGCTGTTCTTCTGGGTCACCTGGTAGTCGATGCGGGTGATGCCTTCGTTTTCCGTAAAGCTAGCCGGCGGCGCGTAGGTGGCACGGCCGCAGGGATCGGCTGTGGTGGGGAGCAAGGCCGCCATCTTGAGCGCGATGGGATCGAACTTTTGCGGATCGATGGTGTTGCCTGTGAATCCCAGAGAAGCCGGCAACACCACTGGCGCCGCGCGGCAGGCGGTGGAATTCACCGCGGAAAAATCACCCTTCAGCATCTGGGCTGTGGGAACAAAAACCACGTTAGCGACCGGGGAAGACTTTACGATGTTGTCCTGGTAGCCGGCAAAGAAAAACAATTTGTTCTTCACGATCGGCCCGCCGATGGTGCCGCCGAATTGGTTGCGCTTCAGCGAGTCACGTACCGGCTGGAAGCTGTTGCGCGCGTTGAAAAGATAGTTGCGCACAAACTCGAAAGCATCGCCGTGAACCGCGTTGGTTCCGGACTTGGTCACGGCGTTCACCGCGCCGGCCGAGTGGTAGCCGTATTGCGCCGGCAGCGCGCTGGTCTCCACCTTGAACTCCTGCAAGGCATCGGGGAAGGGGAGCGGCAGGTTCTGGTTGCTGAGAGGGTCGTTATGCGTGCCGCCGTCCAACACGTAGGAGACGGTGCCGTTGCCGCCGCCCGCCACCGAAACCGATACCGACGAGGCCGCCGAGGCGCGGAAGGTGCGGCCCGCGTTGACGCCACCGGTGAGATACAACAGGTCGGTGACGTTGCGCCCGTTCAGTGGCAGGTCCACTACGCGCTGCTGATCGATCACCTGGCCGATGCCGGTGCTTTGGGTTTCCACCATGCCCGCAGCGGCCTGCACTTCCACCTGCTCGGTGACGGCGCCCACTTTCAGCGTGGCGTCAATGGTGGGGTTGCTATTCACCTGCAACACAATCCCGGTTTGCACGTACTTGGTGAACCCCATCTTGATTACCTGAAGCTCGTAG
>Ga0070666_10001766_pt1 | contig 13181 bp, 9 predicted proteins | sample KBSS23metaG_FD_64677 | JGI IMG/M metagenome (GOLD analysis project Ga0070666, IMG submission 64677) | Switchgrass rhizosphere microbial communities from Kellogg Biological Station, Michigan, USA - KBS S2-3 metaG | ecosystem: Host-associated > Plants > Roots > Rhizosphere > Soil ... | reverse complement strand
AGTCGATCGCGTCAAGGCCAAGGCGCAAGGCGTGCCGCTGACCGAGTTGTTCGCCACGCTGCAGACTTATCTGGGCTCGGCCTACGTCAACGACTTCAATATGTTCGGCCGTACCTGGCAGGTGATCGCGCAAGCGGACGGTCCATTCCGCGGCCGCGTCGAAGATATCGGCAAGCTGCGTACGCGCAATGCCAAAGGCGAAATGGTGCCGATCGGCAGCATGGTCACGATCAAGCAAACCTACGGCCCGGATCCGGTACTGCGCTTCAACGGTTATCCGGCCGCCGATCTGCTCGGCGAAGCCGATCCGCGCATGATGTCGTCGGCGCAGGCGATGGCGAAAGTCGGCGAGCTCGCCGCGAAAGTGCTGCCGAACGGCATGGGCTACGACTGGAGCGACCTGAGTTATCAGGAAGCCACACAGGGCAAGGCCGCGCTCGTCGTGTTTCCGCTGGCCGTGCTGCTCGCATTCCTCGTACTCGCGGCGTTGTACGAAAGCTGGACGCTGCCGCTGGCGGTGATCCTGATCGTGCCGATGACGCTGCTCTCGGCGCTGATTGGAGTGAAATTGACTGGCGGCGACAACAACGTGTTCGTGCAAGTCGGTCTCGTCGTGCTGATGGGCCTGGCGTGCAAGAACGCGATCCTGATCGTCGAGTTCGCGCGCGAGCTGGAGTTGCAAGGCAAGGGCATCATCGAAGCGGCGCTCGAAGCCTGCCGCCTGCGCTTGCGGCCGATCGTGATGACTTCGATCGCGTTCATCGCCGGCACGGTGCCGCTCGTGCTCTCGCACGGCGCCGGCGCCGAAGTGCGCTCGGTTACCGGCATCACGGTGTTCGCCGGCATGCTCGGCGTGACCCTGTTCGGCTTGCTGCTGACGCCGGTCTTCTACGTAGGGCTGCGCAAGCTCGCTGGACGGCCGCTCGTGTCGCACGCAGGACACGATTTTCCTGAGGTGGTCCATGCTTAAGCCCATCTTGTACCGTGCGATTGCCGTCGCTCTGCTCGCGGGGGGTGCGGCCGGCACCGTGGCAGCGGCAGAAGCGCCGCAGTCCGGGTTGGCGCCGCCGCCGCGCTTCGCCTGGGCGCCCGCCGACGCGAATGTCGCGTCGAATACCGAAATGGAATTCTGGCGCAGCTTCGGCGATGCGCAGTTGACGGCACTCGTCGAACGCGCCCTGCACGAGAATCACGATCTGCGCATTGCGTTGGCGCACTTCGAAAGCGCCAACGCACTGCTGCGCAGCGCGCGGCTGGATCGTTTTCCGACCGTGACTGCGCAAGCCAACGCCAGCAACGCGCGCCTCAGCGCCGACCAGGCGGCGCTTGCCGGCGGCGAGCGTACGAGCAAGAGCTACGACGTCGGCGCGCAACTGTCGTGGGAACTGGATCTGTTCGGCCGCGTGCGCAACAGCGTCCGCGCGCAACGTGCCGAGACGGATGCCACGGCGAGCGATCTGCAGGCGATGCAAGTGGCGATCGTCGCCGAGGTCGCGCGCGGTTACTTCCAATTGCGCGGTTTGCAGGAACAATTGCGTGTGGCGCAGGAAAATGCGGCCAGCCAGGCGGAGACGCTGCGCATTATTGACGCAGGTCTGGATGCCGGCCGCGGCACGGACTTCGATACGGCACGCGCAAGGGCGCAACTGTCGAGCACCAGCGCGCGCGTGCCGGCGCTGCAAGCTGAAATCGCAGCACGCATGCATCATCTGGCCGTGCTCACCGGGCAGTTGCCGGAAGCTCTCAACGCCGATTTGGATCAGTCCACGGCGCTGCCCGCGTTGCCTGCGGGCGTCGACCCCGGCACGCCCGGTGAGTTGCTAATGCGCCGGCCCGATGTCGCCGCCGCGCAGGCGCGCTTGGCTGCAGCGACGGCGCGCATCGGTGTGGCAAAAGCGGATTTGTTCCCGCGTTTCACGTTGGGCGGATTGATCGGCACGCAGGCCGTGCACAGTAGCGACCTGTTCGCGCACGACAGCGACACGCACCTGGTCGCGCTCGGCATCGATTGGTCGTTTCTGGACTTCGGCCGCGTGCGTGCCCGCCTCAGCGCTGCGCACGCGAACGCCGATGGCGAATTGGCGGCGTACGAACAAGTCGTGTTGCGCGCGCTGGAGGAAACCGAAAACGCACTCGTGCGCTTCGACAAGGCGCGCAGCGAAGACGAGCAGTTGGCGAATGCCGCGGTCAACAGCGTGCAAGCCGCGCAATTGGCGCGTACGCGTTACGAAGCCGGCGCTGTCGGCCTGTTCGAAGTGCTCGATGCGGAACGCAACAATCTGCAGGCGCAGGATGCTGCCGCACAAAGTCGCGCGCGCGGCTTTTCCGATCTGATCAGTGTCTATCAGGCGCTGGCCGGTGGTTGGCCGACACAGCCACCACACAGTGAGCACGTTGCCAGCGCGCATGCTGCGGGCCGGGCGCCGAACGCGTTGCAAGACTAAGTCCCGTTCCAGATCGTCGGCATCGGCGCGTCCGCTGGCAAGATGCTGAACCTCACCGAGGACGCGACCCGCATCCTGTTCAAATCGAATGCGGTCAACAACACCCGCGCCGTGGTCAAGGCGGTGATGCTCGATTAGCTCGGCTGATCGCAGTCAAGTACTGCGGCGGACTGCGACTTACGTGTGTACCAACAGAGCCTCGCGATTCCGCACTTGCGCGCCGGCATTGAGCATCGTTGTTGGCCCGCTTTTGGCAATGTACGACCGCAGGGACTGCGCGACATAGGAGACAATCGATGGAACCGAAACTGGTCATGGAAACAGCGGCAGTGTTGTTTGCAGTGGCGGCGCTCGGCGGGCTGGTCATGGCCGGGATTCGCTTCAGTGGACCGAACCCGCCGGCGTGGCTCGCGATGTTGCACGGATTTCTTGCCGCCGCGGCACTGACTTTGCTGATCTACGCCGCCTGCACGATCGGATTGCCATCACTCGCGAACCTCGCGATCGTGTTGTTCGTCATCGCCGCGCTCGGCGGTATGGTGCTGAACCTCAATTACCAGTGGAAACTGCTGCCGCTGCCGAAATGGTTCGTCATCGTGCACGCGCTCGTGGCAGTTGCTGGTTTCGTGTTGCTGCTTGCTGCGCTGTGGGCACCAGCCGCGCTCAGCACCTGATCGGCCGGATTCCGTGGCGCATGCGTTTCATCGCGTGTTGATAATCGATGACGACAGTGATCTTGTCAGCGCGACGTCGACGCTGCTGTCGCTGTAGGCTGCGAATCGGTGTCGGTCGTGGATTCGCCGCGTGCCGAAGCGGCGGCGCTGGCATTTCGGCCCGATGTGATCCTGCTCGATATCGCGATGCCGGACCTGGACGGCTTGGAAGTCACGCGCGCACTCCGCCGCCACCCGGAATTCAACAATATCAAGATTATCGCCGTCTCCGGTTTCGCGCACGAGAGCAATCGCGAGAAAGCCAATGCCTGCGGCATCGATTGCTATTTCGTCAGCCGGTGGTTCGGGGCGAGTTGCATCACGAACTCGATGAAGAAGTAAAACATTGGCTTCTTCGGCGCTGTTTGGGTTCCGGAGCCGTTCAAAAAAAAGACGGGCTGGCTTTTCGGGCCAGCCCGTCTGGAGTGGCGAACGAGTAGGGGGAGCCCGTCCGCGCGCGAAGCCAACCCTGGCTAGCCGTCCCTGGCATACAGGTCATCCGAGACCTGCGCCGTCCTTGGCGGCTTCCATCCGCACGTCTTGTGCGGTGACTCTGTAGCTCAGCAACAGTCGTGCCGAACAGAAAACGTACAAATTCCCGCCAATTCCGCTCGATGTCCGTGCGTTTTGCAAGACACGCATCTCTCGGTCTTGCAAGTTGCGCAGAAATGCTGGGGAGACCTATTTCATATGAGCGAAACGTTTCTTGTGCGCTTGATTCCGATTTTCGGAGGACCGGCACCGGCCGGGTAGTGCAGCGTGCGTGGTGCTGGCGGACAAATTGCAGGAATTGGCATCTAAGAGCTGCAGGAACCGACATGGACGTGACGCAAAGCTGTCAGTGGCGCTGGTTGCACCAAGGCATCGGTCTGGCCATGCGCATACCCTCGCCACACAGCAGTCACCGCGCCTGGTACGTCATCCATCCGCTAGATGCGGATCGCGCTGCGACACGCGCGGTGCTGCGTGGGCATCAGCAGCCGATGCCGCTGCGTCAGGTGCAGGTCTACCACGTGCGCCATCTCGAGGCGGAGCGCCGGGCCCTGATGCAGATCCTGCAACAGGAGGGCATGGAGGTGCAGTGCCTCGAAGAGTTTTTCGCTTACGGCGACAATCATCTAAGCGATCGCCTGGCGCAGCGCGGATTATCGGTTGCGACGTTTTTTCCACTGACCACCGCGGCGGCGCGCGACTATCACGGTGTGCGCACGCTGCGGCCGCTGCGCCTGTAGTTCATGGCGATCGAACCTGAAACCGAAAAATGCGCACATGCAGCGTGTGCCTGCCAGGTGCCGACGGGCCAGCTCTATTGCGGCCCGTATTGCGCGGAAGCCGCGCTGAACCCGACGATCGGCGTTCACGCACCGTGCCGCTGTGGACACCCGGAATGCGAGGCGGCTCGCGGGAATACGGTTTGAACATGCGCGCGCCGAGATGACGAGAATCGAAGGAATGACAAGACACTCCGCCACCGAACAAAAGCGCAGAGATGATACGGGCCGGCGTTCCGCGCCGTCGCCGCTATTCGGCGCGGTGAAGTTGACGCATGCCGATCGCAAGGTGTATCCGGACGGCCGCAGCAAGGGCGATGTCGCGCGTTATTACACCGCGGTAATGCCGCACCTGCTCGAGGCGATCGCGAACCGGCCTCTATCGGTCGTGCGCTGCCCGGATGGCATCAGCGCAGAATGTTTTTTTCAGAAGCACACGACGGCCGGCCTGCGCCTCGTGCATAGCGCGCGTCTGCACGAGGAAAGCGGTGGCAGCGCGCATTATCTCCATGTCGGCAGTGCTGACGAAATATTCGAACTCGTGCAGTTCAATGCGCTGGAGTTTCATCCGTGGGCAGCCCACGTCGACGACACGGACCATACCGATTATCTCGTATTCGATCTCGATCCCGGGCCCGGCGTGACGTGGTCACGTGTGGCCGCTGCAGCGCAACTCGTACGCGAACGTTGTTCCGCGGAAGGCCTGACTGCGTTCCTGCGCACGTCCGGCGGCAAGGGCTTGCACGTGGTCGTGCCGTTGCGTCCGGCCGTGCCCTGGAGCGTCGCCAAGCAATTCGCGCAGGCTCTGGCGCAGAGCATCGCGGAGTCGAAGCCTCGCGAGTTCATCGCGACCGCATCGAAACAGCGCCGCCAGGGAAAAATTTTCATCGATTACCTGCGCAATACCCGCGGCGCGACGAGCATTGCGTCGTATTCGTTGCGCGCGCGGCCAGGCGCGCCGGTCGCCACACCGTTGCGCTGGGACGAGTTGGCGCAGCTCAAGAACGCAACGGAGTACACGCTGCGCAATGTGCCGGCGCGTCTGCGCGCTTTGGGTTCGGATCCATGGCAGGGTTTTGCCAGCGTCGAGCAGACGCTCAGGTGAATGTCTCTGGGCACGCGGTTTCATTGCCGCAGGTACTTAAGAGGTGCAAAGACGTGAAACGATATATCTACGCATTCGACAGTCCCGGCGCGGCGCGCGGCGCCGTGCAGACGCTACGTGGTCACGGCATTCGCGACGAAGCGATCTCGCTGGTTGCGCGCTCGAGTATCGAGCTTGAGGAAATTCCGTCGCGTTATCTGGATGCGTCGACCGATTTCATTCCGGCCTTGCGCCGCGGCGCCGCTGTGGGCGGCGTGATCGGCTTATGCGCGGGCCTCGTCGCGCTCGCGATTCCGGCGCTCGGCATCACTCTGGCGGGTCCAGCGCTGATCGCATTCTTTGCCGGCGGTGCAGTGCTCGGTGCCTGGAGTTCCTCGCTCGTCGGCTCCAGTGTGCCCGATGCAGTGCGGCGCACGTTCGAGGACGAGATCGAAGCCGGGCGCACTCTGCTGGTCGTGGATTCCAACCGCGGCAATGACGACGTGATCACGCACACGATGGCGGAGGGCGCAGATCGTCATCTGCTCTGGCAGAGCCAGCTCGCCGTGCTCGACGGCAGCGGTCGCGCGCAACCGCCCGCGTAGACTTCTGTCGTTCGCGCAATTTGCGCAGCTTGGCGAGCGCGATCCGTGCATTAAGCGCGGACCCGTGCATCATGTCGGCGCCAGCGCCGGCGCGCAGCGTGACACAACGATTCGTCACTGAATGCATTGTCCCTTGGCCTTGACGCCGGGATCGCACCCTGAAGTGCATGACCGGGCAGCATTTGACATGCAAGCTGCAATCGCGGGTATGGCGGCAAGCGCCCGAATCCCTTGTTTCATCTGCCGTGCCTCACTGGCACGTTGATTGATACAACTGCAGACGAACCGGAGTGAGGGTTACACCATGAACCGCGAGGAAGACCTGCTGCAACAAGCCGTGCGCATCGCCAGTAGCGGCCGCGATTTCTTCATCGAGATGAAACCGCGCGTCGCCGACAGCGAAGTGCGTGCAGCCTTTGAATTCATCTGCGACGTGAAGAGCCGTCTCGTGATGGATCTGACGCCGTGGGCCTCCGCAGCCAAGAGCGACGACCATCACGTCTCGGCCGCCGCCAGCGCCGAGCGCATCTACGTCGACCTGAAGCGCTCGTTCGACGGCGCGCAGCCGCAGCTGAGCGCTGGCCTGCTCGACATCGGCGAACAGCAGCTGATACGTCTCGTCGAGCGCTCGTTCGAACTCACCAAATCACCGGTTCTGCGCAAGCTGCTCAAGGCGCACTACCCATCCCTCGTGGTTTGCCGCGAAGCGATGTCGCGGCTGAGTGCGCGTAGGGTGGCTTAGACGCCACCAAAATTCCCGTTCGCCCTGAGCGTAGGCCCGCAGGGCCGAAGTCGAAGGGCAGGCGCAGGCGTTTCGACTCCGCTCGCTGTGCTCGCTACGCTCAACGCGAACGGAATTTAATTTACGATCGCCACTTACGTCGCCGCCGACTATATCGGCGATCCGTTTGCGATGCTTTCGCGATTGCAGATGCGCTGGATCGTCTCCAGCTCCGCGGGTTTGACGACATGGTGGTCGAAGCCGGCTGCGGCCGTGCGTTTGCGGTCTTCGGCCTGCCCCCAGCCCGTCAGCGCGACCAGTGTCACGTTCCGACCGGCCGGGTGCGCACGCAGTTGGCCTGCGACGTCGTAACCGGAGAGGCCGGGCATGCCGATGTCGAGGAACACGATTTCCGGCGCGAACGCCTCGAATGTTTCGATCACCTGATGCGGATCGCTCAGGCAGTGCGCAGCGTGGCCAAGCAGTTGCAAAAGGGTGCCGAGCGTGGCGGCCGCATCGATGTTGTCGTCGACGACGAGCACACGGCGCGGCGGTGCGCTGGGCGCGTTCTCCGCGGGCTGCGCCGCCGGCGCCGGCGCAGAGACGATCAGCTCCAGGGGCAGGCTGACCGTGAAGCGTGCGCCATGGCCAATCCCTTCGCTGTGCGCGAGTAGATTGCCGCCGTGCAGGTCGACGATGTGCTTGGCCAGCGTCAAGCCGATACCGAGACCGCCACGTGCGCGCTCCAGCGCCGTGTCCACTTGCGCGAACAGCTCGAAGATGCGTTCCAGTTGTGCGGGCTCGAGGCCGATGCCGCGATCGATGAACGCGATTTCCAGGGCCACGTTGGTCTTCTTCACCGCGATCTCGATCGGCGCGCCGTCGTCGGAGTACTTCGTCGCATTGCTGAGCAGATTCGCGAACACCTGTGCGAGTCGCTGGCAATCCACCTGCAATGTCACCTGTTCGGGGAGACGCGTCACGTTGACGGCGTGATTAGCCGTATCGAGCGACGGCGCGACGGTTTCCAGCGCCTCGTCGATGACGGCGTCGAGCAACACGGGCGCACGCTTGAGCACCATCTTGCCCTGGCCAATGCGGGCGACGTCGAGCAGATCGTCGATCAGGCGCACGAGCAGCGCCACCTGCCGCGACATCGTCTCATGCAACCCGCTGCGTTGCTCTGCCGTCATGCGCAGCACGCTGATCGCGTTCGCCACCGACGACAGCGGGTTGCGCAGCTCGTGCGCGAGCATGGCGAGGAATTCGTCCTTGCGGCGATCCTGTTCGATCAACTGATCCTCGGCGCGCTGGCGTTCGCCGACCTCGGCTTGCAGCTGCATGAAACGGCTGGCCAGCTCGATATTGGTCAGGCGCAGCGATTCGTTGAGCATCGCCAGTTCGCGGGTCTTCTCCATCTGCAGCGCATCGTTCGCTGCGGCGAGACGCCGGTTCGCGATCTCCAGTTCGCGGCGCTTGCGGTGCAGCTCGGCGAGCACGACGACCTTGGAGCGCAGGATCTCCGGAATGATCGGCACCATCACGTAGTCGACCGCGCCGAGCCGGTAGCCGCGCATGCGGTCAAGCTCGCTGACGTTGATCGCCGTGACGAAGATGATCGGCGTCTTCTCGAAGCGCGGATGCTCATGAATCAGGTGCGCGGTTTCGAAGCCGTCGATGCCCGGCATGCTGATGTCGAGCAGGATCAACGCGAATTCGTGCTCCATCAGCAGCTTCAGCGCTTCGGTGCCGGAACTCGCCTCGATCAGATTCTCGCCCAGATCGTCGAGGATCGTGCGATAAGTGAGCAGGCGCGACGGCGTGTCGTCGACCAGCAGGATGTTGACCGGGTCGTGCTGCGCCGCCGGGGCTTTCGTGGTGTTTTCTGTCATCAACGATGCAGCCACTGCCGCAGCACTCCGAGCAATTGGTCGGTCACGACCGGTTTGGCGAGATAGTCTGAAGCGCCGGCTTCAAGGCATTTCTCGCGATCGCCTTTCATCGCCTTCGCGGTCAGCGCGACGATCGGCAGCGCGCGCGACTCCGGCCGCGCGCGGATCGCCCGCATCGTGTCGTAGCCGTCCATGCCGGGCATCATGATATCCATCATGACCAGATCGATGTCCTGATCCGTTGCCACCTTCTCGATCGCTTCCTGGCCGGTGCCGGCGGTGATCACGTCCATGCCGTGGCGTTCGAGCACGCTCGACAGCGCGAAGATGTTGCGCACGTCGTCGTCGACGACGAGCACACGTTTCTGCTTCAGCGCGTCGTCGGATTCGTGCAGGCGGCGGATGATCTTCTGCTGCATCGGCGACATGTGCGAGATCTCGCGATGCAGGAACAGCGCAGTCTCGTCGAGGAGGCGTTCGGGCGATTCCACGCCCTTGACGATGATGCTTTTCGCGGCGCGGCGCAGGATCTGGTCCTCGTCCGAGCTGAGCTCGCGGCCGGTAAAGATGATCACCGGCACGGAACTGAGTCTGGCGTCCTGCTGCAGGCGTTCGAGCAGCTCGAAGCCGCTCATGTCGGGCAGGCGCAGATCGAGCACCACGCAATCGAATTCGTCTGCGGCCAGGCGCGTCAGCGCATCCTCGCCGGAACCGGCGGTGGCGATGTAGATGTCATCGTCCTTGATGAGTTCGACGATGCTGTTGCGCTCGCGTGCGTCGTCCTCGACGACAAGCAGGCGCTTGGTGCGGGCGAGCGTGTACTTGCGGATGCGCTCGAGCGCTTCGCCGATCGACTCGGCGGTGGCCGGCTTGGCCAGGAAGTTGAACGCGCCGCGTTCCAGGCTGGAATGGCGTTCTTCGTCGACCGTGATCACCTGTACCGGAATGTGACGCGTGGCGACGTCGTGCTTCAGGCGCGACAATACCGCCCAGCCGAGCATATCCGGCAGGAATACGTCCAGCGAGATCGCGGTCGGGTGGAAATCCTGGGCCAGGCGCAGTGCCTCCGCGCCGTGCTGCGCGACGAGCACGTTGAAACCCTGGTTGCGCGCAAGATCGCGCAAGACTGCGGCATAGCGCGCATCATCCTCCACGATCAGCAGGGTTGGCCGCGCATGATCCAGCGCACTGCGGTCGTCGGCGACGCGTTCGGTCTGTTCGGCCGGGCGCGAGTCGTCGCGCGGGCGCTGCGTGCGCGCCGGCATTTCGGGTTTTTCGGCGAGCACATAATTGAGCGGCAGATACAGCGTGAACGTGCTGCCTTTGCCGATCGCGCTCGTCAGCTTCAATTCGCCGCCGAGCAGGCCGGCGATTTCGCGGCTGATCGCCAGCCCCAGGCCGGTGCCGCCGTACTTGCGTGAGGTGCCGGCATCGGCCTGCTGGAATGCCTCGAACACGATGCGCTGCTTGTCCGTCGCGATGCCGATGCCGGTATCGGTCACCTCGAACGCGATCACGTTCGACACCTTGTCGAGCACGCGATGGCCGGCGGTCCAGCCACTTTGCACGGAGCGCACGGCCAGGCGCACGCTGCCGCTCTCGGTGAACTTGAACGCGTTCGACAGCAGGTTCTTGAGGATCTGCTGCAGGCGCTTGGGGTCGCTCGAGAATGAAGTGCCCAGGGCCGGATCGAAAGCGATCGTGAAATCCAGTCCGCGGCGGTCGGCCTCATGACGGAATCCGCGATCGAGGTTTTCACACAGCGTGGAGAAGGTGATCTCTTCGCTGTCCACGGTAACCGTGCCGGATTCGATTTTCGACAGATCCAGAATGTCGCTGATCAGGTGCAGCAAGTCCGTGCCGGCGGCGTGAATGGTCTTGGCAAATTCGACCTGCTTGCCGCTCAGGTTGTGGTCGGGGTTTTCGGCGAGCTGCTGGCCGAGGATCAAGATCGAATTCAGCGGCGTGCGCAGCTCATGCGACATGTTGGCGAGGAATTCGGACTTGTAGCGCGACGTCAGCGCTAGCTCCGCGGCCTTGTCCTCGAGCGCGCGCCGCGCGTATTCGATCTGCTGATTCTTGTGTTCGACCTCCGCTTTCTGTTCGGCGAGCAGCGTCGCCTTGAGCGCGATTTCCTCGTTGGTCTGCTGCAGTTCCTTCTGTTGCGAGGTCAGCTCCGCAGCAAGCTGTTGCGACTGCGCGAGCAGGTTCTCCGTGCGCATCGACGCTTCGATCGTGTTGAGCACGATGCCGATACTGCCGGAGAGCTGTTCGAGGAACGATCGTTGCGCCGCCGTGAACTCGGCCAGCGCGGCGAGTTCGATCACTGCCTTGACCTGGTTTTCGAACAGCACCGGCAGCACGATGATGTTGCGTGGCGTGGCGCTCATCAGGCCGGAGCGAATCTGCGCTTCGCCGGCGGGTGCGTCGTTGACCAGGATGCTGCGCGCGAGCGTGGCGCACTGGCCGATCAGGCCTTCGCCGAGCGCGAGCGTCGCACCGGCGCTGGACTCTGCTTCGCCGGCGTCGGCGTAGCCGGCGAGCTTGCGCAGGCGTGGCGGCCGCTCCGCTTCTCCGGGATCAACGACATACATCAGGCCCTGATGCGCGTTGATCAGCGGCGCCAGCTCCGACAACAGCATGCGGCCGAGCGTGATCAGGTCGCGCTGGCCCTGCATCATGCTGCCGAATTTCGCCAGATTGGTTTTCAGCCAGTCCTGCTCGCGGTTGCTGAGTGTGGTCGCGCGCAGCGTGCCGATCATCGAGTTGATGTTGTTCTTCAGTTCCGCGACTTCGCCGCGCACGTCGACCGTGATCGAACGCGTGAGATCGCCTTGCGTCACCGCAATCGCGACGTCGGCGATCGCGCGCACCTGGTTGGTCAGGTTCGCGGCCAGCTGGTTGACGTTATCGGTGAGGTCTTTCCAGGTGCCGGCTGTGCCCGGCACTTTCGCCTGGCCGCCAAGGCGGCCCTCGACGCCGACCTCGCGCGCGACCGTGATCACCTGATCGGCGAAGATCGCGAGCGTCTCGGTCATGCTGTTGATGGTGTTCGCGAGTTCGGCGATTTCGCCCTTCGCTTCCACGGTGAGCTTCTTTTTCAGATCGCCGGTCGCCACCGCGGTGACGACCTTGGCGATGCCGCGCACCTGCGTGGTGAGGTTCGAGGCCATCGAATTGACGTTGTCGGTCAGGTCCTTCCACGTGCCGGCGACGCCGGGCACCTGCGCCTGACCGCCGAGCTTGCCTTCGGTACCGACCTCGCGCGCGACGCGCGAGACTTCCGCGGCAAAACCGTTGAGCTGGTCCACCATCGTGTTGATCGTTTCTTTCAGCTGCAGCACTTCGCCGGACGCGCCGACGCCGATCTTGCGCGACAGGTCGCCTTTCGCCACCGCGGTTGCGACCTCGGCAATGTTGCGCACCTGCGTCGTCAGGTTCGAAGCCATCGAGTTGACGTTGTCGGTCAAGTCCTTCCAGGTGCCGGCGACGCCGGGCACCTGCGCCTGGCCGCCGAGTTTGCCTTCGGTGCCGACCTCGCGCGCCACGCGCGTGACTTCGGCGGCGAAGCCATTGAGCTGATCGACCATCGTGTTGATGGTTTCCTTGAGCTGCAGGATCTCGCCTTTGACGTCCACCGCGATCTTGCGCGACAAGTCGCCTTTCGCCACCGCCGTCGTCACCTCGGCGATGTTGCGCACCTGTGCGGTCAAGTTCGACGCCATCGAGTTGACGTTGTCGGTCAAGTCTTTCCAGGTGCCAGCGACGCCCGGCACCTGCGCCTGGCCGCCGAGCTTGCCTTCAGTGCCAACCTCACGCGCGACACGCGTAACTTCGGCAGCGAATCCGCGCAGCTGGTCGACCATCGTGTTGACGGTTTCCTTGAGCTGGAGGATTTCGCCCTTCACGTCGACCGTGATCTTGCGCGACAAGTCGCCGCGCGCGACGGCGGTAGTCACTTCGGCGATGTTGCGCACCTGCGAGGTGAGATTGGATGCCAGCGAATTCACGTTTTCGGTGAGGTCCTTCCACGTACCGCCTGCGCCCGGCACGACGGCCTGACCGCCGAGACGGCCTTCGGTGCCGACTTCGCGCGCCACGCGCGAGACTTCCGCGGCGAAGCCGTTGAGCTGGTCCACCATCGTGTTGATGGTTTCTTTCAACTGCAGAATTTCGCCGCGCACGTCGACCGTGATCTTGCGCGAGAGGTCGCCCTTGGCGACCGCCGTCGTGACTTCGGCGATGTTGCGCACCTGCGAGGTGAGATTGCTCGCCATCGAGTTGACGTGATCGGTCAAATCTTTCCAGGTACCGGCGACGTCCGGCACCATGGCCTGGCCGCCGAGCTTGCCTTCAGTGCCGACTTCGCGGGCGACGCGCGTGACCTCGGCGGCGAAGCCGTTGAGCTGATCGACCATCGTGTTGATGGTCTCCTTGAGCTGCAGCACTTC
>Ga0070666_10001765_pt1 | contig 13184 bp, 16 predicted proteins | sample KBSS23metaG_FD_64677 | JGI IMG/M metagenome (GOLD analysis project Ga0070666, IMG submission 64677) | Switchgrass rhizosphere microbial communities from Kellogg Biological Station, Michigan, USA - KBS S2-3 metaG | ecosystem: Host-associated > Plants > Roots > Rhizosphere > Soil ... | reverse complement strand
GCGCGGCGCTCGTGGCCGCAAGCGCCATCGCTCCGGCGATCAAGGTGAACCCCCGCATTCGCGCCGTTTGCCTCGCCAAGGCTGTTTCGTCGAGTGAACAGCCGGCGATTCACACCGCTTCTTTATGCGTGAAGTTCAGTCGAGGCGCGTGACGAGCGCGTCGAGCACGGCGGGGTGCATCATCCGCGAGAACTCGAGCCCGGCCAGAGCGCCCTTCTTCCATCGCACGGCGCCGACCAGCGGCTCCAGCTGCGGGAAGCGCGTGATCACCGGTTCGCCAAGCTCGACCTCCTCGACCAGCTCGACCCGGCAGCCGGCGGTCGAAACATCCTCGATGCGCACCTGGTGGGTGAAGCTGCCGATCGGCCGGAGGACGATCGACGAAGCGACTTCGACCCGCCCGCATTCGCGCCGGTCTAGCAGCAGCTCGTCGGTCAGATGCATTCGTTCAGCGCCTCGCGCGCGCCGGCGACGGCGCTCTGCTGGTCGAGCGCGATTTCACGCTTGGCGCCGCGGTCGTGGATGACGACGAAATAGGTCGCCGCCGCATTTTTCGCGCCAAGGTTCGAGAAAGTGCCGCCATGGTCGCGCGGGACGAACCACCAGGCCGCGCCGCGCTCGTCCTGCGTTTGCGCGAAGCAGCTCGCAAAGTCCTGCGTCGACTTGGGCGTGACATAGACCGCCGGCCGATAGGCTTGCGGTCCGGGAGCGGCGGCGGTGACCGCAACGCTCAGCAATGTGACAAGTCCAACCTCTTTCATGGTCAACCCCCGGCTACCGGTTCGTCCGCCCCTCGTGTCCGCGACGGGGCCCGAACAATGACCTCGCATCAGGCCTCTCCCACTTGCCGCGCCCGGGCAACGGCCGTGACTCGGCTGACCCAATATGAGGCAGGCGCGACCGTCGCCTTGAAGGGCGGCCGCGATTCGGGGCTGGTGAGCCTGCGATGCACGAATTGTCCACCGCCGGAGTTGAGGCTTGAGCGAAGGCAACAGCCGCGCTGCTTCTCGTCGCGCCGTTTCACGCGCGATTGCGCGGTCGCGTGCGATGCGCGCATCGGTCGCTCGTCGCCGCCGGCGCGCGATCGCGCTCGCGGCTTGTGCAACCACGCTTGTCGGACTGCCGATCGCCTGGTTCATGGCCGAGCCGGCGACTGCCGTCGCGATCTCCGCGGCCAATGAGATGCAAGAGCTCGCCGACATGTTCCGCAGCCGCTCGCCGGGCGAGCGGACGCAGGACGAGCTGACCAAGCACGCGCGAGTGCCGGCGAAGGCCCACGAAACACCGAAGGCGCCGGCCCATCCGGCTCTGCCCGGTCCGTCGACACCGGCGCTGGTCGACCTTCTCCTGCCGCCGGTCGCGCCGGTCGAGATTGCAGCTTCCGGACCTCCGCCAATCGCGCCGCCCGCGACGCTCGGCTCGATCCTCGCATCGCTTCCGTCGAACGTGTCGATCACGCCGCCTGAGAACGGGGGGCCGATCAGTCATCCGACCGCCCAGCCGCGCGAGGACGTGCCGTCGACCAGCGCCGTGCCCGAGCCAGGCACCTGGGCGACGATGTTGATGGGATTTGCATTGATGGCGTGGCGCCTGCGCCGACGCCGGCATTCGGCCGAAGCTAAGCCTCGGCGCGCGCTCTCTTAGACTTTCCGCCGCCAACGACCAGCACCCGATCGCCGACCGACACCGCGTCGAACAGCCTCGCCGCGAAGGCGGCTGGCACGCCAACGCAGCCGTGGGTCGCATAGCCCCAGCGCACGTTGCTGCCGTGGATCGAGACGCCGTCAGCCGTCAGCCGGAGCGTGAAAGGCATCGGCGCATCGTAAGTCTGGGAGCGATGGTCCTTGAGCTTGGCCAGCACCGGAAAGATGCCCGCCGGGGTCGGCAGGCCGTCGGCGCCGTGAAGGATCACCGCCGTGCCGATCTCCTGCCCGCCGCGAAAGACCGAGATGATCTGCGCGTCGAGGTCGACGCGAACCCAGGTCGCGCCGGCCGGCACGCCGCGGTCGTCCCAGCGGTAGTCGCCATATTGCATCCGGCCGGGCACGGAGAGGATCGAGCTCACGGGTCGCAGGATCGCGCCCTCCGCAAGGGCCTGGCGCGAACTCACCGCTGACACCATGACCCGGCCGGCGGGAGTGGCGGCGCGCTGGACGGGCGGTGAAACCGGCCTGGCGCTGGGCCCATTGCCGAGCGACAGCGCAGCGGCGGTCGTCCCGCCGAGGATGAAGGCTACAATTCCGATCAGCGGGCGGCGCATATCATTCCTGGTCGATGAACCGGGCGCCCGAGCGCCCTTCGGCCGACCAGCGGATCTCCGCGTTGCTCGCGCCGCGCTTGAGGATCCTCAGTTCGACGATCTCGCCCTTCTTGAAGCGGTCGTCGGACATGAACTCGCAGCCCGTATAGGAAACGTTCGACACCAGGATATCGGAATCGTGCTTCTTGCTCAGTGCGAATCCGCGCAGCTCGACCGGCCTCCGCTCGGCACGTTCGGCAAATGCGTTCATGACCCCCGCTCCAATAATGATCGATGTTGGCTAGCGGGGCCTTTACCATCGGGTGCGTGTCCCGGCGCGGCGGCTGTGGAAGCTGTCTCAAAAACGAACGCCGGCCTTTGCTCGCAAGGCTTTGCAAATTTTAAACCGTTTTGGAGATATTTAGAGCGGAATTGCCGCATTGCGGCCGGTGATGCGTGAGGTGAGCGTGCGCGCGGTCAAGACCCGGGAGCTGAAAATGTCCGTTCACACCAAGCTGGAACCTGCTCGCCGCACCGAGCGCAAGCGCGTCCTTATGATGGGCGTGCTGGTCACCTGCAGCGGGTCGCACCGCGTTCGAATCCGCGACTTCTCGAGCAAGGGCGCCCAGGTCGTGGTTGAAAATGGCCTGGAGCCAAAATGCGACGTGCTATTGAAGCGTGGCGACTTTTGCGCCGCCGCGCACGTCGCATGGGTCAAGGGCGACGAAGTCGGGCTGACCTTCTTCCGGGCTATCTCGGCCGAGGATCTCGCCTCCTGACGCTGGACGCCCTAGAAGGCGCGCCCTAGCGACAAGCTCAACCGCCAACTGTTTTCCGGGTGCGAGGGCCGAATGTTCTGCCACAGCGGCAGTGCGATCCCTGCCGAGGCGCTCCAGCCAGCATTGGTGAAGCGCACGCCTGGCCCCGCATAGATCCAGCTTCCGCCACTCTCTTCCTCGATCTCGCCGGCAACCTCCTGGCGCCCCTCCCACTCGCCGCCCAATTCGACGAACAGGTCCCATGCTGGGCCCGCGGCACCACGCTCGTCGTCGAGCTCGTCACCGTGATGGTGGTTATGCGATTCCCCGTGGATGTGCGGCCGCGATCCGAAGCGGTGCGATAGCGCGATACCGCCCTGCACCCGGTCGCCGAGCTCGGTGTCCTGCGCGCCCTTGGTCGATAGCTGGTAGAGCGCGCTGGCAGTCAGCTGCATGGCGCCCAGAGGCAATGAGGCTGACGCTCCGAACATGGGGTTCCAGCTTCCGGTCCCGGGCTGGTGCTCGGTCTCGAGCCGCTCGCCGGCGATGCTCCCCTGGTCTGTGCTTCCGGTCGGTACCTTGATCCCGGCGATCAGTGCGAATGCGGGACCCTCTCCCTCGGTGAGGAGGTATTTGGCGAGGAGGTTGAGGTCGCCAATCCCGGCGACGCTGCCGAGCTCCTCGACTGCGTTGATCGCCACGCCGCCGCTATGCACGTGCGTTCCCTCGCGGAGATCGTCGCGGCGGACATAGGGTAGTTCCGCCGAGACCGTCAGGTGGTGCGTGATGCCGTAGGCCAGGCCGATCGCGCCGATTTGATTAAAGTCGGTGTTGTGCGCGTGAATGTGCTGGCCGGCGAGCGATGCGAGCTCCGCGTCGCTGCGCTGCTCCGGCTTCGTATAAGCCAGGCGCAGGCCGGCCGCCCAGTGCCCGGCATCGAGCGTCGCCGGGTCGAACACAGCCATCCCCCCGCCCGATCCGACGTTGCCGGGCCCCATATGGTCCGCCAAGGCCGGGCCGGCACACAGCAGCGCCGTCCAGAAGGGCAATATGCGCCGAACGAGCGGCGCCGTCTTCAATGTCTTCATCATAAGTCCTAGATGAGCCGGCGCGTGCGCGCCGTATGAGCTTTTGCTTTTGGCTCAGGCGGGGACCGGCGGGCCTCGGAGCGGCGGCCGTTCGTGGGATCGTAAGAGTGCGGGGAGTGTACGCGGCAGTGCGACTGCCGGCGGGATGGGTGCGAGAAGTGGCCCCGGCAGCAGCGCCGCATCGGCGGCGGCAGTCCCGAAGGATTGTGCGGCGGCATATGCGCACGGCTGGTGGAACGTCTGGGAATGGCCGCCATGATGACTGTGACCGGTGGGCGCCCAGCCTTGATCGGCATTCGGGCAAAGGGTGATGGTCACCGCGCCCCGCGCGAAGCTGGGCATGAAGCCCGGCGGCGAGAGCAGCCGCACGCCGAGCAGCAGTGCGAGCGCGAGCGCAAATAATGCCCGTGTCGATAGGCTCGCTGTCTTCAATGCCGCCACGCGCGCGCACTAGCGAGCGCTTGAGCCGAGGTCACGCCCGCTTGCGCGAAACTTTCGCACAACCCATTGTCCGCCGCGCAATGGGACGCTGGGCCGCTGTAACTTTGATCGCATGTGGCGCCGTCGCGAGTTCGGCCGCCGCCCAGGTCACCGTATCGCCGCAGCAAAGCACTCCGGGCGCGCGCGAGAAATATGAGCTGCGCGTGCCCAACGAGCGTCGCTCGGCGACGATAACGGTCGAGTTCCGTTTCCCGCCCGGCCTTCGCGTCACAGCCGTCGAGCAGAAGCCTGGCTGGCAGGCGGAAGCGATCCGCGACAAGTCCGGCGCTCTGACCGGCGTCCGCTGGATCGGCAACCTCCCGCCCGAGCAGTTCACCGAGTTCGGCCTGCTCGCGGTCAACCCGGCGCGCGGCGGCGAGATCAGCTTCACCGCGATCCAGGCCTTCGCCGACGGCGCCAAGATCGAATGGTCGGGCGCTGCAGGCTCGAAGACGCCCGCCGCGCGCGTCAGGCTCGCTCGCTGAGTTACAGCCGAATTCGGCCGTCTTCCCGCTGCGCCTTGTTGACGTCGACCATTGCCAGCATCGCCAGCCAGCGCCGTCCCCGCCCGGCTTCGAAGCCAAGCTCGACCCGCCGTTCCACCGGATCGCCATAGGTCCCGAACAGCCGATCCCACACGGGCATGTCGCCGAAGTTTCGCGCATGCACGTCGCGTTCGTGATGCAACATGTGCGCTTCGGGCCGCTGGACGATCCAACCGGTCCACGCGGGCGTCCTGACGTTCCAGTGCTGATAAAGAGCGACGACGAACCCCCACAGTCCCGCCCAGGCGGCTGCATGTGCCGTTGCATTCGTGAGGCCCGCGGCGAGCAGTCCCGTAAGCACGCCCTGGACGATCGAATCCACTGGGTGGAAGATCATTGCCGAGGAAATGTCGACCCGCGCGACTCCGTGGTGAAGCTGGTGCCCCGCCCGCCACAGCGCGTCGAAATAATGCATAGTCCGGTGGGCCCAATAGCCAAGGAAGGTCGTCAGTACCCAGACCGGGATGGCCGCCCAATTGCCCCACGAATTGAGGTCGACGATCGCCATGGGCGGCAATAGCGGCACGACTAGCAGCGGCGTGCCCACGTAGACCACCAGCGTTCCGGCAAAGGCAGCGAGGCCAATCAGGCGCCAGTGCCTGATCTCGGGCATCTCGCGCTTCGACGGCGCCAATCCCTCAAGCCCCAGGAAGACCAAAAAGCTTGCCGGAAGCGCAAGCAGCATCGCCAGGTCGAAATCCATCGCCACCCCCGTCGCGATCCGTTCTGTTACGCCTATACCAAGGACCTGTAAGCGTCGATCACGCTGGCCGAAGCGGCGTCCCAGTCGAACCGGGCGCTCGCCCGTCGGGCCGCCAAGCCGAGCGACCGCCGGCGCGCTCCGTTGCTGCACAGCCCCGCGACCTCCTCGACGAAGCGGCCGGGCATGCACAATACAGCCTCCTTGCCGTTTTGCGCTAGCCCGCGCGAGCTGTCGGTGTCGGCGCTGACGATGGCGAGGCCCGAAGCCATCGCCTCCAGCACGACGTTTCCGAACGCCTCGGTCCGGCTCGGGTGCAGCAATATGTCGGCGCTGGCTACCGCGCGGGCGAGATCGCGACCCTCGAGGTGCCCCGTGAACACCGCATCGGCGAGCGGGTCGAAGGCGTCGCGCGCCGGGCCCGCGCCGACAATCAGCGGCTTCACCGCCACCCCTGCCGCGCGCAGCCGCTGGACCGTCGCGACATAGTCCCTGACCCCTTTCTCCAACACCAGCCGGCCGAAGAACAGCAGGACCACGTCGTCGTCTCCGAAACCCTGCGCTCGCCGCCACGCGAGGTCGCGCTGCGCGGGATCGAACAGCGCGCGGTCGACCCCGCGGCTCCATAGGCTCACCGCCTCGTCGCCGCGCAGGCGCTTCATCTCCTCGACGATCCCCGGCGTCGGCGCCAGAACATGGTCGCATCGGCGATAGAAGCGCCGCAAATGGGCCTCCGCCAAGCGCCGCGCCCAGCCCAAGCCATAATGTTCGAAATAGGTCTCGAACCGCGTGTGCAGGCTGGCGATGATCGGCACCCCGAGGCTCTTCGCGAAGGTCTCGGCGCGCGTTCCAAGGATGTCGGGCGTCGACACATGCACAATGTCGGGCGCGAACCGCTGGATGTCCTCGCGCACCTTCCGCGGCAGGCCGGGAGCGAGCCGGAATTCGCTCCTCCCCGGGATCGGGAAGGACGGCACGGGAACGAGCTCGCCCGCCGGTTCGAACGCGGGGTTATCCGTGACCGGCGAGTAAACGCGATACATGCACCCGTGGCGCTCGGCATAAGCGACCAGCCGGTTCAGCGCCTGGTTCGCGCCTTCGCGCAGGTAATTGTAATTGCCGGAAAACAGGGCGACCCGCATCGTTCGCGTCACAGCCGGCGGAAGTTCAGCACGGCGTTCAGCACGAACACCGTCAGCCCGGAGACAACCGAAACGAGCACCCGCGCGACGAGATAGTTGACCGGCGTCCAGCGGATGATCGCGGCGAACAAGGCGATGGTGATGACGAGGCCGATCGCCGCATTGACCAGGAAATAGGCATAGCCCGACGCGAAGGCGCGGTCGGTTCCGCGAAAGATCCAGCTGCGCCCGAACCCGTAGTGGATCGAGTTCGCGACGATGAACGCCACCACCGCCGCCCACACTTTGCCCATCCCCGCCTGCTCAACCAGCAGCCACAGAAGCGCGAGGTCGAAGGCGAAGATGCCGCAGCTGACGATCGTGTTGCGGGCAAGCATCGCGCCGGCACGGCGCGTCACCAGCCGCCGGGCGAGGCCCTGCCCCCCGACGTCGTTCAGTGCGCCGCTGCCATCGCTTGAGACACCGGCTCGCCGCGGCCATCTTCCTCGTCGGCGAAGCGCGTCCGGCGCCTGAGGCTGGGGTGAAGGAACAGCACCGGCAGCTTCAGGAACAGAAGCTCCGAATGGATGAAGCTGTCGACCAGCCGCTCCCACCATTTGTCGCCGCGCAGGTCATGAGCCTCGAGCCAGCCGTCGTACGGCGCCCAGTGGCTCGGCTCGTCCTGTTCGATGATCCTGAAGATCTTGGTCAGCTGCTTGTCGCTCAGCACATGGCTGTTGCCGAGCAGGATCTCGACCTGCTTGTAGCCGCGCCGCTCCGTCAGCGAGATCACCCGGCACATCCTCGCGAACAGCTGGTCGCTGCGCACCACCCGCATCTTGTCGAGATTGTCGATGGTCGATCGGAACATGATCCCGACGAAGCGGTCGATGTGGCCGAAGGCGCGGTCGATCGCATAGGGCATCACGCCCCGCCGCTCGAACCAGCGCCGGAACATCACATAATGCTTCTGCTCATCGGCGCGGTGCTTCTCGATCGTCGCGATCAGCGCATGGTCGTCCGGCCAGCGCGCCTTCACCGCGGCGAGCAGGTCGTCGATCGCGGTATAACCGCGGTGCTCATTGTAGATGTAGATCGACCCCAGGATATCGAGATATCGACTACGGAACCACGCGCGCATGTCGGCGAGACTAGGCGCAAGCAGCTTTCAGTTCAATTTACCGCGGGCCAAACGGGGCCGCCGCGTTGCGTTGCGGCAAATCCACAGGATTTTTGCGTTGATCCACAATTTACCGTCTTGCGTCTCACCGTGGTTGAGGCACAATAGATAGTAGCGATCGAGGGGGAACACTCAATCACTAGTGTTTCGGCGCCGGAATGCCTATATTCCGGTGACGGGATAACTCGTCCCCGCTTTCCACAGGAAGCGGAGCCGAAAAGCCCCCGATGAGCGCGAAAAACGGCTAGGATGCTTACCATGGCTCCGAGTCGAACAAGTCAGGAACAAACGGTCCTGGACAGGGCCGATGAAGGACGGGGTAGCGCGATGGATTTCTCGACCGGCTCACAAGTACCGAGCGACGACGTTTCGACGGTCACCTCCAGCAGCAAGGCGGTTCACGCGCCGCGCTTCGACGTCAAGACCGACGCCAAGCGCGACGATCTGCTGACCGAGTTCGGCAAGGACACGCTGCGCGATCGCTATTTGCTTCCGGGCGAAAGCTACCAGGACCTGTTCGCGCGCGTCGCCGCCGCTTATTCGGACGACGCCGACCACGCGCAGCGCGTGTACGACTACATCTCGAAGCTGTGGTTCATGCCGGCGACGCCCGTGCTGTCGAACGGCGGGACCGGACGTGGCCTCCCGATCAGCTGCTATCTGAACAGCGTCGACGACAGCCTCGAAGGCATCGTCGGCACCTGGAACGAGAATGTCTGGCTGGCGAGCCGCGGCGGCGGCATCGGCACCTATTGGGGCCGCGTGCGCGGCATCGGCGAGCCGGTCGGCCTCAACGGCAAGACCAGCGGAATCATCCCCTTCGTCCGCGTGATGGACAGCCTGACGCTCGCGATCAGCCAGGGCTCGCTGCGCCGCGGCTCGGCCGCCTGCTACCTCGACATCAATCACCCGGAGATCGAGGAGTTTCTCGAAATCCGTAAGCCCTCGGGCGACTTCAACCGCAAGGCCTTGAACCTCCACCACGGCGTGCTCGTCACCGACGAGTTCATGGAGGCTGTCCGCGACGGCTCGGAGTTCACGCTCCGCTCGCCCCGCGACGGGTCGGAGCGTGGGAGGGTCGATGCGCGCTCGCTGTTCCAGAAGCTGGTCGAGACCCGGCTTGCGACCGGCGAGCCCTACATCATCTTCATCGACCAGGTGAACCGGTCGATGCCCAAGCATCACCGCGACTTGGGCCTCAAGGTCTCGACGTCGAACCTGTGCTCGGAAATCACGCTGCCGACCGGCCGCGACCACCTCGGCGCCGACCGCACCGCGGTCTGCTGCCTGTCTTCGCTCAACCTCGAGACCTGGGACGAGTGGAACAAGGACAAGCAGTTCATCGAGGACGTCATGCGCTTCCTCGACAATGTCTTGTCCGACTATATCGCGCGGGCTCCCGACGAGATGGCGCGCGCCAAGTATAGCGCGGAGCGCGAGCGCAGCGTCGGGCTCGGGGTGATGGGCTTCCATTCCTTCCTCCAGGCGCGCGGGCTGCCGTTCGAAGGAGCGATGGCCAAGAGCTGGAACCTCAAGATCTTCAAGCACATCCGCGCCCAGGTCGACCAGGCCTCGATGATGCTGGCGAAGGAACGCGGGCCCTGCCCCGACGCCGCCGACATGGGCGTGATGGAGCGCTTCAGCTGCAAGATGGCGATCGCCCCGACCGCGTCGATCTCAATCATCGCCGGCGGCACCAGCGCCTGCATCGAGCCGATCCCGGCCAACATCTATACCCACAAGACCCTGTCGGGCTCCTTCTCGATCAAGAACCCGTACCTCGAGAAGCTGCTCACTTCGAAGGGCGGCAAGGATGTCGAGAAGGTCTGGCACTCGATCCTCGAGCAGGGCGGGAGCGTCCAGCACCTCGATGTGCTGACCCAGGAAGAGAAGGACGTGTTCAAGACGAGCTTCGAGATCGACCAGCGCTGGCTGCTCGAGCTCGCGGCCGACCGCACCCCCTACATCGACCAGGCGCAGTCGCTGAACCTGTTCATCCCGGCCGACGTCGACAAGTGGGACCTGATGATGCTCCACTTTCGCGCCTGGGAGCTCGGCATCAAGTCTCTCTACTACCTTCGCTCGAAGTCGGTGCAGCGCGCAGGTTTCGCCGGCGGGGTCGAGGCGGACAACACGCCCGAGCTCAAGGAAATCCCGCTCGCCTCGACCACCGACTACGACGAGTGCCTCGCCTGCCAATGAAACGCGCGCTCACCATCCGTAACGTCGCCAAGGGCGCGGGCGCGGTCGTCATAGGCCTCATCGCGCTCGATCTCATCGCGACCATCGTCACCCTCGCCGTCGGAGCGGAGTTCCTCAAGCGATGATCAAGCGCACCGTCGTCAGCATCGCCGCTCTGGCGGTCGCCCTCGTCGCGCCCGCGTCGGCGCAACCGTCGGCGCTCGAGCAGCGCTTTGACGCGATGATCAGCCCAGCCGACCAGCTCGGCTGGCTGCAGGACATGTCGTCGGCGCCCAACCATGTCGGAGCGCCGCACAACAAGGCCAATGCCGACATGCAGCTCGCCTTGTTCAAGCAATGGGGTTGGGACGCGCATATCGAACGCTTCGACGTGCTTTATCCGACGCCAATCTCGACCACGCTCGAGCTGGTCGCGCCGCAGCGGATCACGCTCGGCGGGCAGGAGCCGGCGGTCACCGAGGATCCGACCTCGGCGAACACCGCTGCGGCGCTCCCGCCCTATGTCGCCTACCAGGGCGACGGCGACGTCACCGCGCCGGTCGTCTACGTCAATTACGGCATGCCCGCCGATTATGACGCGCTCGAGCAGCGCGGCATTTCGGTCAAGGGCAAAATCGTCCTCGCCCGCTACGGCGGCGGCTGGCGCGGACTCAAGCCCAAGCTGGCGCAGGAGCATGGAGCGGTCGGCTGCCTGATCTATTCCGATCCCGCTGACGACAGCTATGCCGCGGCCGACGTCTATCCCAAGGGCGGCGGACGGCCGGATGCAGGCATCCAGCGCGGCTCGGTCGCCGACATGCCGGTCTATCCCGGGGACCCGCTGACTCCGGGCGTCGGCGCCACCGCCAACGCCAAGCGCCTGACCCGCGCAGAGGCGAGGACGATCCTCAAGATCCCGACGCTGCCCATCTCCTACCGCGACGCGACAAGGATCATCGCCGCCCTCGACGGGCCGCTGGTGACGGGCAGGCAGCGCGGAGGGCTCGGCCTCGCCTACCATTGGGGCGGCTCGGATGCGGTCCAGGTCCACCTCGCGGTCAAGTCCGACTGGTCGCTGAAGCCGGTCTATGACGTGATCGCGATGCTGCCGGGCGCAGCCTATCCCGACCAGTGGATCGTCCGCGGCAACCACCATGACGGCTGGGTGTTCGGCGCGTCCGACCCGCTGACCGGCCAGGTCGCGCTGATGAGCGAGGCGAAGGCGCTGGGGGCGCTGTACAAGTCCGGCTGGCGTCCGGCGCGGACCATCGTTTACGCGAGCTGGGACGGCGAGGAACCGGGCCTCCTCGGCTCGACCGAATGGGCCGAGGCCCACGCCGACGAGCTCAAGCGCAAGGCGCTCCTTTACATCAACACCGATTCCAACGGCCGCGGCTTCCTGTTCGCCGCCGGCAGCCATGAGCTGCAGCATCTCGTCAACCAGGCGTCGGGCGATGTCGCCGACCCGCGCACCGGCGTCCCCGCCGCGCAGCGCGGCCGCGCCGCGATCCTCGCTTCGGCCTACACCGGCGGCGACGATTATTCGAAGGACGTGATCGACGCCGCCAAGGCCGGCGGCGATCTGCCGCTCGGCGCGCTCGGCTCGGGCTCCGACTACACCGCCTTCCTGCAGCACCTCGGCATCGCCTCGCTGAACCTCGGCTTCGGCGGCGAGGACCAGTCGGACGGCAGCTACCATTCGATTTACGACAGCTTCTACCATGTAACCCATTTCGACGATCCCGGCCTGATCTACGGCGCGGCCCTGTCGAAGCTGGTCGGACGCGTCGTGCTGCGCGCGTCGGGAGGCCCTCGGGTCCCGGCGCGCTATTCGGACTTCGCCGGCGCGGTCGGCCGCTATCTCGCCGATATCGAGAAGCTCGCCACCGACCAGCGCGAGAAGGACCGCACGCTCGCCGATCTCCGCCGCGAGGGCGACTTCGTCCTCGCCGCCTCGCCCAACGACCCGATCGTCGCGCCGCGCGACCAGGGCGTCACGCCGCTGATCGACATGCTTCCGCTGGACAATGCCGCCGACCATCTGAAGCGCGCCGCGTCCGCCGCCGACGCCATGCTCGGCCGCGCCGATGCGCTGCCGCCCGCGACCCGCGCCCGCATCGACGCCAGCCTCGCCCAGATCGACCAGCTGCTGCTCGACCCCGCGGGCCTGCCCGGCCGGCCGTGGTTCAAGAACCTCGTCTATGCCCCCGGCACGCTGACCGGCTACGGCGCCAAGACCCTGCCGGGCGTGCGCGAGGCGATCGAGCAGCGCCGCTTCGACGATGCGCGCACCTATGTCGTCAGGACCGCCAAGGTGCTTGAGGATTATGCCAACCGCCTCGACGCGGCGGTGGCGATGGCGAAGGCGCCCTGATGTTCGGCCGCCTCTCCTCCGGCGCTCTCCTGGAGCTGGCCACGGCGGTGCTGATCCTCGCCGTCGGGATCGTCCTCTATCGCCGCCGCGACAAGTCGGACAGCTACGGCAGCCAGGGCGCGGTGATCCTGTTCGTCATCGCCGCGATCATGGGCATCCACGCCTGGGGCGGGCTCAACTATCACCCGAGCGCGGCCGAGGCCGAATATCTGCAGGCGCACAGCCGGTGAAGCGCCTCGCTCCCCTCGCCGCTCCTATGCTCTCCGCCTGCGCCGCGACCGAGGCGACGACCGCCGTCGCGGCAGGAGCGCCCGGCTTCTGGCTCGGCCTGTGGCACGGCTTCATCTTCCCCGTCGCCTGGATCGTCTCTTTGTTCACCGACAGCGTCGCGATCTACGCCGTCCCCAACAACGGCGGCTGGTACGACTTCGGCTATTTCCTCGGCATCGTCGTGTTCGGCGTCGGCGCGCGGAAGAGCCACGTCGTCTACCGCGACCGCGTCATCAACGTCCGCGCCC
>Ga0070666_10001763_pt1 | contig 13200 bp, 10 predicted proteins | sample KBSS23metaG_FD_64677 | JGI IMG/M metagenome (GOLD analysis project Ga0070666, IMG submission 64677) | Switchgrass rhizosphere microbial communities from Kellogg Biological Station, Michigan, USA - KBS S2-3 metaG | ecosystem: Host-associated > Plants > Roots > Rhizosphere > Soil ... | reverse complement strand
GGACACGGCGAGTTCACGAACTGGACGCCCCTCGACGGGATCTCGCACGAGGTCCTCTGGGCGATCGCGCGCCAGAAGACGCGCGACGGAACCGGCGCCCTGTGGGCCGGGACCGAGCAGGGGCTGAATCGCATCGATCCGAGCGGCGCGATCCGTGTCTTCACCGAGACGGACGGGCTCGGCGGCAACACCGTCAACGCGCTCGAGGCGGCGAGGGACGGGAGCCTCTGGGCCGGATCGTGGCCGGGCGGCGTGACCCGGCTCGCGCCGGACGGAAAGGCCCGCCGGTACGAGGCGGAGGACTCTCCGCCGGATCAGTTTCGCGTCGCGGCCATCCACGAGAGGACGGACGGTGAGATCTGGATCGGCGCCGCGAACGGCCTCTACCGGCTGCCGGCCGGCTCCTCCTCGACGCGCCTCGAGCGCATCGCGGTCGGCAAGGAGAGGCCGGACGGCGTGCGCGGCTTCGCCGAGGACGCGCGGGGGGTGCTCTGGGCGGCCAGCAAGCAGGGACTCCTGCGGCTGACGGGCGGCGCGCCCCGGAAGTTCACGCACCTCGACGGGCTGCGCCAGGACTTCCTCTCCTCGATCGCCAGCGCGGCGGACGGCAGCATCGTGGTCGCGTACCGGGAGCCGATCGGCGCCGAGAAGATCGTCGTCGACGGCGACCGGCTCACGGCGCGACCGATCACGACCGCGAACGGCCTGGTCTCGAACAAGGTCGTCCTGCTCGGGGGCGACGCCTCCGGCCGGCTCTGGATCGGGACCGGCTCGGGCGGCGACGTCTTCGCGCGCGACTGGTCCCGCGTCCGCTCGTTCGGCAGGATCGACGGAATGATCAGCGAGGATCTCGACCAGAACGCGTTCCTCGCCGAGCCGGACGGGACCGTCTGGCTGGGCTCGAGCCGGGGGCTGATCCGGTACCGGGAGGCGAAGAGCCCCGCCCCGCCGCCGGATCCGGGCGTCGTGATCACCGACGTGCGCACCGGGAATCGCCGCCTCGACCCGACGCGAAGCGCGATCCTCGAGCCGGGCGAGAGCGACTTCTCGGCGTCGTGGGCGGGACTGACCTTCCTCGAGCCGCGCAAGGTGCGGTTCCGCTACCGGATGGTGGGGCTCGTGGACCAGTACACGGAGACCGACCTCACAGAGGCGCGCTTCCCGGCGCTTCCGACGGGCGACTACACCTTCGAGGTCGTGTGCGTATCGGCCACGGGCCAGGTCTCGAAGCGCCCGGCGGAGGTCTCGCTCCGGGTCCTCGCGGCGTGGTGGGAGCGGTGGTGGGCGCGCGCGATCTGGGGGCTCCTCGCCGCGGGCGCGGTCGCGAGCGTCGTCCGCTGGCGCACACGGCATCTCGAGGCGGATCGCAGCCGGCTCGAGGAGGCCGTGGCCGCGCGCAGCGCCGAGCTCGCCGCCGCCAATCGGGAGCTGCGCGAGGCGTCGTTCACCGATTCCTTGACCGGAGTGCGCAATCGCCGATTCTTCTCGACGGTCATCGACGAGGACGTCAGCCGCACGCTGCGGGTCCACGCCACGCCGCCCCAGCGGAGGCCGCGCAACTGCGACCTGATCTTCTACATCGTCGACATCGACCACTTCAAGGACATCAACGACGAGTACGGCCACGACCGCGGGGACCTGGTCCTGGCGGAGGTCGCGCGCCGGCTCACCCAGGTGGTGCGCGACTCGGACCGGCTCATCCGCTGGGGCGGCGAGGAGTTCCTGTTGATCTCGCGGGACGCGGACCGCATGCGCGGGGACGTCCTCGCGGAGCGAATCATGGCGTCGGTCGGCTCCGAGCCCTTCTCGCTGCACGGAGTCGGGGCCGGTGGCCCATCGGTGCGGCGGACGTGCTCGGTCGGCTGGGCGCCGTTTCCCTGGTTCCCGGACGCGCCCCGGACGCTCGCCTTCACGGACGTCCTGAAGCTGGCGGACCGGGGCATGTACCTGGCCAAGCAGGCGGGCCGGAACCGCGCCGTGGGCGTCGTCCCGAACGGAGCCCGCGCCGACGCCGTGATGCCGGCGGGCGACTGGCTCGAGAGGCCGCTCAGCCAGTACGAGGGACGGCTCCTCGAGCTGATCCGGTCGGCCGGACCCGACGTGGCGCCGCTGCTCTAATTGTGAGTTGTGAGTTGTGAGTTGAGAGTTGTGAGCCGTCTCGAATAGCCGTAGAGCGGCTGTATCGACGACTCAAAACTCAGAACTCAAAACTCACGACCTCTTTCCCCCGAACCTTCTCCCAGGCCGGGCGTATCTCGGGCGGGAGGAAGCTCATGCTCACGATTTCCCGCAAGGCCTGCCTCGCGTTCACCCTGTTCCTCGCCGCCTCGGCGCTGTCCGCCGGCCATCGCGGCGTGAGCGTCACGATCGACGACGGGCGGAATCCCTCGCGCTGCGAGGACCTCTCGATCACGTTCGACGGCGACCGCGGCGAGCGCGCGCAGGAGGCGGTCCGGATCCCCGAAACGCCCGGTCAGACTCTGCGAGTCCGCGTTCCCGACCACTCCGGCCTGCGCGTGGTGGGGAGCGACCGGAGCGACGTCGAGATCCTCGCGTGCAAGGCCGCGCTTTCGGCCGCCGACCTTCCCCGGATCTCCGTCGTGCAGCGCGGGGGCGAGGTCTCCGTGGACGGCCCCGCCGGCGACGCGTGGGTGGCGTATCTCCTGATCTCCGCTCCCCGGGGCGCGGCGCTCGACCTCGACGCCGAGAGCGCGCCGATCGGCCTGCGCGGACTCTCCGGCCGCATCACCGCCCGGACCCTCAACGGGCCGATCTCGCTGCGGGACTGCCCGGGCGAGATCGACGCCGAGGCGGAGAACGGCCCGATCCACGTTTCCGGGAGCGGCGGAAACCTGCGCCTGCGGACCTCCAACGGCCCGATCGGCGTCGCCCTCTCCGGCACGGAATGGTCCGGCGCGGGCCTCGACGCGAGCGCCACGAACGGCCCGGTCGACCTGGTCATCCCCGCGGGGTACCGCTCGGGGACGGTGGTCGAGTCGCTCGGACACTCTCCCTTCCGCTGCCGCGGCGCGGCGTGCGATCAGGCGCGCCGCACCTGGGACGACCGCGACGGGAGCAAGCGGATCGAGCTCGGGGAGGGTCCGGCGATCGTCCGGCTGTCGACGAAGAACGGCCCGGTGTCGGTGCGGTCGGGGTCGGGTTCGGGGTCGGAGAGCCGGCTCGCCGACGACGAGGACGACGAGTAGTCGAAGGCAGCGGGCCGGCTACTTCTGCCGCGCCTCCTCGAGGAACGCCACCAGCGCGGCCCGCCCGCGGTAGCCCTCGAGCTTGACGATCAGCCGTCCGTCGGGCGAGGCCGCGACGAGCGTCGGGAAGCCCGACACCTCGTAGCGGCGCTGCAGATCGTCGATGTCCGGCGGGTTCTTCCCTTCCTCGCGTTGACGATCCACGACGCGCGCGGGGACGAATCCCGCGTTGACGGTCTTCGCGATCGCCGGGTCGTCCCAGTCCTTGTCGAGCACCTTGCAGGGGCCGCACCAGGCGGCCGTGAAGTCGTAGAGGATCGGCTTGCGCGCGTCGCGGGCGAGGAGCGCCGCCTTCTCGCGAGGCTGCCAGGTGACCATGCCGCCCCCCTCGCCTCCGACGCTGCCGCGGTCGAACACCGCGGTCGCGATGCGAAAGACGACGGCGGCCGCGACCAGGAAGAGCAGCGCGCTCGAGACGCGCGACTGCGAGAGCGCTGGCGGCGGCGGCGCGGCGGACGACGCAGGCGTCGTGACCTCAGTCCCGTCCATAGGCGAACTCCCTCCGGCTGAACACGAAATCGGCGAGGGCGAGGTAGCCCACGACCGCGAGGAGCCAGCGGCCCGTCGGTTCGGAAAGGAGGTGCCGGCCGGACAGCACCTCTCCCCAGTCCACGTCCGGCATCAGGTTCTGGCGCAGGAACGTTCCGATCTTCTCGAGCGCGGGCATCTGGAAGAGGCGCGCGACGGCCGACGGCAGGGCGAGGACGCCGCCCAGCAGGATGTAGCCGAGCACGTCGCCGTAGCCGGGGAGGAACGTCGAGAGCAGCAGGATCGGCGCCGCCATGGTCATCGCCCCGAGAAACGCCCCCGCGGCCCCGCGCAGGAGACCCGCGAGCGGCGGGAACGACCCCGGGGCGCCGGTGAGCATCGGCAGCACGCGCGAGACGAGCAGGGCGAGCCCGACGCAAGCCAGGAGGAAGGCGCCGTAACCGGCGAGCACTCCGGCGAAGCGTCCCAGGAGGTACTCGCTGCGGCGGATCGGGCGCGACAGGATCATCTGCAGGGCGCCGCTCGACTCGTCGCGCGAGACGCACGCGGCGGCGAGGATGATGAGCGCCAGGGTGCCGGACTCGAAGCCGCTCTCGCCGCCGCTCGTGGCGAGGGGGAACGCGGACACGAGCGCGAGCGCGGAGAGTGCGATCACGACGCCCACGCTGTGAAACTTCTGCCGGAGGTAGCGGCGGATCATCTCCGTCACGACGGGAGCGGCTCCTTTTCGCGGAAGAGCTCCTCGAGCTCGGCGCTCGCGCGGACCTCGAGGACCGCGACGTCGGCGAGCGCCAGCGCCTTCACGGCCGCGGACACCTGCACGTCGGAGGAGTCCGAGAGGCGCAGGACGCCGTCTCCCACGGGCTCCGCCGCGACGCCCGCCTCGGCGAGCACGCGCACGGCGTCGTCGAGGCGATCGGCGCTCACGCGGACGGCCGTGCGGCGCCGCGAGGCGGCGGCGCCCTGGAGCGTCTCGTCGCGGGTCAGCCGGCCGTGGTCGAGGAAGAGCACGCGGTCGCAGACGCGCTCGACCTCGGTGAGCTGGTGCGAGTTGAGCACGATCGTGGCGCCGCGGCGCTTCGCCTCCAGGATCCGCTCCCGGACGACCGCGACGCCGAGGGGATCGGTGCCCGACGCCGGCTCGTCGAGGAAGAGCAGGTGGGGATCGTTCAGCATCGCCTGGGCCACGCCGATCCGCTGGAGCATGCCCCGGGAGTAGGTCCTCAGCCTCTTCGAGAGGGCGGAGGCCTCCAGGCCCACCGACTGGGCGGCCGCCGCGACGCGCCGCGGCGTCTCCCCCGGATCGCCGCCGGTGAGGCGCCAGTGAAAGGCGAGGAACGCGGCGCCCGTCGAGTCGCGGTCGAAGCCCAGCCTCTCCGGCATGTAGCCGCTCTGCGCGCGCGTGCGCAGGTCGTCCACGGGCCGACCGTCGATCTGCACGGTTCCGGAGTCGGGGCGGAGAAACCCGAGGAGTACCGAGAGGAGCGTCGTCTTCCCGGCGCCGTTCGGGCCGATGAGGCCCACCGTTTCGCCGCGGCGGACCTCGAGGCTCACGCCGTCGAGTGCGCGGGTGCGCCGGCCGAGCCGGCCGTACGTCTTCGAGACGTTTGCGACGGAAATCACTCCGGACATCATACGGGTTCCGTGTCCGGCTCCCGAGCCTCTCACTTCGCTCCGTTTTTTCCGGGAATATGGATTATCCTTCCGCGATTTCTAAACCCGGTTCGGCCCGGCAATCGCAGGAATCCCGGCAACCCATGATCCCGACCATCGCATGATTGAAGTCCAGAGCCTGACGAAGAAGTACCCCACGCGCCTCGCCGTGGACGACGTCACCTTCTCGGTGCGTCAGGGCGAGATCGTCGGGTTCCTCGGTCCCAACGGCGCCGGGAAGACCACGACGATGCGGGTCCTGACGGGATTCCTTCCGCCGACGTCGGGGACGGCGCGCGTCGCCGGACACGACGTCGTGTCCGAGGCGGTCGCCGCGAGGTCCGCGCTCGGCTACCTGCCGGAGTCCGCGGCCGTCTACCCGGAGCTGCGCGTGCGGGAGTACCTGACGTTTCGCGCGCGCCTCGAGGGCGTGGCCGGCGGGGATGTGAAGACGCGGGTCGCGGAGGCCCTGGAAACCTGCCTGCTCGGCGAGGTGGCGGATCGGAAGATCGACAACCTCTCGAAGGGCTTCCGGCAGCGGACCGCGCTGGCGGGAGCCCTGGTGCACCGGCCTCCGGTCCTGATCCTCGACGAGCCCACGATCGGGCTCGATCCCGTCCAGATCATCAAGATCCGCGAGACCATCCGCGCGCTCTCGCGCGATCGGGCGGTCCTGCTCTCGACGCACATCCTGCCGGAGGTCGAGGCGGTCTGCGACCGCGTGCTCATCATCGACAAGGGCCGCATCGTCGCCGAGGGGACTCCGTCAGATCTCCGCGCGAAGCTGGCCGGCGCCCCGGTGGTCCGGGTCGCCTTCAGGGGAACCGTTCCGGCCGCCGAGCTCGCGCGCGTACCCGGCGTCGCCGGCGTCGACGTCGAGGGCGACCCGGCGGAGACGCGCGCGCGGGTCACGTGCGCGCAGGGCGCCGATCCGCGGGAGGAGATCTTCCGCATGGCCGTCGAGAAGGGCTGGGTCCTGCGCGAGCTCTCGCGGGCGTCGATGTCGCTCGAGGACGTGTTCGTCCGGCTGACGCGGCACGACGAGGCGGACGCCGCGGCCCGAGTCGCGGCCGAGGAGCCCGCCGCGGCGCCGGCACCCGTAAGGGCCGAGGAGCCGCCGCAGTGAAAAAGCTCTTCGCCATCGTCGGACGCGAGTGGCGCGCCTACTTCCTCTCGCCGCTCGGCTACGTGATCCTCGCGGCGTTCCTCCTGGTCAACGGCTACATCTTCTCGTTCATCGTCAACTACCTGAATTCGCCGGGCACGCCGAAGGGCCAGGCGCTCCAGTACCTGTTCACCAATTCGTTCTTCTGGTTCTACACGCTCTTCATCGTGCCGATCATCGCGATGCGGCTCTTCGCCGAGGAGCGCAAGGCCGGGACGCTCGAGGTGCTGCTGACCTCCCCGGTGACCGAGACTTCCGTGGTGCTGGGGAAGTTCCTGGGCGCGCTCGGCTTCTACCTGTCGCTCTGGATCCCCACGCTCGTCTACGTCGCGATCCTGCGGAGCCAGACGCCGCTCGATCCGGGTCCGGTCGCCGCGTCGTACCTCGCGATCATGCTGATCGGCGGCTACTTCCTGGCGGTCGGCGTGTTCGCGTCGACCCTGACCAAGAACCAGATCGTGGCCGCGATCCTGACCTTCGCGATGCTCATCGTGATCTTCTCCGCGGGCCTCCTCGAGAACCTCGCGACCGATCCGAAGCGGCGCGAGATGCTGGGTTACTTCAACCTGTGGGAGCACATGGACGAGTTCACGAAGGGCGTGGTCGACACCCGGCGCGTCGTCTACTACCTGTCGGCGACCGCGTTCTTCCTGTTCCTGACGGTGGTCTCCATTTCGGCCAAGAAGGAGACGCCTTGAGGGCCCGCGCGGCGCGCGTCGGCGCCTCGGCGATCGGGATCCTCCTCGCGGCCGCGCTGCTGGTCGGAGTGAACTACCTCTCCGCGCGCCACTGGAAGCGCGGGGACTGGACGCGGACCAAGATCTTTTCGCTCTCCGAGAAGACCCGCAAGATCCTGGCGGACCTGAAGCAGCCGGTCCGCGTCACGGTGTTCATGACGCCGCGCGCGCGCCTCTACTCCGAGGTCCGCGAGCTCCTGGCGCGCTACCAGGCCGCCTCGCCGAAGATCGAGATCGAGTATCTCGACCCGCAGCGCAACCGGGCGCGCGCGGAGGCGCTCGTCCGCGAGCTCGGCATCAAGGCCGAGACCGTGGTCTTCCGCTCGGGCGACCGCAAGAAGTACGTCGAGGACGACAAGCTGGCCGACTTCGACTACTCCGGCATGCAGATGGGCGCCGCGCCCACGGTCAAGGCCTTCAAGGGCGAGGACGCGTTCACGTCGGCGATCCTGACGGTCACCGAGGACAAGCCGACGCGCGTCGCGTTCTCGAAGGGGCACGGCGAGGCCGCGATCGACTCCGGCGACCGCGACCGCGGCTACGCGGACGCCAAGCAGCTCCTCGAGCACGACAACCTGACCGTCACGAGCTTCGACTCCCTCGGCAAGGACGCGATCCCCTCCGACGCCGACGTGGTGATCGTCGCGGGTCCGCGGACCGCGTTCCTGCAGCCCGAGGCCGGCGCGCTCCAGAAGTACCTGGCCAGCGGCGGGCGCGCGCTGATCCTCCTCGATCCGGTCCTGCCGGGGCCGGGATCGCCGCCGCCCGACTTCGGCCTGCAGGGCATCCTGGACGCCTACGGCGTCAAGCTCGGCAACGACCTCGTCGTCGACCCGGCCAACGCGCTGCCGATGGTGGGCGCGGAGACCGTCCTCGCCAACAAATACGGCAGCCATCCGATCGTGCGGTCGCTCGCCGAGGAGAGCCTGCCCCTGATCCTCCCGCTCGCGCGTTCGGTGACGAAGGCCGAGAAGCCGCCCGACGGCGTGGCGGAGACGATGCTCGTCGAGACCTCGCCGGATGGCTGGGGCGAGACCAACCTCCGGCAGCTCGAGGGCGGCATCAAGAAGGAGCCCGGAGACACGCAGGGCCCGGTCTCCCTGGCGATCGCGGTCGGCCCGGCCGACGAGAAGAAGGCGGACGCCAAGGTCCCGCGGGTGGTCCTCGTGGGCAACTCGCGGTTCGCCGGCAATGCCTCCCTCGCCAACGGCGCGAACGGCATCTTCTTCGCGAACGTCGTGCACTGGCTCGCGGGGACCGAGAAGCAGATCGGCATCGCGCCGAAGACGCCGGAGCAGGCGTCGGTCTCCCTGAGCGACAGCCAGGTGCGACGCATCTCGATCGCGTCGATCCTGGGCCTGCCGGGGCTGGCCGTGTTGCTGGGGGTCTGGGTCTGGTTCAAGCGGCGCGACTAGCGTTTAAGGATTAGCGATTAGCGTGAAGCGCCGGCGCCGAACGAAGGAACCGTCGAGTTGTCTCCGAAGAAGCTGATCGCCCTGACCGCCGTGGTGGCGGTGCTCTTCGCGTTCATCGTGCTCTTCGAGCGCAAGATGCCGACGACGGCGGAACGCGAGCGCAAGGGGGACCTCTACTGGGACATCCCGGCCGATCGGGTGGACCGTCTCTCGCTCACGCGCGGCGGCGAGAAGCTGGAGTTCCAGCGCGTCGACCCGACGCACTGGAAGATGACGGTCCCACAGAGGTATCCGGCGGAGTCGTTCGCGGTCTCGTCGCTCGTCTCGGACCTCGCCGCCATGAAGCGCTCCGGCGACGAGGCGGCAGACGCGAAGCCGGCCGACTACGCGCTCGACAAGCCGGTCGCGACGGCGACCTTCGAGTGGACCGAGGCGGACGATCCCAAGGCCCGCAAGACGCGCACGATCGAGTTCGGCGCCGACGTTCCCGGGACCGACGTCGTCTCGGCGAGGCTCGCGCACACCGAGAAGGTCCTCTTCGTGCCCTCGTCCGTTCTCGCGAGCCTCAAGAAGAACGCCGACGAGTTCCTGAGCAAGGACGTCTTCGGCATCGCCGGATCGGACATGAACCGCATCGAGATCCTGCGCGGGCGCGGCCGCCTGGTCCTCGCGCGGAAGAACGGGCTGTGGTGGCTCACGGAGCCCTTCTCCGACCTCGCCGACGGGGCGGAGGCGGACCGGCTCGCGGGCCAGCTCGCCGCGCTGCGCGCCCGGGAGTTCGTCCGCGACGGCGTGGACCTCCCCGCGCAGGGGCTGAACCCGTCCCTCTTCCACGTCGCCGTGACCGACGCCAAGGGAGGGACCATCGCCGTCGACTTCGGCGCGACGCGCTCGGACGGGAACGCGGTCTACGCGCAGCGCGACGGGCAGGTCCTCGTCGTCGAACGGGAGATCGTCGACGACCTCTCGAAGGAGGCGGTGGCCTTCCGCAGCGGCAAGCTCGCCGACTTCAACCGCACCGAGGTGACCTCGCTCGAGGGCGTCTTCGGAAAGACGAGCTACGCCCTGGCGCAGAAGGACGGCGGCTGGACTTCGGGAGGGCACGCGATCCTGGCGCCGGCGGTCGACGACGTCGAGTCGGAGATCCTGGACGCGTCGAGCAAGGGCTTCCTCGACGAGGCCGACGCCAAGGCGCTCGGCGCGCCCGATGCGACCGTGACCATCAAGAGCAAGAGCGAGACCTGGGTCCTCACCCTCCACTCCCGCGCCGGCGGCGCCGCGGCGAAGGTCTCGGGGCGTCCGGGGGCGTTCGCGGTGGATCCGGCGCTCGCCGGTCAGCTCCAGGAGGCGTTCCGGAAGGCGTCGACGCCTCCGCCGACACCGAAGGCCACCGTGCCCGCGCCGGCAGTCGGCCCGACGAAGGCGAAGAAGTAGTCCCTAGCGCCGGCCGGTCTGGTGCGGGGAGCGCTTGGCGGCCTCGGCCTCGAGCTCGGCGATCCGCTTCTGGCGCTTGGACTCCTTCTCGTCGGCCGCCTTGGTCTTCTTCTCCTTTGCCTTCGAGAAGCTCGTGGACAGCGAGAAGAGGAGGCTCTTGCCGGCCGGAGCCTTCGCCTTGCGGGCGGTGGCGCCCCAGAACTTGGTCTTCTTGAAGACGGCCTCGCTGAAGTCGGCGTTGGCCAGGTCGGCCCCCGTGAGATCGGCGCCGGTGAAGTTCGCTCCGATCGCGCGAGCGAACCGGAGGTCGGCCTCCTGGAGATTCGCGTCCGTGAAGTTCGCGCTGATCAGGAGCGAGCCGGACAGGTTCGCGTCGAAGCCCTTGCAGGACGACAGGTCCGCGCGCTTCAGGTTGGCGAGGCGCAAGTTCGCGAGCGACAGGTCGGCGCGCGAGAAGTTCACGCCCTCCGCCTGAACCTCGGAGAAGTCCGCGTTGGCGAGGGTGGCCGCGACGAAGCTGTAGGCCTTGAGGTTCGCGCGGCGCAGGATCACCTTGCTCAGGTCGGCGCCCTGGAACGACGCCTTCTCGAACTTGGCGGTCCGGAGATCCACCTCGTGCAGCTTGGACTCGGCGAAGGTGACGTCGGTGCCGCCGGCGTCCAGGAAGACCGCGCGCTTCAGGTCGGCCTTCCGGACCTTCGCGCGGTCGAAGCCGGCGCTCGTGAAGTTGGTCTCGACCGCCGACACGAGCTCCATGTCGGCGTCCGTGAACTCGGCCCGCTCGCAGTCGGCCGCGTTCATCGCGGCCTGGCGGAGGATGGCGCCGCCGAAGTTCGCGCGCCGCAGGTCCGCCCCGGAGAGGTCGGCGGTCCTGAGGTTGGCGCCCTGGAAGTTGGCGTTGGGGAAGGAGCCGCCGATGGCGGAGATGCCCTCGAACGTCGCCCGCGTCAGGTCGGCGCCGTCGAACTGGGTCTCGGACATCTTGATGCCGCGGAAGTTGACGTCCTTCAGGATCGCCCCGGCGAGGTTCGCCTTGGACAGGTCCGCGCCCTCGAGGTGCGTCCGGCTGAGGTCCGCACCGACGAAGTCCGCTCCCACGAGCGTACAGCTCTGCATCGAGGCGGACTTGAACCGCGCGCCGGCGAAGAAGCATCCGGAGAAGTCCAAGAAGTCGAGCACGCAGTTCTCGAAGACCGCGCCGGGGGCCTGCATGCCGGCGAACTTCGCACCGAGGAAGGTCGCGCGCGTGAAGTCCGCTCCCGCCACGGTCGCGCCCGAGAGGTCCGCCCGCGTCAGGTCCGCGCGCTTCAGGTCCCTGCCGGAGAGGTCCTTCTTCGTCAGGTCGGCGCCGGTCAGGTCCGGCGTGACGTTGGGGTTCTTGGCGCGCCAGTCGTTCCACTCGGGAGTCTGGAGCAGACGAGCGTGCTCGGGATTCGCCATTCTCGGGGCATTGTAACCGGGCGCACGTCGGGGCCGCGTTACAATCGTTGTGATGAGCACCACAGCGCCGACCGCGACGACCGCGACTACGGGAACGATCGCGGCGCCGTCGAAGGCCATGGAGCGCGTGCGCCGCGCGCTGCTCGGCGGACACCCGCTGATCTACGTTCTGACGTGGGAGGAGACGCGGGTCGAGCGCCTCACGCAGTACCTCGCGAAGACGTTCTACGGCGCGCCCGTGCCGTACGGCGTGTGGTCGGTCGTCGACGGACTCGTCGTCGACGGCGCTCCCGTGCCGAACACGCAGGATCCGCTGCGCGCGCTCGAGGCCATCCTGGTCTCGCCGGACAAGGGCTTCTTCATCCTCAAGGACTTCCCGACGACGACCGACGCGCGGCCCGAGATCGTGCGACGCCTGCGCGATCTGTACCGCGCGCTCAAGGACCGCGGACGCCACGTGATGATCGTCTCGCCCCGGCTGTCGATCCCCGAGGACCTCAAGAAGGAGATCTACGTCGTCGAGTACGAGCTGCCCGACGACAACGAGATCTCGAAGATCCTGGACTCCCTCCTGCGGCGGCGGCTCGGAGTCGGAGTCGAGGAGAGCGCGATGCGGCGCCTGTCGCTCGCCATGCGCGGCCTGACCGCCGACGAGATCGGGCACCTCGTCTCGAAGGTCTTCGCCACGCGCCGGACGTTCGACGACGCGGCCTTCCTGGAGGTCCTCGCCGAGAAGGAGCAGATGTCGCGGAAGGAGGGCGTGCTCGAGTTCGTCCCGCCGCGCTTCTCGCTCGAGGACGTCGGCGGATACGCGGTGCTCAAGGAGTGGCTCGCGAAGCGGCAGGCCCTCTTCTCGAAGGACGCCCTCGACGCCGGCATCCCGATCCCCAAGGGGATCCTGCTGATGGGGATCTCGGGATGCGGCAAGAGCCTCTGCGTCAAGACGATCTCCACGCTCTGGAACCTGCCGCTTTTCCGCCTGGACATGAACGCGGTCTTCGGGACGGACAACGCGGAGATGACCTTCCTGCGCGCGCTGCGCGCCGTGGAGGCCGTCTCGCCGGCCGTCCTCTGGATCGACGAGATCGAGATGGGCGTGGGCGGCTATCGCGAGGGCCAGGACGCCTCGATGTCGCGCATCTTCTCGGGCTTCCTGACGTGGATGCAGGAGAAGGCCGCGATGGTCTTCGTGGCCGCAACCGCGAACCGCATCCACCTTCTGCCCGCCGAGATCATCCGCAAGGGCCGCTTCGACCAGGTCTTCTTCGTGGATCTCCCGAACGAGGAGGAGCGCAAACAGATCTTCTCGATCCACATGAAGCGCAACAAGTGCGACGTCGAGCGGTTCGACCTCGTCTTCCTGGCCAAGGCGACCAACGGCTGGAACGGGGCCGAGATCGAGCAGGCGGTCGTCTCCGCCGTGGTCGACGCCTACGCCGAGTCCCGCCAGCTCAACGAGGACGACCTCTACAAGATGATCTCGGCCACGGTCCCGCTGTCGGTGACCATGGAAGAGCAGATCAAGCAGATCCGCAGCTGGGCGCACGAACGGGCGCTGAACGCCAGCAGGAACTGACCGCGCGAACGCCGTAGGCGTCGCG
>Ga0070666_10001758_pt1 | contig 13217 bp, 14 predicted proteins | sample KBSS23metaG_FD_64677 | JGI IMG/M metagenome (GOLD analysis project Ga0070666, IMG submission 64677) | Switchgrass rhizosphere microbial communities from Kellogg Biological Station, Michigan, USA - KBS S2-3 metaG | ecosystem: Host-associated > Plants > Roots > Rhizosphere > Soil ... | reverse complement strand
GCCGGGTCCTGGCGGACGGCGACATCATCTCGATCGACGGCGGCGCGATCGTGGACGGATGGCACTCCGATTCGGCGCGGACTGTGGTTGTCGGCACCGCCGATCCCGAAGACGTTCGCCTCTCCGAGGTCACCGAGGAGGCCATGTGGCGTGGCATCGCAGCCCTGGCCACCGGGAAATTCGTGGGCGATATCGGCAACGCCGTGGACGACTACGTCTCCTCCGTGCCGGGCAAACCGCTGGGCATCCTTGAGGACTATGTAGGGCACGGAATCGGCTCCGAGATGCACATGGCTCCGGACGTGCTGAACTACCGCACCGGCCACCGCGGGCCGAAGATCCGCCCGGGGCTGTGCCTCGCAATCGAGCCCATGCTGGTCCGGGGCAGCATCGAGACCGCAATCCTGGACGACGACTGGACCGTCGTCACCACGGATGGCAAGCGCTCCTGCCAGTGGGAGCACTCGGTCGCTGTGCACGAGAAGGGGATCTGGGTCCTCTCGGCACCTGACGGGGGAGCGGCGAAACTGGCGCCGCTCGGTGTGGTGCCCGTCCCGATTCCCTAGGCCCGAACTACAAGGCGACTCGCGGGTTTTCTGGCGACGCGCAAAATCCCTGGCGACACCGGAATACGGTAGCGCCAGGGATTTTGCGTGTCGCAGCTCAGCCGGGGCGCACAATGGAGCCATGGGAGCAACAGGAGCCATCACAGACGTGGCCGGGATCCGGATAGGCCAGGTCCAGAAGTCCGGCGACGGCTGGCTGAGCGGAGTGACTGTGGTCCTCCCGCCGCCGGGCACCGTCGGCTCGGTCGACGTCCGGGGCGGCGGGCCCGCGACGCATGAGACGGACTCACTGGATCCCACCACGCTGTCCCAGACCGTGGACGCCGTGGTCCTGACCGGGGGCAGCGCCTTTGGCCTCGCAGCCGCGGGCGGCGCCATGCGCTGGTGCGAGGAGAACGGCCGAGGCTTCCCGGTCCCCGGCGGGCTTGTTCCGATCGTGCCGGCGGCCGCGATCTTCGACCTGGGGCGCGGCGGCGATTTCTCCGCGCGCCCCGGAGAGGCGATGGGCTACGCGGCGACGGCCGCCGCCGCCGGGCAGCCGGAAGGGCACGACGTCGAGCGCGGCAACGTCGGCGCCGGCACAGGAGCGGCAATCGGCAGGGGACAGTACAAAGGGGGAGTGGGCACAGCCTCCCTCACCCTAGAAAACATCTCCCCAGACGGCCCGGTGGTCGTGGGGGCCATAGCAGTGGTAAACGCGCTGGGACTGCCGTTCGCCACATCGCCGCAGAGGGTTTCGCCTGCTGCGGCAAAAGCCGCGCAGGTCCCCGAGCCGGCGCCGTCGCAAATGCCGCCGCTCAACACCACCCTCGTCGTCGTCGCCACGGATGCCGTCCTGGACAAGGCGGACTGCAAACGCACCGCCTCCGCGGCCCATGCCGGACTGGCCCGGGCTTTGAATCCAAGCCACACTCTCGCCGACGGCGATACCGTGTTCGCCCTGGCGACGGGCGCCATCGCGCTTGACCGCAGCACCCCGGCGGCCCGGCAGATCAGCCTCATTACCCTGCAGAGCGCGGCCGCCGACGTCGTCCGGCTGGCCATCCTCGACGCGATCTCGCGGGCAGAGGCAGTGACGACGGCGGCCGGGACGCTAGGTGCGTACGGACGCTGAGTGCGCTACGATGGGCGGATTTAACTTCGGATTTAACAATCGGGCCGCGATGGCGTAGTGTTGTCTGTTGGTTGTCTGCCCCGTTGTGCCCTTTTGGGGTCGGGTGGCACCAGCCAATCAATCAAAAACGTCCGCGGTCATGACCGGTGCAAACCGGGAGGCTGCGGCAACAACAGTTAGCGGAGGGTATGGCCAAGAAGGACGGGGTCATTGAGATCGAGGGCGTTGTGACCGAGGCGCTGCCCAACGCGATGTTTCGCGTTGAGCTCACCAACAAGCACATCGTTCTGGCACACATCTCTGGAAAGATGCGCCAGCACTACATCAGGATCCTCCCCGAGGACCGCGTAGTGGTGGAGCTGAGCCCTTACGACCTGACACGTGGTCGTATCGTCTACCGCTACAAGTAAACACTGGGCGGCCAGGGCGACAGCCGAGGGCCGGTCCAGCTGACCAACTGCAACACGCAAAGGAACGCCATGAAGGTCAAGCCGAGCGTCAAGCAGATCTGCGAAAAGTGCAAAGTGATCCGCCGTAATGGCCGGGTCATGGTGATCTGCGAGAACCCGCGCCACAAGCAGCGCCAGGGCTAATTTCCTTCACAGGAAATCCTGGGTTGCTAACCCACGCAAGTAAATAAAGGCAGCACAAGCTGAACTGGGACGTATTGAGCCCGGACAGCTAACCCCCGGTCGGAGGCTGGGGCCGCACTGTAAGTGCGGGTGTACTGCCTACGACCTCCGGTTTATACAAGGAGTACTGCCAATATGGCTCGTCTCGCTGGCGTAGACATTCCCCGCGAAAAGCGGTTGGAAATTGCGCTTACTTACATCTACGGCGTGGGCAAGACCCGTGCACACGAAACCCTGGCTGCTACCGGCATCAGTGCAGACGTTCGGGTCAAGGACCTGACCGACGCACAGCTGGTTGAGCTGCGTGACTACATTGAAGGCAACTACAAGGTTGAGGGTGACCTTCGCCGCGAAGTGGCCGCTGATATCCGCCGCAAGGTTGAAATCGGCAGCTACGAAGGTATTCGCCACCGCAAGGGCCTGCCAGTGCGTGGACAGCGTACGAAGACGAACGCGCGTACCCGCAAGGGTCCGAAGCGCACCGTCGCAGGCAAGAAGAAGGCCCGCTAAACCCCAGTTGCCCCCTAGGATCGCTTACGCGATTTCTGGGAACCCGGCAAGTGTGGGCCAAGCGTAGGCTTTCCCCCAATAACTTTCTGTAGGAGAAAAAATGCCCCCGAAGACTCGTGGCGCGGTTCGCAAGCCGCGTAAGAAGGACAAGAAGAATATCGCGCTGGGCCAGGCGCACATCAAGAGCACCTTTAACAACACCATCGTGTCCATCACGGACCCGAACGGTGCTGTCATCTCCTGGGCTTCGTCCGGTGAGGTTGGCTTCAAGGGCTCGCGTAAGTCCACCCCGTTCGCTGCCCAGATGGCCGCCGAAGCCGCCGCAAAGCGTGCACAGGAGCACGGCATGCGCAAGGTTGACGTGTTCGTCAAGGGACCGGGTTCCGGACGCGAAACCGCCATCCGCTCGCTGCAGGCCGCTGGCCTCGAGGTTGGCTCCATCCAGGACGTCACCCCCAGCGCCCACAACGGCTGCCGTCCGCCGAAGCGCCGCCGCGTCTAAGGCTTTCCAGCGCCCAGGAGCTTGCCCGGACCCTCACCGGTCCGGGCAGGCCCGGCCGCGTTAAGTCTTCAGACCGATCTTTCCACCACCTGTGTTGCGTCATATAGCGGATGCTCGCCGAAAGGAAACCTAAGTGCTCATTGCACAGCGCCCCACCCTCTCCGAAGAGGTCGTCTCCGAAAACCGCTCACGGTTCATCATCGAACCGCTGGAGCCGGGCTTTGGTTACACCCTCGGAAACTCCCTCCGCCGTACCCTGCTCTCCTCCATCCCCGGTGCCTCTGTAACGAGCATCCGGATCGATGGCGTGCTGCACGAGTTCACCACGGTTCCGGGTGTCAAGGAAGATGTCACTGAGATCATCCTGAACATCAAGAACCTGTCGGTTTCCTCCGAGCACGACGAGCCGGTTGTTGCTTACCTGCGCAAGCAGGGACCGGGAGTCGTCACCGCCGCGGACATCGCTCCGCCGGCCGGCGTCGAATTCCACAACCCGGATCTGCACATTGCCACGCTGAACTCGAAGGGCAAGTTCGAACTCGAACTGACCATCGAGCGCGGTCGCGGCTACGTTTCGGCAGCTCAGAACAAGTCCGGCGACTCCGAGATCGGCCGCATCCCGGTCGACTCGATCTACTCGCCGGTCCTGAAGGTTACTTTCCGCGTGGAAGCTACCCGTGTTGAGCAGCGCACTGACTTCGACAAGCTCATTGTCGACGTCGAGACCAAGCAGGCAATCGCCCCGCGCGACGCCGTTGCTTCGGCAGGTACCACCCTGGTGGAACTGTTCGGTCTGGCCCGCGAGCTGAACACCGCAGCTGAAGGTATCGAGATCGGTCCGTCGCCGACGGACGCTGCCCTGGCAGCCGACATGGCACTGCCGATCGAGGATCTGGACCTGACGGTCCGTTCCTACAACTGCCTCAAGCGTGAGGGCATCCACACCGTGGGTGAACTCGTTGCCCGCTCCGAGGCTGACCTCATGGACATCCGCAACTTCGGCGCGAAGTCCATCGATGAGGTCAAGGCCAAGCTGGTCGAACTGGGCCTGTCCCTCAAGGACTCCCCTCCCGGTTTCGATCTCGCAGCACGTGCCGCAGCCATCGAAGAGGACGACGCCGCGTTCAGCGACGACGAGCTCTAACCAACAGATCTTGGCCGGCTGGCTGGATGCACCCTGGTGTGCGCAGCCCAACGGCTTCCAATGAGGAGAAACTATAATGCCTACCCCCGCTAAGGGTCCGCGCCTCGGAGGCGGAGCGGCTCACGAGCGTCTTATGCTCGCGAACCTGTCCGCCGCACTTTTCGAGCACAAGCGGATCACCACCACGGTGACCAAGGCCAAGCGCCTGAAGCCGTACGCCGAGCGCCTGGTGACTTTCGCCAAGCGTGGCGACCTCGCGTCCCGCCGTCGTGTACTCGGCCTGATCAGCAACAAGGGCGTCGTCCACGAGCTGTTCACCGACATTGCACAGGCAGTGGAAAACCGCGATGGCGGCTACACCCGCATCACCAAGATCGGCAACCGCAAGGGCGACAACGCTCCCATGGCTGTCATCGAACTGGTTCTCGAGCCGGTTTCCGCAAAGCAGGCCGTGGTAGCCGAGGCTACCTCTGCTGCCAAGCGCGACGCTGACAAGAAGGATGCCGAAAAGGCCGAAGCAGCTCCGGTTGCCGAGACCGAAGAGGCTGCTGAGACCGAAGAGGCTCCGGTCGCTGAGACCGAAGCCGCTACCGAAGAGGCTCCGGCCGCTGAGGAAGCAGCCGCTGAGTCCGAGAAGGACGCGAAGTAATTCGCTAAATCTTTCTTATAGACTTAAGTCTATGAACGAGCTCAAACCCGCTGCCCCCGTCTTGGGGGGCGGCGGGTTTTTGCGTATCCGGCTGGATGTGGCGTACGACGGCGGCCCGTTCAGCGGGTGGGCCGTGCAGCCGGGACTGCGCACCGTCCAGGGCGTCCTGGAGGAGGCCCTCGCGCTGCTGATCCGCCGCCCCGTCCGGGTCACGGTTGCCGGGCGCACCGACGCCGGGGTGCACGCCCGCGGCCAGGTGGTCCACCTGGACCTCAGCGAGGCGGAGTGGCTGGGCCTGAACCGGGGCGCCGAACTGGATCCCGCCGTCGCCCTTCTCCGCCGCATCCGCGGTGCCTTGAGCCGTGGTCTGGGCGACCTCAGCGGCGCCATCGAGGTGCACCGGGTGAGCGTGGCACCCGTTGGCTTCGATGCCCGGTTCTCCGCCCTCTGGCGCCGCTATTCCTACCGGATCGCGGATGGCCCCGCGCTGTGGGACCCGCTGGGACGCTCCTCGACCCTGTGGCACAAGGTTCCGCTGGACGTCGGTCTCCTCAACGAGGGCGCCGCGCCGCTGCTGGGCCTGCAGGACTTCCGCTCGTACTGCAAGCCCCGCGAGGGGGCCACGACCATCCGTGAACTGCAGCGCTTCGAATTCGCGCGCGGCACCGACGGCGTCATTGTCGTCACCGTTCAGGCTGACGCGTTCTGCCACAACATGGTCCGCTCCCTGGTGGGCTCGGCGTTGTACGTGGGGGAGGGCGAAGAGGCCCCGGAATGGCTCTACGAGCGGCTCCTCGCCCGGCAGCGCGACGCCCGCTCCGTGCTCGCAGCCCCGCACCCGCTGGTGCTCGAGGAAGTGGCCTACCCGACAGAGAGCGGCATGCTGGCCCGGGCCGAACTGACGCGGGCACTGCGGGCCTAAACTGCGCCACCGATTTTCCCCACCTTTGCCGGAGCGAGGCCGCTCTACGCCGGCGGGTGGGCGCAACACGCCGGCGTCGGCCACCAAAGGTGGGGAAACTTTGACGCCACCACAGCCATGTGGGCACCAGGAGGCGGTGGGCCCTGCGGGCCTAAATTAGGCGGGAAGCTCGAGGGTGAACGTGCTGCCGTGGCCCGGACTGGTGCGGCACGAGATGGATCCGCCGTGCCCTTCCACGATGGCCTTGGTGATGGACAGCCCCAGGCCGGCGCCCGGAATGGATCCGTCCCGGACGGCCGGGCTGCGGAAGAAACGGGTGAAGACCCGCCCGGCGTCGGCGGCGGTCATGCCCATCCCGGTGTCCTCGACGTGAAGGCGCACCAGGCCGTCGCCGGAGCTGGCGGAGACCCGCACCGATCCGCCGTCGGGCGAGTACTTGATCGCGTTGGAAACGAGGTTGTCCAGGGCCTGGCTGATCCGGAGCGGGTCGACGTGGGCCCAGAGCGGACCCTGGACGTCCGTGGCGAGGCAGACGCGGGACGCGTGGGCGTGGGCCTGGGCCGAGCCGAGGCTCGCCTCCACGATGCCGGCGAGGTCGGTGCGGCGCGGATGGACATGGACCGCGGCGCTGGCGGACATGAGAAGGTCCGAGACCAGGGCCAGCAGCCGCTCCGCGTTCCGCTGCGCCACTTCGACGCGGCGGACCACCGGACTGTCCAGGCCCTCAGTGTCGGCGAGCACCAGGTCCAGGTTGCCGATGATGGACGTCAACGGCGTGCGGAATTCGTGGGAGACGGTGGAGACGACCTCGTCCTTCGCTGCGAGGGCATCCACCAGGCCGGTCACCTCATTGAAGACCACCACGGCGCCGCGGAAGTCGCCGGCGTCGTTCTTCAGGGGCCGGGCCCCGGTCGAGACCACGCGGCTGGCCGCCGCCTCACCGAAGCAGACAAGGTAGTCGGCAAAAGACTCGCCGGCCAGCGCCCGCCGGATGGGACGGCGTTCCAGCGGCAGGGGGGTGCTTCGGTCCTGCCCGGTCAGCACGAGCCGGCCCTCTTCCTCCGGCAGTACTTCCCCCGCCGGTTCGGCCGTAGGACGGGGCGCCGCGGCCGCGGATTCCTCCAGATCGGCCTGCCACGTGTTCGTCAGCAGCCGGCGGCCGCTGGCGTCCACTGCCACGATCCCGACGTCGACGGTGTCAAGAATGGTGTTCAGGAGCCGTTCGCGCTCCCGGCTGTCCGCGAGCAGGACCTCCAGCTCGGCTTCCTTGGACCTGATCCGCCGCTGCTCGCGCCGCAGGCGCGCCCGTGCGAAACGCATGGCCAGGGACACCGCGAGCATCATCAGGGGCACCAGCAAGGCTTCGGCCGTGCGGGCCGCAAGCGGTGCCGATCGGTCCGCCAGGAGCCAGGGCAGGGCGGCCAGGAGGGGCACCGAGAAACTCAGTGAAAGGCTCGCGGCGGCGGAGAGCCTGGACGCCGAAATCCACACCACGGGCAGGACGGAGAGCACACCGGGATCCGGCAGCCCGGCGGTGGTGCCGTCCCGGAGCAGCCCAATCGCCACCAGGTCCAGGACAGGGATGACGAGCGGGGCCAACGGCCCAAAACGCTGCCAGGGGACCAGTACGCAGGCCACCAGGAGGGCGGCCTGCAGGGCAAAGGCGTACCGGCACAGGATGCTGTCCGGAAGGCCGGGCCAGGCGGCCGGGGCAGCCATGACGATTCCGGCCAGCATCACGGCCAGCGGCAACTGGCATACGAGGACCCGCCCGCGCGGCCCCAAAGCCTTCCCGTGTCGATCCATACTGCGGATCAGCCGCTGTCTAAGCAAAGACGCCGTGCCCCCTTCCCGTTGCTCCAGTTTTACACCTTGTGTCACGCAAATTTGACATAAATCGAAGTTTTGCCATTTCTGTTACCGGGCCGCCGCGAATTTGCCCCTTTGGGTGGGTATTCTGACATTGCCGGTGGGGGCCGGCGAGATGATTGCTGCCGCCGCATCCGCGAACGGCGGCGTAGCGTGACACATGAGGGGGGCCATGACCGACCTGGGAGTCGCCGTCGTTGTAGAAGACGACGAAGATGTTCGGAACCTTGTCGAAGCCGTATTGAGCCAGGCAGGGTTCGAAGTCCACTCGGCGGCCGGCGGACGTGAAGGGGTCGACGTCGTCAGGGCGCGGGAGGCAAGCGTGGTCACCCTCGATGTCGGGCTTCCCGACATTGACGGGTTCGAGGTGCTGCGCCGGATCCGGCAGTTCAGTGACGCGTACGTGGTCATGCTGACAGCGCGAACCGACGAACTGGACACGCTGACGGCGTTTCATACCGGGGCTGATGATTTCCTGGCGAAGCCTTTCCGGCCCCGGGAGCTGCGCGCCCGTGTGGGTGCCATGATGCGCCGGCCCCGGCAGGACCTCTGCGCCGCGGACGGATCCGCGATGGAGCCTGGGGCGGCCGCCGCCCCGGCAGCGTCCCAGAGCCCGGTGCTGCACCACAACGGCCTGGATCTGAACCCCGAGACCCGGTCCGTGAGTGTCGACGGCGTCGCGGTCAGCCTGACCCGCAGCGAGTTCGATCTCCTGCAGGCGCTCCTGAAGGGCGCCGGCGCCGTGCGGTCCAAGACCGAGCTGGTGCGCGTGGTCCGGGGCGATTACTACCGGGCGGACGCCTACATCAGCGAATCCGACGAACGCGCCGTCGAGGTGCATATCGGCAACCTGCGGAGGAAACTCGGCGAGGACCCCGTGCAGCCGCGCTGGCTGCAGACCGTCCGCGGCGTGGGCTACCGGCTGTCGCCGGCGCGGTAGCCCCCGGAGGGGCTTCCGGCGCCCGGCACCCGGGAAACCTGTAGGCGGCAGCGGTCCCGCCGGCCCTAGCTGTCCCACAGGACGTAGCTGAACTGGAGCTCGTCGACGGTTTCCCCGCCGCGCGCGGCAACGTCGCGCAGGAGCGAAAGTGCGCGGCCAATGTCTCCGGCCCTGAGGGCGTTCTCCAGTTCGCCGGCGAGCTGGGCCAGGCGCAGGCCTCCGACCATGGCCGAGGACGTCTTCAGGCTCAGCACAGCGTCCATCGAGCCCGCGAGATCCCCGCGTTCGAGGGCCGAGGCCAGCGAGCGGTAGCGCTGGTCCCACATCCGGGTGTAGTCCCTGGCAAATCCCTTCGCCACGGCCGGATTTTCCAGCTGTGCACCCAGGTCCTGAAGCGCGGCAGGGTCCACGAGCGGGGCCGCCGGCGGCAGGTCCTCGGGGAGGACCTCCGGGAAGACCTCTGGGACGGCCGCTGCCGCACTGGATGCCGTGAGGGCAGGCGCCGGCAGCCCCGGCGGGGTGGTGGGAGCGAGGGCAATGCCCGCATCTCCGTCGTCGGGGCAAGCGCTTGGAAGGGACATGTGACCACGCTACTTGCTGATGCGGCCGATGCCTTGCAGCCCGGTCTATCCTGCGGAAACCCTGAGGCTTTCCCGAGGGAACCAATCACGGGCACTATTGCCGCTTCCCGGTACTTCCCTCCATGAGAAGTCGCGGGACAGCAATCAGGATCGTCCACGGAATGAACGAGACGAGGACCGGCGACGCCAGCACCATCGCCGGGGCGACGAGAAAGGGCCATTGTTTCCGGGCACCGATGACGACCAGCGCCACGGCGATGAGGCACCGCACTACGAAGCTGATCCCGCTGTCGGGCGTTCCACTCCTATTCGCGAGCAGGAACTGTATCCAGTCACTCCACGCTGTTGGATCGACCGCATAAGACACGACGACGATGAGCACCGTTGCGCCACTGCCTTGAAGCAGCCTCTTCCAATCGCCACGCGCGGCGAACCAGAGAAGTCCGACGCCGGTGGTGACCTTCGTGAGGACAGCGAAGGACCAAGCGGCAGGCCTCCGCATGCCGACTACAGTGGCCGCGGCCAGCAAGATGTAGATGTTCCCGACGACGAGTTCAGGGAGGCACAGCAAACACACCGGAATTGCCCAACGCACCCTGAGGGGTCTCACCAGCCAGACCATTGCTGCTGCCTCGATCGCAAACCACGCCGCACAAAACAGGGGCCAGGGAAGCAACGCCAACGGCTTGATTACCGCTGCAAACGCGGGCGAATACAAATATGCATCCCGCTGTCCGGGACTCGCGGCGTAGGAATGCTCGCCCTGCGCCGCGAGCCAATAGGCATGCGAGTCTTGACCCATTGCATTGCCGGTGACGAAATGCCGGACCGCCAGGAACAAAGCCTCAAGGCCCAAAGCCCAAAGGACAATGGGTACCGATCGGGTCAGCAGCGGAAACTTCCCTGCGAAGACGCTCCACTGGCGCATTTCGGAACGTGAGGGGGGCCTGTCCTCACGTGTGGTGTTGTCCATGGTCCAGATGTTGCCATAGAACCCGGTCAGATCGCGGAAACTGCGCCCCCATCACACTGCCCGTTTCCTGTATGTTCTCGCGGTAGCGGCTGCTACTGACCGCTGAACGTGTCGATGGCGTTGATGACGGCCGGGCCCAGGATGGCGATGAAAAGCACAGGGAAGATGAAGAACAGCAGGGGAAACAGGATGGTGACGGGCAGCTTCATGGCCTTCTCCTCGGCCCGTTGCCGGCGTTTGACCCGCATGACCTTCGCCTGCACCCGCAACACCCGGCTGATGGCAATGCCGTAAGTGTCGGCCTGGACCACAGCCTGGACGAAGCTGCGCAGCTCGGGCACGTTGGTCCGTTCCGCCAGTGCCACGTAGGACTCGCGCCGGCTGCGCCCTACCTGCATGTCCTGCAGGGTCCGGATCAGTTCCTCCGCCAGCGGGCCCTTGCCGTTCTCGCCGGCCCGGGCCATGGCGCCTTCGAAGCCCAGACCCGCTTCCACGGAGATCAGCATCTGGTCCAGCGTGTTGGCCAGTTCCAGCTGCATGGTCTTCTGGCGCTCCTGCCCTTTGCTGTACAGCAGGAGATCGGGGATGAAGTAGCCGAGCAGGAACACAAAGATTCCCACGAGCTTGAGGATCGGCGTCGGGCTGTTGGCGCTGATCCAGAAGCCCAGCAGGGCGCCCAACAGCCCAAGGAGCGGCTTGGCCGCGAGTACGCGGCCCAGCGGCAGCGACGCGGGGCGCCCGGCGAGGGCCAACAGCCGGTCCAGTTTGCGGACGTAGGCCGCCGGAGTCAGACGGTGGCCGGCCCGTTCCAGCAGGCTGCTGCGCTCCCGCCGGGTGAGTTCGGCAGGGTCCGTGCCGAGCGCGAGCATCTCCCGCATGGCGCGCTGTGACCTCCGGTCGACGGAGAGCAGCGACCACGCCAGATAGCCGAGCGGCAACGCCACCAGCAGCGTGGCAAGAAGTACAGCAGGTGCCATAGCCGCCTCAGAACTTCAGGTCGATGATTTTGCGCATCCACAGCCCGCCAATGGTCATGAGGATGACGGAGGCGGCGATCATGCCCCAGCCCAGCGGGTGCGTGAACATGGCGTTCATGTAGCCGGGATTGACCAGCATCAGCATCACCACGATCCCGATCGGCATGGCCATGAGGATGTACGCGGAGAACTTTCCCTCGGCGGCGAGGGATTTGATGTGTCCTTTGATCTCGCTGCGCTCGCGGATGGTCTCGTTGACCTGGTCCAGGACTTCGGCCAGGTTCCCGCCCACCTCGCGGTTGATCTGGATGGCCTGGGCGATCCAGACGAAGTCCTCGTTCCGCATCCGGTCCGCGGTGTCGTTCAGCGAGTCCAGGAGGTCCCGGCCCAGGCTGGTCTCCGTCACGACGCGGCGCATCTCTTCCGACGTCGGGCTTTGCGATTCGGACGCGGCGGCGTCAATGGCGCGCATGATGCTGTGCCCGGCCCGGAGGCCGCCGGAGAGCAGCTGCAGGGTATCGCCGAGCTGCTGGTCGAACTTGGTGCGGCGCTTGCCGGCCAGGATGCCGAGCACGAGGTGGCCCACGACCGGCGCCAGGAGCACCAGCAGGACCGCCAGCAACGGGCCCGCGACGACGAACCCGGCGAGGCCCCCCGCAACCGCTCCGGCCAGGAGCAGGACGTAGAAGTCGGCCTGGCTCAGGCGCAGGCCGGCCTGTTCCAGCGACTCGCGGTTGAAGAGCCGGACTTTGCGGCCGGAGAAGAATCCGTCGACCAGGTGGACGGCCGAGCCGGCGAACCGCGTCAGCTGCGAGTCGGCCTGGCCCTGGACGGGCCTGCGCCGGTCCAGGGGGACACTCGCCCCGCCGGGGGCGAGCAGCACGAATCCCAGGACCACCACTGCGCTGAAGAGCAGGCCGACGCCGATGGGCAGCAGAGTCATGGACAGATCACGCCCTTCCGGCCGGGGTCAGCGGCGCGGCAAACACAGCGGGGGAGACGTGGATGCCCAGGTCCTCGAAACGGTCGATGAAACGCGGGCGGATGCCGGTGGGGACGGGCCTGCCGAGGAACCGGCCGTGGGCGTCGACGCCGGCGGCGTAGTCGAACACGAAGGCGTCCTGGAGCGTGACGATGTCGCCCTCCATGCCCTGGACCTCCGTGACGTGGGTGATCCGCCGGGTGCCGTCCCGCAGCCGGGAGATCTGGATAATCAGGTTGACGGCCGAGGCGATCTGTTCCCGGATGGCGCGCAGCGGCAGGTCCATGCCGGCCATGAGCACCAGCGTCTCCAGACGGGCCACGGCATCCCGGGGCGAGTTGGAGTGCACTGTCGAGAGCGACCCGTCGTGGCCGGTGTTCATGGCCTGGAGCATGTCCAGTGATTCGCCGCCGCGGACCTCGCCCACCACGATCCGGTCCGGTCGCATGCGCAGGGAGTTCCGCAGCAGTTCGCGGATGGTCACCTCGCCCTTGCCCTCGGTGTTGGACGGCCGGCTTTCCAGCCGCACCACGTGTTCCTGCTGGATCTGGAGTTCGACGGCGTCCTCGATCGTCACGATCCGCTCGTCGTGGGGCAGGAACGAGGAAAGGACGTTCAGCAGTGTCGTTTTGCCGGTGCCGGTGCCGCCCGAGACGATGATGTTCAGGCGACCGACCACGCAGGCCTGCAGGAAGCGGGCCGAGTGGGCGTTGAGGGTGCCGAACCGGATGAGGTCGTCGACCTGCAGCTTCTCCTTGGAGAACTTCCGGATGGTGAGGAACGGGCCGCCGATGGCCAGCGGGTGGATCACCGCGTTGACGCGGGAGCCGTCGGGCAGACGGGCGTCGACCATCGG
>Ga0070666_10001755_pt1 | contig 13237 bp, 11 predicted proteins | sample KBSS23metaG_FD_64677 | JGI IMG/M metagenome (GOLD analysis project Ga0070666, IMG submission 64677) | Switchgrass rhizosphere microbial communities from Kellogg Biological Station, Michigan, USA - KBS S2-3 metaG | ecosystem: Host-associated > Plants > Roots > Rhizosphere > Soil ... | reverse complement strand
CCTCGGCGACGCCTATCGCGGGCGCGCGGAGCCGGTGGCCGCGATCGTGCGCAGCGAGGGCGGCGCGGGCGCGGCGGCCGAAGCGCTCGAACAGCTCGCTGCCTCATAACGGGCGAGCCTGCCCTGCCTCATGACGGACGATCCTGCCGAGGCCGGCGGAGACGACCGACGAGCGCCGGCAACTGCGTGAGCGTCGCCCCGATCGCGAGCAGCACGACCGCCCAATTCCCGAGCACCGCATACGGCGTCGCGCCCTCGAACCCGCGCACCGTGGCCTTGAGCACGGCGGTCTTGAACTGCGGCAGCGTCGCCTCGACGCGGCCCGTGTCGTCGACCACGGCGGTCACGCCCGTGTTCGTCGCGCGCAGCAGGTAGCGTCCGGCTTCGGCTGCGCGCACCTGTGCGATCTGAAGGTGCTGGTGCGGGGCGATCGAGTCGCCGAACCACGCGTCGTTGCTCACATCGACGAGCAGCGTCGCAGCGGGTAGATAGCGCAGCTGCTCCGCGCCGAAAACGTCCTCGTAGCAGATCGTCACCGCGAGCTGCTGTCCCGCGGCGTCGATCAGCGGCTGGTTCGGCGCGCCGGCCGTGATGTCCGTATAGGGCAGGTTCATGAGCCGCATCCAGCTGCGGATGAACGACGGCACCGGGAAATACTCGCCGAACGGCACGAGATGGCGCTTCACGTACGTCTGCGTCGGCTGCGTCAGCGCGACTACGACGTTCTGCTCCCCGTGCGACGCGGGATCGGCGCGCAAGATTCCCATCAATACCGTGCTACCGCGCTGCGCGCTGGCTTTGCGCAAACCGTCGACGTAGTCGCCCACGTAGTCGATCAGTGTCGGCACCGCAGCTTCGGGCCAGACGATCAGGTCCATGCCGAGATTTTGCGTCGTGAGACGCGCGTAGAGCGTGAGCGTGTCCTCGAGCTTCTCGGGCTTCCATTTGAGCTCCTGCGCAATCGAGCCCTGGAGCAGCGCGACGGAGATCGCGCGAGACTGCGGTGTCGTCCAACGATGCGAGCGCGCAGCGAAGCCGCCGGCCCAGACTGCCGCGACGACGAGCACGGCGCCGAGCGCGCCGGCGTATCGCGTTCGAGGGGGAGCAGCCTCACCGGTGGTTCGCGCTCTCGTCGCGGCTTCGACGAGCGTCACGAGCGCGCCGGCCGTCACGAGCACGGCCCAGCTCATCGCGTGCACTCCAAGCAGCGGCGCGTAGCCCATGAGCCACGAGCTCGTTTGGCTATAACCGGCCGAGAGCCAGCCGAAGCCGGTGAACATCCAGCCGCGCGCCCACTCGCAGAGGACGAACAGCGCCGGCAGCGTCACGAGCCGCGCCGCGACCCCGCTCGTTCGGAACCAGCGCGCTGCGATGAAGCCCGCGGCGCCGACGAACGCCGCGCAAACCATCGTGAGGCCGACCGTGAGAAACAGCGCGACCGCGAGCGGCGCGCCGCCCATCTCACGGACCGCGATGTAGGTCCAATAGGTGCCGCCGCCGAAGCTCGCGCAGCCGTAGACGAAGCCGAGCCAGAACCCGCGCCCGCTCGGCACGTCCTTCCAGCAGTAGAGGAGAACCGCGTACGACAGCGGCGCGAGCCAGAACCAGCCGAACGGCGCGAATGCGAGCGGCAGCACCGCACCGGCCAGCAAGCTCAGCGCGTAAGGCCACACGTTGGATGGTCCGTGCTACTTCGCCGGCGCCGGCGCGCGCGTGACTTCGAGCGTATGGAGGCGACGGCGGTCGCCGCGCAGCACCTTGAAGCGGAACCCCGCGAAGTCGAGCTGCTCGCCGCGGCGCGGCAACCGGCCGAGCTCGTGCATCACTAGCCCGCCGACCGTGTCGTACTGCTCGTCGCTGAGCTTCGTGCCGAAGAACTCGTTGAACTCCTCGATCCGCGTGAGCGCGAGCACGATGTAGCGGCCGTCTTCCTGCGGCTGGATCGTCGCGGCCTCTTCCTGGTCGTGCTCGTCGTCGATCTCGCCGACGATCTGCTCCAACACGTCCTCGATCGTCGCGACCCCGGCGACGCCGCCGTATTCGTCGACGACGATGGCCATGTGGTTGCGGCCCTCGCGAAACTCGGCGAGCAGCGTGTTCAGCCGCTTGCTCTCGGGAATGAACACGGCGGGACGCAGCAGCGGCTCGATGTCGAACGACTCGCGGCTCGCGTCTTCGACGAAATGCTTCAGCACGTCCTTCGCGAGAACGATGCCGACGACCTCGTCGCGGTCGTCGCCGATCACCGGAAAGCGCGAGTGGTTCGACTGGATGATCGTCTTGAGCAGCTCGTCGGGCGCGTGGTCCTTGCCGAGAACCACCATCTGGCTGCGCGGCACCATGATGTCGCGCACCTGCGTGTTCGAGACGTCGAGCACGCCGAGCAGCATCGCGAGCTCGTCGGGCGCGAGCACGCCGCGATCGCGAAATTCGGCAAGGAACTCCGCGATCCCCTGCCTCGTCTTGACCTCGTCAGCGCGGCCCCGGAACAGTCTCGACCATAACCCCGATACGCCGGTATCGCTGCTTGATGTTTCGTCTGCTGACATGGATGGGGATTATGTTGAAGATCGCCGCCGGCGCTTGCAACTCATTAGTCTCGCGAAGCATAAGGATCGCGAAACCCAAGGCCTGCGAGGATCTTGCGCTCGCGATTCTCCATCGTCTGCGCCTGCTCCTCGGTCTCGTGATCGAAACCGAGCAGGTGCAATACCCCGTGCACCACGATGTGCGCCCAGTGGGCGTCGAAGGACTTGCGCTGCTCGCGCGCCTCGCGGGAGACGACCGGCGCGCAAATCACGAGGTCGCCGAGCGGTAGCGTGTCGGAGCCGGCGGCCGCCACGTCGCTCGCCGGTGCGTCGCGCGGCGGCAGCGACAACACGCGCGGCGCCCCTTGGCCGGGTTCGGCGGCCGGAGCGGGAGACTGGCCCGGGCTCGGATCGGGCGGACGCTGCTCGGACGCCGGATTGCCTTCGTTCGACGCGGGAGGGGCGGCGTTCGCTGCGGCGTCGGCCACGGCGTTCGCGGATTGCTCGCTCGGCGTCTCGGGCAGATCGCTCAGGAACGCGAGCACGTTCGTCGGCCCACGCTTGCCGCGATAGCGCGCATTGAGCTGCGCGCTCTCCTGCGTGCCGACGATCCGGATCAATACTTCGCCCGCCGCAGGCGAAGCCGGCTCGCCCTCCGCCGGCCCGGAGACCGCCGCGAGCACCCAAGCGCGCAAGCGGTCTTCCGCCGGGAAGCGTGCGCCGCCCGAGGCATCTTGAACCGCGATCGTGACCCCCGCCATGCCTATCCGTTCTCCTTGCCGTTGTTCGACTCTTCGCGCTCGTAAGCCGCGACGATCTTCTGCACGAGCGGATGACGCACGACGTCCTCGGCCGTGAAGAACACGAATTCGATGCCCGGAACGTCGCGCAGCACGCGCGTGACGTGGCGGAGGCCCGACTCCTTGCCTCGCGGCAAGTCGGTCTGCGTGACGTCGCCCGTGACCACCGCGCGCGAGCCGAAGCCGATGCGGGTGAGGAACATCTTCATCTGCTCGGGCGTCGTGTTCTGCGCCTCGTCGAGAATCACGAACGACTCGTTCAGCGTGCGGCCGCGCATGAATGCGAGCGGAGCGATCTCGATCACGTGCCGCTCGATGAAGCGGCCGACGCGGTCGAAGCCCATCATCTCGTAGAGCGCGTCGTACATCGGCCGCAGGTACGGATCGATCTTCTGCGTCATGTCGCCGGGCAGGAAGCCGAGCCGCTCGCCGGCCTCGACCGCGGGCCGCACGAGCACGATCCGCCGCACGGCGTCACTCGCGAGCGCCTCGACGGCCGCCGCGACAGCGAGGAACGTCTTGCCGGTGCCGGCGGGCCCGATCCCGAACGTGAGGTCGCGCTCGCGCATCGCACGCGTGTACGCGACTTGGTGCGGGCCGCGCGCGCGGATGCTGCGCCGCCGCGTGTTGATCGTGAGCCCGCCCTCCTCGCCGCCCGGAGGCTCGAGCGCATCGTTGCGCATATGCTCGGCGAGCGCGATGTGCACGCGCTCGGGGTCGAGCTCCTCGGTCGCCGCGAGCTCGAACAGGTCCTCGAGCACGCGGCCGCCGCGCCGCGTCGCATCCTCTTCGCCGACGAGCTCGAAACGATTGCCGCGATTGTTGATCCTGACGCCGAGCTGCCGCTCGATCTGGCGCAGGTGCTCGTCAAACTGACCGGTAAGCGACGCGAGCCGGCGCGGATCATCCGGGCTCAGGATCACGCTGAGCGAGTGCTCTTGTTTTGCGGCGGCGTCAGGCAACGGCATCTCGCGTCGCGCCCGCGAAGAGGCGACCCCTCAGCGAATTGCGCAGCGGCTCCGTGATCAGGACGTCGGCGAAACGGCCGACAAGCACCGGGTCGCCGATGAAGTGCACCCAGCGATTGTTCTCGGTACGGCCCGAGAGCTCGCGCGGCGACTGCGCCGCCGAGCGCTCCACGAGGATCCGCTGCACCGAGCCGACCATCGCGCGGCTGATCGCCGCAGCTTGCTCGTGGAGCACGGCTTGGAGCCGCTCGAGCCGTGCCTGCTTCACCTCACGCGGCATGTCCGGCAGCTCCGCGGCCGTGGTGCCTGGACGCGGGCTATATATAAAGGTGAACGACTGGTCGAAGCCCACGCGCCGTGTGAGCTCGAGCGTGGCCTCGAAGTCCTCCTCGGTCTCGCCTGGGAAGCCGACGATCATGTCGGTCGCGATCGAGATGCCGGGTCGAGCGCGCTTGAGCTTGTCGATCTTCGCCTCGTACTTCGCGGCCGTGTACCCGCGCTTCATGAGCTTGAGCACCCGATCGGACCCGCTCTGCACGGGCAGGTGCAGGTAGCTCACGAGCTTGTCGACCTCGGCATAGGCCGCGACGAGCGCGTCGTCGAAATGGGCCGGGTGCGAGGTCGTGAAGCGGATGCGCTCTATACGCGCGATCTCGGCCACGCGCCGAATCAGGTCCGCGAGGTCGGCCTTGCCGCCGGTACGTGTGGAGCCCCTGTAAGCGTTCACGTTCTGGCCGAGCAGCGTGATTTCGAGCGCGCCGAGCGCGGCGAGCCGCCGAGCCTCCGCGAGCACGTCGTCGAGCGGCCGGCTGATTTCCTCGCCGCGAGTGGTCGGCACGATGCAATACGAGCAGGCCTTGCTGCAGCCTTCCATCACGGACAGGAACGCGCTGCAGCGCGTGCTCGTCGCCTGCGGCACGGAAGCGAACTTCTCGATCGCGGGGAACGACACGTCGACGACGCCCGGATGCCCCGCCCGCACCTCGCGGATCATCGCGGGCAAGCGGTGCAACGTCTGCGGACCAAAGACGAGATCGACGAACGGCGCGCGCTTCAAGATCGCGGCGCCCTCCTGGCTCGCGACGCAGCCGCCGACACCGATGATGAGATCGGGGCGTTGCTCTTTGAGCTCGCGCCAGCGGCCGAGCAAAGAGAAGACCTTCTCCTGCGCCTTCTCGCGCACGGAGCAAGTGTTCAGCAGCAGCACGTCGGCGTGCTCTGCCGCAGCGACCGCCCCCGCGTTGAACGAGTCGACGAGCACGTCGGCCATCTTGGCCGAATCGTACTCGTTCATCTGGCAGCCGAAGGTTTGGATGAAGAAACGGTCAACCAAGCCGAGTGGGCCTTCGCCTTGAGAACGGGGCTTCAGAACGGAATGTCGTCGTCAAAGTCGCCGCTCGGCGGACCGCCGCCGCCCGTGTCGGCGTCCGCGACCGCGGATGACTGGCGCCGCGGCGCTTCGCTCGCGGGGACACCTGCGCCGCCGCCTCCCTTACTACCGAGCATCTGCATCTCGTCCGCGATGATTTCGGTCGAGTAACGGTCCTTCCCGTCGGTCTTGTCTTGATACTTGCGCGTCCGGAGCTTGCCTTCGATGTAGACCTGCGAGCCCTTGCGCAGGTACTCGGCCGCGATCTCGGCGAGCTTGCCGAACATCGCGACGGAGTGCCATTCGGTGCGTTCCTGGTTCTCTCCCGTGGTCTTGTCCTTCCACTGCTCGCTGGTCGCGATGCGCAGGTTCGTGACCGCGCTGCCGCTCGGCATGTAGCGCGTCTCGGGATCGCGGCCCAAGTTGCCGACGAGAATGACCTTGTTCACGCCTCTGGCCATGCTAGCTCCTGACGTTCGGGACTGTTCGGCGGGCCTCTATGGGGGCCCTTTGGCGGATTCCCGCGGCATTTTGCCGGGGGTCGCCATTGTACGCCGCGACCTTGGATAAGGAACACACCTTTCCGGGCGGTCCGGCCGAAAACGGCGTCGGGCGGAGCAACGAAGGGAAAAGCGATGCGGGGCCGCGACTGCGAGATGTCGCGGCGGTGTTTCTCGCTTTGCCGTGCGCGCTAGGCGGTTCCCGCGATATGCAGGCTGCCGGGCGTGTTAGACCCGAGCGCGCCCGGGCGACGGCGCGAATCCGCCGCCCGAGCGCTTTCTTGCTAGCTCATTCGAGTGTCAGGGCGCGTCCCCCCTATCGTGGCCGGGCGGAGTCTTGCCCCATCCGGTGATGTCGAGGATGTAGCCGTGCGCGTAGGTCGGCCCCGGTGTACCGCTTGTGCCGGTGCCGATCGCGTGCTGGATGCTGACGAAGAAGTGCGTGCCGGTCGCGTCGAAGATACCGCCGGTCCACTCGGCGCCGCCGCCGCCGGAGCCCGCGCCGATCGTGTCGTTGATCGTGGCGATTTTCACGCAGCCGTCCGTCAGGTTGTCCCTGTCGGCGCCGTCGTCGAGGCAGTCCCAGAGATCGTTGCCACGCTTCAGCGCACCCGGGCTCGACGGGCCCTCGCCATCCTCATGGAGGATCCAGTTGCCGGTGCTCGGCTGGTACGCGATGTTGTCCATCATCGCGAAGTCGAAGAACCCGATCACGAGCGGCTGATACTCCGGCGTCGAATTTGCGAGCGTCGTGTAGGGCACGTTCCCACTCACGCCGAGCGTCGAGAGCGATTGAGTCAGCGTCGTCGTGTCCGCAGCCTGCTCGAGTGTGCCGTCGGTGAGGCAATAGACCTCGCCGAAGTGGTTATCGCCCTGGGGGATGTCCTGACCAGTGTTCGTGCCGCAGACCCGGACCTTGTCCTGCTCAAGAGCCGCCAGATCGACGTCGATGTCCTCGGGCCTGTAGTAGGCGGCCAGGTGCAGCGCGGTCGCCGCAGCACCAAGGTCCGCCTTGTGGATCGTCACACCGTTGATCACTTGGCCCTCGACGATCTCGATCCACCAGCCGCGCCCGAACTCGTTGCCCGGACCCGCGTCGGTATTACTGAACGAGCCGCCGTTGCGGCCCGGACGGAAGCCGAACACCCGGCCATCGACGAGCGGCGATTGAGCCAAGTCAGTGATTGGCGGGTTGCCCACGACCCACGGGGTCTTGGGAATGAACTTGTAGAGGGAGCCGCCCAGTCCACCGACGCCGCCTGTCCCTGGGCGTTTCTCGTCGCCGTAGTAGATGACGCCGTTCGGCATTGCGCCGAAACCTTCGAACGACAGCGCGCCCAACGCCGAGCGCACGGCGATGTTCGCCGCGTTCGCGCCGCTGATCGTCGTGCCACTGATCGTGACGTTGGTCGTGTGCAGCGGGTCGATGATCTCGACGACGCGGCTAGCCGCGCCGTTCTCCTCAGCCGCGAACACCGTTCCCCACGCCGTGCGACGCAGCGGGTCACAGCGGTTCAGTCCCGTGAGGATCGTCGCAACCTCACCCGTCGCGATCGTCACGCGCTGGATCGCCGGAGCGCTCGTGCCTTCCTCATTGCAGAAGATCAAATGCGTCGGCCTGGTGTCCGACGGCCACAGCGCGATTTGGTCGACGTTGCCGCCGAGCGCCGGATCCTTGCTCACGACATGCGCCTTGAGCCCGCGCGCAAGCGTCACGAGCTTCGTCGGGTCGGCTTCGGCCTCCGCGCCGGTCACCTGCGTCGTCGACGACGCGTCGAGCGTGCCATTGAGGCCGAACAATGAGTTCGACTTCGCGTTGAGCAACTGTTCGACCTGCTGACCGAAGTCCCCCGCATCGGCGCCGGCCACCGCGGCAATCAGGGCGGTCGCTGCAGCGAATACGACGATTCTTTTCATTGAGTTGTCTCCTTCATGTGTGAACGGACGAAAAACGAGGCGAGGACACGGAGCCGCTACCGCGAGACGAGCCGTAGCGCGTCGCGATCTCCGGCGTGAGCCGCGCAATGAGGAGTGCGAGAGTAGGTGCCGAATGTGAACGGCACGTGGAGCTTTTGTTGAATTAGCGCGTCATAGCGCGGCGAGCCGGCCGCGGGCATGGACGACTACCACTTCCATCCAATCGAGCCGCGCGACCTGCGCGCGTATTTCACCTGGAAGTTCTGACGCGCCGCCGACGTCAGCGTTTACACGAATTGCGTCGCGCCTAGCAAACCCTGGGCCGCAAAGAGGTTGCGTGCGCGAACGATCATCGTGCCGGCGCCGTTGGCGTAGATCTTGCTTACCCAGCTCCCATCTACAGCTGGTTAAAAATCGACCATGAACACCACAGCCAAACTTCTGGCGCTCGTCGCGCTGCTCACCGCGCCGGCGCTCGCTTTCGCTCAACCCTACGCGAATTTTCAGCTCGGCTACGCTCGCGCCGACTTCCCGGTTGGCCCGCCGTATAACGGCGTGGTCAAGGACAGCGCGCCGATGGTAGGGATCGAGGCCGGCTATGCGTTCCGCAAATGGGGCGCCGAGGTTGGCTTCAACGACTACGGGAGCCTCGACGGGTTCGGCACTCCGTGTCTCAGCGTCGTCGCGTGTACGTCGACCACGCAGGAGATCAGCGGCAACGACCAAACGCTCTACAAGCTTGGGCTCGTTCGTCGGTTCGAAATCGGCAATGTGCGTTTGTTCGGAAAGGCGGGGTACTACCGCGCGCACTTGAAGACGAACATACCGGAGGCGGATTTCCACCCGGACGGCTTCATGCTCGGCCTCGGAGCCCGTTGGTACTTCAGCTCACCGTGGAGCCTCGCGATCGAAGGCGAGCGCTTCGACGACAACGTGTCGCAAGTGTCGCTCGGCATCGGCTGGGGCTTCGGCCGCGGCGATCGCGACAGCAGCGATTATCGTGAAGGCTACCGTGACGCGGAGCGCGACGCCGGGCGTGACTGATCGTATGACGGCATGAAATGATCTCGGTGGCCGCGATAGGCGCGGACAACGGAATCCACAATGCCGAAAGACCGGACGCGTCCGGAGCTCGCTCCTCTAGTTCGATCCGTCGTTCATCCGACCGACTTCTCGCCGGCCAGCGAGCGCGCGTTCGCGTGCGCACTAGCGATCGCAGTGCTGCGACAAACGACGCTCACGCTGCTGCACATAGAAAAGGGCAAAAGCGACTGGAGCAAGTTTCCAGGGGTGCGCAAGACACTCGAGCGCTGGGGCCTTCTGAAACCGGGCAGCGCACAAGCGGACGTGTTCGCCGACCTCGGTGTCCGGGTTGACAAGGCGAACATCGACAGCAGGATGCTGGTGCACTCGTTGCTCGGCTGGCTCGACCGCCATCCCACGGATCTGCTCGTCGTCGCGACCGAGGGCCGCGACGGGCTCGCGCGCTGGATGCACGGATCGGTAGCCGAAGCCATGGCGCGGACGTCGAAGACCATGACTCTGTTCGTGCCGAGCGACGCCGATCGGGACATCGTCTCGCTCGCGGACGGCCGCCTCTCGCTCGACAACGTGCTCGTCCCGGTGGATCACTCGCCGGACCCGAGCGCGGCGATCGATTTCGCCCAGCACATCGCGGAAATAGCGAGCGCTGGCCGCGCGACGATCACGTTGCTGCACGTGGGCCCGCCTAGAACCGCGCCGCGGATCGCGAGGGAAGACGGCAGCGAATGGACCTTCGTGCGCATGGAACGACAGGGCGATCCGGTCGAGCAAATCGTCGCCGCCGCCGCGGAGGTGAAGGCCGACCTCGTCGTCATGCCGACCGCCGGACGCGCAGGCGTGCTCGAGGCGCTGCGCGGCAGCACGACCGAGCGGGTCCTGAGACAGGTGCGCTGCGCCCTGCTCGCGGTACCTGCGGAGCAGAGCCCCCGAGCTTAGAGCGAGCACGGCCCGCCCTCTCGGCCTTCGCGCCTGCGGCGCCGTTCACGATTTCGCCCGGTGGCTTTTGGTCCGCATGCCGAGAATGTGTACATTGCTCCGTCATGGAGAAGCAGAAGCGCACGCATCCGGCGTCTAGCCGCCCAGTGCAATCCGGTGGGTCGGACGCGTGGAGGCTCGATCCGAGCGACGTCGCGCGTCACGCGCGCCGGCGGCGCCAGAGTGAGCAGCTCGGCCCCCTCGGCAAGGCGGTGCGCTATGGCGCGCTCGTGCTCGCGGCGGCCGGCGCGTTCGCCATCTACTGGAACTTCGATGCGTTGCGGCAGATCACCGTCGAAGCGCCGGCTTTGTCCGCGCTCTTCAAGAGCCCGTCGCCGGACGATGCGAGCAATCGAGCCAGCGGCGCAACGGGCAACGCGACCGTCGAGTCGAGCGCCATTGTCGGAACCGCGGCACCGACGAGCATGAGCACCGACCGCAACGTCGAGCGACCGGTGGAGGTCGCGAAGGCCGAGGGGCGCGCCACGCCGACCGTCGAGGCCCGCGCCACGCCGAGCGCGGAGCCGCACGAAGCGCCGGCGTCGAAGAGCCCTCTGCAAATCGAGAGCGTCCCCACGCCCGAGAGCGTCGCGCCCGCCCCCGCTGCCGTCGAGCAACCTGCCGCGCCGCCGCGGACGCCGGAAACGATCGGCTTTGCGCTGCCCAAGTTCACCGCTTCCGAGCGTGATGCGTCGGCTGCCGTCATCGTCGCACGCAGTGGCGGCAACCGCGGGCAGTCGGTGTTCACGTGGTGGACGAGCGACGGGACGGCCAAGGCGGGGAAAGACTACGTCGACCTCGGCAGAGTCGTCGTGAAGTTCAGCGCCGGCGAGGCCAACCGCACGATCCACATCCCGATCGTCGGCGACGAGATCGCGGAGGGCCCCGAATCGTTCTACGTCAACCTCGCGCCCGGAGACGACGCGTCGGCCGAGTCGCAAGACCGCGTCGAGGTCGTCATCGAGGACGACGACTAGCGAAAGCGTCGTGGGAGCAGGCGAGCCTAAGTCTCGACGCTAGCGCCGCAGCCCGAACACGAACAGCCCGTTGCCGCTCGACACCGCGACGTACTGCGCGCTCCCAACTGAGTAAGTGATCGGGCCGTTCGCGCCCGCGCCCCCGAGCGTCGTGCGCCAGAGCTGCTTGCCGTCGCGCGCATCGAGCACGTAGAAGTAACCGTCGCGGCTCGCGGTGAACAGCACGTCGCTCGCGGTCGTGAGAATTCCGCCGGTCGAAACGTCTGCGAGCGGGACGCGCCAGCGCTGCGCGCCGGTGCGCGGGTCGATCGCGATCACGGCGCCGTTGCCGAGCGCCTCGGTCCAGTTGTTGATCGGTCCGCGGATTCGCGGCAGGTTCGCGGCGCCCGCGAGCGGGCTGCCGGGAAGGCCGCCGACAAACTGCAACCCCGGCGCGTAGTCGACTTTCTGCGGCCGGAATATCGAGCCGTAGTTCTCCCACGCCGACACATAGAAGAGTTGCGTGCTCGGGCTGTACGACGGCGAGTACCAATTCGTTCCGCCCTGCACACCCGGGAACGTGACGGCACCCTCCGGCTGCGGAGTCTCGATCGGCCGCCCGCGCTCGTCGAGCCCGCTCGCCCAGTTCACCTTGACGAACGGGTTGCCGCGCACGAACTCGCCGGTCTTGCGATCGAGCACGTAGAAGAAGCCGTTGCGATTCGCCCAGAGCATCAGCTTGCCGCTGGTGACGGAAGTGGTCGGCAAGTCGACGAGCACCGGAATCTGCACCGAGTCGTAGTCGTAGTCGTCGTTCGGCGTGAACTGGAAGTGCCACTTGAGCTTGCCGGTGTCGGCATCGAGCGCGACGACGCTGTCGGAGTACAGGTTGTCGCCGGGCCGCTGCGACGGGTTCCAGTCCGGCCCGGGATTGCCGATGCCCCAGTAGGTGAGATTGAGCTCGGGATCGTACGAGCCCGTGAGCCAGACCGACGCGCCGCCGTGCTGCCACGAGTCGCCGCCGCCTTTCCAACTATCCGCGCCGGGCTCGCCCGGCGCGGGGATCGTGTAGAAGCGCCACGCCTCCTCGCCCGTTGCCGCATCGAACGCCGCGATGAAGCCGCGGATGCCGTATTCGCCGCCGGCCACGCCGACGATCACCTTGTTCTTCACGATGAGCGGCGCGAGCGTCATCGCATAGCCGACCGCGGGATCGGCGACCGACTTCTGCCAAACCGGCTGGCCAGTGGTTGCGTCGAGCGCGATCAGCTTGTCGTCGAGCGTCGCCATGTACAGGCGCTCGCCGAGAATCGCGAGCCCCCGGTTCACGCGGCCGCAGCACGGCCGGGCGCTCGCGGCGGGATTGTATTGATAGCGCCAGAAGATCCGGCCCGTCGCGGGATCGAGCGCGACGACGGTGTCGGGCGCCTCGGTGAGGTACATCACGCCGTCCACGACGAGCGGCGTCGTCTCGAAGCTCTCGAGCGACTGCGCTTGAAACACCCACTTGAGCTCGAGGTTGGCCGCGTTGCTCGGCTTGATCTCGCGCAACGTGCTGTGCCGCTGGCTCGCGTAACTGCCGGAATATGTGAGCCAGTTCTGCGGCTCGCTGCCGGCACGCAGCAAACGCTCGTAGCTTACGTCGGCGCGCGCAACGAGCGGCGCGAGCACGGCGAGCGCGAAGGGGCCGAGGGCTCGAGTCATGGTGCGCATGGGCGGCCCTCAGTTCGTACCTTTCAGCGACAACAGGTACGCGACGATATCGGCGCGCTCGTCCTCGTCGAACACGTTCGCGAACGACGGCATCGTCGCGTCGGCGCCGATCGAATACTCGCGCAGCTGCGACTTGTCGAGCGAGACGAGCCGCTCGTGCGAGTCGACGAGCTGCACCGTATGCGTGTCCTCGTTCACGCGCCGGCCGACGATCACGGTGCCGTCGCGCTTGACGACGCGCACCGGGCGGTTGATCGGCAACATGGCGTCGGTCGGGTCGAGCAGATAGCGCTGCAGCGTGCCGGCCGTGCGGATCGCGCCGACGTTGCTCAGGTCGGGCGCCGCGCGCGGCCCGACGCCGTTCACGCGGTGACAGCTGCCGCAGTCGCCTTTGCCTTGAAAGAGCTGCCGCCCGCGCTCCGCGTCGCCGGGCTTACCGCTGCGGCCGGGGTCGTAGCTGCCGAAGT
>Ga0070666_10001753_pt1 | contig 13243 bp, 12 predicted proteins | sample KBSS23metaG_FD_64677 | JGI IMG/M metagenome (GOLD analysis project Ga0070666, IMG submission 64677) | Switchgrass rhizosphere microbial communities from Kellogg Biological Station, Michigan, USA - KBS S2-3 metaG | ecosystem: Host-associated > Plants > Roots > Rhizosphere > Soil ... | reverse complement strand
CGATTCGGCCGGACTCCCGATCCCTCGCCAAGTTCCTCTCTCGAAACCCACGCGGCGGATTGCACCACATCACCTTTAAGGTCCCGGAAATTGAGCGTCTAATAAGTGTGGTCAAGGAGCTCGGTTACGAGCTAGTAGGCACCCGGTTAGACTTTCCAGAATGGCGCGAAACGTTTCTGCACCCTCGCTGCACAGGCGGTGCCCTTATCCAATTCGTACAGGCCCCAGCGGGGATTCCGCGTGCGTTGTCACGGCCTCTCGACGAACTGCTAGAAGAGGCACGCGCCAGCCGCGTTAACCACGGCATGCCAGCAGATCTTTCCTAAGCGCGGAGCTACGCAACATCATTCAGCGAAATTGGGCCGCGCGCGTCGCGGCATTGCGCGAGTTCGAAGAATCCCTGTGACCATTTGCCACAACTCGCCGAACCGCGCCGCCACGCTGGTCACTCATCGAGTGACCAGCTCGGCGCCCTCAAATCTATCGATACATTTCGACGGCGCGCCCCACCGCGTCAAGAGGAAGTTGCGCTGCGATCTCTGACCCGTGTGACGCAACGCCGTCCACAGTCCACGACGTAGATGCAACGCCCTCGTTGGAGGTCGACCAGAGTTCCTTGATGCGAATCGGTGCAGCGGCATCAAAGCCATCCGCGGTGACCCGAAAAATCCGACCCGTTAAGTGGTCGGACAGATCCGACGCTAGGTACACAACAAGCGGGACGTTGATCTCGGGAGCGAGATGGCGGATTGCCGCCTCGTCGGTCGGATCCACGACTCCCGAATCGAAGAAGAAGCGTTGTGACTGCCGCGTTATCGCGAGAGGTGAAATCGCGTTCACCGTGATTCCCAGCGGACGGCCTTCTGCAGCAGCTGTACCGGTGTAGGAGGCGACGGCCGCCTTGGCGGCGCAGTATGCCGCCATACCGCCCTCGCCGGAAGTCGCGACGCCAGCGACCGTATTGATGATGCGACCGCCGTGACCTGCGGCGCGCATCGCTCGGAATCCTGCTCGGATCGTGCCGACCGTGCCTTTGAAATGGACGGCGAACTGTTCATCGATTCGTCGATCGTCAATATCTTCAACAGTCGTCTCGGTCCAGGTACCGGCGTTATTGACGATGATGTGGATGTCATTGAACGCTCGCAATGCGGTGTCAACTACGGCGGCCGCCCCGTCGATGCTGGCCACGTCGGATGCGTCAGCCGTCGCCTGACCCCCGGCTTGCCTGATCTCGTCCACGACAGCCTGGGCGACTTCGGGTACCGGCGGCCCGTCCACGAGCCCAGCGCCCCCCTGGCCACCCTTCAGCCCCAAACCCACATCGTTGACAACGACGGAAGCACCCTCACTCGCGAGCGCCAGGGCGTAAGCCCTGCCAATACCGCGGCCCGCTCCGGTCACTACGGCGACCTTCCCGTCCAGCAGACCCATGTCGTTCCCTCCGAATCGCTGACGACCACAAACCCGAGTGGTCGTCAAATCGCGTGCGTTCCTGCACTAGCCGACGTTTGCCATTGATAGTGCGGCCATAACATGGTGTCAGTTTCGCCCATAACGTGCAACGGCGTTCGAGTCATGGCTGTACCGGGCGAAACCTCGGCACGGTCACCCCGTCGGCCTGGTCCTGGAAGACGACCTGGAGCTGCTGGTCTATACGAATGTCCTTCAACTCGCAGTCGACAATATTCGACAGCATCTTCAGGTCGTGAGCGTCGGACAACTTCACGATCGCTAACACATACGGCACCCGTTCTGCGAGCGCAGGGATCACCGCATGGCGGACGACCGTGAAGCTATACAGGGTGGCCCGACCAGAAACCTCGACGAAGTGCTGATCTTGACGACGACACGATGGACAAAAACCCTTCGGCGGCATCGAGTAGGCACCGCAGTGAGCGCACCGCGGCACCACCAACCGGTGCTGTCGAGCCGCCTCCCAGAAGGGTTCCGTGTGAGGAGTGCGTTCCTCAGCAAGCGCGGGCATCGCCGGCGCATGCACCATGTCCCGTCTCGTCTCGCTCATCGAGGCGAACTTCCGAACAAGACCGCCCCGCCAGGCAGGATGGACGGCCCGCCCGTCACTAATGCGATCTCTGCGTCCGAAACTTGATTTATAGCCGTGCCACGTATCTGCTCTATACCCTCCGCGACGTGCGTCATACCCACGATGTACGCCTCCCCTAGGTGTCCGCCGTGCGTGTTCACAGGAAGGCGCCCATCGATCTTGGTGTTTCCGCCTGCAACAAAGTCTCCGGCCTCACCGCGTCCGCAGAATCCGTAGTCCTCGAGTTGCAACAAGACGGCCGGCGAAAAATGGTCGTAGAACAGCGCTACGTCAACATCGCTGGGCATCAGACCACTCTTCGCGTACAGCTCATCGGCCAGCAGGCGCGCTCCAGCCGTGGTGAAGAGGTCGTCGTCCATGCCCAGCCAGTTGATGCCACGCCCCCACCGACCGTCTCCGGCCGTCGCACTGCCCACCACGTACACCGGCCGGTGCGGAAGATCCTTTGCGCGGTCTGCCGCCGTAGTAATGACCGCTACCGCGCCATCGCTTTCCAGAGTGAAGTCGTACAGACACAGCGGGTCGGCGATCATTCGCGCGGAGAAGTACTCCTCGCGAGTAATTGACCTATCGAAAAGCGACTTGGGGCGCGTCAGCCCGTAGTCCCGTTGCGTTTTCACCACCTGGTACAAGTGCTCGCGAGTAACTCCGAATTCGTGCATGTAACGCTGTGCCATGAGCGCGAAAGCATGCCCAGGCGCGAGCAGGCCGAAGAGACTCTCGAACTCGCTTTCGGGCGTTGGGGGTCGATAGGCGAAAGCGCTACCAAGTCGGCGAGCCGGAGGTTGCTGGGTCGCCATGACGCTCACTACGACGTCGGCCACCCCCGCCTCCACGGCCATGGCCGCTAACGCAACGGAACTGGCAGATGCGTTGCCACCTGCGCCGGCGCTAGCAGAGAACCTGATCGTTGGAATACCAAGCGCCTCCGCAAACCACCCCGTGTCAAGACTGACAGCGAAGTACACGAAGCCATCGAGATCATCGACGGTGAGTCCGGCGTCGTCGAGTGCAGCAAGGATTGCCTTCGCGCCAAGCTCTTGGGTCGTCGCAGGGCTGGAATGACCGCGCTTGACATAGCTCGTGCTGCCGATGCCGACCACTGCCGCTTGACGGTGGGCCTTCATTTCACGGGCCCAGGCAGGCGCACTGTTGCTCGGGCGTCGTAAAGTCGCCCGCGCTCACAGCCCACGGAAATATCGAGTTCCACGTCGGCACCGTTGCGGTCACGCCGAACGGCGGCGACCCGTCCAACGACTGTCGCGTTTTCGCCCGGGAAGCATCGACCCTCCTGCGCGAAATCCATGCGCCGCAGCACACCGGAAGGCCCGGTCCAATCGGTGATATAGCGGCCCACGAGCCCCTGAAAGAAGTGCACTCCGATATATAGGTCTTGCGCGCCAGTTTGCTTGGCGTACGCCGGGTCAAGATGGACCTCGTAGAAGTCACGTGTCGCAGCTACCCACTTGATGCAACGCTTGTATGAGATCGGGATCTCAAGAGGGGGCAGCACGTGTCCCTCCATCGGTTCGACAGGCTGCGCCTGCGGCCCGACGAATTGCGGCATCTCCCTCAGAGGCAGTTCCTCACTCTGGACAGTCTTCATTCGCAGCGTCTCGAACTCAATCCGCGCCACTTCCGTACCGGCTTCGTCGCGCAGCCCGACGTAGCGGCGCTGACGGCAGCCATAGCCACGAGGGCTGGCGCTTGGCTCTGAGAAACCGGAGATGAACTGGTGCACCCAGAGTTGCTCGCCGAGCCGCAAGGGTCGTGTGTGGACCTGAATGCTGCGCAGGCCGGCGCCATGCGGGTACTCCGAACTATCGCTCTTCAGTTGATCCGAAAAGGAGGTAGGCGAACCTTGCGGTGTCCACTCCGCGCGGTTCATCCAAGCCATGATCATTGGGGCCGGCGCGACGATCCCTTCGAATCCGTATTTTGCCGCCTCGGCCATGTCGTAATAGACGGGATTGCTGTCCTCTAGCACTTCGCACCACAGACGGATCATCGGCAAGGAGACCGGGTCGTCCATGAGCCAGCTAGTCGCTGCCGCTCCATCGAAACCCGTCGGTACCCAAGATGTCGTCACGCGAATTGATTCCTTCCCATTTGAGCGTCGATACGCCCACCGTCGATGTCATCTCCAGTGGGCGTTACGACCTCGACTAACGACGGTCAGACTACGTGCTCGAAGGATTTCAAGACGCTGGTGGGCGTCCGTGCAGTGATGAACTCCAGACAAAGACCGAAGAGATCGCCGCCGTCTGTATAAGCGAAGAACGGCATATTGCCCTGGAAACCCGTGTTGGCGACATGGAGTCCCACATTCTCTGCGCGAGCCGCGGACTCCGCTACGTCCGGCACGCGGAAGCCGAGATGATAAACCCCCTCGCCCGACTGCTCGAGGAACTCCGAAGGCGCCCACTGACCAAGCGTCGGTTGCACGAGTTCCAGGGACAATGGCCCCATCTTCGCGACGGCGATGACGGCCCCGACAGTTTGGCGGACGCCACGGCATTCGGCCGTGCCCTCGAAAACAACCCGCGACCAGTCATGGAGCCCGAGGAGATCGGTAAACCGACGCATCGCAACATCCACGTCGGAGACCGCCATGCCGATGTGATCCAATGCCAGCCCGCCGAGCGCACCCCTTCCCGGGATCTGATCGAGCTGCGCCTCAGCACTGAGTTCGGGCAGCAGCATCCATTCGTCGGCCGGCATACTCACCTCCGAGCTCCAATCGACTGTCTTATTTTGCTGGCTAAAGGTGCTGACGGGTCATGGCTTTCCGCAGACGGTGTCTGAGGTGGACAGGGTGACCGGGACTGGCTTTCCGTCTTTCCATTCGACGGCCCATACGCATGGCCATCCGGGGCTGATTGGCTTGCCCTGGGTGAAGGTGACCTTGTTGGCCATGAGGCCGCCGAGGTTCTCATCATGCAACGCGTAGAGCCCAGCGAGAACGTCTGCACTGGTGGGGTTCGCGCTCGGGTGCGGCAAAACCTTCTGGCGCAGCATCTCCAACGACGTCCACACCTGGCTGCCGTCTTCGGCTTGCCACGCCTCGCTCTTGGCGTACTTGCCCATGACATCGCGGTACTGGGCCACCGCCGGATAGTCCGCCCAGTACGGGAAGTTAGGCGAGTAGCCCACGACATCAGCTGAGACCTTCGACAAGAAGCTCGCCCGCATCGCACCCGGTGTCGCGAGCCACTTTGGCGTGAAGCCCTGCCGCTTGCAGTCCTGGACCGTCCGCTCAAACGGCGGTACCGAGGTAGCGACCTCGACCAGATCCGCACCAGCACTACGCAACTGCAGACACTGCGAGGTGTAACTCGGCGCGGTAGCCGAAATCCCGAACCCACCGACGAACTGAATGTTGTTTCGCTCCAACCCGGGCTTGATCAACCCCGTCAACGCCTTGCATTGGGCAACCTCAGCGCAATACACGATGCCCGCCTTTTTGGCACCGACCTTCTTCGCCAAATCACCCACCGTGAAATTCGCCGTCACACCGTTAACCGTGAACGGGAAGAACATCGGATTCGACCAGTACGGAAGATAGTTCCCGGTCCCGCCGACCACCGGCACCTTCTTCTGCAGGACGTAATCCGCCCACGCCCCCGTGGTAGCTGACACCTCTCCCGCGATCGCGATGACATGCTTGTTCTCGACCAGATCCTTCGCATCCGCCAAACCGGTCGCCGGATCTTCCTTGTCATCAACCACATTCACCTGCACCGGATGGCCACCGATCCCACCCATCTCAGTGTTCACCCACTTCTGCCACGCCGGCGCGACCGTCAAGGCCCCCTGCGCCGACGACGACTGAACACCACTCACATCAGCGATCAGACCGATCTGAATCGTCGACAGACTGCTATCGGCAGCATGACCACCCGACGCCGACGACCCACCACCGCTGGCACCACCGCTGGTACCACCGCCGCTGCTGCTGCATGCAGCCAAAACCAACCCCATCAACCCCGCGGCAACGACGGCCCACAACCGCAACCCGACCGACCGAAACATGCTCATTCCATTACCCCAACCCATAAGACTGTCTGTGATAGCGGCCCGATGCCGCCACCCGCGAAGACTGCCGGTGATAACGGCGCGATGCCGCCACCCGCGAAGACTGCCGGTGATAATGGCACACATCCGCGCCTGTCACCAGTAACCCGACTTCAACAAACCCCAACCAACAAACCCCAACGAACAAACCCCAACCAACAAACCTCCAAGGCCCCCACCACCTCAGTTCGTCCAGTGGGGGTTGTAACAGGGGGTTGACAACTAGTTGTCGATACGCCGACTCTAGACTAGTTGTTCCCCTTCAAGAAACGGTGGCGGTTATGGCCAGCAGCGTTAGTGATATCCAGTCAGCAGCGATCGTTGATCAAGCCGTTGAGGCTCCGGACCCGGTTGTGGGAGCCCACGCAATCGCCGGTGTGAACCACATCGTGTTGTACTGCAAGGACTTGGACCGCACGGTCCGCTTCTACCAAGACATTCTGGGGATGCAGGCCGTCTACACGGTCGATCATCGCGATGCCACTAGCATCGCGGGGGACTTCAAGGCCGATCCGAGGTGGACCCGGACTTACTTCTTCCGGTTCGCTGGCAATCCCGCCATCATCGCGTTCTTCGAAGTTCCCTCGCTGCCCGAGAGTTCCGCTGCTCCCTCCCTCACCAACGATCTTTGGGGCGAGCCTGAGGCGCCGCAGCATCCGACCAAGCTAGATCATCTGGCGCTGGACGTGGACTCGCGCGAATCGCTCGTCTATTGGCAGCAACGTCTGCGTGCGCATGGTGTCCGTGTGAGCGAGATTTCGGAACGGGAAGAGACGCGCCTGGTTAAGTCTATCTACTTCAAGGATCCAGACGGATTGGATCTTGAAATGGCGACGTGGAATCGGCAAGATCCCAAATGGCGTGATGCAGGGGCGGAGTATCGCTTCCTTGACAAGGATCCGGTCCCATCCTTGCGGCAACCGCCGTCGTCCTGATCCGCGCCCGCCGAGTGAGCGCGCCGAGTTTGCGCGCCTCGGCAGGAGTGCCGTAGCTAGCGCTGACTCCCGGCCGCCTGGTCTCTTGCCTAGAGGACCCGGCGGCCGCCGGGTTGCGGTGAGGCTGCGGGAAAGTGTCCCGCTGTCCTACCTCGCTGGGGCACCGCCACTCGATGTACCGGCGGGGGTGGTCAGGATGACGCCTTGTTCCACAAACTTCTTGACGGAGTCGACGCTGTATCCGAGATCAGCAAGGATCGCCGACGTGTGCTCGCCCAGCTCGGCGTAGGGAAGCCCTTCCGCGCATGGCGTCTCCGAGAAATTGAGCACTGGCCCGTGACGCCAGTAGCGACCGCCAGGCGCATAGTCGGCGAAGGCTGGATGCGCGGTTTCGACCATGAATCCTGTCGAGGTCGTATGCGCGTCCTCGTGCAGGAACCGCCGGTATCCCTGCCGATCTGCTCGGACGCAGCCGACGCCCACTTCACTGAGCACGTTTTCCCACTCATCTGCGGTTCGTTCTCTGAACACCAGCTCTAGCGCTGCACCGAGGTCGTCACGGCAGTCGTAGCGACCCGCCATCGTCTGCATCCGGGGGTCTCGGCTCAGCTCTTCGCAGCCCGCTGTCGAGCAGAACGTCGAGAACTCCGCGTCGGTAGTGGCGGCCAAGAAGATCCATCCAGCTTTGGTTTCGTAGAGGCGATACGTCGCCTCTAGGCCCAGCTGGTGCCGGTCCGGTTGCCGCCGATCGGGCTTCCCCTCATAAATCATCGCATCGTCGGAGTTGCACATGACGATGGAGTTCATCATCGTCGTCTCGACATATTGACCTTTGCCGGTACGCCACTTCGCTGCCAAGCCGAGCATGATCCCGGTGGCCACCCCGCTGCCCGCGATTGGATCTGGGGACTGGTCGCCAATTGGGTCGTTGCCATATCCGGACTGGAAGACAGAGTTGCCGCTGAAGGCGCCCATCGTAGGATTAAACGCCGCCCGGGCCGAGTCCGGCCCTGTCGAGCCGTACGACGCCGCGTAGACGTAAACAAGGTCGGGCTTGATTGCCTTCAGCGTCTCGTATCCAAGACCGAGTCGCTCAGGCACACCGGGCCGGTAGTTGTGCATCAGCACATCCGCGCGAGCAACCAGCGCGTGCAATATCTCTTGACCTTCGGGCGATTTGAGATCCAGGGCGATGCTTTGCTTGCCCTGTATCGATCGGATGAAGTTCTCATTGGTGATCATCTTCCGGAAGGCGTCACCGCTCAGTGGCTCGACCTTGATTACTGTCGCGCCGAGATCAGCAAGTAACGCGCCCGCGAACGGAGCGGCTAACCACGAAGCCAGCTCCAACATCACGACGCCTTCCAACGGGCGGCCAGGCTTGCGACTGGTTCGTAACGCCGTTTCCTGCCGGCGAGCGAGCGGCGGCTGCGACAGTATCTCCTCGGTGTGCTGGCCGGGAAACGGCGCCGGAGATTCGATGATTGCGGGCGTCTCAGACATCCTCGCGAAAGGCCCGATCATCTTGACTGCACCGACGCGGGGGTCATCGAGGTCGATCAAGTGGCCATTGTGAATGAACTGTGGATGACGCAGAGCTTCCTGCGTCGTCTGCATGATCTCACCGGCGCAATCCGGATGCTGCCGGTAGATCTCAATCCACTCGTGCGCCGTTTTCTCCATAAAGCGTGCGCGGATCGCAAGGTTCAGCTCAATTCGGTCCTGGTCGGACTCGAAATGGTTCGGCGCGCCCTTGTACCGCGGATCGTCCCAGATCCAATCGAAGCCGATCGCGTGAATCCATGCCTGAAACAGGTTGTACTGGATATGTGCGTGCATGATCCAACGACCGTCTTTGCATGGAAGACACAGCATCGAGGGATTTGCTTTGTACGGATCTGTCTCCTTCCGGTCCTGGACGAGCGCTCCCTTCAGCACATCATCTGCCGCCACCTCCCCCGGATACCTGTCCGGCGGAAGGGTCTCACCTTCGAATCTGCGCCACGGGTTATTCGGCGCCGTCGTACCACGTAGCAGGCTCGTATCGATTCGCTGACCTTCGCCGGTCATCCACCGGACTCGCAGAGCCGCGAGTATTCCCTGCACCGTGAACATTGCGGTGTGGTAGGAGTTGTCGTTGACAGCACGGTAGTTCGGGCGTAGCGGGTGCCAGCCGACCTGATCGTGCATTCGCCCGGACTTGGCATTGACGATTCCGTCGCACGCCTTGAGGTTCTTGTATGGTCCGTCCTGGCCAAACGCTGAGATCGAGGCGTACACCAGTCCTGGGTTCAACCGGGCGGCGTGCGTATGTCCGAATCCCAACGCGTCCGCTTCACCCGGACGAAAGCTCTCGATGAGCACATCGGCATCGGTGATGAGTTGATCGAGGTGAGCCTGACCCCGTTCGGAGCCAAACTCGATTGCCACGCTCTTCTTTCCGCGATTCCACACCAGATATGCGGGATGCGACCACATTGGGTCCGGATCCGGCGGTTCAATGCGGATGACCTCGGCTCCAAAGTCGCAGAGAATCATGGTCGCCAAGGGCCCAGCCATTCCCTGCGTCAGGTCAACGATTCGCACACCATCGAACGCTGTCCCCACGGTCACGCTCCTTCGCTCGTCATGAGGACACCACGCATGCCCCTAGTTCGTCAGCAAGCAGTTCAAGTGATCGGCATGCCTCGTCCACCGAGTTGCTGGGGACGTTGACCGTGATCCAGCCGGCGCCCGCATCTCCGAATTGCTCGACGGTTCGCTTGAGCATGTGGACGGGATCATCAGGATTGAAGTTCGCCGACACCATCACCGGGATACGGTCGGCCCGTCCCGCCGCTTCGGCCTCTGCATGCAAGAGCGCCAGTAAGCGCTTGAAGTCGTCCACGGTTTCCAAGGCTGGACTGCGACGGCTGACGCCGCGACCCCGGGGATTGACCAGAGCCATCCAGCCGGCGCCGTACTTCACGACGCGGCTCATAGCCGACCGGCTGTTGCCGCCGACCCACAGTGGGGGGTGAGGTCGTTGAACAGGCCGGGGTTGCGCACAAACGTCAACCGCATCGAACCTCTCGGTACGAAGCGTGACTGGCTCGCCCGTCCAGGCCGCCTTCATCGCGTCAACACATTCCTCAAAATACTCGTTGCGACGTTCGAAAGGGACTCCAAGGGCGGCAAATTCCTCTGGGAGGTACCCCGCAACCATCCCGAGGTCGACGCGCCCTTCCGAGATCACATCGAGCGTAGCCACCGTCTTCGCTAGAAGAAAGGGATTTCGGATCGAGACGATGCTCGCGTAGACCACGAGACGAATTCGCTGTGTGACCGCGGCTGCGGCCGCGAGAGCTACGAACGGATCCACGGCATCGTGGCCATCGCCTCCGTTGCGCCAATAGGCAGGCGGGATTGGATGCTCGTCAAAGCAGACTCCGGCCCATCCAGCATCCTCAGCGGTACGCGCCACACGTCCAATCGAGGAAGCCGACAGCAAATCGACGCGCGCGGGCACGGTCCCGCCGGGCATCCTAAAGACCAGGTTCATCATCCTGCAGAGATGCTGTCGTCAAGGAGCCGAATTTGCCCGGCTTGGTATTTCCGAGCTTCTGGCCGCTCAACGTTGTGGTCGTTGGGGCGACGAGTCGCGACCGCTCTCAGCACAAACGATCCCTTCGGCGACAGACCCTCGAGGCCCCAACCGCGGCCACCGTCCGGCGCGGGCGTGATCGTTGGCGCACCGTAACGGTATTGCTTTTGCACACGGAGCGGCCAGGCGTCCGGGTTCTCGTTGGCGTCATTGTAGGTTGAGATGACGTGGTAGCTCACGCGCACTCCTAGTCTCCTTGCCAACCCGCGCAGCGTGGACGGGCAGACACCACCTGAGCCTATCGCTCGAGTTCTAGGGCGACAAGGCCTTGACAAGAGGTTGTCATAGGAGCCAGATGGAGACAGCAAGATATAAATTTGGTAGCCCGACTATCGGGCCCCGAAAAACGCAACCGCAGCGAGACAGGAGCCGGCATCTTGAACGTCCGCATGATCGTGACAGGCCTCAACGCCCAAGGCGCGTCGACAGTCACCGACGACGCCATCGTTTCCGAAGTGATGACGCTTCCTGACATTGCCGGCTGGGCCTACGCGAATGTCGCCCAGACGCAGGCTGACCTTACGTTGAGCGCCGAGAAGGACTCGACGCCGATCGACATCGGCGTCGCCCCTGGAGATACGCACTTTGGCGTGTGGACACTGCCCCCTGTCGAGCAAGGACCGAATCCGGCGGGCATGCATGCGACGAACACGGTCGATTACGTCATCGTGCTCAGCGGTGGTGTTTCTCTGGTCATGGCTGACGGCACCGAGGTAACTCTTGGTGCAGGAGACTGCGTCGTGCAGAACGGAACTCGGCATGAGTGGATAAATCGAAGCGGTCATGACTGCACCATGGCGGTGTTCGCCGTAGGCGTCCTCCGCGCATGACTCACATGATGGGGCGGACAACACTTCAGGTGCCGACGGTTGCCGCGACGGGCGCCCGGCGCTAAAACTTCGGTAATTTGTGGCGGTAATCCACTGCCCTAAGCGCTCGTTCGCCCCGCAAACTCTGGGCCGCGGTGCGCCCTGTTCGCGGTGCGCCCCGCTTCGCGGTGCGCACCGCACAGGCCTAACTCGCCGCTCGACGGGTACAAGGGCATCAATGCCCAGGCAGAGTAGTTCTGCGTGCGAATACAGGCCGAGTTATCGTGGTCGAACGTGCGAGCGGGTGACGCTAGCCGGTCCCCAGATAGCTGCTGAAAAGGTCGGTGTCCTGCAGCGTCGAGGCAAGACCGGAGTACACGATCTGGCCGCGGCGCAGAACATACGCCGTATCCGCCATAGCCAAGGCCTGGGTGACATATTGGTCCACGAGCAGCAGGGCGGCACCCGAATCGGCTGCTTTCCGTAGGAAGTCGAAGATCTCGTGCACCACCAGGGGAGCGAGCCCCAGAGATGGTTCGTCGACGAGGATCAACTGGGGTCGCCGAATGTAGGCCGACGACAACGCAAGCATCTGCTGCTGCCCGCCGCTGAGGACACCTGCCGGCTGGTCGCGGAGCTTCTTGAGCGCAGGAAAAGCCGTTAGCGCCATGTCCATCGACTCGGCCTCTCGGCCCTTCGGAGCCATTATCCTCAGATTGTCTCGAACGGAAAGCGATTTGAAAATGCCCCGTCCTTCGGGGATATGGCTGAGTCCTTGGCGGAACCGACGATGCGGAGCCAATGATCCGACGTCGACACCATTTATGCTTACCGTACCGACCGTCGGCCGCAGGAAGCCGGCGACCGTGCGCAGTAAGGTTGTCTTGCCCGCCCCATTAGGTCCGAGCAACGCGGTCACCGAGCCAGGCTCGACACGAAGGTCGACGTTACGGAGAACGGTCATTCTTCCGTACCCGCTGGAGACGTTGGTCAACTCCAGAGCTGCGGTCAAGGATTGATCTGACGAAACCATCGGGACCTCAACCGTCGCTTGTCTTGGATTCGACCAGGTCCTCACCCAGGTAGGCTGCGCGGACGGCTTTACTGTCGCGAACGCTACCGGAGTCCCCTTCGAATATGAGCTCACCGAAATCGAGCACATATATGTACGAGCATACGTCGAGCACAAGGGACATGTCGTGCTCGACCAACAAGATTCCGCACCCGCGTTCTCGGACGACCCGCGTAAGCAGCTCACCGAACTGAGCGGTTTCTTCGCGGTCGAGTCCTGATGATGGTTCGTCCAGGAGCAACACATTGAAAGGCCCATTGAGGCAACGTGCTAGCTCAACAAGCCGCCGCTCGCCCGTAGAGAGCGAGCCTGCCTTCCGGCTGGCGAGTCCGCCGATTCCGCAAAGTTCCATAGCGGCGAGGGTTCCCGCCGAAGTGACGCGGCGTTGTGCTGGTGATGCCACGACCTGTCGGAGCACGTGCGCGCCGGCGAATCCCGCTTCGAGTCCCAATGCCACGTTCTCCGCCACAGATAGCGAATCGCACAGCTGCATCCGCTGAAAGGTCCGGCCTAATCCTTGACGCGCCCTCGCTCCGGGTGGGAGACGGGTAACGTCATGTCCATGAAGGACAACCCGACCCGCGGCTCGTCGGTTGATACCTGAGCAAACATCAAACGTTGTTGTTTTCCCAGCCCCGTTTG
>Ga0070666_10001751_pt1 | contig 13246 bp, 7 predicted proteins | sample KBSS23metaG_FD_64677 | JGI IMG/M metagenome (GOLD analysis project Ga0070666, IMG submission 64677) | Switchgrass rhizosphere microbial communities from Kellogg Biological Station, Michigan, USA - KBS S2-3 metaG | ecosystem: Host-associated > Plants > Roots > Rhizosphere > Soil ... | reverse complement strand
TCCTGATATAATCTCATAAAAGTTTTTAGTTTCCAATTTTGATTGATAATTTAAAAACTCTTTATAATCTTTGAATATTGCAAATAACTTCTTTCTAACTTCATCATCTTGAGCTATTAGAATATATTTATTATTCGATGATGTAATCTCAATATACCTCTTTGAAGTTGCAAGAGATTTATTTGTTTTATTTAGAATGTTATACCAAATCTCAGACATTTCTAAAATGTTATAAACAAACAAAAATAAATCATTTTTGATTCATGGATAAATCATTGATTCATCATGGGTAAATCATGAATGAATTAAAAATCTGTTCATGATTTTCTCATGATTCATTTATTGATTAATTAAAAGATGAATCATAATTTTCTCATGATTAATTAAAAATCTGTTTATGATTCATTCATTGATAATTTATAAGCAAATTACTTATAAATTAAAATATTATTCAATTATTTAACATACATCTACCATCATAACTGATTTGATATCCTCTCCAAGGATTGCCTCTTTCAGTCTTAGCCAGTCTAGCATTAATTTCTTTAACAAAAGTATTTTGAGGTGGTGGGAATCCATTACCACGTGTTGAGCACCAAACTTTATATAAGTTATAAAGTTCATCTTGAGGAAGATTAACGTGCATATCCTGAATATCTGTACTACCAACATAAGCCTTCTCAACACATGAAGTAATGAATTGTGTGTAAATATCAACACTTTCCCAAAACTTCTCGGTGTACTCTGTAACATCTCTTGGCTCTGGGAGACCTTCTTTGACATAGTCTGCATATTTTTCAACTAATATCCACAAGAATGCAACAGCTAATTTTGGAATTGAAGCATCGAAGTATGGATCGTCAACAAAATGTCTTTCTTCAAATTGTTGTTCAATATCAACAGGTGCTGAAGAACTCCACATAGACCTGTAGGGAAGAATTTTAACTCTCTTCTTGACTGCTTTATCATATCCTTGTGGATCAGGAATATCATTACAAAGAAGGATAAATTTAAACATTACTTTCATTACGTTACCATCTTTATACATGCCTCTAACATACATATCGTCCCCTCCTGTAAACTCTTTGATTGTTCCAGAATTTAAATGATCTGTTTTGCACGGTTCAACAGCAAATGCTAATCTTGCATTCTTAGCTCCTGCTATTTCTGGAGTTGCTGCTCCAGAAGCTGATCGTTTACCAGTGAAGAGGGTTACAGGGAAAGTCCAACAATAACGATTACCAAAAGTACATTCGTATAACTTCTTAATCATTGATTTCGAATTGTTTCCCTCACCTGAAAATATCATGAAAAGTTTATTAAAATTACCTGCTCTTAAAGTTGAAGCAGAGAATTTCAAAAAATAACCAATCGTCTCCTCATCAACGAATGTTTTTTTAAACCATAGCATTATCTCCCTCACTAAACAATGATTCCAATGAAGAGTGTGATCGTATTTAACCTCTGTGCAAATTGAAACATAATCTTCTGGTTTCCCAGGGCGAAATTTAGCTTTGTCTTTGAGGATTTCAATAATCCCGTTAGGAACCCCCAATAAGTTTGGATTACTATCCATTTTGATTCCGAGAGTTGAATCATAGAAAACAGTAAAAGCTGCCTTCATAACACTGTTGACGAAACTAGTTGATTTGAGTTTGACATTTAAAGCTCCTACCTTCTTAACCATCTCTTCGAGTACTTTCTTTTCGATCACTGAATCTGTGTTTGAAATGTTAATCGACAATTGAGTTCTAAACTTTTCGAATCTCTTAACAAAGTCACCAGAAATCTTTCTTCTAAGCTCAATACCTTCTCCTATACTATTCCATCTATGATTTTTAAATTCATACCATTGTTGTTTCTTTAATTCACCAGTAGTAGTATAATCTAACCAATAGGCCCTGTAGAGCACTTGAGCTATATCCATATCAGCACTTGTACTAACTGCTGGTTCCATCATCTTCAACACCCAACTATTATGCCACTCCTCATAATCCTTCTCAGAATCTAACCTAGCATAGTAACCGATAGTGTTTTTAGTATTTAAGAATGGCTCATTCCCAAACCTACAATACCAATCATGAAGATCTCCAATATAAGGACAATTATTTTTCTGAGATATTTCAGTCCACTTCCTCTCCCCAAACTGTTTACCATCAGTGACATTATAAAGACACTTACCTATCTCCAACCAAGAGGTCAAATCTTTATATCTACTAAATGACAACATCGGAAGTAAAACATCTATAATTTCAAAATCTGTGTCATAAGTATGTTCATCATTAACACTAAATTTCTTAACTTCTCTATTCTTCTTTTCTATGAGATGATTTAGAGGAATACATTTAATTCCTAATGAAAAAGATAATGAAAAGAATAGAGGTAGCCAAAACATAGAAATTTTGAATCTATCATCTTCGTTAGTTGGGTCTAACTTTGAAAAAGTTTGGTTCTTATCGAAGATAAGATTTGTAAAAAAGTTTTCCCCAAAATATTCATTATGAGCATGCATAGTAGGCCAAAAAACATCGTTTATGTTTTCAGGAGAAAGAAGGCACCCTTCTAACATGCTTAAATGTTGAATCTCTCTAAACACTTGATTAAGTCTTAAGACAGAACTCTTGATCGTCTTAATGCTTCCTAACAACTCCAAATCATCACTATAGGATGCATCTAATGATTTTTCCCAAAAATCCTCATTAACAATATCTTTTATCTTCTCAATAACATTTTCAGCTTTCAACCTCACAATCAATTTATCCCTCATTATCTTCTTCTGAAAGTCAGTATCAGTTCTACAAAAAGGTAATTGAAAACGAAAATCAATGCAAGTTTTACCATCTACAACATATTCATCTGAACACAAGTAACAACATAGCAACTCATCATTAGCATCTTGACTTAAATAATTAAGTTTTACAGATTCTGAAGTTACCATCTGAATGCAATAAGCCATATGAGAAATGAACTCAATCGAAAATAAGTCTGAGGCATCAATATTAGAATTAAGAACAAACTTACCTTGAAATATAACTGGTGACTCAGAAGTCATTTTCTCACAAATCATTAAGTGGTCTTCATTCTGAACAGCTTTACAATACAAAGTCCAGAAATTAACAAGATCTGACTTCTTAACATTATATACTTGATGTGGATTGGCTCTGCTAATGTAATTATAATTGTTCTTATTCCCTGCTTCACATTTCTCAAAGATTATTGCAGTTTTGGAATCCTTAGTTTCCATCACGGCTTTAATTAGGTAGTTCTAATATTTTGAGCTAATAATCATTTTTTGAATTGATAATGAATGATAATGAAAAATGATATGAATAAAAATGAGTGGTTAATCATTGTGAAAATATGAAGTAGTGATTGTAAATGAGTGTATTGAAGAAATGATGATTCATTCAAGATGTTTCTTGTATGAATTAAGATATTTATTCTTGGATGAATTGAATGCTATTGATAAGTTCAATGAATCTTGCAAGAGCATGTGATATAGAAATATAAAATATTACATAATCAACATAGAACTTAAGTCTTCCATATTCTGGAAAACTTTTAGTAATTCTAGATTTAATTCTTTCAGCTTCGCTAAGATTATCTTTGAATGTTTTAGCTTCATTCATTGCATTTTTATGATTATCAGCAGGAGGAACAGATACATATAAAGTATTTATTGCTGTTCTAATATCTTCTACTTTTGGTGAAGAAGGTCTACCATCTTTAAATAAATTAGAATAAATCATATTTTCGAGTGCTGTAAAATCTTCATGATCAACAAATTTTTTAATCATATATATAGTCTTTGCTCCAAAATCATCAGATTTAGATTCTCCCAAACTTAAACCTTTTAGGGATCTTATGATACCATTATAAGCAGAAATTTTAAGATTATATGCTGATCTTTCTTCAGAAGTCTTACTCTGTAAATCATTTTTGAGAGAATTAGCAACAGAAGAAGTATTTTGTTGAACTTCTCTAATCAACATGCTAAACCATGATATATTTTCTGCTAAAGATGCTATTTTATTGCTGGATTTTCCTGAAATTAATTCAACAAACATTGCATTATTGCTGGAAGCTTTAAGGAATAGATTGTACACACTTATTTCATTATCTCCTTCTCTTAACAAGAAATTACTTATAAAATTGACTAATACTATAATAAATGTTTTAGAAAGTTGAAGATAGTTTATTTTAATTGCTAACTCATCATCAATCATATTGTTCTTTGACGTAGACTTTGATATGACATGAGGTAAAACATTTTTCATTATTAAAGTAACATCATAAAATCGTGATCCATAAGTTATGAAGTCTGAAACAACTGTGTCAAAAATGTCTGAAATATTATTTTTCTTAGTCCAATCTGGTGCAGTAGCAGTTCTTGTAGGTCTCTGAAGAAGAAATCCTGTTTCTTTAAGTTCATCTTCAGCTGATTCTAGTTTAGTGAAAGGAATATTACTCAAAATTAAGAAAGCATTTTGAATAAATAATTCAGCTTGTTGAACAGGGCTAAATAATTCTCCTCTCTTCTTAGCTTCAATAGCTTCACGATTAAAACATTTATTCAAAATTTCACCATAAGGAATGGGTTTATCTCTATACATAATATTAAAGATAACATTAATGCGTTCATAAGGAGTAACACGAACAAGTTCATTATCCAAAGGTCCAACTTCTTGTCTGACTAAAGCCACGAATCTCTTAATAATTTTAGTAGTTTCGTAACCATAAGATTTATCGCTGTAATACTTCATAATACAGTTTGCAACATTGTTAATAATCATGAAGAGGGGAAGAAATTTATTTGGAATATCTGGTTCATCCTCAACAAATTTCTTTTTAACCTCTAAATCATAACCTGATGTTTTACTACCTTCTTCTTCTCCTACTGGAACTGTTGTTTTCACTCCAGTGATTTTGAAAAAGTTTGCATATAAAACATTATAATGTTCAGGTGAGAACATCTTTAAGAGAACTCTTTTATCTAATTGTTCATCTTTATCAACAATGTCATCAAGTAATCTTAGATCAAAGAATACTCTTTCATTGGACAACAAGATTAAAGTTTTAGCATTTGAGGTATCAGCACGATTAAACAAGATCATGTTCAAAACAACTTCATTGATTTTCTTAACTTCAGGTGCAGCAGAAGCTCCGGGAACAGCAGTAACCTTAGCTTGAAGCTCATTTGCTACACTATCGAATCCTTCATTGATCACATCTAACAAAATCGAAATAATATGTGAAAACAATTCTTTTCGATCCTTCTCCTTGTTCGTCTCAAAGAAATCGATAACTTCAATACTTTCACCCTCTTTCAATTTATAATGTCTTCTATAATATTCCTTCTTCCTTTCAAATGAACTCAAAACCTGAATTTCTAAATAAACAGGCAATAAAAAGTCAGAGATATAATCTTGAGCACCAACAGTCAATTCAGCCCTATCTCCGACCAATCGTCTATCTTTCAAAGCACTCATCAACTCCTTCTTAATAACCAATTTATATAACTGCTCTAAATTCTCTACTTCAGTAGCAAATAACAATGCATTTTTCTCTTTATCATCATTATTTCCTCTAATCTTACCTAAAAACAATCTAATAATCCCAGGAACACCTTTACCAACCTTCTCTTGTCTATTGAGTAGTTTAACGTACTCAATGACTTTGGCTTTAACATTATCTTTAGTGCTCATTTGCATACCATCATAGCCATCGAATCCATCAGATCTTAAGAAAGAACTTAGACTTTCTTCATCTTTCTTAGAGTCAACATTTTCATTGTCTTCGTAGGCCTTAGCCAATTCAAAGTAGTATTCTCTGCTCTTCTCTTCAGCGAATTTTGAGCTCAAGAGTTCATCAACAGTGATAGGGTAGCGATTAGCAGGAACTAAAGTCATTCCTTCACTCACTCCTCCTCGAGCTTGAACTTCTGATTGAAGTAGAGTCTTGAAGACATCATTACTTAACAAGGGAACCTCAGGAGGGGTCTTCTTGAGTCTATCAATGTGGTACTCAATCATTTGAAGTAATGCCTCATCGCTAAACAATGGTCTTTGCTTCTTAGGACCTAAATTAAGATCTTCCTCTTCTTCAACTGTAACCTTTGAAGTCAAATCAGAGATAAATCTTTGAACGCTCTCTAGAACAGCCCCGTCGTTCCCTCTATTCCCCTTCTTCAACATGATTCCTTTAGTCCTCTCTTGAGCATTATCAACGTAAACTTTCTCTAGAACAGACTTAGTGAATTGAGGATATTCTCCTGTACCTTTACTTAGCACTTCAAGGGCTTTCTTAATGTACTCCTTGGTCTCTTGTTTCTTATAATCAGGGAGACTATCAAAGTTAGTGCTATCGAGTAAATTCTTAAGTTGTTTCATGACAATCATTTCCCTGATGTCATCCTTAAGAAGATCTCTTTCTCCTTCTTCTCCTAACAAAGCAGATAATGAAGAAACTTTATTTTTCTCTTCTTTCATCCCAAATAACTTTTCTTGAATGGTAGAATCACCTACGTTGGATGATGTTAGAGTATCAGCGTCTTTTCTAGGAGATCTTCTTGGACTCCTTCTTCGAGTTGATGTACGTCTTGGAGATGATGATTTTCTTCGTGGACTGCGAGACTGAGGTTTAGTTTCGTTATCTGCCATGTTTACTTTACACTTGAACATATTTTTTTTCCGCGTCAGATCAGTTTAAAAAAAAGTTAAAAATAAAAAATATTTTCATATCACGTCAAAATTATCGAAATTGATGATTTCCTGGTTAATAACATGCATCGATAAATGAACAAATACGAAGTCGTGTACATTATCACATCAAATCTTAAATGTTTTCAAACTTTAGCCTCAAAGCTAACTAAAGGCTGTGTTGTAGAAACTTATAATAGTCTAACACACCCACAATTTGAATCTTTACAGCTTTGGAATGGGGATAAGATAACGATTTTTGATTGTTCTGATTGTGGATTAGTTGATTGTAAATTTCTTGAAATGAATTCAAGATTAGATATTTTGAGGGATAATAGAAGTACATTTGAACGTCTTTCAACAGTTATAATTGATAAAATAGAATACATTTTAACTGAGAATACAGTTAAAACAGATGAAGTCTCCAATTTTGTTGCAAGAGATATTTTTGAAAAGAAAAGAAATAAGTCAACTTATTTTTCGATTTACAAAACATTTGATATTTATGAGAAGGGATTGTCATATAAGTTTTCAAAAGACAATCAAAATTTCATCATTGGTGAACTTCAAAATATTACCCAAGATAAATTCTTAAGTTATTGTAAGGTCTTTCACATGTCACAATTCTTAGTTGTACCTGAAATCCTTTCTAAATTTGATAAAGAAGTCAATTTTATCACTATTGATAAATTTTTAGAATATCTCTTTTACAATCTTTACAAGAAAGAATGTTGTCAAAAGAATATTGATACTGAAAATGATGACTTATATTCTCTTCCTCTAGAAAGTGTTAAATTACTCACAGAGATAGGAAGGAATTCTTCAAGAGATGATATTGTTCCAATCTTATACACTTGTAGTATTGTAGGTAAAGAAATTCAAGAAAAGCACGTTGATTATTCTAAAGATAATTTGATGACCGATATTGTTGGAATATTTAGAGGATTTTATGAATTCATTAATTGGGACATTTGTCATCTAGTTGGAAGTTCATTATCTCTTCTAGTTAAGAAATTCATTAGACAAAATGATGAATTGATTAATGCTAACGATATTGATATCGTAATTTGTAAACCAAAAGGAGAAGTTCAAAACGATTTAGATTTCATCCTTAGCACTATTAAGAATTTATTAGATGAGTTCGATAAAAGAAAAATATGTTGGGAAAGGAGGATCAAGAACAATAAAGATATTATAATTGAAGTTACAATGAATGGTAATAATAAAATTCTTTTTGAATTCTTTTCTGTTAAAACTAGTTGTTGTAGACTAATTAAGAATTTTCATTCACCATGTGTAAGATGTTATTACAACCCTAAATATGGAGTAAGAATTTTACCTTCATGCTTTATTGCTAATTGGACGTTGATAAACATTGATTTAGCTATAACCTCTCAAATGTCTGTGGTATTTCAAAAATATTTCGATAGAGGTTATCGTTTTGCTTTAAATGATGTTGAAATTGAAAAACAAGGAGTTACTGGTTCAATTTTGAAGAAATTCGTTGGTAAGAAATTAGTTAATGGAGAATTTGAACTTAAGATTTGATCTAGATTGTCTTAATGAGATTCTTATATTTGTTATTAAACAAATCTAAGAAAAAAATCATGAGTTATAAATGCTTAATGATCCAGGTGAAACTTATATTTCCAATTCAGATGACATAAGATTAAAACTACCAAAATGGAATAATACTTTAATTAATCTTTCTGATTACACTCTTGCAGAAACTCTTTCTGATATCCCTGATGAATTTAAAATTTCAACATTTATTTCATTTAATGATTTAGATGTTTTTTCAAATTCAAATCTACTGTCTAAATTTGATTCATTCAATAATTCAGATATTTATACTACTGAAAATGTATCATATCCTTTTTTAGACGAGAAGGATAAAACTGTAATCAAAAAAACTAATGTTGTCCTAACATCTATTTCTTCAAATAAATGGAATAAAATATTGGGAGCTATGCATGGGTCAGATGTGGCAATCTTTGTTACTCCTAATTATGATGAAACCCTAATGCTATTTTTAAAAGACATTAAGGGTAAGTTTCAAGAAGTTCATGTTTTAACAAGAGAGCACAATGAGACTTATGGCGACTATCCTGAAAGGATTATTGCTTCAACAGGTGAAAGAATTTCTATGACTTATCCAACATTTGTTCAAGTACTTAAAGGATGGATTTCATCTTCTGACTATACATCTTTCCTCACCAATAAAACCATAATGCCACTATTGTTCCCAACCAATGCACCAGTCCCTAATGAACAAGAAATGGATATCAATATTGTTCTAAGAGAAGAAGATTTAATACCTATAGGCGATGGTTCAAATACTGATCCAGATATCCTCCCTTGCACACCATATTATAATCCACGATTTCTACCTGAAGCAATCAAAGCATACGAGTTATTCCTTAGAATATTGGGTATTTTCTATTCTGACAATGAAATGTTCGTGATAGATTTAGATTTATTCATTGATAATTTTATAGAAAATAAAATAGTTCATTCTTACATAACCAGGATATTAATGTTTTTCTCTATGATGCATCTAGTATTTCATCATGATAGCTTATTGGGTTTCATGTTCACTGCTGCTAACGAATACTCAGAGTTCATAGATGAGAAAACAAGAGAGGTATGGTTCAATTCTTAATTAATTCATGATATTTTCATAAATTAATCTCAATCTAAATCTTTTAATTCTTCAAACAATCCTGCATTAATGTTAGTGATATTTACTTCTGCACCTGTATCAATGTCAAGATATTTTTCAATAACTTTCTCTGTTTCAGTCTTTGAAAAGTAACCTCCAAACAATAACCAAGCAATAATCAGTCCTGTTATAACAATTATCATAACAATTAACATGATATTAATATTAGACTTTTTTGCTTTTGTATCATTCAAATTTTTATTCATCACTTCATTGTATATGTTTCTTTTTTCATACTTTGATTGAGGCATTTTAATAACTTGATAAAACTTTTAATCTTGATCTTCTCTAAAGATAGTAGCTTAAAAGACAAGAATTATTCATCTGTAGAAACCATTGCGACCTTCCTTTGTTTTCTCTTTGTTGCCTTCTTTCCAGGAATCTTACACTTGTCATCCTTAATATCCTCCTTAATATCTTCTTTCAACTCTTCAGCTACTTCCTCCAACATTCTTGATTTAACATCTACTTCAACTCTATCTTCTTTCACAGCACTATTATCGACATCATAAATAACTGTACTCGACGGTTCTTTTTCTTGTATAGTTACAGATCTCTTTACTTTAATTCCCATAGTAGTTCTTCTACCTCTTGGAACAATCCCTTGAACATCATTAATAGTTTCTTTCAAAGAGCTGATACTAATCTCGATATCTTCTCCACTCAATATTTTTTGCTTCAAATCTTTAGCTTTCTCTTCATCATATTCTAAATTAACTATCCCAGTCCCCATAGGGATACAAGCACCTAAACAGATAGCATTTGAGACTGTAAATGCACTCTCATAAGATCCCATAATCCCTGCCCTTTTGTAAGTTTGAAAAGGCCTATCAATAGTGGCTAAAGTATTTGCACCTTCATCGAACTCAGCTATTTTAGCAGTAGTCATTGAAGTAACCTTCCCTAAATTAGTCATCCACAATGAAGGAATGCTAATGTGTCTACTTGAAATAGGAATCTCGGTATTTGAAGCACCTAATATCCTTGCAAACTCATAGTTCAAATAATTATTCACTGCTTGAATTCCTAAAACAGAATAAATCTCGTTCGGGTTATCACTATGAGTTAATAAAGGATCAACATCATCTCTTCTAATGATGTCATAATAATCTCCTCCTTCAACGTAACCATAAATTATACTATTATATTTATTTATCGGATTATCTGTATCTTCTTGAGTCTCACCTATCCTTTTCTTGATCCTTGTAATAGGTGTCTCCTTTTTATCTATTGGGGTAAATGTTACAATTAATCGTTCTTTTGAATAAGACTTTAAGTTCATGTCTAGCAATTTAAGAAAATATTGTATCCTCTCCTTAGGGAATGAATATTTTAAAACATACTTTTCATTAATATTTATTACCCACAAATTATCCTTGTATTTCTCATCATTAGATAAAAAATTAGTAATCATTTCAGTGATAGGTATGAATACCCTTACTCCATCAATCCCTAGAACATTTATTCGTTTTAAGCTAGGAATTAATGTTTGATCAATAAAAGATTTAGTTCTAAGACTCTGATCAATAACCATTTCAAGGTCTATCTTCTTAGTTTTTCCTCTATAAATGCTTTCATCATTCATGTAAATGTCAATTATTGATTCAGTTGCCGGACTCTTGATGCATTTAATCATATCACTTTCACCTTCATTAGCTCTTCTAAGAACCTCACATATATTCTCTAGCGTCACTCTGTTATCAGTCAATAACTTTTTATTAAGGTGAAGTCTTAAAACATATGATGATCTCATGTCTCTATCTTCAAAAATCTGATTATATGTATCATACCAATATTCACTCCTACTCATTAATTCATCTACTGTTTCAACCTCATAATCTTCCACTAACTCAATGATTTTTAACATTTGAAATTCTCTCTTCTTCTTTTCAAAATCTTGCAAAGTTAACATTGGATCTCTAAAGAAAACATAAATATTCTTCTTATCTGATCCTTCCGCTTTAGCTGCTTTAATCAACCTAGTAAATCTATCTACTGGATTAGTCTTTGCAGCTCCTGATTGATGGAAAGAATTAAGTGTTCCTTGAGTCACATTTTGAGTCATAGATTCTGCTGCTACTAAACCAGGAGCCATCCCGGGTTCAACCATACTACTAACATATGTTTGAATTATCTCCTCTCTAAATCTATCATATAGAAGAGGAGAAAGAACTACCTTAGAAAGAATTCTTTTAGTGTTCCTCTTAAATTCTTTTCTATTATGTTCTCTGATCTTGGGAAAAATAATGTTTGGTTGAGGGAAACTGTCTAGTAGAGATTCAAGCTCAGCATCTGTAAAATGTCTTGGAAGGATAGGTTCGATGATATTTTTCTTAATATCATCGAATAACTTGTTACCTTTTTTACTTTTGAATTCTTCTAAGAGTTGAGGCATAAATCTCTTCCTAAGATTTTCATTTTTAAACTCAGGAATATGAGTAATGAGATCTTCGAGTTGGTTGTCTGTGAGTTTAGACATTTTATCTCATACTTTATTTTGTTGAGATAACATTCAATTTGAATAACATTAGAGACAATATCTCTAATATTTTAATCATCATCCATTCCATCTAGAAAATGTTCTTCTAATTGTTCTGTTGTCATTTCTTTTTTAATCTTTTCTTGTGGTTGTGATTCAATAGGAGGTATTTTTGCTAATTCTTCTTTTGTTGAATTTTGTATCTTGTTAAGTGGCACCTTTTTCTCGGGTCCCACATGTTTCGAAAAATATTTTCTAACATCAGTATCTACGAATCCATAAGCTATTGCTCCTATCAAAACAAATATAAATCCTCCTAAACTAGTGACAGAGGCAATCAAAGCATTAGTGTAAGAATATGAAGTGACACTCTTGATTCTCACAGTAACAATCAATAAAAGAATTCCTGAAATTAAAGAGAACAATGAAACTACTACTATTGTTATCCACAAGAATGCATTATTGATTTTAGCATTTATATGTTTCTCAATACCTTCCCTTCGAATTGTAAAGTTATAATAATTAAGACCAATCAAAAATATCGATACAATAAATCCAAGCCATGCTACGATTGCTCCTATTAACGCATATCTTCTATTGGATAATAAAATTGGATTATTATTTGTAGCAGCGCTAGAATTCAAAGATAGAAAACTCAATGATGCAAAGACGGCTGAAACAAATAACATTATCGATGTTATAACCAATAAAACTATCGGTATAAATAATTCACCAACTTTTTTCTTATTCTTTTCATTAGTAGTAGGAGTGGTCATTTATCCACTAAATAGAAAATTAATTACCTAAAATTGATAATATACCAAATACTAAAATCAATAATACACAATGGAATATCTCAGGGTATTATCATCAGACAATAAAACTGCTTATTATGCTCTTACCAAAAGAGATTTAAAGTACCTAATCTTGATTGAACCTAAATTCAAAAATTTAGATCTCTTTGGAATTACAGAAATTAATTCAAACACAATTTATAATGTCTCTAAGAAATTCATTACTAGATTACCATTAAATCTCCCCTCTCTAATAGAAGATTTAGATATAAAAAAGATCATACCTATGATTCCACCTCACTGGACTAATGAAGACAAACTAGATATGGTCAAATCATTTTCTTCAAAATATCTAAATGAAAAGATTTATGTTGGCAAAAGAACATCTCTTTTAACAAAAGAAGAAGGTAATGAACTTTATCAATATATTGTGCATTGTAGATATAATGAAGTGTCCAAATTAACCCTCGATCATTTTAATGGTTTCATCTTAATTGATTCTAATTCTAATTTAGATGATTTACAAGATTTTAAAAATTTAGTTAGATTTTCT
>Ga0070666_10001740_pt1 | contig 13282 bp, 13 predicted proteins | sample KBSS23metaG_FD_64677 | JGI IMG/M metagenome (GOLD analysis project Ga0070666, IMG submission 64677) | Switchgrass rhizosphere microbial communities from Kellogg Biological Station, Michigan, USA - KBS S2-3 metaG | ecosystem: Host-associated > Plants > Roots > Rhizosphere > Soil ... | reverse complement strand
TGAAGCGTCGAGACGATGTCGCGGACGATCGTCAGCGCATGTTCGTCATTCTCGGCGAGATGATCGACGACGCCGCTCTTCTTCGCGTGAAGGTCGCCGCCACCGAGGTCTTCTGCGCTGATCACTTCGCCCGTCGCCGCCTTCACCAGCGGCGGTCCGCCAAGGAAGATCGTACCCTGGTTGCGAACGATGACGCTCTCGTCGCTCATCGCGGGAACATAGGCGCCGCCAGCGGTGCAGCTGCCCATGACGCAGGCGATCTGGGCAATTCCCTTCGACGACATCTGCGCCTGGTTGAAGAAGATGCGGCCGAAATGGTCGCGGTCGGGAAACACCTCGGCCTGGTGGGGCAGGTTCGCCCCGCCGCTGTCGACGAGATAGACGCACGGAAGTCGGTTCTCGAGCGCGATCTCCTGCGCGCGGAGATGCTTCTTGACGGTCATCGGATAGTAGGTGCCGCCTTTGACCGTCGCATCGTTGCAGACGATCATCACCTGACGCCCCGACACTCGGCCGATGCCGGCGATCATGCCCGCGCCCGGAACCTCGCTATCGTACATGTCGCACGCAGCAAGCTGTCCGATCTCGAGGAACGGCGATCCAGGATCGAGCAGCCGCTCGACGCGGTCGCGCGGTAAAAGCTTGCCGCGCGATACGTGACGCTCGCGGCTTTTTTCGTTCCCGCCCAGCGCAGCCAGCGCGACGTCTGCGCGCAACTTCTCTGCAAGCGCACGGTTGTGATCGCTGCGCGCGCGGAACTCATCGCTGTCCGTCGCAATTTTAGTCTCGATCCGCGGCGCGCTCATGCCCCTCTTGTGCCCGTTGGTCGAAAAAGGTCTGCCGCTCGCCTAGCCGCTGCGGCAGGCGTTGGCAAAGCCGAGCTGGAGGGCCCAAGGAAAATGAAGCGTCACGTACTGATTATCGCCGTCTCTTTCGTCGCGCTTGCCGCATGCAGCAGGACGGGCAACGGAAACTCCGGCCAGCAACAGGCGCAAGGTACACAATCGGGTATCGACAAGTCGCTGATGGATACGTCGGTGAAGCCCGGCGATGATTTCGACAAATATGCGAACGGCGCCTGGGAGAAAAACACCGAGATTCCGGCCGACAAATCGAACATCGGCGTCTTCACGACGATCAACGACGAGGCGCAGAAGCGGGAAGCAGCGCTGGTCGACGAGATTGCCAAATCCAATCCAGCCGCCGGCTCGGACGAAGCCCGGATCGCCAATTACTACAAGGCGTATATGGACACTGCCGCGATCGAGAAGCGCGGCATCGCACCGGTCAAAGCGGACATCGACAGGATCGAAGCGATTGCGGACAAGGGCGCGCTTGCCGAAGCGATCGGGCATTCGCTTCGCGCGGACACGGATCCGCTGAACGCGACCAACTTCCACACCGAAAATCTGTTGGGTGTGTTTGTTACGCAGGGCTTCAACGATCCGACCAAGACCGTGCCCTACATCATGCAGGGCGGGCTCGGCCTTCCGGACCGGGACTATTACGTCTCGTCCGATCCCGCGATGGGCAAGCTCCGCGCGGATTACACCCCCTATGTCGCCAAGATCCTCACGCTTGCGGGCTTTCCCGATGCCCAGGCCCGAGCGCAGAAAATCGTCGCGCTCGAGCTGAAGATTGCGCAGGCGCACGAAACCCTGGAAGCGAGCCAGGACAGCACCACAGCGAACAATCCCTGGAAGCGCGCCGACTTCGACAAGAAGGCCCCCGGCATCGATTGGGCGCGACTGCTCGATGCCGCGCAGCTAGGCGGCCAGCAGGACTTCATCGTCTGGCAGCCGGCGGCGATCACCAGGACCGCTCAACTCGTGGCCTCGCAGCCGCTCGACGTGTGGAAGGATTGGCTGGCCTTTCACCGGATCAACCAGATGACCTCGGTCCTCCCGAAGGCTTTCGACGACGCTCATTTCGCCTTCTACGGCACCGAGCTGAACGGCCAGCCGCAACAGCAGACACGCGACAAGCGTGCCCTGACCTCGCTGGACCAGTGGCTCGGTGACGCAGTCGGCAAGCGCTACGTCGACAAATATTTCCCGGCCTCGTCCAAGTCGGACATCGAAGGCATGGTGAAGAACATCAAGGCCGCGCTCGAAAAGCGGATCGACTCACTCGTGTGGATGGCGCCAGCGACCAAGGCGGAAGCGAAGAAGAAGGTCGCCACCATGGCGGTAGGCGTCGGCTATCCCGAGAAGTGGCGCGACTTCAGCTCACTCGACATCCGCGGTGACGACGCCTTCGGCAATCTCGATCGAGCACAGCTCGCGAATTATCAGAACCAGCTCTCGAAGATCGGCAAGCCGGTCGACAAGAACGAATGGTGGATGGAGCCGCAGACGGTCAACGCGCAGAACCAGCCCCTGCAAAATGCGCTGAATTTCCCTGCGGCGATCCTCGAAAAGGGCTTCTATGATCCTGCGGCCGACGCAGCGGCCAATTACGGTGCGATCGGCTCCGTCATCGGCCATGAAATCAGCCACAGCTTCGACAACCTGGGCGCGACGTTTGATTCGACCGGCAAGCTCCGGAACTGGTGGGCGCCTTCGGACTTTGCGCACTTCAATCAGGCGGGCTCGGCACTCGCTGCTCAATTTGACGCATATGAGGCGCTGCCCGGATTGCACCTCAACGGCAAGCAGGAGCTCGGTGAGAATATCGCCGATGTTGCGGGCCTTGCCGCTGCCTATGATGCGTGGAAAGCGTCCCTTGGCGGCAAGCCGTCGCCAGTGATTGACGGACTAACGGGCGATCAGCGCTTCTTCCTCGCTTTTGCGCAGTCGCATCGCGGCAAGCTTCGCGACGCCGCGCTTCGAGCGCGGGTGGCGACCGACGTCCATGCACCAGGACCGTGGCGCGTGCTCACCGTGCGCAACGTCCACAGCTGGTACCCGGCGTTCAACGTCAAGCCGGGCGAGAAGCTCTATCTCGCGCCGGACAAGAGGGTCACGGTTTGGGGCTAGGCTGGTCGGCGCGAGACTTCATCAAACGCCGATTACCTCGCGCCCGATCAGCATCCGACGTACCTCGTTCGTCCCAGCGCCGATGTCGAGAAGCTTGGCGTCGCGATAATAGCGCTCGACCGGCCAGTCCTTGGTGTAGCCCGCGCCGCCCAGTGCCTGAACGGCTTCGTTTGCGACCCTGACGGCATTTTCCGATGCAAGCAGGATTGCTCCGGCCGCATCATAGCGGGTCGTCTTTCCCTGGTCGCAGGCCTTCGCGACCTGGTAGACGTAGGCGCGCGCGCTGTTCAGGGCGACATACATGTCGGCAACCTTTGCCTGCATCAGCTGGAAGCTGCCGATGGGCTTTCCGAACTGCTTGCGCTCCCGGACATAGGGCAGGACGACGTCGAGGCAGGCCTGCATGATCCCGAGTTGCATTCCTGCGAGGACCGTCCGTTCGTAATCGAGGCCACTCATCAGCACTTCGACTCCCTTGTTCTCCTCGCCGAGGATGTTTTCGGGCGGAACGAAGCAATCGTCGAAGACCAGCTCGGCGGTCGGCGAGCCGCGAATGCCGAGTTTTTCGACCTTCTGGCCAATGGAAAAACCTTCCATGTCCTTTTCGATCAGGAAGGCGGTTATTCCGCGGCTGCCCTCGCCTGTCTTGGCGTAGACGACGAGTGTTTCGGCTTCGGAGCCGTTGGTGATCCAGAACTTCGTACCGTTCAGGCGATATCCGTTGCCGCTGCGATCGGCCTTCAATTTCATTCCGACGACGTCGCTGCCCGCCCCCGCCTCGCTCATGGCCAGGGCTCCGACATGCTCGCCGCTAATCAGCTTTGGGAGGTATTTCTTCTTCTGCTCGGGGTTCGCCCAGCGCCGGATCTGGTTGACGCAGAGATTCGAGTGAGCGCCATAACTCAGCCCGACGGAACCCGATGCGCGGGCAACCTCCTCCTGCGCGACGACGTGCTCGAGATAACCTAGGCCGAGGCCGCCGTCCTCTTCCTCCACCGTGATACCGTGCAGGCCGAGCTCACCCATCTGCGGCCAGAGATGGCGCGGAAACTCGTCCTTCGCGTCGATTTCCGCGGCGATGGGATCGATCTTGTCCTTCGCAAAGCGCCGCGTCGTTTCGCGGATCGTGTCGGCCATTTCGCCGAGATCGAAGTCGAGCATCGGATCAGACATGGAAAATCCTCTCAGGCGGCGCCGCTAGCAGACAGGACGGTGCGTTGGAACAGCCTCAGCCGATGCCGAAGCCAACTTCAGGGCAAGTCCCGGTAGGCTTCGAGCTGAGGATGGCATAGGGGAAGCTCGCGGCGAATCTGGCAAAGGCGGGCATCCGCACTGGAGCGTTTGAACTACCGCGCCAGCAGCCTTATGTGCACCGCAGCATAATCCGACTCCGGAGCTTCAACATGGCCACGATCGCAGAAGACCCCACCGTCATTCTTTCAATCGCCCGCACGCCGATGGGCTCGATGCAGGGAGCACTTGCCGATGCCACGGCGACCGACCTTGGAGCGACAGCGGTCAAGGCGGCGGTCGAGCGCGCCGGAGTGAGCGGCGACGACATCGATCGCATCTACATGGGCTGCGTGCTTCCGGCCGGGCTCGGCCAGGCGCCGGCTCGCCAGGCCGCGATCAAAGCCGGCCTTCCGAAGTCCGTTCAGGCGACTACCGTCAACAAGGTCTGCGGTTCAGGCATGCAGACGGTCATCATGGGAGATGAGGCGATCAGGACCGGCAATGCCGACGTGATCGTCGCCGGCGGCATGGAGTCGATGACCAATGCGCCATACTTGCTCAAGAAGCATCGCTCCGGCGCGCGCATCGGACACGACACGGCCTACGACCATATGTTCCTCGACGGCCTCGAGGACGCCTATGAGGAAGGTCGCGCAATGGGCAGTTTCGCCCAGTGCACCGCGGACGACTATCAGCTGACTCGCCAGCAAATGGACGATTACGCGATCGAGAGCCTGCGCCGTGCCAAGGAAGCGATCGACAAGGGCGGGTTCAAGGATGAGATCGTGCCAGTCACGATCAAGAGCCGCGCCGGAGAGACCCAGGTCGATACCGACGAGGCCCCGGGCCGCGGACGTCCTGACAAGATCCCTCAGTTGAAGCCGGCATTTTCCAAGGAAGGCACGATTACCGCCGCGACTTCCTCATCGATCTCCGACGGTGCCGCCGCCGTCGTCCTGACGAGCGAATCCAACGCCCGCGACAAGGGCTTGAACCCCGTTGCCCGGATCGTTGCCACGGCCGCCCACGCGCAGGAGCCCGCGCAGTTCACGATTGCCCCCATCGGGGCGATCGAAAAGGTCCTGAACAAGGCCGGCTGGAAGGCTGGTGACGTGGACCTGTGGGAAGTGAACGAGGCATTTGCGTGTGTCGCAATGTTCGCGATGAAGGACCTCGGCATCCCGCATGAGAAGATCAACGTGCACGGCGGCGCAACGGCGCTCGGTCACCCGATCGGCGCGAGCGGAACGCGCATTCTCGTGACCTTGATCAACGCGCTGAAGCAGACCGGCGGAAAGCGCGGCGTTGCCAGCCTTTGCATCGGCGGCGGCGAAGCGACGGCAGTCGCGGTGGAGCTCGTCTAGGCTAGGTCCTCCTGCTTTCCAGGAGGACTGCCGAAATGAGGGTTCCGGGTGCCGGGCGTATGATCACCTCATCGCGCTTTAGATGTCGACTAGCAGATGGCTCGACCTACCGGCCCGGAGCCGTGCAGACGAACAGCGCGACGCTCGAGCCGGTCTCATCGGCCCTGTAGGTCTTCTTCCGATTGAAGGCCTTTCCATCGGTGGAGGTCGCCATCCAGTATCCGTCTCGAGTGAAATCCTGCGCGCAGTCAGTCTGAACCCAGACCGGCTCCACCTGCGTGCCGCAGGTATATTGCCGCCACGCGAGAACCGTTCCCACATGCCATCGGGAGTCGAAGTCGACGCAATTCTTGCGACTCCCGTCGGGGACAACCACGAATAGCTCGGCGGATGCTGCAGGTGCTTCAAGAGGAACGATGCTCGAAGGGAGCATAAGCGCACAGGCCATCAATGCCCGGACGGGCACTATTTCTTTCCGGCGTACGCCTGGCATTCGAGCTCCAGCAGCGCACCGAGCGCAAGGCCATTCACTCCGAAGGCACTGCGAGCGGGCAGCTTGCCGTTCGGAAAATAGGTCACATAGACTTTGTTGAATGCCGGCCAGTTCGCCATGTCGCTGAGGAAGGCGGTGCAGTGAAAGAGATCGCCATATCCCAGGCCTGCTCGTTTAAGGGTGGCGCCGATGTCGTCCAAGGTGGCCTTGGTCTGGGCTTCGATGCCCTCGGGAACCTTGCCGTCGACGCGGCCGATTGCGCCGGACAGATAAAGGACATCGCCAACTCGGACGGCCGTGGAAAAAGGCGCAGGAGAGCCGTTCAGCGCCGGCGCAGGATAATGTTCGACCATCGGCCGGGTTTGGGAGATTGCAGGACTGGATAGGATCAACATTCCAGTTGCGAGTGCGGCAATGACTTTCATTAGAGCCCTCCCTAGTCGACCACTTCCCCCTCGCTCACGCCCCAAAGGTCGGAGATGTGGATATATCCATCGTGCCTGCCGATTTCGATCCGGCACCAGCCATCGTTGCATTTGCTGATGCGGCCAACGACGCCCTGCTCGGCCATGAATTGAGCCTTGGCGCTGTCATAGGGCCCGACCCGGATTGCACGCGGCTGCCCGGGCTTCACGATCGCGGTGCGCCGGTCGCTGAGCAGGGTGACAAGCATCCAGCCCTGGGCGCCGTCCGGATCCTGGATCAGGCGCCAATTCTCATATTTCTTGACGACGCGGATCGGCAGGTCGCGGCGCTGGTAAAGCCAAACGCCGGGATAATTCTTGCCGGGGCCGGTTCGGGTCATCGCCTGCCCGCTTGCGATCGACGCCCAATAGGGCGGCGGCCTGTCCTGCGCGGCGGCGGGCGCCGCGAGGCCCAGGATCAGCAATGCCGCAAGTGCCCCCTTTGCCAGCATCAGGCGCCCGTCAGGATTCGATCCACGAGTTGCTTCACCGTCGGGATGAAGCCGTTCGAGTAAAATGGGTCGTTCTTGAAGCGGAATGCCGCATGGCCGGCGAACATGAGGTTTTGTTCGACGGGACCCCCATGTGCGATTTCCTGCAATGTTTTCTGGATGCAGAAGCTGCGCGGATCGGCGAGACGGCCGGTCGAATTCTTCTCATTGTCCGCCCAGGAAGAGAAAGCGCACTGGCTGAGGCAGCCCATGCACTCGGCCTGGTCGACGCGAATGTGTTTCTCTTCTTCAGGCGTGACGAAGATGAGCGTGTCGTCGGGGGTCTTCATCGCGTTGGTGAAGCCGCGAGCATACCATTCGCGGGCATGGGTGAGGTCGCCTTTGGTCACCCAGAAATTCTTCTTGGTGCCTATGCCGACGTCCAGCTGGAAATGATGGTCCCCGATCGCCTCCTTGGTGAAAGCGATCTGGCGCTCGCTGCGCGCTTCGAGGCTCCGCAGGAACGGGTTGCGCACGGCCGAGGAATAGAAGCCCGTCGGCGAGAAGCGATGCAGCAGCACATCGCCTTCCTCGAGGGTCAGCAGCCGGGCTTTCCACTCGGGCGGGATCGGGCTTTCCTGGGTGAGCAGCGGACGAGTGCCGAACTGAAAGACGATCTGCCCTAGCTCCGGATTGTCGATCCAGTGATCCCACTCATCGAGCCGCCAGACACCGCCGGCCATGACGATCGGGACGCTGTCGGCGATACCCTGCTCGCGCATTGTGTCGCGCAGCGCCTTGACGCGCGGATACGGGTCCTGTGGCTTGCGCGGATCTTCGGCATTCGAAAGCCCGTTGTGCCCACCCGCGAGCCACGGATCTTCATATACGACCGCTGCGAGCCATTCTGCTGCCTTGTGATAGGCTCTCTTCCAGAGCGCGCTGAATGCGCGGGCCGAGCTGATAATGGGCAGATAGCTGACGCCATAGGAGGCCGCGATTTCGCTGAGCTTGTAAGGCATTCCGGCGCCGCAGGTGACGCCGGTGACGAGCCCCTTCGTACGTTCCAGAACGCCGTGCAGGACGCGCTGCGCGCCGCCCATTTCCCACAGGACGTTGATGTTGATCGCGCCCTTGCCTGACGCGATGTCATAGGCGCGCTGCACCTGCGCGACCGCGCCGTCGATGGCGAACTTGATCAATTCCTCATGCCGCTCGCGCCGCGTCAGCCCGGCGTAAATCTGCGGAACGATCCGGCCTTCGGGATCATAGCTGTCGGCATTCACCGCGGAGACCGTGCCGATGCCTCCGGCCGCGGCCCATGCGCCGCTGCTCGCATGATTGGTGGCGGATACGCCTTTGCCGCCTTCGATCAGCGGCCACACTTCGCGACCGCCGTACAAAATCGGCTGTAGGCCCTTGAACAAACTCACTCTCCCGTGTTTTCGCGCTCTATAGGCGGTAAGTTCGCCAATTGCTCCCTAAAATCGACACTGTTGTTACTCATGAAGAACGGGCCGAGGATCGCTCCCCGGCCCGTCCACTAGTGTCGGCAACGCCGTCGATTAGTAACGGCGATAGCTGTAATAACGGTGATGGTGGTGGTGGTTGGAGCTGGTGATCGCGCTCCCGATCACCGCGCCGATAACTCCACCGACCAGGGCGCCGCTGACGCCGCTGTAGCTGTTCCCGTAATAGGGGCTGCCATAATACGAACCGCCGTAATAGGGGCTCGAATATCCGTAGGCGGGATAGCTGTACCCATAGCTCGAGCTTGGATAGGCATAACCATAATTGCCATATCCGTAACTCGGATAAGCGTAGCCGTAATTGCCATACCCATAACTCGGGTAAGCGTAGCCGTAATTTCCGTAATAATAGCCGCGGGCTTCGCTGGCGGTTGCCGGCACTGCGACCAGAGCCGCCGCCGACAGGGCAAGTGCGATCTTCCTGAACATCGAACTACTCCTCGTTCACTGGCCGCTACAACGCGCGGCTTGAGCACTCCGTTGCTCTTCGCAACCTTTCGAGGGACTGAATGCGTTCGTCAGGAAACTCGCAACTGGCGAGCTAGTAGCAACTGCCGTTGGCGATTGCGCCGCCGACGACCGCGCCGATCGCTCCGCCCACGACTGCGCCAGCCGCAGTATTGTTGTGATAGCCTCCGCTCGCGGCCGCTCCACCAATGGCAGCTCCAGCCACTCCTCCGGCGACGGCTCCTGCGGCGGTGTTGTTGCCGCAATGATAACCGTACGAACCGTAATAGCCCGGCGCATAGGTGCCGCCGTATCCGTAGGGCGGATAGGGATAGCCGTAATAGGGGTAGCCGTAATTGGGATAGGCGTATCCGTACCCGTAGCCGCCGTAGCTGCCGTAGCTGCCGTAGCTGCCGTAGCTGCCGTAGCCACCGTACCCATAAGGGTAGGAAGGATAGCCATAGGCATAAGGATAGTAGGACCGGTAATAACCGCCATAATAGCCGGGGTAGAATCCAACCGAGAGAAACGTCCCGCCATGATGGCCCCATCCGCCGTGCCAATGGCCGCCGCCGTGCCAATCTCCACCGCCGCCGTGCCACCCGCCGCCACCGCCGTGCCACCCGCCCCCGCCGCCGCCGTGCCAGCCGCCTCTGGCCGTGGCCACAGTCGGAGTTCCCAGGAGGGCCAGGGCCGAAATTAAGAATATCAGTTTGTTAGTGACGAGGTTCTTCATCGAAAGACTCCTCGATCCAAGGGGGCCGTCGATGTGGGCGCGACCAACCGCCTGTTCCATTGGGATTATTACGGAGGTGTCACTGCCATTTCATTTAACCAACGAATAATCGAGCCCGATGTCGACGGCCGGTGCGGACTGCGTGATGCGGCCGACCGAGATGAAATTGACGCCGGTTTCCGCCAAGAACCGAATAGTTTCGAGCGTGACTCCTCCCGAAGCTTCCAACGGCACGCGACCGGCCACCTGCGAAACGGCGTGGCGAAGCATGGCTGGATCCATATTGTCGAGCAGAAGCCGATCGGCGCCCGCTTCGAGCGCCGGCTCAATCTGGTCGATCCGGTCCACCTCGACCTGGACCTGCAATCCGGTTTGCGCCGACTTGGCACTTCGAACGGCCTCGGCCACGCCGCCGCAAACTGCGACATGATTGTCCTTGATGAGCACTCCGTCATCGAGGCGCATGCGGTGGTTTTGCGCGCCTCCCATTCGGGTCGCGAACTTTTCGAGAATCCTCAAGCCCGGGATCGTCTTGCGTGTGTCGATCAAGATCGCGCCGGTTCCGGCGATCGCGTCGACATAATGACGGGTCAGGGTTGCGATACCCGACAAATGCTGGAGCGTGTTCAGCGCCGAGCGCTCCGCCGTCAGCATCGCCCGGGCACTGCCCGTGAGGCGCATCAGGGCTGCGCCCCGCTCGACGCGATCGCCGTCGGCAGCGAGCAATTCGATCTGAACGCGTGGATCGAGCGAGCGGAAGAATGCCGCCGCAATGTCGACGCCTGCGACGACCATTTCCTGTCGCGCGTTCATCTCAGCCGAGAAACGCGCCTCTTCGGCGATCGTTGAAGCCGAAGTGACATCGCCGCCCTTGCCCAAATCCTCGGCAAGGACGCGCTGGACGAATTCGGCCAGGTCGAAATTCTCAGGAAGCGCCATGCTCTGCGTCTAGGCGAGCGACGAGGTCCGCCACAAGCTCAGGCGGCCGGCTCGACCGACTTGCCGACCTTCCACTTCCCCTCCTGCCATTGGTATCGCTTGGCATCGCTGGGAACGAATTCATCGCCGTTCCATGCATTTACGGTAACGGCCGCACTCTGTTCGGAAACGTCGACCGTGTTGAAGCTCTGGTCCTCGTCGCGAACGCGCGTCGAGGTCGCCGTACCCGCCTGCACGACCAGCACGCCGCCGGCGCGAGTCACGAGATCGCTCGCATCCTGGCTGGATGCATGATGATTATGGCCCGCCAGAAGGATGTCGACGCCCGACTCCTCGACAGCATCAAGCGCGAGCTCCTGACGGCCGATTGCGCGTTCGACCTGCTTCCCGACTTGCAGCGCGAACAACGGATGATGGGTGACGAGAATGCGCATGGATTCGCTGGGAGTGCGGGCGAACGTCTCGCGGATGAAATCGACCTGGTCACGGTTCATTCGCCCGTCCTTGAAGGTCAGCGAACGTGCGGTGTTGATGCCGAGCACGGCTACCCCGCCGATTTCGACGAACGGACACAGACTCTCGTCGATGAAGCGCCGGTAACGTGCCAGCGGCGACAGGAAGCGGCGCAGCACGTCGTAGAGCGGAACGTCGTGGTTCCCCGGGACGCCGAGCACTTCATGGCCGCGATCGCGCAATCGGTCGAGAAACTCGCACGCTTCGCGGAACTGTTCCGTCCGCGCACGCTGCGTGAAGTCGCCGCTGATGACGACGAGGTCGGGTTTCAGCTCGTCGACCCGCCCTTCGACCGCTTCGACCAATCGCTGGTCGTGCGCTCCAAAGTGCAGGTCGGAAAGGTGGACGATCCGCGCCATGATGCACGGTTGAACGCAGCGAATGCGCCGTGGTTCAGGTCAGAAATTCAGGAGAAGCAGCAGTTTGGCGTCGACGCCGAACCCCTCGGCGCGCTTCTGCTCGATGAAGTTCGCGATCTCAGGTCGGGGAACAAGATGGACGTTGATGTCCTCGCTTTCGTCCCCGCCTCCTTCACCGACCTTCCGGACTCCATGAGCCCGAACCAAGGTGAAGCCTTCCGCGAGCATTCCCGTGGATGAGTAAAATTCCCCGAGCCGCTCGACGCGATCGGCCGTGTAACCGGTCTCCTCCTCGAGCTCCTTGATCGCGGTTCCTTCAATGGTCGCGTTTGGATCATGGTCGCCGACCAGGCCCGCAGGGAGCTCGATGCAGCGGCAATCGGGCGGGACGCGCGGCTGGTCGACGAGGATCACCTGGCCGTCGGTTTCGGCAAGGATGACAACGGCGCGAATGTCTCGCGCACGACTGGCGAATTCCCATTTGCCGCGGCGCACTGCCCGGACGAACCGGCCCTCCCACATGACTTCAATGGGAGGGAGATCATCGAGGTTCATAGTTCGATCAGCTTGTCCGGAATTTCGTTGGTGTCTTGGTCAGTGCGCGGGAAATGCTCCGCGAGAACAACACCAACGCGCTCGATTGCAGCAACGATCCCCTCGCCGGGCCGCCCTTCCCGGACTTCACCGATGAGCGCCGCCATGGCTTCACCCCAAGTGTGATCGTCCGTGACCTTGAGGATCGCCTCGTCGGCGACGATCTCGGCCCGCCTCTCAGCCATCGACAAATAGATCAGAATTCCGGTCCTTCCGGCAGTTCGCTTTTCGGCGGCGGCCTTGAAGACGACGACGGCGCGGCGCCTGACGCGGCGATGCTTGGTGGCTGCCGGCGTCAGCACCAGCCGGAGCGGCATCCACTTGAGGATGAGCAATGCGACGGTGAACTTCAGCGCCGCAAAGAACATGAGCAAGGTCAGCAGCTGGCTGATCGTCGGATCTGTCAGCCATCCGCCGAGCAGGAAATTGTACCACCAGGCAAGCGCGGTCGGAGTCCATGCGGCCCATGCGAGCACGGCGAAGAGAGGGATCAGCGCCCAGTGGAGCGCAACGTCATGATAGGGGTCGCTGATCGGCGTCGCGACAGCGACGATCTCGCCATTGCTCTTCGCTTCCGCCGCCGCAATGGCGCTCGAGATCTTCTCGCGGTCCGAGTCCGAAAGCTTCGTCACCATGAGCCTGAAGCTCCGCCGCCGCCGAATGAGCCGCCACCAAAGCCGCCGAAGCCGCCGCCTCCGCCGCCGCCCCAGCTGCCGCCGCCTCCGCCCCACGATCCGCCGCCCCAGCCGCCGCGAGAACCGCGGCTCAGCTCATTGAGGCCCCAAAGCACGACCCACGGGCTGATCCCGCCATCACGGCGCCGGTATCGTCGACCGACGGCACGCCGGAAATGCGACAGCACAACGAAGCCGATGACCATGACCCAGAAGATGAACGGCAGCGGATTGCCGCCGGAATGCTGCCGCTTCTGCTGTGCCTGAGCGGCCGCGGCGACATTCTTCTGAGCCTCGTCCGGGGGCAGGCTCATCTGCTTGATGATCGCATCGGCGCCGGCCTCGATCCCGCCGCCGTAATCGGGCGGGTTCTGCTTGAAGTGGGGGATGATCGCTTCCCGGATTATGATGCCGGACATGGCATCGGTCATGTAGCCGCCGGCACCATATCCGGTGGCAATCGAGACCTTGTGCTCGGAAGGCGCAACCAGAAGGAGTACGCCATCGTCGTTCTTCGCGCTTCCGAGC
>Ga0070666_10001728_pt1 | contig 13321 bp, 16 predicted proteins | sample KBSS23metaG_FD_64677 | JGI IMG/M metagenome (GOLD analysis project Ga0070666, IMG submission 64677) | Switchgrass rhizosphere microbial communities from Kellogg Biological Station, Michigan, USA - KBS S2-3 metaG | ecosystem: Host-associated > Plants > Roots > Rhizosphere > Soil ... | reverse complement strand
GATCTTCCTAAAATAAATATTGAATGGATATTTTGAAGCTAAGAAAGTATAAGTAGACATTTTTAATTCTACTATTGACAACGACAATTAATCAATATTTGATTGTTTTAAAGTGTTCATTATTTACCAGAAGATGATGATTATCATACATATCAATAATATCAAATTCTAAATTTATATAAGTTTCATTACTTACATTTTGAGGATATGTACGCATTTCAAAATGATTTTTATAATCTACATATTTAACCTCTCCAAACTTATATGACTTTAAATCAAAAGTAACTTCATCGATTATAAATTCTAAATCATTGACTTTATCAGTAATTGGCAAATAAAAAGTAGTACTAATTCTCTTAAACTTTTCAACTTCATTATAGACTAATCGTTCAGGTTTCATATGAGGAATCGAGAACCTCACAGTAGGTATTTTCTGATATATCATAAAATTTGGATCAATATCTAAATTACCAAATAACTCTTTAATAAAATTATCATAAATATCCAGTATATCTTTGTGATATGGTGATGAGTAATAGACTTTGCTATAAGACTCTGGGTAGATCTTACTATGTAAACATGATAAGTTTTGAATGTTAAAGATCTTCCTAAAGTAAACATCGAATGGATACTTTGATGATATGAAGAAATAACGATTCATTTTTAATTCTATTTTAAATCTTTAAAAGTAATCAATTATAAGCAATATATTGAAAATTGATTTATTTTAAATTGAAAACATCAACTTAAAACAATGGATAAACAATCAATAGTCAAGATAACTTCATTCTTCATTGTTGGAAGAGTAACTATAGGATTAATGATAGATTGTTATATGTTTGGATTTGCAAATAGAAAAAATCGTAAATATTATATTCCATATTTTACAATCATTTTATCTACACTCCCATTCTCGATCCCACCAATAGCATTTTATTTGCTTGGTAGATATTTTGCAACACACTCAAAGGAGAATCCTATCGAGGATCACTTTTTGAGTGAATAATTTAATTTAGATAATTATCTAAATTAAATATTGATTGATTAACATTTCATGAGGAGAAAGTCTAAAATGGATTACATAAATGAATTCTCGATTAACTATTTTAAATTTGTAAACATATTCTTTTGATCTCTCTCAAGAAGAGTTTGATTTATGGTTTAAATATGTTAGAATTGGCAATGATATAATCGATGAACAAAATAAAGTTTTCGTTATTGAGTGGAAATGGAAAGAAACTAAACTTTTGGATATTGGAATAAGTGAAGATCATTATGAAGTTGGAGCAATATTTTTAGATAATGAAATAGTATTTAGATATGATGAATTTGATTTTGAACATACTGATTTCACTCCTACAGAACTCATAGTAAAATCATTATGTTTCCAACATGTTAGAGAGTTATATTGTCCGGACCATGCTCATTGTAAGAAACAATATTGTAAATATTATAAATTATTTTATAATAAAACAAATAAAGAAATAGATGAATAATTTATCTTAGAAACAATCTAAAATAAATCAATTGACGAGCTTTGATGCCTCAATGAAATTCAATATGATTTCAAAGAAGTTAGGATTTCGTGTGAATTTTGGAAAAGGTCTTTCATCGTAACTCAAGCAAAAACAACAAGAGTAAATTGTGTTTGAATCATTTTCGACAATGAAACTTACAAATTCATCCCATTCTTCATCACTTGCTTCAATCTTGAGACATTTTTTGAGAAACTCATGATCATGAAAGTGTTTCTTAAGGAAGATGACTCTAATAGTATCAAATGATTCAATAGAGAGCATTCCTTTAGAAATATAAACGTCAAAATGATAAAAGTTTTCTTTGAGGAATTCTTCATTTGTTTCAATAAATTTCTCAATAGCTTCTTGAGAGGAATCAGAGCACAACTCTTTGAGGTTTCTGGCGAACTCCATTTAGTTAATAATCATTTGTATTTTAAAAATTCTCAATTTGTCTAAAGCGTTATATAAACCAATCAACATTCTACTCATAATCATTTATTATACATATTCTAAATGACCAAGGCTCAACCTCAAGAGTCAATCAATTATCATCCTATTATTCCAATCAATATTTTTAAATTAGAAGACTTATTAGACATTTCAAAAATAAAAAGAATATATGAATATGTTCAAATATCTAATCTAGAGATATCGATAACGTATCTTGGAAAAGATTTAAAGGTTTATAGATTCCATAACCACTCAATCAAGACATTAAATGATGATGAAATAATTAAGATACTAAGAAAACCACAAATAGAAAGATTTAAAATAAATTATTATTGATATCCTCAATAATAATTATAAAACTGCCAAGTTATCTTGTACTTTAATTAATTTACAATTATAAATTTTAGAAATATTCATCAATTGTTCTTGAATATAGTCTTTAAATTCTATTATTTGATAGGATGAAGAACCATATCTTTGAAGGATATCAGTACCAATATCTACTAATGTTTCAATAACCTGTATCCATTCTCTAGTTTTCATATTTGCTTTGTAAATTCTTTGAAGGGATATCTTGAATACTTCTTCATCGATTTTATTATCTAAAAATTGTGTCTTACATTTGTCGGTAGACATGATTTTGAAGGACTCGATGTAGTTTAGAGACTCTAGAAGACCAGTAGCATGAAAAGGATGTTTACCCATTAGAGCTCTCAAGCGACCATTTCTTGAGCATGGATCAACAATGTCTTCATTAGTTTTACCACCAGTCCTTTTTAACCACTCAAAGTAGTGAGGATTGTGTAAAATTGTCGTCTTTATCTTTGTTAGAGTTTTCCAATCAAAACCAGTACAACATGAAGTGCAAAATATTTGATTACAACCTTCAATTCTAAATATGGGCACGTGACATGTAGGGCACGATTTAGTGTCCTTGAGGATTGCATTCACGTTTTCAATAATCGTTTCATCACACTCATGGCCTCCATCTTTCTTCTTTTTTTTAATCTCACGACATTTCTTACAAACCTTAATATTACAACTAAGACATTTCCAGTTGTTCGAAATATACCCTCTACACTCCTTCACTGGACAGCAACAATGAATCACACTTTGATTTTCTAAATGTGATATATTATCATCTCCTAAATCGTACCACAGACTACTCAATATTTTAGAATTTTGAGGAAGATTAAAATATTCTATTGCTCCTTCTAAAGTTTTAATGTATTGGTTTTTAGAAGCATTCAATTGCCTGTCACTTATAGTTTTTATAGTATTCAATGAGTTTTGAAGGGAAAATAATTCTTGTCTAATTGTTGTCACAGAACCCATAACATACTTGTTAAAATAGTCTACTTTACGCTCATAGGCTTTCCTTGATCTCTTCTCATTAAGTTCTATTAGAAATTGTGGTAATTTTGATTTCTCAGAATCATAAAGTACTTCCTCAATGTGTTTTTTAATTTTAGTATTAACAGTCTGCATCCCTAACATCTCAACAAGAAATGGTCTCGAAAACTCTCTTCTACAATTCATACAATGAGGTAATTCAGGTCTGCTCATGATATACTCTAAATTACACCATTCACATGCAGGATTCTCACAATGAATACACACTCTATCAGGTTTTGGATGCCTAGTTAGACAAACAATACATTCTTCTACCATATTTTATTTAATGACGAAATCATAAGATAAAAATCAATTTTAACAATTCTTCTTCAACACTATTTTAACCTTTCTTCCATCAGGATAAGTTCTTATTATTGAATATGGAGTTAACCCTTGATTGAATTCCATCCAAGCTATTATTTCGGCCCTTGTTTCGTCACCATATTCAATAAATGGGGTCTCTCCCTTCTCAATAGCAGCAGCTCTCGCAGAGATAAGACTTGCTATTTCAAATGACTCTAATTCTGAAGGAGTGACACACTTAGTTTCTTGATTACTCATTTTAATGAATATAAAGAATAAAAGAACAAAAATCAATTAAAATGTATCATATCGTTTGTTTTAATGACACTAAGAAAGTTTACGTAGATGTAATTAATTCATTCTTTCGCTTCATCCCTAATCTAACAGAGTCACAAAGAATGGAAGAAGGAAAAATCAATTTAGTCTTTGGAATTCATGAATTGTGTCAAAGGTCAATCCCTAATCTCCTCCCAAACACAATCATTGTTAATTTAGAACAACTATATGATAACTCATGGTGGTTAATTCAAAATTATATTGCTCTTCTCTCAAAATTTGAAGTGTGGGACTACTCATTGTTAAATCATACGTGGTTAAAAAACAGAACAGGTAATGAGTCTAAGATTTTCAAATTGGGCTACTATCCAATATATGAGGACAAATCAATAGATACTATTGAAGGTAATCCATTGTCCTCTCAAAGAATAGATGTTTTATTTTATGGTGGTTATCATGAGAGACGTTGGAGGATTTATAAAGAACTAGTAGGTAGAGGAGTTAGAAATGTAGTTTTTAGAAATAATGATTTATGGGGTAGCGAGAAAGAGAGTCTAATTAAAAGGTCAAAGATTATTCTCAATATCCATTTTCATGATGCTAAGATTTTGGAATATGTCCGTCTTTATCCTCTTCTAAGTTCGGGTAAGTTTGTGATCTCAGAGGAATCTCTAGATAGAGTTCAATATTCTGATATAAGATTGAAATATTGTCCCCTAGAGAAGATGACTGAAAATATAATATATTATCTAACTCATGAAGATGAAAGGATTAAAAGTGAAAATGAAGTCAAAGAAGATATGAAGAAAATCTTAACAAGACTACCAGTTAAATATTGCATTTACGTGATTGATGTTACATGGAATACTGGAAACTCTTATTATGTGTTTGAAGAAGTTGCAAAAGGATTAAGATCTCTAATTCCTGGATCTGTAATTAGTATGAGACCAATCAAAGGACATAAACATATTATTTTAGGTGCCAATGTAAGAATAAACCACGAGATTCCCGAACACTCAATTATTTATGATTTTGAACAACATCATGATGATAGTAAATTCTCGTCAGAAAACTATTTCAATCTCCTTAGAAATTTTGAATGTTGGACTTATTCAAGTAAGAATGTTGAATACCTCAAAGAGAAAAGGATTAATGCTCTTCATGTACCCTATGGATGGCATTCAGAAATAAATAGATCTCTAGATCTTATCAAGGACATAGATGTTTTATTTATAGGAGAATTCAATAGTAGACGTTTGAAAATATATTATGATCTTAGGAACTTACCCATTAATGTTGTTTTCAAAACTAATGTTTGGCATAGTGAGAAAATAGATTTAATTTCAAGAGCTAAAATAATACTCAATATAGGTTATTATGATAATATTCATTTAGTACCTGTTTTAAGATTGATACCTTTGATAAATAAAAAAATCATTATCTCTGAAAATTGTAATGATATTGATGATTACCCATGGATGAAACAGAGTGATAGTATTATATTTTGTGATTTTGATGAAATCGTTGGTTACGTAAAAGCAATGATGATGAAAGAATATATCATTCAAAAAGTCGATGTACCAAATTTCAAACTACCTCTATGAATTATTAATTATAAAAATAATTAATAATTTAAGATTTTATTAATTGACCCCTTATTTCACCCTCAGGAAAAGCTGATGATAAAACATTAATATAAATCAATCCTGCTTTTAAGTCTTCAGATAAACTTCGAGTGAATGGTTCTTGGTCTGAATTAGTCCAAGTTCCGGTAATCCTGTATGATGAGATATTATTGATTATGATTGGAATAAAGGTCAAAGTTTTGACTATAGGACCATTTTCTCCTTTCCTCGATCTTTGAAAATAAGCATTGGTAGGTACTAAACCACTAACTATTATATCATAGGTGAGATAAGTATTATCAAAGCTTAGAGTAGCTTGACCTTTTCCTGTAGCAGTCGAAGAATTTGATGGAACTTCTTGTTTACCATCTAGAGAAGTCGAATATATTTGGAATTTAGGTATTACTGGACCTGAATTTTTGGGTAAAATAAGGATAAGAATTAATATAAAAATAATCAAGCAAATGCCAATGATTAAATATTTCGATTCCATTTAAAATCTGGATCAAAAAAATATTGACAAACTTGAAAATGTATACTCTTGCAAGTAATCAAAAGGAACCGGTTTGTGGAACGACTAAATTTAAAAATAGTCTTACTGACATTATCGGTATTGTCCCAACAGACAGATTTGATAAAGATATTGAGAAGATAGCAAGATTCCTTTATGGTAAAGAAAATTATCTCTCAAGTATTTATTTTAAACGAGACAATGGTGACTATAGCGCCCCAAAGGAGGGTATCAAAGGGATACTTACGAAGTATGTGGTTGATGATATGGTCATGTCGGAATCAGAGAATAGGTTAATTTATATTCTCAATAAAGTCTCTGATGGAATCTTTGCTGCGTACGAGAGGAATTACATGACCAAATATATGACAATTTTGAAAGGAGGTAATGTTCTTAGAGCTCATTTTATTGAATTTGTTAATAGATATCTTCGTGAATCAGCACCAATAATCTTCGATAAGTATTCTCAATATTTTGCAAAGTCTGATCTTGATTTTGGCATTGAGAATATTCATGAACATGAAAATTATGGTGATACAGTAGAAGATTATGACCACAATTTTGCAACTACCGATCAACTTTTACCTCTTTGTTGGTACATAATGTCTATTGCTCGTATGATCATCCTTTCAAACTTTGGAGGGATATATGATTTTTGCAAGCTCAATATGTTTTCATTTGAAAGCGAGTTGAAGAAATTATTAGATCAGATTAAGAATAAGCAGGCCGAATTTGGAGCCCCTCTTTCAGATGTTGAATATATCGGTATAGGATTCAATAACAATGTTTACTTAGAGGGATATGATTATCAGGATATCCTTAGAAGTGTAGAAGAAGGTGATGGTATTTACAAATTCACTGATGTCATTCAAGACAGGATGCCAAACTATGTTCCTGAGATTTTCAAGAAGATAGGATCATACAAATCAGATCTCTTAGTCGTTCCTTCAATAGACAAAACAAGGGATGTCTTAGCTAATGGTAGTCTAGATGAATACTTTGTTCATAACGTCAAACATGTAGATTTTAATATCTTCTACGATAACCTCTTCCCTCAACCTTTCAATCTTGTCAAAAAGAAAACTCTACCGACTGAAACATCTACCCTCTACGTGTCAGTCAATAAATTCGTTTCAAAAGGAACACAAGATTTTAGACTAGCGAGACTCATGATTGCTTTCACTGTAATATATAGACATGATGGAAAGTTCGGTGCTTTCTCTGTTCCTTCAGAGCTTTATGATTTAAGTTTAGGAATTAAACTTAAGGACACCCTTAAAAAGAAAGTTCCAGCAAATCTATACTATAACAGGTATCATTATTCCTTCGAAGAGATAAGTGATAATATTCTCATTTACAGTCCTTTGACTTGTATAGCTGATATAGCAGATATCCTCTTTACACAGAATAAGTTCCCTTGGACAGATAAAAAATATAAAAAGAGACTCATTCGTCTTATCGTCATGACAAGATATGGTGACATGTTATATGGAGGTAATCCATTCTCAACAGAAAAGATTTATAATGACTATATACTACCATTGAGAGTTAAAGTAGATGGTATTGAAGATGATGAAGAGAGAGCTGAAGCACTAAAGAATTTGATTGAATTGATCGAAACATTTAGTGAAGTTAAAGATGATTTTGATAGTTACTTCAAGAAGTCAAACTCAAAAATAAATCAAAGAGTAAATATTTATCCTGTGGATCCAAAGGATATTAAAATAAAATCTTAAAATCGTGAGAAACAATGACAAATCATTATTTCTTACATAATTCTTTTTCAAAATACATTTTGTTTAAATGAATGTTTATTTAATTAATTGTTGTGAGTATCTTTAAGATTTATGAAAAAATAACGAATCCATGATTTTTGCTATAAGAATATTTGTCAATATACAATTGGAATTTGGCATTTAATGCATAATATATTTTATCAATATATAAATATATTTGTCAATATATACACTTCTGTGAGGTGATAATTAGTGTTGCTTAAGGTACATTTTTCAACGTACAAAATAATATTTTTATGCTACAATTATATTTTTCAATATAAGACAACCAGATTGGTAATCATTGCTGTAATCATATTTGTCAATATAAACCATCATAGACTAGACGTCGCTGAAGATACATTTATCAACATCCAACATCCTGAAGGCATTTATTGCTACAATTATATTTTTCAATATAAGCACATATTTATTTTTTGCTTAGGGTATATTCATCAACATACAAAGAACAGGATACATTTAAAAATCACATTTTATATAATTTGCTGTTAGTATCCTTCATTCGATAATCTCAATAACACAACGTCTTCATTATATAATTTTGCTTCACCATCCTTACCAGAATGTTGAGATTTCTCGTACTACTATATCAATAGCTGTAAACAACCTCTCCAGGCTGCTTCGATTCTTTACAAAATCACTCGTACCAATAAATTGCTGTGAACAACCTTTTCAGACTGCTCCCTCAACCCTCAAAAATGCGTTTTTATAATACTACGCGACTATATCGAGGACTATTAATTACATTCATCACGACAGTTAAAGGACTAATTTCTTCACCTTCAATAATCATTTTCATTAATTCTGGAGAATAACCACTTAACAAAGCACAGTTATTTTCATCATATTTAATAGGACAATCATTGTTCTTTGAATCGATCTTCCAAAAAACAATTTTTGGTCTCCTATAATTGTAAGTCATGTACATGTCTTCGATTGCTTCAAAGTTAGTCTTGTTATTACTACAAGCTTCATCAAATTGCATGTCTGAAAAGATAAAAATAGTCTTTGGTAGATTCTCTTGAGGAACATTATATAGTATAGCAAAACTCAAAATTAGTTGAAACACTGCTTGAAGATTAGTATTCATCTCCCATTGTGTAGTAGACATGTTTTGAATCTTTTCTTTCAAAGTGTTACCATTTAGTGACTCTAAAGTTGGAGAACCACTAAATGTTATCCACTTGTCTTTGAAAGGTCCTTGAGCTAATTGAGCGCAAATCATTCCAAGTGAAATAGCAATCATGAGGGCAGTAGTATTTCCTACTTGCGAAGTCATTGAGCCTGACACATCAACTACAGCAATAGAATTACCTAAATTTCTAATATCTAAAGACTTTAGGAACTGCTCCCATTGTAATTCGATAGTCTCGTCATATTCACTTCTCCAACATTGACTTATTATATCATGGGGAAATAATCTTGAAGTATTAATTTTTGCAACACCTTCTTTTACTTTGCTTAAAAATTCTTCAAAATGTTCTGGTGAATGCTTCTTAAATGCCTTCTTATATCTATTGAAGGCTAAAGACGATACCTTAGAATAATCAATATTGTCCCAATTATTTCTACACATAGATATTTCAACAATATTTAATCCTTCCCTCATTTTAACAATAGTCTTTCTATACTCCTTCTTAGTCATTCCTAAAGTTTTACACATCTTCTTAACTAAACCATACTTTTTATCAAGTGAACAATTCTCAGAAGGTAACCATTTAGAACAAAGAGATCTCTCTTCGACCTCTTTAGATAAATCTTCTTTAAGTTTTTCACAAAGATAATTTATTACATAGACTTCAAGGCTAGAATCAATAAGACAATAAAAATCTTTGAAGTAACCATATTCAGGAATGTTATCAAAGTTTTTCATTAAAGAGCAAGGATGAAAAGCCTCTAACCAAATTAAGCAAGAGTAAAAGGCTTTCTTTTCACCTTTCCCTCCTCTAGTATCTCGCAAGTGAAATATGAGTTTTAGAGTTTCTAATGGATAAGACTTCCAACATTCTTGGAGTAATTTAAAAATATCTTCTTCTGGTGTATCTCTAACTATTTTAAAGAAAAAATCAACTAAACAAGAATTTGAGGAAGCAAAGGTCAGAGCACCGTTATGAGTTAAAGTATGTAAGCCGTGTGACTCCGCCATTTAATGAATATTCACAAAGCTTTATAAATATCCATTTGAAAAGTAATGGATGAGGAGTGCCTGCATGACCTGTGTAACAGCGTAAGTGAACAAAAAGATAGAGTTAGAATAGCACTACTAAGTAAATGTGATGATGAAATAAAGATCCTTCTTGGGAAAGAGAAGTATGGTTGGAATAAAGGCTATTTCAATACTTGTGGAGGATCTGTAGAATCATTGTGCTATGTAAAGGATGCTCAAAGGGAATTGAGGGAAGAATTTAAAATTAAAGCAGTACTCGATAAATGTGATTATTACATTCCTGGAAGGATAATCATATTTATATTATGGATGGAATATTTTGATTCTTCTAAGATAAATGAAATAATTAAACTTGAAATGCTCAATGATGAACTACCTCCATGTTTTAAAGAAATAGAGGAAGTTAAATGGTTTAATTTGACGGATTATTATGTTGATAGTAACAAAGCTAGAATCTCTAGAGGGTCTCTTGAGACTATGAAGTATTTGTTAGATCATATAAAAATTAAGAATGAATAGATTGTTTCATGAATGTTGTCATGGAATAATCAAATATTGTACCAATCATCTAAATAGTAGAATTCTTCATTTTGATGAAGAAAATCATCCATTCTTATTTTTTTCAATCTATCAAATATTTTTTTGTAATCATCATATGTTCCAATAAATACTTCAGGTAAGTCTTCAAATAAAATATTTGAATAATTAGAAAAAGATTTTAAAACATCTCCTGGTTCAAAATATAAAAGTTGTTTATAAGTTGGATCAATTATATTGTTATTATTTTTATTATAAAGAAAATGATGTGTAGAACTTGAAAGTTTAAATCTTTCAACATCTAAAATATTTCTTTGTTTTATTTTCACTTCAAATTTTGATAATATATTAAGTTGATAAATAGCATCACAAACAAAAGCACTTTGATTTCTTCCTAAATAACTTTCAGGACTATAACCATATTTTTTAATTCTCTGTGTTTCAAATAAAGACTTATATTTAAAATCATTAATAGTTTTTTGAATTATAATGTTATATAAGAATTGAGATTTTATCTTTGGTAAACCGCAATCTCTGAAGGAGATAGATCTAATCATTTTTCATTATTATTTATAGAAGAAAATATATCACTTTTAATTAAAATGAATAAAATAAGTTATTTGCTTCATACAACTTGTAAGATGGATTTTATAAATATTATAGAATCAGGTTTTATTAGATCTCAGGATTTGACTAAGAAATCAGGATGCACGTATGATAAAACGGATAAATCAAAAGTCTTCATAACAATTGTTACTGATAATGCTATGAATCATGGATTTAATTATCAAAATGGGATGAGAAATTATGGACTGATAATTGATAAAAGAATACTAGTTGAAAGAGATGATTATCATATTAATACAGGATGGGTAGGATATGTTCATGAAAATAGTTTAGGTCCATACTCAACGTTCAAGAGAAGGGATTTTAAAAATTTCATTGATTACATAGATAAAAATCTTCAAACTCATGATAATTTGAAACTTAATGAAGTATTATTTGATAATGAAATAAATCTTCAAGAGTATGTGATTGGATTTGTGTTTTTGTTTGGAGCAATTTTTAGAGATTTTAATTTTGAATATGAAAAAATCTTTGATCCACTATATCAGTTTCTCGAGAATGTAAATGTGAAATCTTATGACACCGCGATTAGCACATATGTTGATTATAATCAAGTAATGAGATTGATAAAACTTCTTTATGGATCAAAGAAAGTATTCATTCTAGTTTCAGAGACAGACTTTGACGTTCTTATTAAATTCAAGAAAATCAAAGTCATTAAAAATGAATAAAAGAAGAAAATTATTAGATACGCTTGAGGAACACTTTCTTTTTCCTGAACACGTCGATTGGCCAAAATTGAGAAAACAAAGTGTAGATTCTAAAACAACCGAAGAGTTTCTTCAAACAATAATTTATCATCTCAATGATCCACACGCAAGATTTTACAAAATAGGAGATGATGAAGTTCCAGGACATATCAATGAACCAAGCTTGAATGTTAAAGGAAAAACTCTTACAATAACATATCCTACTTATGTGACTAGTGATATGAGCTATTTAAATAAATATTATAAAAAAGTCTATAATATTTTCATGGATAACATAATTAATAAAATAATTATCGATATAAGTGAGTTCTCAGGAGGAGTTCATGCATTGAGTTTTTTATTTGTTAAGTTTTTATTTCAAAAGAGGGGTCTAAGAGGTGTTTTAAAATATGCCAATAGATATGATGAGATAGTCTATGATGCAGTAGATATAACACATGAATTGAATCTTAAAGTTAAAAAGATTGATAATATGGAAAGCGTGAAAGAGATAATAGTTAAAATGAGTGGTGGAACAAAGAGCTCTGGAGAAATGTTATGTGTAGTATTTTTAGATTTAGCAAAGGATTATAAATTAAGATATAGAGGATGTGATACTATTGGTATATTTAACACTTCATTACATGAAATAAAACCTTTATATGGTTACTCATTGATATTCTCTAGATTCTTTTTTGTTAGTTCAAATAATGTTATATTTAAAGGATCTATTAGTGTTCAAACATTAAATAAATTAGCTAGAAAGATAAGGATTTGATGAATCCTTCTATTGTTTGTTCATTTAGACCATTTCTGACTACATACATAATGAATGACATTTCATACACGATTTCTTTAAAAGTTTTAATATTATAATTTCTAAGATGGTAATAATACTCAACATGATATTCTATTATTAAAACTTTGAACGTTCTATTGACTTGTATGAGACTTAATGAATCAGAAATATCAGAATAGTAAATGATCTTTTTGAATATCTCTGTAGGAAACATTTAGAAAATCATGATAATAAAAATGAAATATATCACTTTTATTATATAACAAATCAAATGAATGATATATATCCAATAATCTTATCATTCACTAGTCTTTCTCAACATTTTAATCTAATACAAACATGTAGGGATTTCAAAAATATCATTGTGTCATTTTATGTTCCAATATATGAGGTTCTATTGAAAGCTTTTTTGAATGATAACTTTAGTGATCGAAATTATGTTTCTGATTCTCTCTATTATAATATTCATAGGTTTAATAGATATAATAATGATCCACTATTGATGTGTATAGAAAACAATAATTATATCATTGCAAGATATTTAATTGAAAAGGTCAAAATTCCACTATCAGAAAAATTCTTACCCGTTGGATCGAATAATATAAACTTAATAAAACAAATAAAAA
>Ga0070666_10001726_pt1 | contig 13331 bp, 10 predicted proteins | sample KBSS23metaG_FD_64677 | JGI IMG/M metagenome (GOLD analysis project Ga0070666, IMG submission 64677) | Switchgrass rhizosphere microbial communities from Kellogg Biological Station, Michigan, USA - KBS S2-3 metaG | ecosystem: Host-associated > Plants > Roots > Rhizosphere > Soil ... | reverse complement strand
TTGCACCCCATGGAGCGGCGCAAATTTGTGCAGGGCCGACGAAATTGCCACCCTCAACGCATTGTATTCTTCGACGAGGAGAATGCCGCGCGGAAGACTTTCGAAGGCTGGAGTTGGAGGCTTTTCAGGCACGTTACGCAGGCTGGGAGCGTCCGAGAATAGGAAAAGCGGTGCTCATGTCAAAGCAACGCCAGCGCAAGTTGCGTACCCGTGGAGAGTGGCTGTTAGGCTGGCAACCGCCGATTATTCGTAACGCAACGCCTCAATCGGATCGAGCGAAGCCGCCCGATAGGCCGGGTAAAGTCCAAACCCAATCCCGATCGCCGAGCAAACAACGAGGCCCGCGATCGCCCAGCCAAAAGGGAAAATAAGGTTCACTTTCAGCCAGAGGGCGAGCAGATCGCCTCCGATCACACCTAGCAAGATGCCGAGAACTCCGCCCGCTTCCGAGATGAAGACCGCTTCGGTCAGAAACTGGCGCAGGATATCGCGATTGCGCGCCCCGATCGATTTGCGGATGCCGATTTCTTTCGTCCGCTCCGTTACGCTCACGAGCATGATGTTCATGATCCCAATCCCAGCCGCGAGGAGTGCGATCGTGCTGACGACGAACGCACCAATTCGGATGACCCCGGCGATGGAAACGAAGGCACTCTTCAGCGAGTCATTCGTGTAAATCTCGAAATCGTTAGGCTCCTCGGCGCGCAGGTTGCGGGCGATGCGCATCGCACCGACGGCGCGGTCGAAGGTGCGGCTATAATCCAGCTGCGAAGAGGACTGGGTCGCGACGTTGATCGTCCGATTGGCGGAGCCGAAATTTTCGAAAAACCGAGTGATGGGAAGCACCGCAATATCGTCCTGGCTTTGGCCAAATGCCGTCCCTCTTTCCCCCAGCACGCCCACAATTGTGAAAGTGTGCCCGCTTAGTTTGATGACTCGCCCGATGGGCGACTCGTGCGGGAAAAGCCGCCTCTCGATGTCCCGGCCAATGACGAGCACCCGGCGACTCAACGCAACATCCTCCTCATTCAAGTTGCGGCCGTAGGCGAGAGTGTAGGCATTGGCTGCGAGGAAGCTCTTGTTTGTGCCCACGATCGTCAGGCTGGGTGTCGTTTTGACGCCGTCATAAACGGCTTGTTTGCCGTCGTCGAAAACCTTGAGACAAATTTCCTGCGCATTGCCTTCCATCAGCTCGGCATAGCGCTGGGCCTCGCGATAATTGATGTCGCGTCGGTTCTCATATTTTTGCGAATCCTTGCCGCCCGCGTGTACGCTCACCGGATATTTGGCGAATTGGAAAATGTTCGAACCAAAGAGCGTCAGACCAGATTCAATCGACGCCTGCATCGCGCCGATCGCCGTCATCACCGAGATCACGGAAAAGACGCCAATCGTGATCCCCAGCATGGTGAGGGCGGAGCGCAGCTTGTTCGCCCCGACCGAGGCGAGCGCCATTGTCAGGATCTCACGGAACTGCATGAAGAGAGGGAGTGGAGTGGTGGAAGATGGAAAAATACATTTCTCGGCGACTCCATTATTCGTAGCGCAGCGCCGTCACCGGATCGAGTCGCGACGCCGACCACGCCGGCGCGATCCCCGAAACCAACCCGGTCAGGACCGATACGACCATGCTCGCGACGACCAGACCGAAGGAAAAACGAATCGGGAAGGAAGGAAACGCCGCGGCCATACCGAAGCACATCAGGTAGGCAAAGATCAGGCCGATCAGTCCACCGACGAGGCAAAGAGCGGTTGATTCGATGAGGAACTGAAGAAGGATTGTCCGGCGGCGCGCGCCGAGCGCTTTACGTGTCCCGATCTCTTTCGTCCGCTCCTTTACGCTCACGAAGGTAATGTTCATGATCCCGATCGCTCCCACGAAGAGCGACAGGCCGGTAATGAACAATCCAGCGATCGCGATTGTCGCTTTGACGCCGTCGAGCGTGCTTTTGAACGCTTGTTGTTCGTTGATGTTGAAATCGTCTCTCTTTTCTGGTGGCAGGGAACGGAGGCGGCGAATGATGCCGGTCAACTCGTCGCGCGCATCCGCCATGTGCGTCTTGTCGCGCACTTTTACACGAACGTCGGCTTCGCTCTTCGCGCTGAAATATTTTTTGAAAGCAGGCAGCGGGATAACCACAATCGAGTCGAGACTAAAAAGTCCGAGGAACGTGCCCTGGCGGGTAAGTGTCCCGATCACCTTAAAGGCGTGGCCATTTATCAATACCTTTTTGTCGAGCGCGCTTCGGCTCGCAAAAAGCGCGTCGGCCACGTCGTAGCCGACCACACACACCTCCGCACCACCGCGCGATTCCAGGTCGTTAAAGAAGCGACCTTCGCTGCAGTCGAGGGTCGAGATCAAGGTGTAGTCGGTCGTGGTGCCGAGGATGAAGACGTTCTCCACACTGTTGTCTCCCGCCTTCACGCTGCGCAGCAGGCTCATTGTCGGCACGGCGATCATGAGGTTGGAGTTGGGCGTCGCGGCAATCGCGTGGCTGATCTTCTCCGCATATTCGGTGCGGATTTTTTTGCGGTCGCGGTAGTTCCACCAGTCATTCATCCGCGTCCAGGGCCGTTGCGAAACGTAGAGCACGTCGTCGCCTATCACGGCCATGCTTTTGTCAAAGCCGGTCGAGATGCCATTAATCGCGGTGCCCATCAGGGTCACGGCCACGATCCCGATGATCACACCGAGCGCAGTCAGCATGGAGCGCGTCTTGTTCGCCGCCATTTGCGCGGCGGCGATCTTCCAGCTCTCAGTCAGCTCATAGAGAAAGCGCTTCATGATTTCCCTAACGAGTCGAGTGCGACCGCGAGAGGTGCGGGAGAAGGCGGAGCCGTGGCCAGTTCGTCGCTCTCGACTACGCCGTCGCGCAGGTGCACGCTGCGCCGTGCATGGCGCGCGACGTCGGCCTCGTGGGTGACGAGAATGACGGTGTTGCCTTGCTGATAAAGGCTTTCGAAAAGCGTCATGATTTCCTCACCGGTCTTGGAATCGAGGTTCCCGGTTGGCTCATCGGCCAGGACGATTGACGGATTGTTGACCAGCGCGCGAGCAATTGCCACCCGCTGGCGCTGTCCCCCGGAGAGTTCGTTAGGCCTATGCGTTAGCCGGTCGCCCAGCCCGACGTCGACCAGCGCCTGGGTGGCGCGTTCCTCCCGTTCCTCGGGATCAATTCCTGCATAGATCAGGGGCAGCTCGACATTCCGCAGACTCGTGGAGCGGGGGAGAAGATTGAAGGTTTGAAAAACGAAGCCGATCTCGCGGTTACGGATCGCGGCCAACTCGTCGCCATCCATTTCGGAAACATTCTTGCCGTTGAACTCGTAGCGCCCTGAGCTCGGCGTATCGAGGCAACCGAGCATGTTCATGAGGGTCGATTTGCCACTTCCGCTCGGGCCCATGATGGCGAGGTATTCGTTGCGCCGGATCTGCAGGGTGACACCGCGCAGCGCATGGATGATCTCCTCGCCCATCACGTATTCCTTGGTGATGTCCTCGATGTCGATGACGAGAGGCCCGGGCGAGCGAGTGGCAGGCGGATTCATGCGGCCAGATTGACGATCGCGAATCGAGATTCGAGAATTGTGAATCGTCTCCCGCAGCTGCGGCCTAACGAATCTCGATCCACAATTCTCGGTTCACGGATTCCTCCCCCATCACTTCTTCTCCGCCTTCTCCATTACCACCTTCGCGCCGTCTTTGAGCTTGCGGCTGATCGCACTGTAACTGCCGGAGATTACCTCATCGCCCGGTTTTACGCCGCTCTTGATTTCAATGTTCGCATCGTCCGCGATACCGGTCGCGACCTGCACCATCTTCGCCTTGCCGCCGTCCTTGAGGAAAACGACCTTTTTCAGCCTCTCGCGCTCTTCTTTTTCTGCCTGCCTGGCGAGACGCTCATTCTCAACCTGGGCGCGGTTGTCGGCCTGTTCTTTTGCGTCGGCGATCTTCTTTTTCTGTTCGATCTCTTCCGGGCTGAGATTGCTGTCGCCGGTTCGGATGGTCACGCTTTGTATGGGGACCGCGACGACGTCTTTCACCATGTCGGTCTGGATATCGGCCGTGCAACTCAGGCCGGGTCGAAGCCGCATGTTGTGATCGTCGAGACGGATCTTCACCTCGAAATTGGTCACTTCCTCCTGCGTGCCGGTGCCGGTCGTTTTGCCGGTGTTGGCAATTTGCTCCACCGTCCCGTTGAATTTCCGGTCGCCATAGGCGTCGATCGAGACTTTCGACTGATCGCCGAGTTTTACATGCACGACGTCGTTTTCGTTCACATCCACGACCGCTTGCATATGGTTCAAGTCGGCCACTCGCATCACCTCCGTGCCGGCGAATTGATTCGTCGCCACGACCCGCTCGCCAAGCTTGCTATTCAGTACGGTGATGACCCCGTCCAGAGGCGAATAAATCGTTGTCTTGGAAAGCTGATCGCGCGCTTGGCTCGAGCTCGCTTTCGCGCCGTCGATGCTGTGCAGGCCGGATTGATACATCGATTTTGCCGCATCGTATGTGGTCTGCGCGGCGAGCATCTCGGTCTGTGAGATGAGCTTTTTCTGGAAAAGATCCTCGGCTTGCTTGAGATCTTGAGCGGCCTTTTCCATGGAAGCCTTCTGCTGGCCGCTGACCGATTCCGCGGTGCTGATAGCGGCCTGTTGTTGATCGAACAACGCCTGATAAGAGTCGGGCCGGATCTTCAATACCAGTTCCCCTTTTTTGACTTCCTTGCCATCTTCCACCGGCAACTCAATTATCTCGCCGGCCACTTCTGGGGATATTTTTACTTCGGTTTCAGGCTGCACTTTGCCGGTAGCCGAAACCGTCTCGATAATCGTGCGCCGGGTCGCCTTTTCCGTCGTGACGGGGATCGCTGGTTCGCGCTTGCCAGAAATGACGGAGCCGATGATGAGGAGAAGAATCAGTCCGCCGACGCCCAGTCCGATGTAAAGTTTTCGACGGGATTTGCGTTTGCGACGAAGTGTCGGTGAGGGCGCGGCGGCTTGATGCATCGGACGACGGATGGTGGGCTCAGAAATAACGGCTCTTTAGACGTTTGCAAAGAGTTTCCGTTCACTCGATGATGCGGCGCGAAAGAACGTCATCCCCTGGAGGGCTGCTCGATTTGCTTAATGGCCCATGCCGCGTGTTCCGCGACCAGTGGCTCGTGGTCCAGCGCCGCTTTGCGTAACTCTGGCAAATCATCACGCGTCCCGACATTGCCGAGGGCGACACAGACATTGCGTAGGAAGCCACGACGCTTGATCCGCTTGATCGGCGAGCCGCGAAATAGCACGCGAAATTGCTCGTCGTCGAGCTCGAGGAAATCGCGCAACCGCATCTGCGCGACCGCAGGGCGGGCGGCAAACGCGCTCTCGCGGGAAATCTGAGCGAATCGGTTCCAGGGGCAAGCGTCGAGACAATCGTCGCAGCCAAAAATTCGAGCGCCCATCAGGGGTCTGAACTCGGGCGGGATGCTACCCTTAAGCTCGATCGTTAGGTAGGAAATGCACCGGCGTGCGTCCAGCTGATGCGGCGCAGTGATTGCGCCGGTCGGGCAGGCGTCGATGCAGCGCGTGCACGATCCGCAGCGGGCCACCTGGGGCGGATCGGAAGGCAGTTCAAGCGTAGTGAAAATTTCGGCAAGAAAAAACCAGGTCCCGAACTGGCGGTTGAGCAGCATCGTGCTTTTGCCGTGCCAGCCGATCCCGGCTTCGGCAGCAAAGTCGCGTTCCAGCACCGGACCGGTATCGACATAAAATTTTTGTCGCCCACCCGCTGCGGTCAAAAAGCCGTCGAGCGTCCGCAATTTTTTCTCCAGCACGTCATGGTAATCGTCACCCCAGGCATAGCGGGCGATGCGGCCTCTCGTTGGAGCGGCGGTCTGCAACCCCCGGTCCCAATCACCCTGCCAGTAATTCATCGCCAGAGTAACGACTGAGCGCGCGCCGGTCAGGACCTTTTGCGGATCGCATCGCTTCTCCGCGCCGCGCGCGATCCAATCCATGTCGGCGGCCGAGCCGGCCTCGAGCCACTCGCGAAACTCGCCGGCATGTCGCGGGTCATCAGCCCGCGCGATGCGGCAATCGTCAAAACCGATTTCGGCGGCGCGGCGCAGCAGATCGGCTTTTACTTCAGTCGGAGAACGCAAGGGCATCGCGGATTGATTGAGCGACCTGTTTGTGGCTGAGCGCAGAGGTGTCGACCGTAAAATCCGCCGCCTCGTGATAAAACGGCTCGCGTTCCCGAAGCAGCGATTGCATCGTTTCTGCCGGATTTTCAGTCTGGAGAAGAGGTCGGTCTGATCGCCGACCCAGACGTTCCAGCAAGGTCGCCGGATCGGCCGTCAGGCAGACGACCCTTCCGAGTTCACGTAGTCGTGTCACGTTCTTCGTTCGCATCACAGCTCCGCCTCCCGTCACGATGATCGACGGCTGAACGACCTCAAGTTTCTCCAAGAGTGCAGTCTCTTCCTCGCGGAATTGTTCTTCGCCAAGCCGGGCGAAAATCTTGCTAATCGGCATCTTGAGGGCGGTCGCTATCATTTCGTCGGTATCGAATCTTGGCCAGCCTTCCTGCGACGCGAGGAGCCGGCCGACTGCTGATTTGCCGGTGCCCATGAAACCGATGAGGACGATCGAACGATTGGCGGAACTCACGCCGCTATTATACTGCAGGATGTCGATTACCTCGATCAATCCGGCAACGGGTGAAACGCTGCGCGAATTTCAGGAACTGAATGCCGCGGCCGTCGAGCAGAAGCTCGCGACTGCCGCGCGCGCTTTTGGGACTCATCGCCAGAGTAGTTTTTCTGAGCGTGCGGCCGTTCTCCAAGAGGCCGCTGACTTACTCGAACAAGAGGTCGCCACGTTCGCCCGGACGATCACGCTCGAAATGGGGAAGCCAATCGCCGCGGCGCGCGATGAAATACGCAAGTGCGCCGTCGGCTGCCGATATTATGCGGAGAACGCCGAGCGCTTTCTTGAGGAGGAAATGATCCAGACCGCCGCCGCGCGTAGCTCTGTCCGCTGGGAGCCGCTCGGGGTCGTGCTCGCGATCATGCCGTGGAATTTTCCTTTCTGGCAGGTCTTTCGCTTCGCCGCGCCGGCCTTGATGGCCGGGAATGTGGGAGTGCTCAAACATGCCGCAAACGTTCCGCAGTGTGCGCTGGTGATTGAGGACATCTTCGAGCGGGCAGGAGCGATGAACGGCGTTTTTCAAACGCTCCTGATCGGGTCGGAAAAAGTGGCTGCTCTAATCGCCAACCGGCGGGTGGCCGCGGTGACCTTGACCGGGAGCGACCGGGCGGGGAGTGAAGTGGCGGCAGCGGCAGGGCGGGCGCTCAAGAAGTGTGTGCTGGAGCTGGGCGGAAGCGATCCGTTTATCGTTATGCCGGGCGCCGACCTGGATGCTGCCCTGACGACCGCCGTGAAAGCTCGCACCGTCAATAGCGGGCAATCGTGCATCGCGGCGAAGCGCTTTTTCGTGGCGGAGGCGGTTTACGAAGAGTTCGTTAGGCGATTTGTGGAAAAAATGCAGTCGCTCAAAATCGGCGATCCGTTCGATAAATCGACGGATATCGGCCCGCTCGCGACGCCCTCGATCCGGGACGGCGTGCATGATCAGGTGCGTAGATCGATCGGGGCGGGAGCGAAATTACTCGCTGGCGGAGAACCGACCAAAGGGCGGGGAAACTTTTATCCTCCGACGGTGCTGGCGGAGATTCCGCAGGAAGCGCCGGCTTATCGCGAAGAGATCTTCGGTCCGGTTGCCCTCCTCTTTCGCGTGGAGAATGCGGCGGCGGCGATTGCGCTGGCCAACGAAAGCGATTTCGGACTTGGCGCGAGCGTTTGGACGAACGATCCAGCCGAGCAGGAACTTTTCGCGACAGAACTAGAGGCGGGAATGGTCTTCGTCAACGCGATGGTCGCTTCAGATCCGCGATTGCCCTTCGGCGGAATAAAGCGTTCGGGCTACGGTCGCGAGCTCGGGTCGTTAGGCATACGCGAGTTCATGAACGCGAAGACGGTGGTATTTGGGTAGTGACAGGGTGCACCCTGACCACGATCGGGTCGCTAACTTCCAAAACTCATCCCCGTCACACTCACTTATTATTCGTTTTGAATTGCTCTTGCTTCTCCCGGAACAAAACATTGAATGTCGTTAACGACCCGTAACAACGGGTGATATATTGCTGGAGGTCGAACTTGTCGGCATCACTTAGTTTCTCGTTCGCATTCACCTTCTGCTCGAGGACACGCAGGTTGTTGCGAATCATCACGATCTTGTGAAAGAACGTTTCCAACGGCACCTCCTTGGCCTGCAACGATGGGTCGGCTGGCCGCAGGACGAGCGTGCCTTGCTGCCACCGCGCCGCCAATCCTTCGACCAACTGATCCGGTTTCTCGAGGCCAAGCGCCTCGACCATCGCCTGTGCCGTCTCGCGGATCAGCGCAGAAAGCGGAATTTGCATTTCCGTTAGGCTGGCGGTTGGCTCGGCCACGGTCACATCGCTCGTCGAGGGATCGACCGTTCGCGGCGCATCATCAAACGAAATGTCAGCGGTGTGTTCGGTTAGCGCCTTGACCGTCCCGACGCCGTAGCGGGGATGACGTACCTGCATCCCGATATGAAGATTTTGGACTGGAATACCCATGACGATTTCCAAGCTCCGGCACACCGCCATCGGCGCAACCGCAAAACGATCAAAGCCAAATCCTAATTCGCAGCGAAAATTCCTGAATCTGAAGGCGGCGTGAGCGGCATCTCATTGACGATGATACAGGACTTCAAGTTCGCCTTTCGGCAGCTGATCAAGACACCGGGCTTCACCACTATCGCCATTCTTACGCTCGCAATCGCCATCGGCGTCAACTCTGCGGTATTCGCGCTCGTCAACGGCGTTATCCTGCGCCCGGTCGTTCCGTTGCGCCCAGCCGAAGTAGTAAATGTCTTTACCGCGCGGCAGGGCGCGGCGCACGATTACCGCCCGTTTTCCTACAACGAGTTTAGTGCGCTCCGCGAGAACAACGACGTCTTTACGGATGTCGGAGCCATGGCGTTTGCCTTGGCCGGAATCGGACGCGACGAAGGGATGCGGCGCAGTTTCGTTTTTCTCACCTCGTCGAATTTCTTTTCCTTGATGGGCGTGAAACCGGTCGTGGGACGGTTTTATAACGAAGCTGAGTGCCGACCGGACGCCAACGTCCCGGTCGTAGTTGCGAGCTATGCATATTGGAAAAAACTCGGCGGCCGAACCGATTTGATCGGAAAACCATTAACGGTAAATGGGCAGACTTACACCCTGATCGGCGTGACGCCGGATGGCTTTTCCGGCGGGAACGCCTTGCTCGCGCCTGATCTCTGGCTGCCCCTGGGCGTTTACGTGCAGCTCGGATCGGCCTTCAGCGACACGAGCGGCAAAATGGAATTGTCTGCGCCAAAGAATTACACACTTAATCTGATCGCCCGGATGCGTCCCGGCCTAACGATCGAGGCAACCAAGGCACGGCTGCCGGCAATCGCCAAGCGGCTGACCGCGATTCAGCCACCCGATTCGACCGGCGACCGGGAACTGCAAATCCAGACTCCCTCGCGCTTTAGTATCAGCACATCCCCTTCGGATGACGGCCCAGTCGGGCTCATCGGCACCCTGTTGCTCGCGATGGCCGCAGCAGTCCTGCTTATTGCCTGTCTCAACCTGGCGAACATGCTCCTGGCGCGCGGAGCGAACCGCTCAAAAGAAATCGCGCTGCGGCTCGCGCTCGGGGCTAGCCGCTGGCGGATCGTCAGACAGTTGCTTTGTGAAGGAATGCTCCTTGCCGTTGCCGGCGGAGCGCTTGGCTTATTGATCAGTTTTTGGAGCAACGGTCTCCTTCTCGGGTCGTTAGGCAGCTTCTTCGGCACGATGAATTTTTCCATCGTCGTGCGGTTGCGCCCCGACGCCACGGTCCTCGCCGTCACCTTCCTGATCTGCTTCGTCGCCACACTCCTTTTCAGTCTCGGGCCGGCCCTGAAAGCTTCACGAGCGGATTTAGTGAATGATCTAAAACAGCAGGTCGGCGAACCGGCGCATGTCGGACGGCTCAATCGCTTTTTCGCGCCGCGGCACCTGCTCGTCATGGCGCAGATCGCGCTTTCGCTCACTTTGCTCTTCAGCTCCGGATTGTTTTTTCGCGCTGCGCTCCTGGCCGGCGGGCTGAATCCGGGATTTGATCGCGAGGGTGCCATCTCCACGGAAATGGACTTCACCTTGGGCCGTGGAGATGAAGAAACGGCGCGGCGTACGATGTTTGGCGCGGTCCATCGGCTGCGCGCGCTCCCTGGGGTCCGGGCCGCCGCCTTGAGCACGATGCTGCCCTACGGAAACATTACAAATTCCCGGCGCGTCATGCGCCTGGACGAGGCAACCGTGGCCAAGACTGATCCCAACGCTCCTGAAGCGGGAGCCAGCGGATTGTTCACCGCAGTAACACCGGGCTGGTTCGATGCCATCGGCGTGCGCCTCCTGCGGGGCCGTGATTTCACCGACACGGAAGCGGAAAACAGGAACTCGCCCAGGGTCTTGATCATCGACGAAACAATGGCGAAGAAACTTTTCCCGAAACGTGACGCCCTCGGGGAACATATTCGCTACACGCTGCCACCGAGCGACGGTTCGCCTAACGATTTTACGATCGTTGGCATCGTCAGCGAACATCGACACGAAGTGTTGGACAGTGAAGTGCCGCGCCGGGTTTTTGCCCCGCTCGCGCAGGCTTATAGCGGCGGCGTCTTCCTGCAGATGCGGCTGGCGCGGGACGATCGGATGGCGGTCGACGCGATGATCCCGGTCTTGCGTCAGACCTTGCGTGAGGTCGATCCAACCATGCCGATCCTGCGTATCGAGCCGTTTGCAAACATAGTGGAAAAGAACGTTGGGCTTTGGGCTGTGCGTTTTGGCGCCGTTCTTTTTGGTATCTTCGGCGGCATTGCATTGCTCCTTGCAGTCGTAGGTGTGTATGGCGTTAAGTCGTATGCGGTGGCGCGGCGGACGCGGGAGATCGGGATCCGCATGGCGCTTGGGGCGGATCGCGGCGATGTTTTTGCGCTCATCATGAAGCAGGGCGCGCTGCAGACTGCTCTTGCTCTCGGCGTGGGATTGCTGCTCGCGCTCGGTCTGGGCCGCGTCCTCGCGCAGATGCTCTATCAGGTGAGCCCGAGCGATCCGGTGGCGCTGATTGCCTCAAGCATCATGCTGGGGTCCGCTGCTTTGCTAGCCTGCTTTCTGCCGGCCCGCCGCGCGATGCGCGTGACGCCAATGACAGCGTTGCGCACGGAGTAGCCTCACGCCTGCCCGCTAGGATCGTACCTGGCCAGACCCCCGGATGACGTATTTGTAGGTCGTCAATTCCTCGAGGCCCATTGGGCCGCGGGCATGAAGTTTGTCCGTGCTGATGCCAATCTCGGCTCCAAACCCGAATTCGCCGCCGTCGGTGAAGCGGGTCGACGCGTTCCAATAGACGGTCGCGGAATCGACCTCGCTGAGGAACTGCTCTGCCGTCGCCGGATCGCGCGTGACGATGCAATCGCTGTGGTGCGACCCGAATTGGCCGACGTGCGCGATGGCCTCGTTAGGCGAATCGATCACCCGCAGAGCGAGAATGAGATCGAGGTATTCCGTCGACCAATCGGCTTCCGTAGCGCGCTGAAGCGGTTGATAATGCAGGGTCGCAAGTTCTGCGAAGGCGGTCTCATCGGCGCGTAGCTCGACCTTCTTTTCCGCGAAACGCGGTGCCAGTTTTCTCAGAAACTCAGGCGCGATGGCCCGATGCACTAGTACCGTCTCGATCGCATTGCAGACGCCGGGCCGCTGCGTCTTGGCGTTCGTCACGATGTCCACCGCCATGTCGAGATCGGCTTCGCGGTCCACGTAGACAATGCAGATGCCGTCGGAGTGTTTAATCACGGGCATGCGGGCCGCGTCGACCACGGCTTCGATCAAAGCCTTTCCGCCACGGGGAATAATTAGATCGATGTAGCGATCCATTTCTGCCATTAACCGCACGGCTTCGCGATCCGTGCGCGGGATCAGCAAGACGCTGTCGGCCGGCAAACCGGCCCAGGCGCCACCTTGCTGAAGTGCTTCGGCGATCGCGATGTTGGTATGGATCGCCTCCGAACCACCGCGCAGGATGGTTGCGTTTCCTGTCTTGGTGCAAAGCACGGCGGCATCGCTCGTCACGTTGGGGCGCGACTCGTAGATGATCCCGACCACCCCGATGGGAACTCGCACTTTTGCAATCCGAAGTCCGTTAAGCGACGTCCACTCACGGATCACGTCGCCCACCGGATCGGGCAGTGCGGCAACTTCGCGGACGCCACGGGCCATCTCTGCGAGACGCTGCCGGTCCAATAGCAACCGGTCGATCATCGCCGCCGAGAGTCCGCTGCTTCGCGCCTCGACAAGATCCTTTTCGTTCGCGGCAAGAATAACTTGAGTCCGGGCTATGATCTCGTCCGCCATGGCCAGAAGCGCATCGTTTTTCCGAGTGGCGCTGAGTTGCGCGAGCGAACGCGCGGCAAGGCGCGCGCGCCGCCCGTAATCCAGAATATCTTCCTGCAAAGACATCATTCTTCGTCTGCTGCTGAGGCAGTGGCCTAACGACCGCGCGCCGGGTGTGTTTTCGCGACAAACCGCGTGCCGGTCTCTCCGCCCGCCACCACGGAAGCGATCCTTTCGGGATGCCGGCCGTTGATAATCACGGTCGCGATCCCGGCATCGACGGCCATTTTGACTGCCCCCAGTTTCGAAATCATACCGCCAACAGAAAAGCGGCCTTTGTTGCCGTTCGCGAGTTTTTTTGCCCGGTCAACGTCGCGGACGAGTGGAATCACATTGCCGTTCTCGTCGAGCAAACCGTCGACCCCAGTCAGGATGATGAGCAAGTTCGCGTGAGCGAGGGCGGCGACTTCGGCCGAGAGGCGATCATTGTCGCCAAAGCTCAGTTCCTCGGTCGCCACGGAATCGTTTTCGTTGATAATCGGGACGATATTTCCAGCCGCTAACAGGCGCTCAAGGGTATTGCCGGCGTTTGCGCGGCGGACGTAGCTGTCGAGATCACTGTAGGTGAGCAGGAGCTGGGCGACGTTTAGTTTGTATCGCGCGAAGGAAGTTTCCCAGGCGCGCATCAGTTTAGACTGGCCGACTGCAGCGCTCGCTTGCGCGGTGGCCAGATCGGTCGGTCGTTCGGTCAGGAACAGCGCGCTGGTCCCGGCCGCGACCGCGCCGCTCGTTACCATAACGCATTGGTGTCCGGCGTGAATGAGTGCGGCCACTTCTGCGCTGAGG
>Ga0070666_10001725_pt1 | contig 13333 bp, 11 predicted proteins | sample KBSS23metaG_FD_64677 | JGI IMG/M metagenome (GOLD analysis project Ga0070666, IMG submission 64677) | Switchgrass rhizosphere microbial communities from Kellogg Biological Station, Michigan, USA - KBS S2-3 metaG | ecosystem: Host-associated > Plants > Roots > Rhizosphere > Soil ... | reverse complement strand
TGGCATCGAGTTTGGCGTTGCGGAAAAACTCAAACGCCGTGCCGTGCCAGGAATTGGTACCGGACTTAGTGACCACGTTCACGTTCGCGCCGGGGTTGCGGCCAAAGGTGGCGTCGTAGGTTGAGGTCTGGATTTTGAATTCCTGAATGGAGTCGGGACTGGGGACGGCGATGCCGACGTAGATGCCGCCGTCATTCGCGCTTCCATTGCCGGCCATGCTTTGGATAGCCACGCCATCCATCTGAAAGTTATTCTGTCCGGGAGTGTTTCCGTTGACGCTGATATCGCCAGTGCCCTTGCCGAAGGAAGTCGCGTTATTCACGGGAGCGCTGGTGCCCGACGACAGACCGATGATTTGTGTGTAATTGCGGCTGGAGAGCGGCAAGTCGGTCACGGCTTTAGCGCCAACCGTGGTGCCAAGGGTGGAACTGGCAGTCTGCAAGGTTTCGGCCGAGGCTTCCACCGTGACAGACTCGCTCTGGCCACCGACTTCGAGTTTGCGATCGAGGGTCGCCGATTCGGTCACGGTCATGGTTACAGCCGATATTTCAGCGGTCTTAAATCCGTTCGCCGCGAAACGCACTTTGTAGGCGCCCGGCGGGAGCAGGGTGAACTTGTACTGGCCGTCGCCACCGGTGGTGGCAGTACGAACCTGATTCGTGTCGTTACTGGTCAAAGTGACGGTCACGTTCGGCACAGCGGCGCCGGACGGATCGGTAACGGTTCCCGTTAGACCGGCCGTGCCGGCCGACTGAGCCAGGACGACTGGAGCCGCCGTGACTAGCAGCACGACTATGAGCGCGACTATGAGCGCATCTGGGCGCAAATAGACCAACCTCTTTGAATTCATTATTTTCCCTTTCATGTACCGCGCTAACCTCTTGAAATTGAAAGCAGGCCCACCAAAGGCCGCTAATACTATCTCAGCGATTGTATGCTACAATTTCCGAGGCCGTTAATCAAAACAGCGTCAAATCTAGTACAGTCCTGACACTATGCCAGTCGGTCGCGAAATCGAGTTTGGCCCCTTCCGGGCAGATACGATCACTAGCCGCCTCACGCGGGACGAGGTGGTGCTGGATCTTCGGCCGCAGGCATTTCAAGTTCTGAAAACTTTGGCCTCCCATGCCGGACGTTTCGTCGGCTACGAGCAGATGATCAGCGAGGCTTGGGGCGGTACCGTCGTCTCCAAACACACGGTTGCGGTGACGGTGGGCGAGGTGAAGAAGGTCCTGCAGGAGTTTGGGGGGTGGATCACCTATCGGCCTAAGCTGGGTTACCAGTTGGATGTGCCCAGGTCAGAAGAGCTGATCAAGCGGGGGCGGCACTTCTCTAGCCGGCACACGCGAGAAGGGTTCGAGAAAGCCATCCAATGTTTCCAGCAGGCGAGTGACGCGGATCCTAGCGATTTTAGAGCCTACGAGGGGATGTCGACGGCGCTGCTGATGTTGGCGACGTGGGGGATGCACTCGCCGCGCGAGGCTTATGCGGGGTTCTTGGATGCGCATAGTCACGCGGTGGCGCTGCGCGGGTTGACTCCGGAATTGCGGGCGGACCGGGCGCATGGGTTGCATGTCTTCGAACGCAAGATGGAGGAGGCGGAGGCTGAACTATTGCAGGCGCAGCGAGAGAAGCCGGGGTTGATTGGGATCCAGATGCGGTTGGCGATGCTGCATGTTGCCTTGGGGCGCTTCGATCGGGCGATTGAGGAATTGAACCGGACGTGTAGCGCGGACTCGCTGTCGCCGCTGCTGAGCTCGACGGAGATCGTGGTGCGGATTTGCGCGCGGCGGTTTGATGAGGCGGTGGCTTACGGGAAGCGGGCGTTGGAGTTGCATCCGTATCATCAGCTCTCGCGGTTTTTTTATGCGGACGCGCTGGAGTGTGCGGGTCGGTTCGAAGAGGCGTTAGCGGAGTACCGGCGGGCGAGCGTGGTATCTCCGGATCTGCTGTGGCTGCGGGCGATGGAGGGCAGTTGCCTGGCGAAGAGTGGACGGCAGGCGGAGGCGCTGGCGCTGCTGGCGGAACTGGAACGGGTGCGAGTGAGCGAGTACCTGGATCCGTATCATCTGGCGTTGTTTCTAGATGCGCTGGACCGGCGCGGGCAGGCTTTTGCGGAGTTGGAGCGGGCTTGCGAGGACAACTCGTCGATGCTGCATATGCTGGACGCGGATCCGAAGCTGGATAGTTTGCGGAAAGATGCGCGGTTTGCGCATATTTTGGATCGCGCGTTTCGTTCGGAGCTGACGCACGCGCAGGCGTATTAAATAAATAGGGACGGAGCCTGATTAATGTTCCGAAGTGGAACAATCCCGTTATGGGGCAATAATCAGGCTCCGTCCCTATTTATTGTGGCGTCCATGGCTAGGGCGCCGGTGGCGGTCTGGGCCCATAAGTGGCCCGGGTTGCCGCAGACGGTGAAGGGGGCGGTGTCGTAGAGCGGGCTCACGGCGCGGAACTCGAAGCGGTTCACTGGAGCTTGGGGGAGTGAGCGGCGGTGGAGATCTAAAAGGAGAGTTGCGATTAGGGGGCCGTGGACTACTAGGCCAGGGTAGCCTTCGACTTCGGTGGTGTAGCGGCGGTCGTAGTGGATGCGGTGGCCGTTGAAGGTCAGGGCGGAGTAGCGGAAGAGCAGGACGTCGTCGGGGTGGATTACGCGTTGCCACGTGGGGTCAGTCGGCGCGGGGGGACGGGTTGGCGCGGCACCCTGAGGGGCGTCGCGAAAGACGATGTCGTGTTCTTCGGTTAGCGCGACGCCTTGCGGGTTGCTGATTTCGTGACGGACTAGGACGAAGACCAGGTCACCGGTGCGTCCTTGCTTGTGCTTTATATTCATGATGCGCGAGTGGCGGGTGATGGGGTCGCCGATGCGCAGGGGGTGATGAAATGCGAAGCGGCCGCCGGCCCACATGCGGCGCGGGAGTGACACGGGGGGAAGAAAGCCGCCGCGTTTGGCGTGGCCGTCGGGGCCTAGTTCGGATTGGCGCGGATGCGGCAGGAAATACAGCCAGTGCCATAGGGGCGGCAAGGGATCACCTTGCCGCGGAGGCGGGTCGTCGCGGTCCAGCGTCGCGGCTAGCGCGGCTACAGGGACGGGGGTTACTACGTCACTGCGAGATTCGGTGCGGCCGATCCAATCATCAAGGTGTACGCTGTCCACCATCTCTTCTCTTTCGGAAATCTGGGGCGAAGTGATAACGTAGCATAAGTATGTCTCAACAAAGTGTAGGTTTTATTGGCGTCGGGCGGATGGGCGGTCCGATGGCGCGGCGGTTACTCGAGGCTGGGTACGGAGTAACCATCTATGACACTAGCGAGGCGGCGCTCGCGGCACACGAAAAGCTGGGGGCGCGGCGTGCGGAGTCGCCGGCTGCGGTAGCTTCGGCTGCGGAGATTGTGATTGGCAGTCTGCCGACGCCTCCGATCGTGCAGGCGGTGGCGCTGGGGCCTAAGGGTGTCATTGAAGGCACGCAGGTCAAGATTTTCATTGACGTTTCGACAACCGGCTCGGTGTATGCGAAGCGCATCGCTGAGGGACTGGCTAAGAAGGGTATCGTGCAGGTGGACGCGCCGGTGAGTGGCGGTGTGAAGGGCGCGGAGAATGGGACGCTGGCGGTGATGGTTTCCTGCTCCGACGAAATTTATGCGCGGGTGCAGGCGATTCTCGCGGTGATCGGGAAGCTGTTTCATGTCGGCAAAGAGCCGGGACAGGGACAGACCATGAAGCTGATGAATAATTTGCTGTCAGCTACGGCGATGGCGATTTCCTCTGAGGCGGTCGTCATGGGCGTTAAGGCGGGTCTCGATCCGCAGATGATCGTGGATGTGATCAACGCGGGGAGCGGGCGCAACAGCGCTACGCAGGACAAGATTCCGCGCTGCGTGATTCCGCGGACGTTCGACTTTGGGTTTGCGCTGGCGCTGCTGAATAAAGATGTTCGGCTCTGCATGGAAGAGGCCGATGCGATGGGCGTTCCGATGATCGTGGGCAATTCGGTACGGCAGCTGTTGGCGATTACGGCGGTTACCGAGGGTCCGAACGCGGACATGACGGATGTGGTGAAGAGTGTGGAACGGTGGGCTGGCGTGAAGGTCGGCTCGGAAGTAAAGGCACAAAAGGCATAAGGAGAATTCGTGAATAAAGAGTTGTTTGAAAAAGGTCTGGCGATCCGCAAGTCGGTGCTGGGCGCGGAGTATGTGGAGAAGTCGATTGCAGCGGCGGACGATTTTAACCGGCCGATGCAGGAGCTGACTACCGAGTATTGCTGGGGATGGTGCTGGGGGCGCGAGGGGCTGGATAAGAAAACGCGCAGCATCATTAATCTGGCGATGATTTCGGCGTTGAACCGGCCGAATGAGTTGAAGATGCATGTGAAGGGCGCGATCCGCAACGGGCTGACGAAGGAAGAGATCCGCGAAATTCTGCTGCAGGTGGCGATTTACTGTGGTATTCCGGCGGGCGTCGACAGCTTCCGGATTGCTAAGGAAGCGTTCGCGGAGTTGGAGAAATAGTTCTTCGGTGAGGGGGCCGGTTCAGAGAGCCGGACCCCGATTCCGCATCGCGCCGTGACGGATGTGGAGGACGATCACTCTCCGGTTCCGCTCGTCGATCTCGTAGAGGATTTGATATACGTCACGGTGTTTCGCAAATAGTCGGCAGCGGGCTTTGCGGGACTCTGGCGAGCGGGGACAGCGGCGTGGCATCCGCTTGAGTGATCGGATCGATTGCAGCAGTTCTTCGAACCGAAGAGGACCGCGAAGAGGCGCGGCGGCGACGATGCGAGCGGTCCGCGTCGGCTTTCGCTGAGTCAGCGAGCGCGACGCTGTAGTCCATGCTTGCGCCGAAACTCCTTTTCGAACTTTCCAGCGGCGTCACTCGGCCCGCTTTCATGTCGGCTAATCCGCGCTTGATCCCAGCTAGGGTTTCGATTTCCTCCATGCGGTCAAGAAGCAGTTGGTAAGAGGCCGCGTCCTGGACAACGATCTCCGCCTTTCCGTTGATAGTCAATACTACCGGGCGGCCGCTTTCGCGCATTTGATCGAGCAACTCGGGAGTGTTGCGTTTGAAATCGCTGAGCGAGTGAATGTCTTCGGAAATCGAAATTTGCATCAAACATGTTGTTAGCTCAGATTTCGAGTTTGCCGGTGCTGTCGCCGAGCGTGTCCATGTGAATGCCGGACTTGTCTAGCACGGCTAAGAGCAAGTTCGAGATGGGGGTGCGCTCGGGGAACTTCAGGTGGCGGCCGCCTTTGAGTTGGCCGGTTCCGCCTCCTGCTACCAAGAGGGGCAGCGGGAAATGGTTATGCTCGTTGGGGTTGCTCATCGAACTGCCGTACAGGATCATCGAATGATCCAGCAGGTTGCCGTCGCCGTCGGGGGTGGCGCGTAGTTTGTCGAAGAAATACGCCATTAGCGACGCGTGATAGGTGTTGATCTTCGCTAGTTTCGCGATCTGCGCGGGGTTGTTGCCGTGGTGCGAGACGGAGTGGTGCGGTTCGGGCACACCGATTTGGGGGAAGGTGCGCTGGCTGAGGTCGCGGGCTAGCATGAACGTGGATACGCGAGTGATTTCGGCTCGGTAGGCCAAGACTTGCAGATCGAACATCAGCTTCGCGTGTTCGTCGAAGGACTCGGGGACTCCGATAGGGGAGTCGGGGACTTCTACTTGCGAGGCTACCTGCTTTTCGGCTTTCTGGATGCGGCGTTCGATTTCGCGGACGTTGTCCAGGTATTCGCTGACGATGGTGCGGTCGCGCCGGCCTAGGCCGGTGTTGAGTTGGGCGGCTTCGCGGGTGACCGAGTCGAGTATGCTGCGGTCTTCGGTTTTGCGCTGCGCGCGTTCGGCGGCGTTGGAGCCATCACCGAAGAGGCGCTCGAAAATCACGCGGGGGTTGATCTCCATGGGCAGCGGGAGGGACGGGGAGCGCCAGGCAATGGAGTTCATGTAGGCGCAACTGTAGCCTACGTCGCAGACTCCTACCAGGCCGGTGTCTTCGGTGCCTAATTCTAGGGACGGCAACGGGGTGTCTTGGCTGATGTGTTGTGCGGCGATCTGATCGATCGTGATGCCGGCGCGGACGTCTTCGCCTTCGGTGCGTTTGGGATGGACGCCGCTTAGGAAGGATGGCCCGCTGCGGGCGTGGTCGCCGCCGCCGTCGCCTTGGGATTCGGCGGCTTTGTTGGCCAGGCCGCTGACGATCACCATTTGCTGCTTGAAGGGCTCTAGGGGAGCCATGATCTGGTTGAGTTGGAAGTTCGTGCCGTCGCCGATGGGGGTCCACTTATCGAGCACGGCGCCGTGGGGGACGTAGACGAAACCTAAGCGCAGCTTGGGTGCGGCGGCGGTGCGGGTTTGCGCGGTGAGCGCGGGGATCATGGCGTCTAGTAGCGGGAGAGCTACTGACGCTCCGGCGATGCCCTGCAGGAAAGTTCGGCGCGGCAAGTGTTTTTTGGTCATGGCGTGGCTTGTTCCGATCTTCTCATTTGAAACGGGGTGCTTTGGACGATGCCCATCACTAGGGTGGAGAAACGGTAGTCGTGGGCGGCAGAGTTGCGGACGATTTTGCGAATGGCGGGCATATCGTAATATTCCACGCCTCGGCCTAGCGCGTAGGTGAGCATTTTTTCGGTCATGGTGCCGACGAAGACTTGGGGGCGGGCGAGGAGGTCGTTGCGCAAGGCTGTCGGGCCGTCGACTTTCGAGCCGTTGGCTAGGACTACTGCGGAATCGATGGGGGCGCCGGCTTCGCTTAGGTCGCGCCAGGCTCCGATGCCGTCGAAGTTGTCTAGCGCGAAGCCGTAGGGGTCCATCACTTTGTGGCATCCGGCGCAGGCGGGATTAGCGCGGTGGGCTTCCATGCGCTGGCGCACGGAGAGCGCGGTTCCGCCGCCGGCGTTTTCTTTGAGAGGCGGCACGTTGGCGGGCGGGGGATTGGGGGGCGTGCCCAGCACATTTTCTAAGAGCCACTTGCCGCGTGCTACGGGAGAGGTGCGGGTGGCTACTGAGGTCACAGTCAGGATGCTGCCTTGGCCTAGCAGGCCGTGGCGGGCGTCGCTAGTTACGGCGACGCGGCGGAATTGGCTGCCGTAGACGTTGGGGATTCCGTAGTGGTGGGCCAGGCGTTCGTTGACGAACGTATAGTTGGCGTCGAGGAGGCGGAGGACGTTTTGGTCTTCGCGCAGAATGCTTTCGAAGAACAATTCGGTCTCGCGGCGGAAGGATTGCCGTAAGTTGTCGTCAAAGTTGGGGAAGGTTTCTAGGTCGGGGACGACTCCACGGAGATTGCGTAGGTACAGCCACTGGGCGGCGAAGTTATTGACTAGAGACTCGGAGCGCTGGTCGGCTAGCATGCGCTTGACTTGCTGCTCCAGGACGGCCAGTTCTTTTAGTTTGCCTTGGGCGGCTGCGGTGAGTAACTGGTCATCGGGGAGGCTGCTCCACAGGAAGAACGACAAGCGCGAGGCCATTTCCAGATCACTGATGCGGTAGAGCGTGGCGGGGGCGATGTTGGCGGGGTCGCGTTCGAAGCGGTAGACGAATTGGGGGCTGGCGAGGATGCGGCGGAGCGCCATCTCGATGCCGGTTTCGAAGGTGCCGCTGTTCTTGCCGGATTGATAGAAGTTTAGAAGAGTTTCGACGTCGTTATCGGTGATGGGGCGGCGGTAGGCGCGGCGGGCTAACGTTGTAATGATTTTCTTGGCGCAGGGGAGTTCGTCTTTCGCGGCGGCAGGATGGCACACGAAGATGCGTTGGCGGCTGGGGGTCTCGCCGGAGCCTCCTGCGTTAAAGGGTCCGGCGATGCTGACGCTCAAGACGTGCGGGAGGCCTTTGGGATCGCTAGGGTCGAAGGTGCTGCGCTCGAAGGGCTGCATCAGGTCTTCGGCTAGGGCGTAACTCTTTTTGACGAAGGCGACGGTGACGACTTCCGGGCCGGCTTTCATGGGGACGCGGGCTTCCAGGCTATCGGGGGGCTGGCTTAGGCTGAGCTGCGTGGCGGCGGCGGGGTCGAAGGCGCCGGGGGCTCCACCGCTGGCTGCGGCGACGGGCTTCGGTGCTTCTTTGGGCGTGGGGTTAATGGTGATGTCGGCTACGCGCGCGCCGTTGACGGCGATTTCTAAAGTTTCGTCGGGGGCGGTGCCGCCGAAGAGGAGATCGACTGTCGATTTGAGGAGCTTGACCTTGATGGTGTACTCGCCGTCGAGGGGAAAATTGTGTTCGATGCGGACGCCGCCGCGGGTGCCTAGCGGGAGTCCGTCGATGTGATCGTTTTGCGTGACGTCGGCGCGGACGCGGTAGGTGTCGATGATGGGGCTGGTCTTGGGATCGCCTACGGCCAGGCGGCTGATTTTTCCGGCGGCGGACATGTAGCGCTCTAGCAGCGCGGGGGAGACGGTGAGCACGTCGGCGATGTTGTCGAAGCCGAAGCTGGCGTCGTCGGTGGGGAGGAGGGCGGAGGCGTCGACGTCGAGGTTGAGCAGGTCGCGGATGGCGTTGCCGTACTCGGTGCGGTTCAGGCGGTGGAGGGTGGCGCGGCCGGGGTTGGGTTGCAACGCGGCAGCTCGATCGAGTGAGGTTTCCAGAGTAGAGACTAGCGAATCGTAGGCGGGCTGGATGGGTCGCGGCAGGCCTGCGGGCGGCATGGCTCCGGTGCGGAGTTTGCGGACTACTTTTTCCCAGGTAGCGGGGGCGGCGGCGACGTGGTCGGGGTCGAGTTGGTCTAACGCCAGGCCGGCGGTCTTCAACTTTTGGTTGTGGCAGGTGACGCAGTATTGGTCGAGAACAGCGCGCGGCGAGTCCGCGGCCAGGAGCGATGAGATCGCGCAACTGAGGAGAATGAATCGGCGCAACATCACTTTCGATTGTAGTCGAAATATTCGTCTGTCAACAGGGGGATGGAGGGTCCAAGGTGTTCACTGTCCATCTTGGAGAGGCGGTACAATACTAGGCGGAAGTGGAAGGAGGTCTATCATGATGCGTCTCGCTGGATGGTTTGTGGTTGTGGGCGGCGTCTGTTTTGCCGCCGGCGACGCGCGGCTGGCGGATTCGGTGATGAATCATGATCAGGCGGCTGCGACTGCGTTGCTGAAACAGAAAGTGGATGTCAACGCGGCGCAGGCTGATGGGACTACGGCGCTGCACTGGGCGGCGCGCTGGGACGATGTTGCAACGGCTGAGTCGTTGATTCGCGCTGGGGCGAACGCGAAGGCGGTGAACCGGTTTGGCATGCGTCCGGTTGCGCTCGCTTGTACGAATGGCAGTGCGGCGATGGTTGAGTTGCTGTTGAAGGCTGGCGAGGATGCAAACGTTGTCGTCACGCCGGATGGCGATACGGCGTTGATGATGGCGGCGCGTACGGGGAAGGTGGATGCGGTCCGGGTTTTGTTAGATCACGGAGCGCAGGTGAATGGGACCAATCCGCGGGGGCAGACTCCGCTGATGTGGGCGGTCTCGGAGAAGAATGCTGCGGCGGCGAAGTTCCTGATCGAGCGCGGGGCGAATGTGAATGCAAAGACGAATCCGCTGCCTCCACCGCGTAAGTTGGACTTGATTTTTTCGGCGCCGACACCCGCCGGAGGCATGGCTGCGCTCCTGTTTGCGGCGCGGCAGAATGATTTGGCTTCGGTGAAGACGCTGCTGGAGGGTGGGGCGGATATCAATTTGCAATCGGCGGATGGCAGTACGGCGCTGCTGGTGGCGATCATCAACGAGCATAATGAGCTCGCTGCGTATTTGCTGGATCACGGGGCCGATCCTAACCTGGCCGACGACAAGGGGCGGGCGGGGCTGTATGTCGCCATCGACATGCGGAATCTGGAATGGTCGACGCGCCCGGCGCCTCCGGAGCAGGATAAAGTGGACGGGCTGCAGATGATCCAGGCGCTGTTGAAGCATGGGGCGAATCCAAATGCGCGGCTGACCAAGAAGATTCCGCTGCGCGGGCAGCCTTCGTTTGACGGGCGCTGGGCGAATCAGATTGGGGCGACGCCGTTTTGGCGCGCGGCGCAATCCGACGATGTCACGGTGATGCGGCTGCTGCTCGAGAACAAAGCCGATGCTTCGATTGCTTCGGCGGATCATACTACGCCGTTGATGGTGGCGGCGGGAGTGGGGTGGTCAGACGGGCAGAGCCATGGGTCGACGGCGGATGCTCCGGAAGCGATTCAAATTTGTCTGGAGCATGGCGCGGATGTGAATGCTGTCAATGACGAAGGGTATGCGGCGCTGCATGGTGCATCGTTCCGCGGGGCGGTGAGCGTGGTGGAGCTGTTGGTGGCTAAGGGCGCGCGGATGGACATCAAAAACAAAGAAGGGCGCATGCCGATCAACATGGCCGAGGGCATGCACATTGGGCCGGGCGGCTGGGTGGAGCATGAAGACGTCGTGGCCCTGTTCAAGCGGCTCATGGCGGCGACGCCGGTCACCAAAGCCAGCGTTCAGTAGGCACGCAGGCAAATTCGCGGCAAAACTGCGCTTGGCGAAGGGTCCGCGCTATAGGGAAAGAGCTGCGCGATGATAACATCGTCTGTTAGTCAGCAGGAGTTTCTTATGGCATCAGTTCATCGTATTCGGGTTGTAAGTATTCTCATGGCCGCGGCTTCCTTTGCGGCGGTGCCGGCGTTCGCCGAGATGAATTTATCGGGCGTCTGGGGGATGACGCTGTTCGAAGATTTCCCGGACCGCCTCCCCGGTCCGGAGTTGGGCGACTACGGCGGGATTCCGCTGAATGCTGCCGCGCGGCTGCGGGCCGAGAGCTGGGATGCTTCGCTGATTACCCTGCCGGAATACCAGTGCCGGGTGCATCCTTCGGACTATGCTTCGAGCTTCGCGGATATCCGGATTTGGGAAGAGATCGATCCGTCTACGCAGCAACTGGTGGCGATTCATACGCATCACTTCGCTTGGGAAACGGAGCGCACGATATGGATGGATGGGCGTCCGCATCCTCCGGAGTATGCGCTGCACACGGCGATGGGATTCTCGACTGGCAAGTGGGAAGGCGACAAGCTGGTGGTGACGACTACGCATTTGAAAGAGGGCTGGATCCGGCGAAACGGTGTGCCGCGTAGCGATCGTGCGGTGGTTACGGAATATTTCATCCGCCATGACAACGGGCTCAACTGGGCGGCGCTGATTCACGATCCGACTTATCTGACCGAGACGTTCATACGGTCGCGCGATTATATCTTGCAACTGGGCGGGCAGATTCCGCCGTATCCGTGTGAAAGTGTGGTTGAGATCGTGCGGCCGCGGGGAACGATTCCACATCATCTGCCGGGTACCAACACGTTCCTGAAGGAATACCAGGACGCGCATCACATTCCCGCAGAGGGCGCGATGGGCGGGGCCATGACGATGTATCCGGAATATCGCAACCGGCTGGCAGGGCTGGCGAAGAAATAATCATGACAAAAAGAATTATGCGGAGCGCAATTCTGTGGGTGGTGGGCGCGGCCTGCTTGCTCGCGCAGCCCAGCGCCGATGTGCATGTGTGGCCGGTGCGCGACAACATCTACATGATTGTCGGGGCCGGCGGCAACATTACTGTGCAAACCGGCAAGGACGGCGTGCTGGTAGTGGATAGCGGGCTGGCGAACATGAGCGATAAGGTGCTGGCGGCGATCCGCTCGATTTCGAAAGCGCCGATTCGCTACCTGGTGAACACGCATTATCATCCGGATCATGTGGGTGGCAATGAGGCGATCCGCAAGGCCGGTGCGACGATTTCGGGCGGTAACGTGGCGTTCGATCTGGGCGCTAACGCTTCCGAGGGCGCGCAGGTGATCTCGCATGAGAACGTTTTGAATCGTGTGAGTGCGCCTACGGGGAAGCAATCTGCGCTCCCGACTGGGGGCTGGCCGACCAGCACGTTTGTCGACAAAGAGAAGAAGCTGTTTTTTGACGGCGAGGGCATTGAGGTGATTCATATGCCTGCCGCGCATACCGATGGCGACAGCATCGTATTCTTCCGCAAGTCGGATGTGATCGCTACCGGGGATCTGTTCACGACGGTCATGTATCCGGTGATCGACACGGCGGCGGGCGGGAATATTCAGGGGATCGTCGAGGCGCTGGACCGCATCGTCGATTTGATCATTCCGGTTTACGGGCAGGAGGGCGGCACGCTGGTGGTGCCGGGGCACGGGAGGCTGTGCGATCTGGGCGACGTCATCAACTATCGCGAGATGACGATCATTATTCGCGATCGTGTGCAGGACATGGTCAAGAAGGGCATGACGCTGGAACAGGTGAAGGCGGCGAAGCCGACGTTCGATTACGACCCGCTCTATGGGACCTCCACGGGATTCTGGACCACCGATATGTTCGTTGAAGCGGTTTATAAGAGTTTGAAGAAGTAGGAATCAGTCATGGGCTTTCGCACTTTTATTTCACGCATTGTACTCGCGCTGATGACGGTAGCTGTTCCCGCGCGGATGAACGCTCAATTCGGACCGCCGCCGGCTCCACAACCGCCCACCAAGGCTAATGCCCCCTGGGATATTACCGGCTACTGGGTTTCGATCGTGACCGAGGACTGGCGATTCCGCATGATCCTGCCGGGTAAGGGCGACTTCCCTGGTCTGCCGCTGAACGATGCTGCAAAGAAAATTGCCGATGCGTGGGATCCGGCGAAGGATGAAGCGGCCGGGCAACAATGCAAGGCTTACGGCGCGGCCGCAATTATGCGCGTGCCCGGCCGGTTGCACATCACTTGGGAAAACGACACCATCATGAAGGTGGAGGCCGACGCCGGCACGCAGACTCGTCTGTTCCACTTGGGCGGAACTGCCAGCGGGGGGCCTTCCTTGCAAGGATATTCGGTTGCCTCGTGGATACCGCTGGCGGGCGGTGGGTTTGGGCCGCCGAAGATGGGTTCGATGAAGGTGGTGACGACGAACCTGCTACCCGGTTACCTGCGCAAGAATGGCGTGCCTTATAGCGCCAACGCTACGGTTACCGAGTACATCGATCTGCTGAACGATCCGAACGCTCCGGAGCAGTGGTTGATGGTGAAGACGATCGTTGAAGATCCGACTTATCTGGCCGGGCCCTTCATCACGAGCACGCATTTTAAGAAGCAGGCGGATGCGACGGGATGGAATCCGTCGGCTTGTTCGGCGCGCTAGTTACTCGTAATATCCCGGAGCTTTCTTGAGTTTCTGGAACGCGGCGTAGTCGTGCTGGATCCACAGCTTTGCGCCGGATTGTTTTAGGAACGCTTGGATCGCGATCCGCGATTGACGGGTCTGATCCTTGCTGAACTCGTTGCTGGGGTAGCGGTCGGCGGTGACTTCTTCGGGGTAGTGGTACAGGTCGCCGCTTAAGACTAGTGG
>Ga0070666_10001724_pt1 | contig 13339 bp, 10 predicted proteins | sample KBSS23metaG_FD_64677 | JGI IMG/M metagenome (GOLD analysis project Ga0070666, IMG submission 64677) | Switchgrass rhizosphere microbial communities from Kellogg Biological Station, Michigan, USA - KBS S2-3 metaG | ecosystem: Host-associated > Plants > Roots > Rhizosphere > Soil ... | reverse complement strand
CGTATCGGGCATGAGTCGGTCCTTATCTTCTTCGTGCTAAGTGGATTCCTGGTCGGTGGCCAAATGATCCGCCGCACCGAGGCTGGGCGATTCAGCATCACGTCCTATGCCATCGACCGCTCCACCCGCATCCTGCTGCCTCTCGTTCCAGCCTGCCTGCTCACCGCCGCGATCACGCTCTTCATTATCCATGAGCCGATCAGCGGACGTGAAGTACTGCTCAACATGGTCGGCCTCAACGAGATCCTGACGACGACGATGAAGTACAACGCGCCGTTGTGGACGCTCTCCTACGAGATCTGGTTCTACATTCTGGCCGGAGGGGTCGGGTTTCTGCTATCGACCCGCCGCCCGTCGCTTGCCGCTCTGATTGTCGTGATGATCGGCTTGGCAGTTTTCACAGTAATCGAAGCGCGTTTCTTCCTGTACTGGTCACTTGGTGCCCTCGCAATATTTTTCCTGAACGTGCCTCACCGCTGGTGGTACGGCGCCGCGGGCTTGACGATCACCTGCGTCGGCATCCTCGGCTACCAGCTTGCGCTGGACAGCAACACCATCAAGGCCGGCGGCTTCCTGACGCCTGGCCTCGCGGAGTTCACAATCTGCGCCGGCGTTGCACTGCTGATCCCGCTGATGGCGTCACCCGCAATGAACGCGCTCCTTTCGCCATTGCGCACGCCGATTCAGCATCTGAGCGCGATATCGTATTCGCTTTACCTGTTTCACTATCCGATCAATGCTGCCTTCGGTCCGTACTTCCCGCGCGCTGCGAACCTGAACTGGGACTCCATCGGTGTGTTCTGGATGAAGATCGTGGTCATTCTGATTGCCGTGCACATTCTCTATTTCCTGTTTGAGCGAAATACCGTTCCTCTGCGTGCCTTCTTCAACCGGCGGCTCTCACAACCCGCCCAGAAGTTGACTGCCGAGTAGCATCGTGGACGTCGGCGGAACTTTCAGAAATGCAGCGCGGGGCATCGCACGCGCGGTTCTCCGTACGGAAGACATCACGGAAACCATCCGCATCCGTCGCCTTGCGCTTGAGAAGCGACTCTATCGAAGACCGATATCTCTCGGCGACCTGCGCGCATTCCTGCTCAAGCTCGGATTTGCGCGTGGACGTGTCATCTGGGTCCAATCGTCATGGAACGAGTTCTACAACTTACCGGCCAAGCCGTCTGACGTTTTGGCGGTCATGCTCGACATCATCGGGCCTGACGGGACCCTCGTCATGCCGACCTTTCCGCTTGTTTCTGATCCCTCGAAAGTCCTCGACATCGACCGCATCCCGTCGGCGACCGGCCTCTTGACCGAAATTTTCCGCCGGCAGAAAGGCGCGCTCCGCAGCATTCACCTGACGTCCGCCGTGAGCGCACTGGGGCCCCACGCCGAATATCTCGTGCGAGACCATCATCGCGATGTCTTCTCTTGGGGACCGCTAACACCTTATTGCAGGCTTATCGAGCTTGAGGCCCGTATCGTTGGCCTTGGGGTCGGTACTGCTGTCACGAATTCAACACCACTGCATGCCGTAGAGTGTCTGCTCTACAAGGAAGTCCCCTTCTTCCAGTCCGCCTTCGGCGACATGGTGACGTATCGCTGGCGGAGACGCTCCGGCGAAGAAGGCGAGCACACTTTCCGGTCGCGTGTGCGCGGCACGAAATTGCGGCAATTCGCCCGCGCCTTTCCAAGGGAAATGTACGTCCTCCATCGGATGTCCAATCTCGACGGCTTCGGCGGTGAAGCAAGTGCCATGCACGAGCACGCAATGATGCTGGCCCGGAAGGGAATTACGATATATGGGAAGGCCTGAATAGCACCGGCGGGCCGCCATTTGGGGCAGGGAATGATCGACGAAACAAGTTTTATCTCACGCGTAACACCGATCTTCCGCGAGGAACTTGAACAGGACCATCTTCAGGTCACGATGGACACAACGCAGGAAGCTCTCGAGAAGTGGGACAGTCTCGCGCATGTCCGCCTCGTGCTCGGCATTGAACAGGCGTTCGACGTTCAGCTCGAAGCGTCAGAGATCGAAAAGGTGAATTCGGTGCGCGCCTTCTACGACATCGTGCGTGATCGCGGTCAATAACGCTCGGCTCGGCGCATGGTTCACCAGACCCCCTGGCTTCTGACGCCCACGCAGGAAGATCGCGATGCCCTTGCCCGGCTGACCGGTGCCAGCGGACTGGACGAGCTGACAACGCTCCGTAGTCTTGCCAACCGGGCGTGGATTGAGGGCGAGCTCCGCTCCATCGGACGCAAGGTGCGCAAGCTCCTGTCCTCTGGCGATTGGCAAGGCTGGGCGAAGGGTGCGGGCTTCACAAAGTTCTCACTCCTGATCATCAGCTCCAACACGGTCAATCATCTCACCGACGCGCTAATCGCTACCGCACTGCGCGCCGGCATCCTGCTCGACTGCCGCATTGCCGAATACGAAGAGCCGGAGAGTTGGCTTGCGGACAACGAGTTGGAGCTCGCCGCGAAACCGCCCGATGCCACGCTGCTCGCGATGGATCGCAAGATGCTGCATCTTCACGCGCAAGCGGGTGATGCCAAAGGCGCGGATGCCGTCGTTGAATCCGCTATTGCCCGGCTGCAGGCCGTCGCCGCGGAGATACGCCGCACCACGTCGAAGACGGTGATCGTTCAGACCATCGCCTTCGATGCCGCCGATCCCCAACTCAGCATGGATGCCTGGCTCGACGGCTCGCCGCGTCTGCTTATAGCCCGATTCAATCATGAGCTTGTTCGCCTGGCACGGACCCAGTCGCTTCTTCTTTTCGATGTCGCCGCAATCGCCGACCTAGTCGGCCATGCGACGTGGACCGCCGGGCGCTATTGGTACACGGTGAAGATGCCGTTCGCGCCTGCGTGCATTCCGCTCTATGCGCATCGGCTCTTCCAGTTAATCGCTGCAACACTCGGAAAGTCGCGGCGCGCACTTGTGCTGGATCTCGACAACACGCTGTGGGGCGGCGTAATCGGCGACGATGGCATCAACGGGATCGTTCTGGGGGCCGGCAACGCTGTCGGCGAGGCGCATCTGGCCATCCAGCGCATGGCCCTGGATTTCAAAAGCCGCGGTATCGCACTTTGCATATCGTCCAAGAACACCGACGAGATCGCCCGTGACGTCTTTCTGCGCCATCCCGAGATGCTGCTGCGCGAGAACGACATCACGCTGTTCCAGATCAATTGGGACGACAAGGCATCGAACATCCGCGCCATCGCCGATGCAATGGATCTTGGTCTCGACGCTTTCGTGCTGCTCGATGACAACCCCGCCGAACGCAAGCAGGTGCGCGACCTATTGCCGATGGTGGCAGTGCCCGAGTTGCCTCACGACCCTGCGAATTGGCTGCCGGTTATTCAGGCGGCTGGATATTTCGAGCAGATCAGCTTCTCGCAAGAGGATAAAGCGCGCGCCAATTACTATAAGGGCAATGCTGAACGCTCCGTGCAGGCCCAGAAAGTCGGCGACCCGCAGAAATTCCTCGAGTCGCTGAAGATGGAAATGGCGGTGTCGCCCTTCGACGCCGTCGGCCGGTCGCGCATTGCGCAGCTAATTTCGAAATCGAACCAGTTCAATCTGACCACCCGACGCTATTCCGAAGCCGAGGTCGGTGCCTTGGAAGCGCGGAGCGATAAGCACACGATGCAGGTGCGTCTTGCCGACATCTTCGGCGACAACGGCATGATTGCGGTCGTCATCTGCGACAAGCAGGAAGAGATTTGGGAGGTCGATACTTGGCTGATGTCCTGCCGCGTGCTTGGCCGCGGCGTCGAGCAGGCCATGCTCGCCAACATCGCCCAGCGCGCGAAAGCAGCGGGCGCAAAGGAATTGCGCGGACGATTCATTCCGACGCCCAAGAACGGGATCGTGCGCGATCATTACAGCAAGCTGGGTTTTGAGAAGATCGAAGAGACTGCAGCCGGCGAAACGGTCTGGCGGCTTGCGCTGGCCAATTTCGCGCCCAAAGACGTCCCAATCCGGACGTTGGATACTGGGGACGCTTAAGCTCGAAGTGCTCCGTGAGCACGCGCGACCGCTGTGGTCACGGCTTTCTCCATCACATCCTTGCGGAAGCGCCCTTTCAGCCCGAAGGAGGGTTGGAAACCAGACACCTCATAACCGCCTTCATGAATCTGTTCCGCGAGCGGCAGATAACCGAACACGTCGCCGCAATAGCCCGCGAATAATCGCACCTTGGCCGGCCCATTCAGGCCGGCCGACAGCTTCTGTTGCCAGCCGATTGTCGGTTCGGCGCCAAGCCCAACGATTTCCAATTCACGTCCCAGCGTGAGCGCAGAAATCCGGATCTCCCGTTTGTTGATGTCGCCCTCGAAGATCGACTGCAACTGCAGATGTTCGCTCGCGGACGCGACCGAAAGCTCCTTGGCCGCCACGACGGGCGCCATGCGTGCGAGTGCATCCACGCCATCGCCCATGCTGGTGACCCATTCGCGCCAATCCGGTGCGCTGGTCACCGCAAGGCGACTACCGGTCACTGCCTCCCGCAGGAAATCCTTCGCCGCCGCGATCAGGCTTCCGCGCTTGGCTGCGCCGAAATTCGGGCGAATGTCACCACAGAACCCTTGCGCGAAAAGCACCGGTGTGCCGGCACCTTGGACTCCGCGTATCGCCGTTCGGGCCACGCCGGGAAAATCGGCGCTCACCGCGGCGCGCGGCACGTGCCCTACGGGATGACAAGCATAGTGAAAGAGCGAGCCGATGGTTCTGCCTGAACCGCCGGCGACGAGCGTGACGACCGTCGCATTGTCGTCACGCAGTCCAGTCGCATGCGTCGCCAGGACTACGCGGTCGAAGTTAAAGCCTTCCCGACTGTAGGTCGGCAGGCGGCGCGGACGGCGGCGGTTCACGGAGTGCGATAGCGGCCCTTGCCGAACCTCCAGCCGCGCAGGCTCAGCCGTGGCGGCCAAGACTGCATCGGCCAACGCCATCGTCGTTTCGAACACGCCAGCTGCATAGGCATGATCGCACGGCCCAAACTTTGGAATCTCCGCGTCGGTTGGCGGAGCGAAATGTGTGTGCGACGCGAACAGGATGACGTCTCCGTCCGCCAGCCCATATTGCCTGGCAAGTTCTCTCCGAACGCGTCGCTCGAGATCACCACCGATGTAAAGCAGATCGTAGCTGATCAGCAGGCAGCGCCTACCGCCGGCGGCAAGCAGAAGCGCGTTCGCCTCGAGCGTGTCGGACTGGATCGTTGCAACCGAACTTGGCCCGTGACCTGCGATCGGACTCGGCAGCGAAACTTCCGGCAGCAGCCGGCTCGCGGCGGCAGCGTGCAGCACTTGCGTCATGCTGGCGTTATACGAAGGAACGGGCGATCGGCCAACTCAAACCTCGTGCGCCGCCGTTTCCAGCGCCACGCGATCTGCCCGATGCGCCGCGACGTGCAGGAACAGCAGGTCGAGGCAATAGACCAAACTTCGCAACACGGCGACGCCGATCACGAATTGCAGCGGCGTCAGCAGGTGCAGAACAAGGCCGGCGGCCGGAACCGCTTCTGCGGCAAACCGGAGGCTGTGATAGATCATCAGGTAGCGCGACCGATCGAGGATCATGGCGGTGCGATCCGTCACGCCGGCAACGAACGACAGCAGGCCAGAAATCGACAGGATTGCGGCGTAGACACCGGCCTCGCGCCATTGCCCGCCGAGAAATATTGCAAACAGGGTTGGTGCACCGACTGCCAGCACTAGATATGGGAGTGCGGCAATTCCCGCCGCGATTAGGCGCACGCGCAAGACGAGCTGCGCGATCCCTTGCCCGCTGCGTTTCGACTCGCTGGCTCGTTGGCGGAAAACGTCGGATATCGACGACGCAAGCAGTGTCGATGGCAACACGATCACGCGCACAGCCATGCCATACCAGCCGACCGCGCTTGCATTGGCACCAATCCCCAACGCCAGCACCGCGATGGGGGCATACGCGTTCGCAATCAGTTGCGAGAACGCGATCGTTGCCAGCATCGCACCATGAGTCCGCGCGACTTCCCGCGCATTGGCGAGCCATCCTGGCCAACGCCATACGAACAGCCCGCGCTGTGCGAAGCCGAGAATCACGCAGGCTGTAAGATCTCCACCAACCTGGCCGAGACAAAGTCCCAGTGGCGCATCCGTTTCCACCCACAGGCCATATGCGAGCGCCAATGCAAAAGCCACCGCTGCGCGCAGCACCACCGCCAATGCGATGGTGGAAAACAAGCGCTTTCGTACGGCACCGAGGCGCAAGACGACGGTTAGCGCGAGAAACGCAACACCCGGTCCCAAGAGAATGACGACAGAACGATCGACACCAAACGTCTTCTCTACCCCGAACGCGACGAGAAGGAGGATCACGAGCAGAACCACAAGGCCGACCGCGATTGAGGCCAAGGTCAGCGCCCGAGTAAATGCTTCAGCCTTATGCTCATCCTTGGGGAGAACGATAATTTCTTCGGTCCGAAAGGTCGCGAAAAATGCGACGAACCCGCCAAGCGCGATAAAGGTCGCCAGCGCACCAAACGCGCCCGGATTGTAAACCCGCGCGAGGATCGGGAGTGACAGGAACGCAATGCAATACCCAAACGCTGTCGCGATCGACAGCAGGCTTGCGTCCCGCAAGAAGGAGAACATGCCGTCCCGGCTGCTCATGCATGCTTCCGCTTGCTGCCGCTTGCCATCTTGCTTCTTGAGACTCGCCCAGGATTGACGTACCTATCGCGGTGCGTGTCTAGCTGTCCCATCCGCCATAGCCAAGCCTGGTGATGGCCCGTCCCCCAAGCAACGTCAATCAGTCGGATTGCCCTTGCTTGATGCGCCGGAGTAGCGATGCTTTTTACCTCCGCGATTTTCGTTTTCGCTTACCTTCCTGTTACTTTCGCAGTCTTTTTTATCATAGGCCGCATTAACCGGGTCGCGGCGGCCGCATGGCTGGCCGCCGCATCGATCTTCTTCTACGGCTGGTGGGACTATCATTATGTCCCCCTTCTCGCCGTTTCGATCGTCTTCAATTTTGCCATGTCGCGCCAAATTGCAGCGGCGCAAGAGCCGACGCGCCGCAAGCTCCTGCTAGCCGTCGCCGTGGCTGCCGCCCTCGGCCTATTGGCATACTTCAAATACAAGAACTTCCTTTTGTCCGTTGTTACCGATCAGCCGCTTGCCGCACTCGGCCATTTGGTGATTCCGCTCGGCATCTCGTTCTACACCTTCACGCAGATCGCGTTCCTGGTAGACACCTACCGGCGGGAAGCGCACGAACCGAGCTTTGTTCACTATGTGCTCTTCGTCACGTACTTTCCCCACCTGATCGCCGGACCGATCATCCATCACAAGGAGATGATGCCGCAATTCCGCGATCCTTCGACTTACAGCCCCAAACTGTCAGACTTCAATGAAGGCGCCATGTTCTTCGTCATCGGCCTCTTCAAGAAGGTCGTGATCGCCGATGGCGTCGCGCCGTTCGCAGACGCCTTGTTCGGTGCGGCGGGTAACGGCCATCCAATCGGCCTTGCCGCCAGCTGGAGCGGCGCTCTTGCTTACACCGCGCAGATCTACTTCGACTTTTCCGGATACTCCGACATGGCTATCGGCCTTTCCCTGTTGTTTGGAATCCGGCTACCGCTCAATTTCGCATCTCCCTACCAATCCGCGAACATCATTGAGTTCTGGCGGCGATGGCACATGACGTTGTCGCGTTTTCTGCGCGACTATCTCTACATCTCGCTTGGCGGAAACAGAAAAGGTCCCGCCCGACGCTATCTGAACTTGTTCCTGACCATGCTGCTGGGCGGCTTGTGGCATGGAGCGGGTTGGACGTTCGTGATCTGGGGAGCGCTGCATGGAACCTATCTGATGGTCAATCACGGTTGGCATGCACTGTCGCGCGCTGCGCGAAACCGTCCACCTAAGCCGTCCTATGTTGGGCGGTTCGCCAGTTGGCTTGTGACATTTCTGGCGGTCGTCGTTGCTTGGGTCTTCTTCCGCGCCGACACAGTGACGTCGGCCGGCGCGATCGTCGGTGCCATGTTCGGCTTTGGCGGCTTCGACTTGACCGCTCACACGTTGTCGAACGCATTGGCGACGGCGGAGTTTTGGTGGATCGTCATACCGCTCGCTCTCGCGCTGCTCGCGCCCAATAGCCAAGACATCGTCGCGCGAGCCTCGGCGTATCTGAGGGCCGCATCCGCAGCTCGCCGCGAGGCCTTCGCTTTCGTTTCGCTCGGCGCGATCGCCGTCATCGTGCCGCTTTGCGTGGTGATCGCCGAATCGAAAGCATCACCCGTCTTTATCTACTTCAACTTCTAGGCGGCACCATGGTGGCATTCATTCGGCGCGTGGCCTATCTCGCAGCAGGCGCTGTGCTCACGCTCCTGGTGGCCGAAGGCATCGCCCGGATCCTTCCGGTGCAATCCGCGCTCCCGTTGCGCGACGTCTCAGCCGACAATCCGATCCGCCGCCTGCAACCGAACAGTACCAATCTGTACTCACGCGACTGGGATCTGCGCGGAATCCAGCGCAGCACAGCGAACAATGAAGGTTATATCAATCCGAACGACTATCTCTCCAAACAATCACGCAACGCGCCCCTGGTTGCGGTGATTGGAGACAGCTTTGTCGCTTCACTGATGCTTCAGTACGAGGAGACGTTCTTCGGTCGGCTGCAGCACGATTTGGGTCAGCACCGCGCCGTGTACAGCTTCGGCATGGATGGCTCCAATGCCGCTGAGTATCTCGCAAGCGCGAGTTTCGTTCGTGAACGTTTCGCTCCGGACACGTTGATCGTCGTCATTACTGCGCAAAATTTCCGCAATTCTGTGTGGGGCCATGCAGCCGCCATTCCCGATCTCAACTTCTTTAAGATCGGTGAGTCCGGTGTTTCCCTTTATCGTGCACCGCGCAAGAGTAACGCGCTGCGGCGAGTGTTCAATCAGTCCGCTCTGGCACGATATATCTACTTCAATCTGAAACTGGATATTGGCACGATGTTCGCCGCTCCGCGCTCGCTTCAGGCGCCGGTGGCAAAAGCGCAAACCTCCACGATGCCCGCCGATCTTGAACGCAATGCCGTTCACTACTTTCTGGACAAGCTTCCAGCAGCCTCCGGGTTGTCCCGTGACCACATCGTCCTGATCTTCGACGGCGACCGCGCCCGGCTGTATGGGGCGCCATCCCTTGGCGATCCGATGTTTGATTCGATCAAGCGAGAGGCGGCTGAAGACCGCTATCGAATAGTCGATCTCGAGAAGGCGTTTGCTGCCGATTGGCAGGCACACCGACATCCATTCGATTGGTACCCGGAGGAGTATCATTGGAACGGATACGCTCATGCCATCGTCGAGCGCGAACTGCTCCGCCTGTTGCGCGAAGGTGCGTGACCTAGGGCGCTTGCGGCGCGACACGGCCGATCATTGGCGCCACGGCCATGCAGCGTGCCCAAAATGTTGAGAGCTCGCTGAGCGAACCCTGCGGTGAGAGATGCGCGCTCGCGTAAGCGCTCGCACGGGCCCGCAGCGCAGCGCGTTCCTCGTCTGAGAGCGATAACCAGCGATCTATCGCCGCATACAACGCCTCCAGATCCTCGGAGTCTACGCGCGATCCGATCGCGAGCTCATCCAGAAAAGAATTGCCTTTTGCAGCGGATGCGACGACGGGAACGCCACACGCTACATATTGGCGAACCTTTTGGTTCGAATTGCCGTGCGTCTTGCTGAAAGCCTCACGATGGAGCGCGAGACCGACGTCGAATGCGTTCACGTAGAGCGGCATCTCTTCATAGGGTCGCAAGCCGGGCACCACGAAATGCTCACCGAGATCGTTCTCCGCGATTTCCTGAAGCAGCTTGTCGTGCAACGCACCTCCTCCGATCACTGCGAAGCCTGTACCGGGATGTGCGGCCAGGATCCGCCGGGCCAGCGCTACCATTACGCGACCCCCGCCCTCATAGGGAATCCCCCCAACGAAGCCCACGATTTTGCGGAAACGTTCGAGACCGAGTTCTTTTCGTGCTGCAGTGGTCTCGCGTGGATAGAAGCGGTCGGTATTCACGACATTATCGCGAATTGTGATCCGGTCAGTGGGCGCGCCCAGGCGCGACGTCACACCTTCCAACAGCTCTGGCGTGCACGTATCTGTCGCGACCGCGCGCCGAACCAACGCCTTCATGACCGCACGATCGAAGAAGGAGACGACGTACTCCAGAGCCGCTCCGACATTGCGCGCCCCCGTTTCCCAGTCGTTGATCGAAGAATCGAGGTGATGTAGCGCGAACGGGACCTTGCTGGTGAGCGCGAATATCAAAAATCCAAGCGGAAGCACCCGCAGGCGCACGACGATCAGGTCGAAGCTCTGCTTGGCGCAAAGTTCCTTCAGCGCGCGATAGCTGCCCCACTCGGTGGTCACATAAGACAACGGGCCACGACGTTCCCATGCGTGCTTTGTGCGCTTCTGACCCGTGAAGAAATGCGTGTTCTCCCCCGAGGCCTCCGCAATCGGCTTCTCGGGATAGGGAAGGACAGCTGTAAAGTCCCTGCCATAGCGCTGGCGAAGCGAAAGCACGAACTCGCGCTCATTCACCCCGGGGCCGTTGGGGACGGAGATGTCGATGGTCGTAAAATACAGAATCCGCTTCGGCGCACGCTGCTCCGGCTCAACTCCCGTGCCCGAGGCAGGCATGACCATTTCTCCAGTAAAATACGGACAGTGCCGACCACGCCCCGACCAGAAGGCTATAACGGCAAATGGCGGCAATTGCACCCCGATTTTTAGCCAAATTCAGGGCCTTAACGACAATGCGGCTTGCACAACGGGCTGGCGCGTCAATACAAATGTTCCACATGAACCGCGCTTTCAGCCTTGAGGATGTCCGGCATTTCGCCGCGGTCTCCGGCGATACCAACCCCATGCATGTCGATCCCTTGCGGGCTCGGCGCATGATGTTCAATCGCGCGGTCGCGCACGGGATGCTGCTGACCCTACAAAGCCTGGAAGCGATCCTTGCCACCTCTCCCCGGTCCTGTGAGATAGCGAAACTCCACGCCGTTTATCGCTCACCGGTTGGCATCGGCGAGAATGCGAAATATTCCGCCGAAGGTGCGTGGCCACGGTGGCGCTTCACGGTGTCCCTCGACGGCACATCCGCTGTCAGCGGCACAGTCGAGTTTCGCGAGCGCGAACAGGCCGGTGGCGGAAACTTGCCACAACCCGCGGTCAGTGAACCTTCGACACTTTGTGACGATGACATAACTGGTCAGTTCGGCGGTGAGCTGCTCGCTCGCATCGAAGGCTTGGATGCGCTGCTGCCCATGGTGGCCGATTCACTTCCGGCTGGACAACTATCGGCGTTACTCGCAGTGACTCGCATTGTCGGCATGCGCTGCCCCGGCGAACGCTCCATTCTGTCGGAGGTCAAACTGACCTTCCCGGAGCACACGCCCACCCAATTGGACTGGAAGGTGGAGAAGTTTGATCGACGCTTTGCGCGTGTTTCGATAGCGGCGTCCGGCGCAGTCCAGGGCGAGATTGTATCGTTTGTTCGGCCCATATCGCCGCTGGAGCGAACGGCGCAGGACCTGCGCGGCGTTGTCCGACGGGATGAATTTTCAGGGCGCGCCGCTCTCATAGTCGGCGGTACAAGAGGCCTCGGCGCCGCTGTCGCACGCGTGCTGTCCTTGGGCGGAGCCAGCGTCATCGCAACCTACCGAACGGGAGCACAGGAAGCGTTCGCCTTGGAGCGAGAAATTCACGAGGCGGGCGGAAGTATCCGGTTCCAATCTTTCGACACCGCAGAGGCCGCACCTGCCTCTCTGTTCGATTCTGAACTGACTGATCTGTACTACATGGCAACACCGTCGATCTTCCGCGGCCGCAAGGGGGCGATCTCCACAGCGTTGTTCGAAGAGTTCAACGCGGTCTTTATTGATGGATTCCTGAAGGTTTTCGGCGCCGCTCGCACAGCTTCCTCCGCGCTTCGCTATGTGCTCTATCCGTCAAGCAGCGTGCTGAGCGAGCCGCAGCCTAATCTCGTCGAATATGCGATGTCGAAGCAGGCGGCGGAAGAGATGATCCACGCGCTGGCGGCTCAGTATCCAGCCCTGCGCTTCGATCTCGTTCGTTTCCCACGCCTGGCCACTGATCAGACGATCAATCTGGCCGGTGTCCCGGCGCTGGATGCTGCCGACGCCGCGCTCCGCGCGTTGCGCGGCCAGCCGATGAGCTAACCGACATGACGCTGGTTTCCGAAATCGTGCCCACGCAGGAGACACTTGGATCGCTCCCGGAGGCGCTTACACACAAAAAAGTTGCAGTCGTCGTCCCTTCCTACAACGAAGAGATCAAGATTACGGCGACGCTCAAGGAGATGCCGGCCTTTGTGAACCGTATCTATGTGGTTGACGACGCCAGCACCGATGGCTCCGTCGCCTCTGTACAGCAGGCACAGGCGATCGACCCACGTATTGAGCTTGTCCGTCATGACGCCAACAAAGGCGTCGGAGCTGCGATCAGCACCGGATACTTGCGCGCCATGGCCGATGATATGGATATCGCCGTTGTGATGGCGGGCGACGGCCAGATGGATCCGGCCGATCTGCCCGCCTTGCTTCGCCCGGTGCTTCGCGGCCAGGCCGACTATGTAAAGGGCAACCGCTTCTTTCATCCGTCCGGCATCTCTGAGATTCCGCGTCATCGCTTCTTCGGAAACGTGATCCTGTCGATCCTGACGAAGATTGTAGCCGGTTACTGGCACGTCTCCGACACGCAGTGCGGATACACCGCGATCAACAGGCGGGCACTTGCGGCAATCGACTGGAAGGCGATCTATCCGCGTTACGGCTGTCCCAACGACATGCTGACCAAGCTCAATGTCGCCAACATGCGTGTAGCCGAGGTGCCGGTGAAAGCGCGCTACGGCGCGGACTGGGCATCAAAGCTGCGCGCCCATCGCGTCGCATTACCGATCCTCGCGCTATTGTGGCGTTTGTTCCGCTACCGCACCTACTACAAGTATATCGTCATGAACGGACATCCGATCGTGATGTTCTACTTTTTCGGCCTTCTGGCCTTTCTGGCAACCGTCGTGTTGTTCGTTTATGTCGTCACAAAATTTGCGCTTACCGGTGTCGTTCCGCAGGCCGCGTTGATCATGTTCGGTATCGCGCTTGGCGTGACGCTCCAGTTACTTCTCGGCGCATTCAGCCTGGACTATCAGGCAAACCAGAAACTGATGATCGATCTCTCCGACCAAGATCCAACCGGGTCTTGAGTCATGAGCGACGGCCATCCCTGCCCGATCTGCCATGAAGCGTCCGGAACATCGCTTTTTGTCAGTCGG
>Ga0070666_10001722_pt1 | contig 13341 bp, 13 predicted proteins | sample KBSS23metaG_FD_64677 | JGI IMG/M metagenome (GOLD analysis project Ga0070666, IMG submission 64677) | Switchgrass rhizosphere microbial communities from Kellogg Biological Station, Michigan, USA - KBS S2-3 metaG | ecosystem: Host-associated > Plants > Roots > Rhizosphere > Soil ... | reverse complement strand
GCGGTCGCCAAGCACGGGAACCGCTCCGCGACGCGGTGCGGGTCGGCGGACGTGCTCGAGAGCCTCGGGGTGCCCCTCGAACGCAGCCCGGAACAGGCCGCCGCGGATCTCGACGGTGTCGGCTTCGCTTTTCTCTTCGCGCCGGCGTTCCACCCCGCCATGCGGCAGGTCGCCGCCGTCCGGAAGGAGCTCGCCGTCCGGACGATCTTCAATCTCATCGGGCCGCTCGCCAATCCCGCGGGCGCGGGCCGGCAGCTGATCGGTGTCAGCCGCTTCGATGTCGCGCGACTGCTCGCCGAGGCGATGGCGCTCCTCGGCACCGAGCGGGCGATCGTCTTCCACTCGGAGAACGGTCTCGACGAGTTGACACCCGGACGTGCGGCGATCGGCTTCGAGATCCGGGGCGAGCGGGCCTCTCCGTGGCGGTTCGACGCGGGCGTGCTGGCGCAGCGCGAAGTCGAGCTCGCCGACCTCGCGGGAGGAGCGCCCGCCGACAACGCCGCGATCCTGCGCCGGGTCCTCGCGGGCGAGGGGGGGCCGGTGCGCGAGACCGTGCTGTTGAACGCGGCGGTGGCGCTCTGGGTCGCCGACGCCGCGCCGACGCTGCACGAGGCCGACGAGATGGCGAGGGTGTCGATCGACGGAGGCGCGGCCGGGCGGGTTCTGGAACGGGTCGTGGAGGCCGCTTGACCGAGAGCATCCTCCGAACGATCGTCGAGGAGACGCGGGCGGCGATCTCCGCGGGCCGGTACGCCCCCCGGGAGGCGCCTGCCGGGACGCCGGAAGGAGCCCGATTCTCCGGTTCGCTCCGCGAGCCGGGAACGAGGATCATCGCGGAGCTGAAACGCCGGTCCCCTTCGGCCGGCGAGATCTCGCCGCATCTGGATCGAAGGATCGAGACCTTCGCGCTCGCGTACCGGCGGGGCCACGCCGCGGCGATTTCGGTCGTCACGGAGCGTTCGTTCTTCGGCGGCGACCCGGAGTGGATCGTTCGCGCGAGGAAGATCTCCGGCCTGCCGGTCCTCATGAAAGACTTCGTGGTCGAAGAGCGCCAGCTCGATTTCGCGGCGTCGTACGGCGCGGACGCCGTGCTCCTGATCGCCGCGATCCTCGACGACGAAGCGCTTCGGCGTCTGATGGCGGGAGCGGCGGAACGGGGGCTCGCGGTCCTCGTCGAAGCGCACGATGCCGGGGAGATCCGGCGCGCCGCCGCCGCGGGCGCCGCGATCGTCGGCGTGAACGCCCGCGATCTCCGGAGCTTTTCGGTCGATCTGGCGGGCGCGGCGGCGCTCGCGGGGGCGATTTCCGAAACCGCCGTTCGCGTCGCGGAGAGCGGGATTTCCTCCCGGGCGGACGTCGAGCGTCTCGCGGCGGCAGGGTTCGGAGCGTTTCTCGTGGGGGAAGCGCTCCTGCGATCCGAGGACCCCGAGGAGACGCTTCGCGTCCTGCGGGGCGCCGCGTGACTCCGATCAAGATCTGCGGCCTGACGCGCGTCAAGGACGTCCGGGCGTGCCGCGATCTCGGCGCGAAGTATCTCGGTTTCAACTTCTCCGCCCGGAGCCCGCGAAGGATCGATCCGGAGAGGGCCGGCGATCTCCGCGAGGCCGCGGGCGATGCGATCAAGGTCGGGATCTTCGTCGACGAGAGTCCCGCGGAGATTCGGGATGCGATTTTCCGGATGGGCCTCGACGCGATCCAGATCCATCGGGAGCTGCGCCCGGAAGATTTCGAATTCGGGCTACCGGTCATCGCCGTCACGCGCGTGACGGGTGCGGACGCCACGCTTCCGGCCGCGCCGCTTCTCTCGCGCGCGCGTTTCCTCCTCTTCGACACGGGGTGCGCGGACGCGCCCGGCGGCACCGGCCTCTCGTTCGACTGGTCGATCCTCGCGAATCGACGGCTTCCGGTGCCTTTCGGTGTCGCCGGCGGGCTGCGGCCGGAAAATGTCGCCGCGGCGATCCGGCAGACCCGGCCGGACGTCGTGGACGTCGCGTCGGGAGTCGAGTCTGCTCCGGGGATCAAGGACGCCGGCAGGCTCGCCGCTTTCTTCGAGGCCGTGCATGGCGCCTAGACGGGGTTATTTCGGGGCGTTCGGCGGGGCGTTCGCCCCGGAGACGCTGATGGCGCCTCTGGCGGAGCTCTCCTCGGCCTTCGACGGCGCTCGCCGGGATCCCCGCTTCCGGGCGTCGTTCGACGAGGCGCTCCGGGATTTCGCGGGCCGCCCCACACCCCTCTATTTCGCCCGGCATCTCTCGGAGGACGCGGGCGGGGCGAAGATCCTCTTCAAGCGGGAGGATCTCCTCCACACGGGCGCGCACAAGATCAACAACGCGATCGGCCAGGGGCTTCTCGCGCGGAAGATGGGGAAGCGCCGACTGATTGCCGAGACGGGGGCGGGACAGCACGGTGTCGCGACCGCGACCGTTTCCGCGTGGCTCGGCCTGGGTTGCGTCGTCTACATGGGATCGGAAGACGCCCGCCGCCAGGCGGTCAACGTCTCGCGGATGAGGCGGCTCGGCGCCGAAGTCCGGGAAGTGAATGCGGGCTCCCGGACGCTCAAGGACGCGATCAACGAGGCGATGCGGGACTGGTCCGAGACTTTCGCGACGACCCACTACGTTCTCGGTTCCGCGCTCGGCCCTCACCCCTATCCCTCGATGGTCGCCTGGTTCCACCGGATCATCGGCGTCGAGGCGCGGGCGGAATGCCGGCGGCGGTGGAAGAGGCTTCCGCGCGCGGTCGTCGCCTGCGTGGGCGGAGGGTCGAACGCCATCGGGATCTTCCAGGCGTTCCTGAAGGACCGCGTCGCCCTGTACGGCGTCGAGGCGGGCGGAAGAGGACCGGCGCTCGGCGATCATGCCGCGCGATTCGCGGGAGGAAGGCTCGGAATCCTGCACGGCACGCGCACGTTCGTGCTGCAGGACGGCGGAGGGCAGATCGCGCCGACCCACTCGGTCTCCGCCGGGCTCGACTATCCGGCCGTCGGCCCTCAGCACGCGGCGCTTCGCGACGCGCGTCGCGTCGAATACGTCTCCGTCTCCGACCGCGAGGCCCTCGCCGCATTCGACGCCACCACGCGGCGGGAAGGAATCGTTCCGGCCCTGGAATCCGCCCACGCCGTGGCTTTCGCGCAGAAGCTCGCGGCGAAGATGAAGAAGTCCGACTTCCTCCTCGTCAATCTCTCCGGGCGCGGCGACAAGGACCTCGCGGAAGTCGAACGCGCGGAAACAGAGCGGCCGTGAGCGAGACGTCGCGAGTGGCGAAGGCGTTTTCGACGGCGGCGGGAGAGAGCCGCGCGGCCTTCGTGGCGTATCTGACGGCGGGCGATCCGTCGCCCGGCGCGACGGTCGAGCTGGCGAAGGCCGTCGCCGCGGGGGGCGCCGACGTGCTCGAGCTCGGCGTGCCTTTCTCCGACCCGATTGCCGACGGCGCGACCCTCCAGCGGGCCGCGGGCCGAGCCCTCGCGGCGGGAACGACGCTCGACGACGTCTTCGCGGCGGCGGAAGAAATCAGAAAGGAGACCTCGCTCGCGCTGCTGCTCTTTTCGTATGCCAACCCGCTCCTCGCGCGCGGCGTGCGCCGGGTGTTCGGGACCGCGGCGCGCGCCGGCTTCGACGCCGTGCTCCTGACCGACGTACCCGTCGAGGAGTCCCGGGAGATGCGCGCGCCGATCGCCGCGGCGGGGCTCGATCCCGTTTTTCTCGTTTCGCCGACTTCGACTGCCGCGCGCATGGGGCGCGCGGCGGCGGCCTCGCGCGGGTTCCTCTACGTCGTTTCCCGGGCGGGGACGACCGGAGAGCGGAGCGGTCTCGCGGCGTCCCTCGAAGCCACGGTGGCGCGCGCGCGCCGGGCGGCGGGAGCTCTCCCGATCGCCGTGGGATTCGGGATCGCCACCCCGGGCGACGCCCGCCGGGTGGCGCGGCTGGCCGACGGGGTCGTCGTCGGCTCGGCGCTCGTCGCCTGCGTGGAGAAGAGCGGGAAAGAGTCTCCCCGGAAGCTCGAGTCGTTCGTGCGGTCGCTCGTGAAGGCATGCCGCCGATGACGCCGAGAACGCCCTCCGGCGAAGAGGAGCTCGTCCGCCTCCGGAAGTCGATCGATGAGCTGGATCGCGTTCTCGTGAAGCTCCTGAACCAGCGCGCGAAATACGCGCTCGAGATCGGGCGCGCCAAGGGGCGGACGAATCTTCCGGTGTATTCACCCGCGCGCGAAAGGGAAGTGCTCGAGCGGGTCGAGGAAGAAAACCGGGGGCCGCTTTCGGGCGAAGCGCTCCGCCGCCTCTACGAACGCATCATCGACGAGTCGCGCCGCCTGGAGCGCGAAGCGAAGGAAGAGGACGCTGGACCGGATTCGGCCGGCGGCTCGGAATGAGGAATCCATCATGCTGATCGTCATGACGCCCCTGGCGACCGCCCCGGAGGTCGACGCGGTGATCGCGCGGCTCGTCGAAAAGGGCTACGACGTGCACCGGTCGACCGGCGCGGAACGCACGGTGCTCGGCGCGGTCGGCCACGTTCAGGAGAGCGACCGCCGCTTCTTCGAGGACATGCCGGGCGTGTTCGAGGTCGTCCGCATCAGCGAGCCGTACAAGCTTGCGGGCCGGACGTTCCAGCCGCGGAATTCGATCGTCTCCGTGCGCGGGGTGCCCGTCGGAGGCGACGAGGTGGTCGTCATGGCGGGGCCCTGCACGATCGAGACGCCCGGTCAGGTCCGCGAAAGCGCCCGGGCCGTGGCGAAGGCCGGCGCTCGCATTCTGCGCGGGGGCGCCTTCAAACCGCGGACGTCCCCCTATTCGTACCAGGGGATGGGCGTCGAAGGATGGAAGATCCTCCGCGAGGCCGCCGACGAGTTCGATCTCGCCACCGTGTCGGAGGTGATGGACGCGTCGCAGATCGACGACGCACTCCCGTACGTCGATCTCCTCCAGGTCGGGGCGCGCAACATGCAGAACTTCACGTTCCTCAAGGAGCTCGGGAAGACCCGGAAACCCGTTCTGTTGAAACGCGGACTCTCGGCGACGATCGAAGAATGGCTCCTCTCGGCCGAGTACGTGATGGCGGGCGGCAACCGCGACGTGATCCTCTGCGAGCGCGGCATCCGGACGTTCGAGCGATACACGCGCAACACGCTCGACATTTCCGCGATTCCGGTCGTCAAGAAGCTGTCGCACCTTCCGATCGTTGCCGACCCCTCCCACGGGACGGGGCATCGCGAGCAGGTCGCGCCGATGGCGCTCGCGGCCGCGGCGGCCGGCGCCGACGGTCTCCTGATCGAGGTGCATCCCGATCCGGACCGGGCGTTGTGCGACGGGCCGCAGTCGCTGCTGCCGGAGCAGTTCGAGAAATTGATGGATCAGTTGAGGATTGTGGTGCCTGCGGTCGGGAAGCGTCTGTAAGGCGGGCGCGGACCAATGCATCGAGCCATGCGGGACGGGCCCGGGACGGCCGACGGACTAGTGCCCCGGAACGAGAATAACGGTAGCGGCGCGCCGGCGGCTTGCCGGAGGATATCCATGTCGCGCACCGGGATTCGATGCCGTTGTGCATCGGGCCCGGAGCGCGACGCAGAGATCGTTCGCAATGTGCTGGCGCCCTTCGGGTTCGGGCGGCGCATGGCCATCGGCGGTGTTGCCGCGGCTAGACGATCGCAACGGCATCGCCTTCGCCGCGTCGCCTACCCGCTGGCCCTGCGGCGCTCCGAACGCCGCTATCGCTATTCTCGTTCCGGGGCACCCACGTACGCCCGGTACGCCTTGCCCTTCGGCCGCCCGGCCCCGCGCGCCTGGCTCGCGCCTGGCCGCGCCTTGAGTTTGCCGTTGAGGGCGGCGCGGGGGGCGTTACCTTCAAGAGTGGTGGATTCCACAACTGTGAGCACGCGGATGATTTTGACGCGTTTGAGACTTGCCCCCGTAGCGGGTCGACGGCTCCGGTGACTCGATTTGCGACCTTCTGGCCCCTGGATCGCGAAAAGCGGCGGAGCGCGACCGCGTTCTGCGCTTTCGAATGAGTCGCGACTCGCGACCCGCGACCCGCTTTCTCCACCGTGTCATCATTCTTCCCGTGAAGTCCGCGCGGCGTGTTCTGATCGCGGTTCCGTGGCTCGTCGGGGGAGTCGCGCTCGCGTTCCTCCTCGCGGGCACGGAAGTCGTCCCGGTTCTTTTTCTTTACGTCGCGCTCGGAGCGGCGTGCCTGCCGGGAGCCCTTCTCCTCGCCAGGAGGCGGCGCGCCGAGCGCTCGCCGCAGATGGGGCTCTCGGAATCGCGTGACGCCTCTCGGGAAGCTCGGCCGACCGATCCTCCCGGCGTTCGCCTGCCGTAAAATCACGCGATGGCGGACGAGTCTCTCCCGGTCGCGATCATCGGCGCGGGCCCGACCGGCATCGCGTGCGCGGTCGAGCTGCAGCGGCAGGGTGTCGATTCCGTCTGCTACGACCGGGGCTCGATCCTCGATGCGATCTTCCACTTCCCCGAAGAGATGGTGTGGTTTTCGACGCGCGATCTCCTCGACATCGCCGGCGTGCCGTTCGCGATCCCCCACGCCCATCCCACGCGGCTCGAGACGCTGGCCTATTACCGCGGCGTCGCCGAAAAGTTCGGCGTGAAGATCGCGCCGCAGACCGAGGTCACGGGCGCCCGCCGGGAGGAGGACGGCACCTTCGTCCTGACGGCCCCGGGAAGGGAAGCCGCGACGCCCCGCGCATCGGCGATCGTGATCGCGACCGGGTTCTTCCACAACCCGAAGAAGCTCGACGTTCCCGGCTGCCGGCTGCCGATCGTGCATTCGCGGTATGTTTCGGGATTCCCTTTCCATGGCCGGCGCGTGGTCGTCGTGGGGGCGAAGAACTCCGCCGCGGAAGCCGCTCTCGATCTGTATCGCCACGGAGCGGCGGTCACCCTCGTGGCGCGCGCCGGCGCGATCTCGGAGAGGGTCAAGTACTGGATCAAACCTGATCTCGAGAACCGGATCCGCGCGGGCGCCATCCGGGCCCACTTCCACGCGCGCGTCGTCGAGATCCGTGCCGGATCGGTCCTCGTCGAAACGCCGGCGGGATCGGTCGAAATTCCGACCGACGCGGTCTTCCCCCTGATCGGCTACGCGCCCGATTTCGGCCTGCTCGAGCGTTGCGGGGTCGAGCTGCGGGGCGAAAGGCGGGAGCCCGTGCACGACGCCGAGAGCCTCGAGTCGAACGTTCCGGGGCTCTACCTCGCGGGCGCCGTTCTCTCCGGCACCGACACGGGAAGGATCTTCATCGAGAACGGCCGGCATCACGCCGCCCGCATCGCCCGATCGATCGCGGAGCGGCGGCGTTCGGTCCATGCCTGAGGGCCCGCGCCGCGGCGTCCGCGCCGGGTTCGCGGGCGAGCTCACGCCGGGGGATCTCCGCGCCCTCCTCGCGGACCCCGAGGCGAGGCGCCACCATTCGGTCCGGAGGGCTCTCGCCGCCCACCCGCGGACCCCGCGCGCGGACGCGCTCTCGCTCATTCCCACCCTCTACTGGCGCGATCTGGCGACCATCTCCGCCGAAGCGCGCGTTCATCCGCAGGTGCGGCGGGCGGCCGATCTCGAGATTCTGCGCCGGTTGCCGGGGCTCGCGTTGTCCGAGCGGGTCGAGATCGCGCGGATTTCGGGTCCCGGCACGATCGCGGCGCTCCGGAAATCGGGCGAGCCTTCGCTCGTCCGGGCCCTCCTGAGGAACCGCTTCCTCGTCGAATCGGACGTCGTCTCGATGGCGCTTTCGGGCCGCGACGGGGAGTCGCTCGAGGCGATCGCCCGGGACGCCGTCTGGGGCCTTCGCATCGCCGTCCGGGCGGCGGTCGCGCGCAACCGGTTCACGGGCGCCGACCTCGCGTTCGATCTCCTTCCCGGCATCCCGCTCGTCGATCTTCGCGAGATCTGCCGCGAAGGGTGGAGATCGGCGGACTTCCTCGCCCAGGCCCGGGCGACCCTCGCCTTTCGGGCGGAAACGGGGACCGGAGCCGCGCTTCCGGCATGAAGGCGCCGCGGTCCGGGCTTACCCTGCCGCGCGGAGCCTGCTAACATCGTCCGAGGTATGCCCGACAAGGAGACTCCCGACGTCAGTTTCGGCGAGGAATTGAAGCGCAGCCGTGTGATCCGCGAAGTCTCCCTCGAGAGCATCGCCGCGGCCACGAAGATCTCCGTCCGGCATCTCGAAGCGCTCGAGAAGGGGGACGTCGCGAAGCTCCCCGCTCCGGTTTTCACGCGGGGATTCATCCGCGCCTACGCCGGTTTCCTCGGCCTCGACCCGGAGGAGATGGTCAACGCCTATCTCGCGGAGGTGGGCGCGGGCGCCGCGCGGGGAAGCTTCGCGCCGGGCCCATCGGGCCGCGGTCCATCGACGCGCCTCGTCGTCCTCGGCATCGTCGCCGCGGCGATCGCGATCCTCGTCGGCGCCGGCGTCTGGCGGAACTCCCGCCGCTCCCGGCCGGCGGCGCCTCGGGCCGCGACCCTGCCGCCGGTGTCTCTTTCTCCGCGCATCCGCCAGGTTGCGCCGGCGACCGAGTCGGTTCCTCCCGCGCCGAATTCGACCGTCCCCCCGGCGACGACGGCGGCCCCGCCTCCGCCCGCCGTTCCCTCCCCGAAGGCTCTTCCTCCGGGAACCCCTCTCTCCGAGGCGGAGTCGAACGCCGCGTTGACGCTCGTGCTCGATGCGCGCGGCGATTGCTGGACGGAAGTCGCGGGCGACGGGCGCGCGGCGCTCTTCTCGGGGACGCTGCACCGGGGGGACGCGCGGACGTTCACGGGACAGAAAAGCTTTCGGCTGACCGTCGGCAACGCCGGGCTCGTCCGCGTGTCGGTCAACGGCCGCGATCTGCCCCTTCTCGGGAAGCCGGGACAGGTCGCGCGCGACGTCCGGCTCGACGCCGCCCGGGTCAACGAGATTCTTTCGCCCCGGGGGTAGCGTGGCCGAGACGACATCGCCCGATCCGGAGATCCGCGTCGAGTCTCTCGCGGACGGCTCCGCCGATCGTGGGCTCCGCCTCTTTGCGGCGCGCGGGCTCCTCCCCCTCGGGATCGAAGACCGTCTCCGGACGCTCCTGGCCCTCGCCCGGGAAACCGACACGGAAGTCGCGGCGCTCGCCCGGGAAACCCTGGGGCGGGTATCCCCGGACGAGTGGGGGCTGCTCCTCGATCTCGTTCCTCTCTCTCCCGACGAGATCGAAACTCTCGCCTTCGCCACCGAGGATCCATCGATTCTCGAACACGTCGTTCGATATCCCGGGACTTCCGACGAGGTGTTGATGAGGCTGGCCGCGACGGCGACGGGAAACGTCCAGGAAGCCCTCGTCGTCAACCAGGCGCGCCTGCTCGCCTGCCGGGCGCTCGTGCCGGCGCTCGAGGCGAACCCCTCCCTGACGGCCGATTCCCGGCGCCTTCTCCGGGAGCTGAAGGAAGAATTCTTCGACAAGCCCGAGAGGCGCGCGATCGAGCAGATCGAGGCGCAGGCGCGGGAAGCCGCCGCGGCGGAGGCGGAACGGCTGATCGACTCCTCCGAGCCCGCCCCGGCCGCGCCGGCGGTGGAGCCGGTCGAAGAGGGCGAGGGAGAAGAAGGCGCCGAGCGCCGCATGGCGCTCCATCAGCGGCTGGCCTACATGACGGTGGCCCAGAGGATCGAAGCCGCCACCAAGGGCACCCGCGAGGAGCGCCGCGTGCTGATCACTTCCGTGCTGAAGCCCGTGTGGGAAGCGGTGCTCAAGTCGCCTTTCCTGACCGACGTCGAGCTGGAAGCGTTCGCCGCGATGCGCAACGTCGACGAGGAAGTCTACCGTCGGATCGCGGCCAAGCCCGACTGGGTGAGGAAGTACGGCGTCGTGATCGCCCTGATCCGGAACGCGAGGGTCCCGCCCGAAATCGGCATGAGTCTTGTCAAATTTTTGCGAATGCGGGACCTGAAGGCGACGATGAACGACCGGAATCTCCCGGAACCGGTCCGGATCACCGCGCGAAAGCTCTACCTGATCAAACGTACTTAGCGACGTCGGGATTCCGCCGCCGACGACCCGGATGAAACGATGGATTCGGCGGACAGGGCTTGCGCCCGGCGCGCCGGATGCCGGATAATCTCGCAAAGAATTGAACGCATGGCTCAGCCCGTCAACCACTACCAGGTTCTCGGCGTGGATCGCGCTGCGAGCGACGGAGACATCCGACGCCGCTTTCGCGAACTCGCGCGGGAGCGCCATCCGGACCGCTTTCCGCCCGAGACCAAGGCGAAGGCGGAAGCGGAGTTCCAGGCGTTGACCGAGGCTTACAACATCCTCACGAATCGGGAGCGCCGCGCGGCCCACGACTTCGATCTCGACAACAAGGTCGTCTCCGCGGACGATCCCGAGGCGATCGCGCAGGCGTACATGTCCCGGGGCGTGGACGAGTACCGGGAAGGACGGTGGGACTCCGCGTTCTCGAACTTCGAGCTCGCTCTTCACCACGATCCGGAGAACGCCAAGATCCAGCATCATTTCGCCCTCGCCGCGTCCCGCTTTCCGAACCGCATGCGGCACGCGGTGGCGGCGATCGAGAAGTCGATCCGGCTGGAGCCCCGCAACGCCAATTTCCTGAAGGATGCCGGCCTGATCTTCCGGCAGGCCGGGCTTTGGACTCGTGCGGAAAAGTGTTACCTTGAGGCCATGCGCTGGACCCCCGACTCGGCCGAGGTTCGGCGCGGCCTCGAGGAAGCGCGCGCCCACAAGGCCTCGACACCGTGACGCGGCCATGACGATGAGCTTCCGGGCGTTCGGCCTGACCGACATCGGGCGGAAGCGCAAGCACAACGAAGATTCTTTCGTCATCGACCTGAGCGAAGGGCTGTTCGTCGTCGCGGACGGAATGGGCGGACATGCCGCGGGGGAGGTCGCCGCCCGGATCGCCGTCGAGACGATCGAAGAGTTCATCATCGACACCAGCCAGAAGATGGAAAGCACCTGGCCCTTCCAGTACAACCACCAGTGGCGCTTCAACAGCAACCGGCTGGCCGTCGCGGTCGAGAAGGCCAACGAACGCGTGATCTCCGCCGTCGCGAAGCAGCCTTCGCTGAAGGGAATGGGGACAACGCTCGTCGGAGGCATTCTGAACGGCACCGGCATGTCGCTCGCCCACGTGGGGGACAGCCGCGCCTATCGCCGCCGTCGGGGGGAGCTCCGACGCCTGACCGACGATCACTCCTGGGTTCACGAGCAGATCGTCACCGGGATCCTCACCGAGGAAGAAGCCAAGTCCCATCCCCTGAAGAACGTCGTCACGCGCGCGCTGGGGGGAGGACCGACCGTGCTGCCGGAGCTGCAGGAGCTCGATCTTCAGCCGGGCGATCAGTACCTCTTTTGCTCGGACGGATTGACGACCATGCTCGGCGACGACGAGATCGACCTCGTCATCGGCCGCGGGGGAGATCCGGAGGCGACCTGCCGGGACCTGATCGAGCGCGCCAACGAAAAGGGCGGCCTGGACAACATCACGGCGATCATCGTCGAGGTGGACGACGGCAGCGCCACCGTCACCACATCAAACGACATCACCCACACGTCCGTATAACCTTCGGCCGGCGATTGACTTCGCCCGGCGGAGAGGCTATCGTAAATAGCGGATGGTCTTCGGGATAGCGAAAAGTTGGCCTCTCGGGGCCGCCGGTGTGCTCGCCCTCTGCGGTGTCGCCGCCGCTTCGCCGTGGCAGCGCCGCGACCTCTCGGACTCCGCGGCCGGAGTCAACGTCCTGCGGCCCGATTTTCGCGCGACGGATGCGGGTTCGGCGACCGACGTTTCCCTCTGGGACGGCCGCGTCGTGGTGCGATCTTCGCGGCTCGCGCCGGACGACATCGCCGCGTACACGGCGGAGCTCGACGCCCGGCTTCGATCGACTTTCGACCCTTCCGCCTGGAGGATCCCGTTCACGGCGGCCTCTCCGCTCCGGGTCGTCGCCACCTCGTCGGAGGGAGTCGATCTGTCCGCCGTGTTCAGCACGTCGCGCCTCCGGAACCCGGTCGTCGCGATCAACCTGGCGGGGCATCCGCCCGCCGAGAGCGCTTCGGAGACGATCCGAAACGTCGCCTTCTTCATCCTCCGGGGCTATGCGTCCGAGGTTTCGCGCGATGTGCTCGGCGCTTCCGCCCGGGCGCTCTCGCTCGGAGACGAGCTCCTGGCTTCCGATCGCGAGGAGTTGCGCGAGAGCGGGGCCGGCGCCGAACACGCGCTTTCCGGCGCGACTTCGGAGCTCTTTGCCGCGGTGTGGATCCGCGAAATGGAGAAATCGGCCGGGGCGGACTTCGTCCGCCGCGTCTGGACCGATCGCATTGCCCACGGGGATTCGGCGCTTTCGGCGTTCTCGGGCGAGTTCCGCGCGTCCGGAGGTGACCCCTCCGCCGCCCTGCGGAGGGCGCTCGTCCGCCTCTACGCTTCCGACGAAGTCTTCCCGGAGCCCTCGCGGCTGACCGATTCGGACCTTGAGAGCGGAGCGCTCGACGCCTCGTCTCCCGGCGCCCTGGCCTGGCGGTTCCTGAACACGGTGCCGCCGGCCCGTGGAGGATGGACTGTCGCCTGGCCGGAAGATGCGGCTCCCGGAGTTGCGATCGTGCACTACGACAGCGCGCTGCCGAACGACGTCGTCGCGTTTTCCGCGGGAGACCGGCGGACGCTGCCATTCTCCGGCGTCGCCCGCATCGACTGGCTGGTCCTGGGGGGCGAGGAGGCCGGCTCCGCTCTGGCGGCGCCCGTCGAAGTGGTGCGGGAGTCGGGTTTTCCCCTCTCCGGTCTCGCCGCCGACGCGCGCAACGAACCCGGCGAGGGGGTCGTTCTCTCGTGGACGACGGCGTCGCATCGCGATCTCTCGGGCTGGGCGATCCTGCGGAGCGAGCTGACGCCCGCCGGACAGGTGATCCGATCCGCCCCCGAATCTCTTCCCGCGCAGACGGAAGACCACGCGGGCGCTTCTTACGATTTTGTCGACACGGCCGCCATTCCCGGCCGCTTCTACCGGTACGACGTCTGGGCGGTGACTTCCGACGGCGTGATGTCGCGCGCATTCACGACCACGCTTCAAGCTCGATAAAACAGATTCGCCGCGCGCGAAGCGCGCCGCCACCAGTCTCCCCACGAAGGGATGGCCCGATCGTCCTTCCCTCGCGGGCGTCTGCCTGCCGGGTTCGGGCTTGGGCGAGAAGCGGCAGGGAGACGCGGGGCAGAGGGTTCCCCGTTTCGCACGGCACGCGATCGAAACCCAATCCGCTGGTGCGTCGTGCGAAACGGGGATCCTGACCCGCGGCCACCCGACACCGCTTCTCGCGATCTTGGGGAGCCCGGCTGGCTGCGCGAGCTAAGCCAGCTCCAGGACGAGCGC
>Ga0070666_10001721_pt1 | contig 13341 bp, 11 predicted proteins | sample KBSS23metaG_FD_64677 | JGI IMG/M metagenome (GOLD analysis project Ga0070666, IMG submission 64677) | Switchgrass rhizosphere microbial communities from Kellogg Biological Station, Michigan, USA - KBS S2-3 metaG | ecosystem: Host-associated > Plants > Roots > Rhizosphere > Soil ... | reverse complement strand
GACGAAATATCCATCGTCGGTCACGATCACCGTCGTTAAGCCTTCTACACGAGTACGTGAGTTCATGGATATACCGAAGGAATCAATCCTAGGAGAAAAAATCGTGGGAACAGCAACGACGCCCGCCCGCCCCCCTTTTCCGCCGTTCACACGCGACAGTGCGATGCAAAAGGTGCGCCTCGCCGAAGATGCTTGGAATACTCGCGATCCGTTCAAATCCTTCCCCCGCAACCAACAAAACAAAACAACTTACTGGGAATCGTGATAACAGACTCAACCCCCATTAGGCCCCAATAGCCAAATCCTGCTTTTCAAGGACAGGTCCCGGCTCTTTCAAAACCATCTGTACGACCTTGCTATGAGCCTGACGCTTACTATCCGTCATGGCCTTTCCGTACACGTTCATCGTGGTGGTGACAGAAGCGTGTCGCATTAGCTCCTGCTGCACAGTAAGCGGAGCTCCGGTATCATCCATCCAGGAACGATAGCTGTGCCTGAACGTATGCCAACCGACTCCCCCTTTGATCTTCGCTGCGGTCGCTGCTTTCGTAAGATGGTTCTTCTGAATCTGCTCCTGGTGATACGGCTTACCTGTTGCAGGATTCGCAAACAGCCATCCCTCCGCAGTCGGATAACATCGCTCCCGATGTTGCCCGAGGAGATCAACTAATAGAGGGTCGAGCGGTAGATGGTCCTTGGAATATTCCGTCTTGACGTCTCCTACGTAACCGTGAACGACGCCACGTTGAACTAAAACAGTATGATTCTCAAAGTCGAAATCTCCCCACTGAAGTCCGACGATTTCACTGACCCGTAGTCCCAGACAACCGGCAACCATCACCATCGTTCTGAACGGTTCTTTAACCGCGGCTGCCAGCCGTCCAAATTCCTCCGGGCCCAGAATACGTGGGTGCTTCAGTCGTTTGCTCCCACCCCTCATTCGCCTTCTTGGCCGTCCTTCGACTCGATGCCAAACCCGAAATTTGGAAAAGTAGTGTCCGGATGCCCCGTCGTCCAGGAGTTGGGCACGGATTGGCGGGAAGGCCAACGGTGATATACTTCCCACTAATTCAGGTCCAGATTGTATTCAGGGTTGGCGTCAAGGCACTCGAGTTTGTCGTCGAGGGCGCGAGCCATGCTCTGACGGCGACGCGCTATTTGTGGATACACTCTTCTGTTCTGGAGGCAAAGGCATGAGCACCGGTGGTAGGAAATCGATGACGGTCTTGTTTCGGTCCGCTCTCCTGTGCAGTCAACTCACATTCACAGTGGCGGCTGTGGCGCAGAACGCTGCCCATCCGGACGCCTGGAATATGGAACTGGTGGGGGCCTCGCAGAACAAGGGGCAGGCGGATATCGGACCCTTTTCGAAAATGAGCCCTTGGCCGAACCCGGACGGAGAGTATTTCTATTCGGGATGTTACGATCCTGCACCGCTCGATCCACGACCGGAGGCGGCGCAGTGCTTCATGACGATCAGCCTGAAGGATCCAAATAAGCCCCAGCGTCTCGCCACGGTATACGTCTTTGACCCCGTGGCGTCGCCCGAGCCCCCCGCCTCGCATCCAGTCTGGAAATCCAAGGAGCTGGCCAACCTCCCGGTAAGGGTCCCCTGCGATACTTTCAAGGACCAGGAAGTGCTGGCTGGAAAGAAGCGACCCGCTTGCTGGGATCCCGGTTGGAACACGCACACGCATTACGTGGCAGAAGGGCCCGGGAAGATCCTTGCGGTCAATGAGGAGCGCCGGCGCGGCATCGGCTCCGATTATCAGGCCAATTACCACGGCGTCAGTTTTTACGACGTTTCCAACCCCGCTAAGCCTGTGTTCCTCTCCCGCTGGCAAGCCCCTGTCTCCGATCCCGTGGACGGAGAATACCTAGATTCGGATGGAACACACCACTTCAACTTCCGGAACCAGGGCCAGCCGGGATTTCTGAACAACAACGACAATCGCTATCTCTTCCTCGGGACGGAATACAAAGGGTACGTCGGGATGATTCTGGTCATCCTCGACGCGCGCGATCCGCGTCACCCGGTCGAAGCAGCGACCTGGCATATCCCCGGACAGAAGACGCCGGAAGAAGATGCCCAAAGAGACTGGGTGCAACAACGGAACTTTAGCGCCCCGATTCGGAAGGACCCCAAGACAGGAAAGCTGACCAAGCACGTGGCCATGCACTATGCGACGGTTTACGGGAACATAGCCTATCTCTCGTACCGCCAAGCCGGATTGGTCACCCTGGACGTCTCCGACATCAAGAGCCCTAAACTCCTTTCCCGGTTCGATTATCTGGTGCCGGGCTTTGACGACCCGACCATGCCGGATTCCATGAAGAAGTTTCCGCTCGATAATACGGCATACGGCAACGCCCACTCCGCCAAACTCGTCCCCGGCCGGCCGGACCTGCTCTGGCTCACCGACGAGTACTTCAGTTGTCCCTATGGTCACCTGCGCATGGTGGACGTCGCTGATCCCAGGAAGCCGAAGATCCTTTCGCATTTCCTCTATCCTGAGAATACGGCCTGCGATGCGGCCAATCCTGGAAGGAGCGCGACTCCGGCGCGGTTTCCGAGGCGTGGCCCCTCGACGCACATCGGCAACGTCCGCGATGGCGTGCTCTTCCTCGCTTGGTACGGCATGTGCGCGCGGGCCATCAACATCCAGGACCCGCTACACCCGGTCGAGACGGGCCACTTCATTTATCAAATCGATCCCAGCAGGCCGGAATACGCGGGGTGCGACACGTACGACATCATTCTGGGGCCGACCGGATTGCTCTATGTGTCCGACGGCACTTCCGGGCTCCGTGTTCTCAAATATACCGGAGAAGTTCCGAAGCCCGCAGGCTTGCCCTAGCAGTCAAATGCTCCGCCGTACCGGAACTCTGTGGCGCCGGAGCACTTCCGATCAAGCCTAAGGACTGCTGGCCGGAACCGAGGCCAATTTCCGTATGCGCCGTCATCCAGGCGCTAACCGTTTTCGTGCGCCGAAACGGGTTACTTGGACGAGATGCCGACACCAATCCGGTATTACGTTCTCGATTGCGAGTCCCCATCTGATGTCCGAAAGGCTCTAAATGGGGTGACCGCAAGCGAACGATGTACTCAGGTTCAGCAACTTCCAAAACTTCGTATGCAAACCACTCCTTGATTCGCTGCCCCGCAGTCGCATTCTTGCGGCTGTTATCAGCACGACGAATGTTTCAATATGCCGCTGTTAGCATAGTCACTCGTTCTAGACCCGTCCTCGAAAACACGAACACAAATCATTGCGGTTTACGAGAGCCTTCGATCGTGTCCAAGATTCCGTTTACGATGGCAGACTCCGCGCAGCCGGGCTGCAGGCGCGAAGAAAGCACTTCAAAGGTGTTCATCCCGAATGCTGCATCATCTGGAATATAACCTGAAGAGGCCATGCCATTGGTGAGTGTCGCCAGCATGGTTGCCTTTAAGGGAGACTCCCGTTTAAGACGCTGCGCGATCAGGTTGAAAACTTCGGCATTCACTGCGCCGATGGCGATGTCGCCTACTCTCAGCAGGCTTAAGTGAATCTCTACCGGGTCAGCGTCTTTGTATGTTCCCGGATCACCCGCGCGGCCCGTATTCGTCCGTTCGCGGCCCGGACACTGAACCGTTTTCTGGCTTCCAAAAATCTGTATGGCGGACTCGGTGCGGTCCATGCCCCGCATCACGTGGAGTACCTCTTCGCCCAGAAATTGCCCCGTGGATACTACCATCTGCTTTTGCTGGTTCATGAGCTTGGCGACGGTTGCATCGTTCCGGTTCAGGCCCTCGCCGCCAGGCGGCATGGAATTGCTGATATCGATCCCTCGTTTGGCGTAGTCCTGGATCCGGATCTCGCGCAAATCATAAGTTTGCTGGTAATAGATCGGATTCTGGTCGCCCGAAGCTCCACTTGACCATAGCGCTATGATTTTGTCGTCCAGCGAATCTTCGATGTACCGCGAGACCGCTCCCGGAATATCAGCGCTGATCATGTCCAATTGGCCCACGAGTACGGGGTGCACGGCGTAGTTGTAGTAGACCGCGATGGGCTGTCCGCTCATGCTTTCGATTTTGACTACCGCCACGGTCTTATCGGACGGCCCATCGTAGTTGGGTTCTTCCCACCAGCGCCGGGTCTTCGGGTCGATCATGTTGCGGTTGACGTTAATGTAGGAGACTCCTGTGTCGTAGCCTACGCGCGCAGGTGCCAGGTTCTGCTGCGCGAGCTTCACGGACTCAAATATTTTTTGCGGATAATCTGACCCTCGCTGACGAAGGGCGCTATGAGTGTGGGTGGCGGTCAATAAGACGTTCGATGCAGGAATGCGCAATTCCTTTTCCACTCGCTCGGTGACGGTTCGCCACGTGGCATCGGAAACAGCCCCGTCGTCTACCGTGATCAAGGCAGCCCGCGAAGAGCCGTTGTCGAGAACGATCGCCCTCGAGTACAGGCGGTCGAGGATGCCGTGCCAGTTTTTGGGAAGCTCCTTCTCGGACGGTGTTACGTCGACCTTGGCGGCTCCCGCTCTAAAGGAAGAGGGCCGAAGGTTTTGCGCCAAGACGGCCTGTGGCAGGCTGGCTGCGAGAATCATCGATAGAAGAACCTGGGTTCTCATTCGGCGTCTCCTCTGCTACTTGACGAAAATGGCAAGATCAATCGCCTGCGCCATTCTTTCATTTCCTTTATCGTCGGGATGCACGTGATCACCCGGATCGAATTCCGGGCGAAGTCTCTTGGGATCCGCGGGATCTCTCATCAGGGCATCGAAATCGATCACTGCGTCAAAGGCGCCGCTGCCCCGAATCCACTGGTTTACCGCCTGACGCACAGCTTCGCCGGACTCGCGATAAGTCGAGACGCCTCCCACGGGCATGATGGTGGCACCGGCCACCTTGATGCCATGCATATGAGCCCGTTCGATGATCTGTCGATAGCCGCCGATCAGGTCCTCCGCCGTCACTACCTCTGTAGAAAAGACCGGCAAAGCCGAGAATGTAATGTCATTGATGCCTTCGAGCAAAGTCATCCAGCGAACGCCGGTGCGGCTCAGCACATCGCGATCGAAGCGGGCCAAGGCACTTACGCCAGCTCCGTCCCGCAGCACGCGGTTCCCCGCGATACCTAGGTTGAGCACACCCAACATCTCGGTGGACTTGGCTGCCGCGAATCTCTTCGCAAGCAAAGCTGGCCACGCTTGGTCTTTGTCAATGGTAGTCGAGAATCCGTCCGTAATCGAATCGCCAAAGGCGACAATTGCGCCCGCGTTCGCCGGCGCGAGCACGTCGATGCTGGAGAGCCAAAGATACGCGGTGGTGGTCATTGAAGTGTCGAGCGAGGTCTTGGCCGTACCCTCGCCGTCCGCGATGTAATTGGTATGGAGACCGATGGGGTGAATCGACGGAGTACCGGTGTCCTCAGGTAGATAGAGGGAAATCGCAAGATCCGTCAGCTTCGGAACCGCCAAATCCACCGGATCGCTCACGATCAACGCTCCGGGGGTAACGGTCATCGTGGGCCTGCCTCCGAAGGTGAGTGCTCGGTCGGACATACGGACAATTGCGGCGCCTTTGTCTCGCAGGGCTATGTGGGCGTTGCTAATCACCAAGGGCTTGCTCCCGAAGGCATTGGAAACCTGTATGCGAACGCGCCGCCCACCGACGCTGCTTCGCGCGACCATGCGCACCGTCTGGTTCTTGAGCGTCGCCGGTACGTTCGGTCCTGGCCCAGGCAACGGTGGCTGAGGAGCCAATTGTTGCGCTGTCGCCCAGGTAGTCACCCAATGTTCCTTATTCTGAGCGACCGCGCTGGCGACGAAACACTCGAGTACGAGAATGGCGGCCGCGATTCTCAAACGCATCACGGCAACGCCCTCTCAATTGCAGAAGCCACGATCGGCGCCATCACTTTGTATCCTTCAGCATTAGGGTGCAGGCCATCGCCCGAGTAGGCGTCCTTGAGCCAACCCTTTTCGTCCACCATCGGGGTGAAGTAATCCACGTAAATCGCGTTGACGCGTGCAGCGTAGTCCTTGATCCAGGTGTTCAGCCTCAGGATATCTGCTGGTGGACGCCCGTCGGTCATTTTGATTCGAGGCAGGCCCCCGGGACCCGGAACGGGGGCTGCAGGTGGAGGCTCGTTTTGCTGCCGCAGAAATGGATAATCGCTGACGGGCAGAATCGAGCACAGAATGACTTTAATGCCGTGAAGGTGCGCTAGCTCGGCGATGGCCATGATGTTCTGTTCGATCATTTCCGCGGTGGCGGGTCCGGTGTTGCGAGCAATATCATTCGTGCCCGCGAGCAAGACCACCGCGGCCGGCTTAAGGTCGATCACGTCAGGATACAGGCGTACCAGCATCTGCGGGGTGGTCTGGCCGCCGATGCCGCGGTTTACGTACGGCTTGCCGGGAAATGATTCCGCCAGCTTCCAAAAATCGGTAATGGAGTCACCCAGGAAAACCACGCGCTTGGGATTGGCAGATTGCTGCATCAATTCTTCGTTGGCGCGGTGATAGCGGCCCAGCTGATTCCAGTCCTGAAGCTGGTCGGCAAGACCTTTGGCAGACGTGGCCAGACAGCAATTCGCCCGCGGCGGGTTGAACTCGTCGGCTAGTTGAGCACGGGCGATATCCGTATAAACAAAAGCTCCGATGATGAGGAGCACTGTGCGGAACTTCAGCACACAATTCGACATCCTGAACCTCCTGATTGCAAGGGCCACTATACAAGAATTTGACAGATCTCGCGGAATGCTGCTAGTAATCTTGTGTGCCCCTGCCCAACTTGCATTTACAGGATCTCGGCAAGGGGCCGCAGGCACGGCCCTTGGTCCTTGGGGAGGTGCTTTGGGATGTCTTCCCGGACTCCACGCGCCTCGGTGGAGCGCCTCTCAATTTTGCGGCGCACGCACGGCGCATGGGCCACGCCCCTCTGTTGTTTAGCGCGGTCGGAAACGACGATTTGGGCCGGCAAGCAGTACGGGCGATCCAATCCCTGGGGCTCGACACCTCGTTGTTGCAAACAACCGAACGCTTTCCAACTGGATGTGCTGGAGTCAGTCTCGATGCACTAGGACAAGCCGCTTTCCGCATCGAACGCCCCGCGGCGTACGATGCGCTGACTCTATCCACCGGCGAGATTCAAAGCTCGCGGGAGCGATCTCCAGACTGGCTCTATTTCGGTACTCTGTTTGCCTGCCTGCCGGAGGGCCGCGCGATCTTGTTCGAACTCTTGCGGCTTATGCCGGACGCCATTCGCTTCTACGATTTAAACCTCCGCCCAAGCTTTGAGTCTCCGCTCCTGGTTCGCGAGTTGTTAGAACAAGCAGACGTGGTGAAGATGAATCAGGACGAGATGTGCGCCATCCATCACTATCTGGGATTGCCTGCTGAGACGAGCGCATTCTGCGTATCGGCAGCCGAGCGCTTCGCATGCCGGGCCGTTTGCGTGACACTCGGATCGCGCGGATGTGCGGTTTTCTCCAACGGACAGTATCACGAGGAGCCGGGCTGCCCGATAGAAGTCGCCGACACCGTAGGAGCGGGAGATGCGTTCGCCGCCGCTCTCCTGCACGGGTTGGCCTCGCAGTGGGACATCACGGAAATAGCCCGTTTTGCGAATCGCGTGGGTGCGCTAGTGGCGAGTAAGCCTGGCGCAATACCGGATTGGACACCCGCGGAAGCGGCGGTGCTGTAAGGCACGAAATGAAGAACCAAGTCCAGTTGATCGCCTACGTGGACCGCTTCTCAGGCGGTGGACTTCGCGACCTTCAGCGAATGCTCGAAGGCCCGTTGCACGGACTCTTCGGTGGGGTTCATCTGCTGCCGTTCTTCGATCCTATCGATGGAGTCGACGCCGGCTTCGATCCGATCGACCACACCCAGGTTGACTCTCGGTTGGGCACCTGGGACGACGTGCACGCCCTCGCCGAGCACGTCGACATCATGGCTGATCTGATCGTCAACCATGTTTCGCGCCATTCCCCTCAATTCGCTGATTTTCAGAAGCGTGGAGACAAGTCCGCCTATGCGGGAATGTTCTTGACGTATGACCGCGTGTTTCCTTACGGCGCGCGAGAAGCGGACTTGCTCAAGGTTTATCGGCCGCGCCCAGCCCTGCCGTTTACCAGGCTGCAGCTTGAAAATGGAACGGAGCGCCTGCTGTGGACGACATTCACGCCGGAGCAGATCGATATTAACGTTCACGATCCCGTGGGCAGACGCTATTTGCAGCAGATTCTGGATCAATTTCAGGCGGCTGGCATCCACGCGATTCGCCTGGATGCCGCCGGCTACGCCATCAAGAGACCGGGGACCACGTGCTTCATGATTCCCGAAACGTTTGCGTTCATCCGGGAGCTGGCCGAACAGGCGCGGGCGCGTGGAATCGAAGTCTTGGTGGAGATCCATAGCTACTATCGCGAGCAAATCGAAATCGCCAAGCATGTCGACCGCGTCTACGACTTCGCGCTTCCTCCCCTCCTCCTGCAAGCGCTCTACACCGGGGACGCGAGGCACTTGAGACAGTGGCTCGAAATCAGCCCACGCAATGCGGTCACGGTGCTCGATACCCACGATGGAATCGGTGTCATCGATGCCGGACCGGACCGGAAGAATCCGCAGGCATCGCCTGGACTGCTAGCTCCGGAGGAGATCGACGCATTGGTGGAGACGATTCACCAGCGTAGTCATGGTGAAAGCCGTCAGGCTACAGGCGCAGCCGCCAACAACTTGGATCTGTACCAAGTCAATTGCACCTACTACAACGCCCTAGGCTGCCGTGACAACGAGTACTTGATGGCGCGCGCCGTCCAATTCTTCGCCCCCGGAATTCCTCAGGTTTACTACGTCGGATTACTTGCTGGAAGAAACGATTTAGATCTATTGCGCCGGACCGGCGTGGGACGCGACATTAATCGTCATTACTACACGAGAGATGAAGTGGAAAACCAGCTTCGCGTTCCGGTTGTGCACTCGCTGCTGGATTTGATCCGCTTCCGCAACGCGCATCCGGCGTTCGGCGGCGATTTTCAAGTGGGCGGCCGTAACGACAACTCACTCATCATGGAGTGGCGAAGCGAATCCGACTGGGTCCGGCTCGAAGCCGATTTCGCTGCACAGCGTGCGATCATTTCCTATGCCGATCCAGCGGGCGAGCAATCGATGACGTTGGGAGAGACTACGGCGAGGAAGGCTGAGCGATGATTCAACAGGCCACGGAAAGCTGGCGGAGGGATACAGGAGCAATCAGAGCGATCACTTTCCTCATGTTCATGATGTTCGCCATGACCACCGACTCGGTCGGCATCATCATTCCGCAAATCATCAAAACGTTCGGGCTCAGCATGACTGCCGCTGGCACGTTTCAATACGCCACTATGACGGGGATTGCTCTTGCAGGTTTTTTCCTGGGAGGGCTGGCCGACTCATTTGGCCGCAAACGGACCATACTCGTGGGGCTTGCCCTGTTCGCCATCTCGTCTTACTTATTTGCGGCGGGAAACTCATTTGTGTACTTTTCGATTTTGCTGGGCACCGGAGGAATCGGCATCGGAGTCTTCAAGACCGGAGCATTAGCCTTGATTGGCGACCTTTCCCGGTCCTCGAAAGAACACACATCCTTGATGAACACCGTCGAGGGGTTCTTCGGCGTGGGGTCCATCATTGGACCCGCCATTCTCTCGCGCCTTCTCGCGACCGGCGCCTCCTGGAAAGGAATCTACCTTCTTGCGGGCACGATGTGTCTCTTGCTGATCGTGATTGCTACGCGGGCGAACTATCCGCAAACAATCAAGTCCGAAGAGAACCTCGAGCAGGGTTCAGGCTTGCGACACTCTATTGCAGCGATGCACAATCCTTTTGCTCTTGCATTTTCGATGGGTTGTTTTCTTTACGTCGCGGCCGAAGCGGCCATCTATGTCTGGATGCCGACGCTGCTCGCTGATTATAAGGGCTCCGCGGCCGCGTTGGCTACTTACAGCATTTCCATCTTCTTCATCCTCCGTGCTGCTGGTCGCTTCATCGGCGCACGGGTGTTGGAGCATTTTTACTGGACTAGCGTGCTGGCGCTCTTCAGCGGTCTGATCCTGATCTGCTTCGTGGCGAGCGTCGCCGGTGGCGCGGGCGTCGCGGTTTATCTGTTACCGACATCCGGTTTGTTCATGTCCGTCATTTATCCCAGCATCAACTCTAAAGGCATTAGCTGCTTCCCAAAATCGGAACATGGCGCCATCGCCGGAGTGATCCTGTTCTTCACTTGTTTATCCGCCGTGATCGGGCCATTGGCGATGGGCGCCATAAGTGACGCGATGGGGCACGCCAAGTACGGATTCATCCTGGCAACTGCTTTTGCAGCACTCCTTTTCCTGGGGTTGTTCTTCAACTGGGTGTTCGACCCGACCCGCGAGCGCCTAAATCGGCTGGAGGCAACGGAATATTGAATCTGCACCCAGCTCGGAACTACCGGAACATTCAAAACGTTAAGGTGGCACGGCGTGGACGAATTAGGAACGAGAAACACGCTTCTGGGAGGTTAGCGAGCACTTGGACGTAAAACGCGCTAATCGTAGAAGTGGCACTCACGGGCCCTGTGATCTTCCGCCGCTGAACTTCTCCAGCGAACTGCGCCACCACTCCGCAAGGCGATGACGTAAGTTGCCAATAGCGCCAGGAACTTCCGCCAACATTCTCATTAGAAATCTCTTGTCCGGATAACTCCCGTATGGTCGGCGATCCGGAAGCTACTTTTTCTGATGGAAACTTCCGGGGACGCCGTAAACTAGGACCTATTTTCCTTTCCGCTCCGGCTGGAGAGTGCGCTGAAGTAACTGGAGCGTTGGTGCCGACCCTTGACACAGTGAATTCAGATATCTACCATCGGCGTTATCCGTGTGGAAGTCCGGATCAGTGAGCAGGCAATTAAGTACGATAACGCGAACGGGAGCGCGGTGCGAATTTCCCGCTTGGTATGGCGGGGCACGCTGCTACCGGGCGCTGAGCAGGAGGCTACATGAAAGTCATCGGATTGAGTGTCATCCTTTCGGCATCTACCGGCATGATCGCGTTACTGACGACTCCGCAAACGGCGCGCGCGCAGGAACCCGCTCAAAGACAGGTTACCTTTACCAAGGACGTTGCCCCGATTTTCCAGGCCCACTGCCAAGTGTGTCACCGGCCGGACACGTTTGCTCCGATGTCACTGTTGACTTATGAGCAAGCCCGGCCGTGGGCCAAATCGATCAAGCAGAAGGTTGTCGCCCGGGAGATGCCGCCATGGTACATCGACAAACACGTCGGCATACACAACTTCAAAAACGATGTCTCGCTCACTGACCAAGAGATTGCGACCATCGTTAAGTGGGTGGACAACGGCGCGGCAAAGGGGGATCCCGCCGACATCCCTGCACCTCGAAAGTTCGACGATGCCGACCAGTGGCACATCCGGCCGGACCTGGTCGTTCAGCTGCCGAAGGATGTGTTGGTACCGGCCCAGGCGGCGGACCGCTGGATAGATGTTCTGGTGGATGCCGGTCTGACCGAGGACCGATATATCAAGGGCGTCGAGATCAAACCAGTCAAAGGTTTCAGGGCTGTCCACCATGCCAGCACATCCATGAAGCAGGACGACGATCCCGGCGATGGGAGCGATGTCCAGGGAACCTTCCTCAATGAGTATGCACTCGGCAAGAACGCCGATGTGTTTCCGGAAGGCGCCGGTCGCTTGATCAAGGCGGGGACCAAGATCAACTTCAACCTTCATCTGCACCCGATCGGCCAGGAGACCCTGATCAACGTGGCTCTGGCTCTGGAGCTTTACCCCAAAGGGTTCACGCCAAAGTACGCCGAGACGACGGAGAAGGTCGGAGATCCAAAGGATCTCGACATCCCGCCCAACACCGACAGCGTGCGGTTTGATGGCTACAACACCCTCACCAAGCCGGCCCGGCTTCTATCCTTCCAGCCACACTTGCACAATCGTGGGAAGGCCTCGTGCATGGAGGCTATCTATCCGGGGGGGCATAAAGTGGAGACATTGAGCTGCGTGAGCAAATACCAGTTCGCCTGGCATCTGGTGTATCTCTACGACGAAGACGATCAGCCCCTTCTGCCCGCAGGGACCATCCTGCACCTCATTTCGTGGTACGACAACTCGCCTGGGAACAAGTTCAACCCTGATCCGGATAACTTGATTACGTATGGTCAGAGGACCATCGACGAAATGGGCGGCGCCTGGGTCAGCTACTACTATCTCTCCGATGAAGACTACAAACAGCAGGTCCAACAGCGCAAAACGAAACTGACCGCTAAGAAATCGGAGTAGCCGATGCGCGCTTGCCGGGTGTGCGGTTTTCTGTTCATCATGATCACGCTGGGCACTGGCGCGAGTGCCCAGATCCAGTATGCGAGCGGCCAGAACGTGGCTCCCGTATTTGAGGGATGGGAGCATAACCCCGACGGAACCTTCAGCATGGTGTTTGGCTATCTGAACCGCAATTACGAGGAGGAGGTTGACATCCCGCTAGGCGTCGACAACACCATCGTGATGAAAGGTGAGTCGCTCGGCGACCGGGGTCAGCCCACACATTTCTATCCCAGACGGCAGCGGTTCCTCTTCAAAGTGGTGGTGCCCAAGGACTGGGATAAGAACGAAAAAGTGGTGTGGACGCTGACATCCCGGGGTCGAAGCGACCAGGCCAAGGGATGGCTGCAGCCGGAATGGGAGCTGAGCGACGCGGTGATTGTCGAGAATCTTGGAGGGGGTGTACCCGACCCTGAGAATAAGCCTCCGTCCGTGACCGTCGACGCGACCCAGACCATCACTTTGCCGAACGCCGCGACGCTGACCGTCTCAGCAACCGACGACGGACTCCCCAAGCCATACAAGCGCGTCACCGGGAACGTGGCGAGCAATGCGGAGCCCCGCCGGCCACAGGGCGTCCAGATCAAGCTTATTCAGTACCGAGGTCCCGGCAAAGTTACCTTTCATCCGGATGCAAGCCCAGTCATCCATGGACAACCCGTGACGCTGACGTCGAAAGCGAGTTTCAGCGTACCCGGGACATACGTGCTGCGGGCAACCGCAAGCGACGGACAGTTGTTCACCTCGCGCGATGTAACGGTGACGGTGAAACCTTGAGCGTGGGTTGTCGCGTCAAGACCAGTCTGGAGTCCAAGGAACATGAAATGTGAAGATCTCTAGTCTTGCTGTCTGCCCGAAGGCAAATAATCTAGCCTTTCCTTCTCGATGGTTGGCGGGATTAAATGGTCGGCCATACGTCCATAGACAATACTGATATAAGGGTGGCCGGGCAGTTCCAAGCGGCGAACACATTGAGG
>Ga0070666_10001720_pt1 | contig 13343 bp, 10 predicted proteins | sample KBSS23metaG_FD_64677 | JGI IMG/M metagenome (GOLD analysis project Ga0070666, IMG submission 64677) | Switchgrass rhizosphere microbial communities from Kellogg Biological Station, Michigan, USA - KBS S2-3 metaG | ecosystem: Host-associated > Plants > Roots > Rhizosphere > Soil ... | reverse complement strand
CCCTCGCCGTCACCCAAGCCATGCTCCCCTTGCTGCGCGCCGCGCCCGCCGCCCGCATTGTGAATGTGTCCAGCGGCCTCGGCTCGCTCACCCTGAATGCCGATCCCGCGCGGCCCTTCGCCGCTTTCCAGTTCTTGGGATACAACACCTCCAAAGCAGCCCTGAACATGTTGACCATCCAACTCGCCGACCAGCTCCGCGACACCACCATCAAAGTGAACGCCGTCAGTCCCGGTTCCGTCGCCACCGATATGAACCCGCAAGGCACCTTGACTACCGAAGAAGGAGCATCCGAACCGGTTCGTCTGGCGCTACTACCCGCCGACGGCCCCACCGGCGGTTTCTTTCACTCCGCCGGATCCTACCCCTGGTAATCAAAAAGTCCTCCCGGGAACGCTACACTAGATAGTTCTCTGAGGAGAAATAGCCATGCGTTTCGCGCCAGCCGCGCTCCTGCTAGCCACCCTCGCTTCCGGCCAAACCATCAGCAACTTCGCCGGCAACGGCGCAGCCGGATATGCCGGAGACACTGGACCCGCCACGCAAGCCAAAATCAATCGTGTAGTGGGCCTGGCCACTGACGCCGCCGGCAACGTCTACATGGCCGACCAAAACAACAACGTTGTGCGCAAAGTGGATACCAGCGGCACCATCACCACCTTCGCCGGAACCGGCGCTCAGGGATTCTCGGGAGATAACGGCCCCGCCACCCAAGCCCTCCTCAACGGACCCCTCGGCGTGTGCGTGGCGCCCTCCGGCGTGGTTTACGTGAATGACCAGGGCAATCACCGCGTGCGCGCAATCTCCACCAACGGAACCATCACCACCGTAGCCGGCAGCTCCACCGCTCTCAGCTTCGGCGACGGCAACCCCGCCACCTCCGCCGGCATGGTGATCCCCATCCGCTGCGCCGTGGACCAAAACGGCAACCTGTACATCGTCGATCAAGGCGCCCACAACATCCGCAAAGTGAATACCAGCGGCATCATAAGCACCTTCGCCGGCATCGCCAACGCGCAGGGCTTCACCGGCGACGGCGGGCCTGCCGTCGCGGCCCAAATGAACAATCCCACCGCGGCCGTCTTCGATACCACCGGCAATTTGTTCGTGACCGATCAATCCAACCAGCGCATCCGCAAAATCGATACCAGCGGGATCATCACCACCGTGGCGGGCAACGGAGTCAACGCGTTTTTCGGCGATCACCTGGCGGCAACCTCGGCGAGCCTGAATTTCCCCGGTGAGACCGTGGTCGATTCCGCCGGCAATCTGTTTATCGTGGACACCGTGAATCAGGTCATCCGCATGGTGAGCGGTGGAATCATTTCGACCGTGGCCGGACTCCCCGGAGTCATAGGGAATAATGGCGATGGCGGCTCACCGTTGCTGGCGCAATTCAACTCTCCCTTTGCCATGACGCTCGACCCCTCTGCGAATTTATACATCGGCGATACCGGCAACAATCGAATCAGAAAAATTTCGGGTCTCGCCTCAGCCACCGCCAATTGCACTTTTTCGTTGAGCTCCGGCGGCCAGGCGTTCACCTCGGCGGGAGGAAGCGGTAGCGTCATCGTCTCTACCCAAATTGGTTGTAACTGGACCATCCCCAATATTCCAAGTTGGATAACGATCACCAGTTTCCCGTCGAGCGGAAGTGGAACAGTAGCGTTTCAAGTGGCCGCCAACGCAGGTCCAGACCGTACCGTCACCCTCACCTCGAACGGTGTTTCTTTCACCGTTGAGCAGCAAGCAGCGTCGATCGTGGGCTTGAATTTCGTCGGCTCCATGCCGCACATCGCCGCCCAAGAACACTGGACCACTCTATTCACCCTGGTGAATAAAGGCCCTGCCTCGACGCAGGCGCGCCTCAGCCTATTTGGCGACGCTGCCAATCCCACCGGCAACGGTCCACTGACTCTGCCCCTGGCGTTCCCGCAGCAATCAGGGGCCTCCGGTCCACTGCTGGCATCTACCTTCGATCGTACGATCGCCAGCAACGCTTCGCTCGTCGTCACCACCGCCGAAGCGCAAAGTCAGCCCGTGCTGGTGGGCTCGGCGCAACTGGCCGCCGTCGGCCAAGTGGATGGCTTCGCTATTTTCCACTTGATCCCCGGCGCGCAGGAAGCCGTCGTGCCCATGGAAACCCGCAACGCCAGTTCCTATCTCCTGGCCTACGACAACACCGGCAGCGTGCGGTTGGGAGTCGCCGTAGAGAACGTATCGTCGCAAGACGCCATCATTCCCATCGTGATTCGCGACGAAACAGGTGCGTTGATCGGCCCACCCGGATTCACCATCTCGCTGGCCGGCAACGGCCACACTTCCTTCGTGGTGTCCGACCTGTTCCCCACGACGGCCGGCAAGCACGGCACTATTGAATTCGATACACCCGCCGGCGGACAGATCAGCGTCCTAGGCATCCGCACCACGCCGCTCGGGACCACCACCACGCTCACCACCATTCCCCCCCTCGCCAACGTCGGCACCACTGGCGGAAGCATTGCCCATATCGCCACCGGCAACGGCTGGCAGACTACCTTCGTGCTGGTGAATACCGGCACTACGGCGGCCCAAGTAAACCTGAATTTCTTCGCCGATATCACCGGCGCGCCGTTGCCTTTGCCGCTTTCTTTCCCGCTGATAAGCAGCAGCGTCACCTCGGTATCGCCCAACGTGAATCAATTGCTGCCGGCGGGTGCGACGTTACTGGTCCAGAGCATCGGGCAAGCTGCCGATCCGTCTCCCACCGTTGGCTCGGCCCAACTCACCACCAACGGACACGTCGGAGGCTTCGTCATCTTCCATTTCAGCAACGGCCAGGAAGCCGTAGTGCCTCTCGAAAGCCGCCAAACCAGCGGTTATATTGTGGCGTTCGATAACACCGCCGGCACCGCCACCGGCATCGCCATCAACAGCGTTTCCACCCAAGCCCTGAACGTCCCGGTGATCGTTCGTAATGACGCCGGCGTGCGGATCGCCACCGATACCCTGAACCTGGCCGCCAACGGCCACCTCGCGTTCGCGCTAGGCGACAAATACTCCGCTGCAGCCACCATCCGCGGCACCATCGAGTTCGACACGCCCCCTGGCGGCCAGATCGGCGTCTTAGGAATCCGCACCCCCGTCGCTCATACCTTTACCACGCTGCCCGCGCTGACCAGGTAGCCGCCCCTTAGGCAGCATGATATGTAATCGTCCGACGCTCAATATTGGACCGTTGAAAGTCAGAATTGGGCTCCACTCGATACGAGACCATCCGTTCCGTCCAGTTGCCATGTGTATCGTAACGATACTCAAGCCGGTTGTGTTGTAAACTCACGTGGTCCGCAGTATGCTGCACACCTCCGTCAAGGGCAAGGCTCGCTTCACGGCCTCTTTCTTCGGTCGTTTCCTCAATCGGATCTTCGTGATCAGCGTACTGAAAGGTTGTGTGCTCTTCACTCAGGCTGCCCATCTTACGAGTGCGTTCAAGGAGCCGGCCCTGCGAATCGTACGAGTAACTCGTTCTTGAAAACGTGTCCCCAAAAACTTCTTTGAATAATACCGCCATCGCCGCGCGCTGTTCCAGCGGCATTTGGTCCAATTCCGCCGCAGGAGAGCCTTCGTGTACATGCATCTCCTCGCTTAACAACCTCCCTGAGTTATCGCGCACAAAAGTTACAGACCTCAGGGAATTATGGTTTGCATCCTGAAAAGTCACGGTGGCCGGCAGATCCCGCTCGTCGTAAATTATCGCCATAGTCGTTGCGCCAGGAGCCGGGTATGCCTGCTCCGAGCCTTCGATTGCATAGCCGGTGTTGGGTCCGCGAACGCCCAGAAAACGCACCTTGGTCTTCTTGCCTGCGGCGTCGTAACTGCAGTTCTCGACTTCTGTCTGCGTCCCGTCATGACTCATTCGCACGGTCCGTACAGGACGCCCAGCGGCATCGTAGGAGTAAACAGTTTTGTCAACGGGTCCATCGTTGAACTGAGAGTTGTACTCTGTCAGCCGCCCCGCCCTGTCGTAGATCCATCGCACATGCACAATCGACCCATCAGGATTGTGCGTATCGCTGCTACTCACCGCCCCATCGGGACGAAATGAGGTGACGGTGAGCCCTCGCGCCGCCTGCCACTCTTGCCGGTTGAGATCCCACATGGCATTCTCCGACTTCAGAGTCTCCACAGCGCCATGCACCTTCCATCTCGCAACGTCACTCATCTTGGTTCCCCCGTCAATCCCGCTCGATCACCACCCCCATCGGCACACTCAACATCTCATCCCAACTCTGATTCCCCCACTTCACCATCTTGGTAGGGTCCGGATTCTGCGGGTTATTTGCCGAATTATCCCAATGCGCCGTCACCTCCACCTTCGTCCCCATAGGCAGCTGCAGCGGCTTCTCCAGGTAATACACAATCTGCCAGTTGAAATCGTAATGCGGCACACTTAGCAGCGTTTCCGTTTTCCCACCCGGATAAACCAGACGTATCGTCATGTCCTTCCCGCGCAGATGCATGTGCGGCTGAATGAACACCAACTCCACCGGCTCCCCGAACGTAAGCGAACCCTTGGCCTCATAGTTAGGATCGCCCGGCGGAATCGCCCAGTGCCACGCATTCGCCACCGCCGACATAAAGCGCTTCTCCGGCGGCTCCTTCGCCCGCGTGAGCCCCAGCTTAGTCTGATCCTCCACCGCCGTCTTCCCGTTCGGCGTGTAGTGAATCTGCAAAACGATATCCGACCCCGCGGGCACCAGCTTGGCCGAGTGATCGATATCGAAGCGCTGCGGCTGCATTCCCGGTGAATACGCCGCCAGCAATTCATAACTGATATCCACCGGACTCGACAACGGATCGCCCGCCGTCGGCTCCCCGTCCTGATCCTCTGACGCAGGCACATACGGAACCAGCGGCTTGGCCTGCTTCATCCACTGCGAGCCCGGCGGCCGCACCACCGCAATAATGTGGTGCACGACAGTACGATTACTAGGCCGCAACTCCGCCGCCGTCACCCATGTGTCGCGAACAAATCCCGTAGGGATCACCAAATAGACATAAGGCAGCGTCCCGCTAGCTGGAACTTTGTAAGTTTCCGGCACCTGGAAAACCTCATCCGGCCGAATGTTCCACCCGTCGCGCCACGCGACCGGCGGCGGCTGGTCTTTCACGTCACCCGCCGGCGCCCCCGCATCCACCCAAGCAACGATCCGGTTAAGGTCGCCCGTGCTCAAGCGCCGGTCTTCCATGAAGTGGCCGAAAGCCGGATCGGCAAACCAAGGCGGCATCTTGCGCGATGCCACCGCAGTCTTAATCGCCTTCGCCCAAGGACGAGTCCCCTCATAAGTCAGCAGCGGCATCGGCCCGATCTCCCCCGGCCGATGACAACTCTGGCAATGCTTTTGAAACAGCGGCAGGATGTCTTTATAGAACGTAGGCAGCGCCGCGCTCTCCGCGCCCAGGGCAGCTACCCCCGCCAAAATCCACGAAACCGCCCACCGTAACATACTTCATGGCTAAGCCCCCACAGGTAGCTTTGTCAAGCATGCCGTTGCGACCGATCCCTCCGTGGATGCATCCTAATAGAACAGATCTCCGCCCACGCCCCCATGAATGAAACCGTCGAATTTTTGCTAAAGCACGGTTATCTCGTGTTATTCGCCGCTGTGTTGGCGGAACAGAGCGGCTTGCCCCTGCCCTCCGCCCCGTTCCTTCTAGCCGCCGGCGCACTGGCAGGACTCGGCCGCTTGAACCTTGCGGCAGCCCTCACCCTAGCCATAATCGCCTCGCTATTGGGAGATTCTCTCTGGTTCTATCTAGGCCGCCGCCGCGGCAGCTCCATCCTGCGTTATCTATGCAGGATTGCCCTGGAACCAGATAGCTGCGTGCGCCAGACCGGGACAGTTTACTCCCGCTACGGCGCGGATTCCCTGCTCTTCGCAAAATTCGTTCCCGGGTTGAGTACGGTGGCGCCTCCCATGGCCGGAATGTATAAGTTGGCACCGTGGAAATTCGCGCTGCTCGACGCAGCCGGCGCAGCCTTATGGGCCGGAGCCTATCTGGCCATCGGCTGGTGGTTCCGCACCCAACTCGAAGTACTGGCATTTTACCTGGAGCGCTTCGGCTCCGGCCTGGGCATCGCCGTCACCTTGATCCTTCTGCTTTACGTCGCGCTCAAGTATATCCAGCGCCAGCGCATCTACCGGTCCCTGCGGATCGCGCGCATCACCCCCCACGAGTTGAAACAGCGCCTGGACAAAGGCGAAAGCCTCTCGCTCGTCGATCTGCGCAACGCCATCGAGCGCAGCGAAGGCCGCATCCCCGGCTCCATTCAGATCAGTCCTCGGGTGTTGACCGAAGACCAGGTCGATTCCATCATCGCCCCGCTGGTCGGCACCGAAATCATCCTCTACTGCACCTGCCCCAACGAAGTCACCAGTGCCCGCGTCGCCTTGCAATTGAAGCGGCACGGCGTCGCCCACGTGCGCCCCCTTGAAGGCGGATTCCCCCTATGGCGCGAGCTGGGCTTCCCCGTAGAGGCCGTGGCCGAAGAGAAATCCGCCCGCTCCGCAGCCTGATTACTTCGACGATCCACCGCCGTGAACTAAGTAGTTCGCTCGATTTCCCAACCCCCTGAAAATGCCTTAGCATCAAGGTTAAGACGGAGGGCTACCACCATGTCCATATCAAACATGACCAGATCAAAGCTGGGAATCGCACTCTTAGCTTTCGCCGCCACCGCCGCGGCGCAGACCGATCTTTGGGAGCTAGGGCATCCCGACGCCAAGCTAATGCTCGGCGTCGACGTCAAGAGCGTCCGCGAGTCCACCGCCTGGAAACTCTTTAGTGCCCGGCCCACGCCCGGCCCGCAAGCCCCCGGATCTCCGATGCAAGCGTCCATGGCCATGGGCATGGGAATCCTCGAGCAAGTCAATCACATATTTGTTTCCTCGCCTGGCAATCCGACTTCGACCTCCAAGACCACTGCCCCCTTCCTGCTGGCCATCGAAGGCAAATTCCCGCTGGAGGCGTTGAAAGCATTTCAGCAGAGCGCCCCGCGCCGCTACCGCACAGCCGACCTCTACCGCACCACGAAAACCGACACCACCACCCTGGCAGTGATGGACGGTCTGCTGCTCCTGGGCGACGAAAAATCTGTCGTAGCGGCCATCGATCGCCGCGGCCGCGCCCTTCCCCCCGCGTCGAAACTGTTAGCCCGCGCCAAGGCTCTCGCAGCCACCAACGACGTCTGGATCATCGCCGACGAATCGCTCTCCAAATTTCAACCCGCCAAATCCGAGTGGAATCCTTTAGCCGCGCCCTTCGCCTCACAAATTGAAGGCATAGACTTCGGTCTGGCCGTCCACGAAGGATTCCAATTCGAGTTGAGCCTAGCCGCCGCCAACGAAGCCGCCGCTTCGCAAATGGCCCAAATCTTCGCCATGGAAATCCAGACGGCACTAGCGTCCAAAACCGGCACCCCGGAAGTCGCGGACATGGCGCAGAAACTAAAAGTCGATTCCCTAGGCAATCGCATGCGCGTAAGCCTGGCGTTGCAGAAAGAGGAGTTCGCAGCGCTGTTGCAAGCGGCGCAAGCCGCGCAAGCCGCCGAAATCGCGCGTGCTGCCGCCGCTGCACCCAACGCTCCGCCGCCAACCGCACGCCCGGCCAAACCTGCCAATCCCGGAAAGATCACCATCTACGGCCTCGACGGCGGCCCGAAGGTAATCGAAACCACCCACTAACTTGACGGCGATGGGTAACATAGAAGTATGATTACCCTCCGCCCAGCGGACGAACGCGGCCACGCCGACCACGGCTGGCTCAACAGTTACCACACGTTTTCCTTCGCGAATTATTACGATCCCAAACACATGGGCTTTCGCTCCCTACGCGTCCTCAACGACGACCGCGTAGCCCCCGGCAAAGGCTTCGGCGCGCACGGCCACCGCGACATGGAAATCATTTCCTACGTCATGGAAGGCAGCCTGGCCCACAAAGACAGCATGGGAAAGCAAGAGGTGCTAGAACCCAACATGGTGCAAGCCATGTCCGCCGGCACCGGAGTGATCCATAGCGAATTCAACCCCTCACCCAAAGAGCCCGTCCACTTCCTGCAAATCTGGATCGAACCCGCCGAAGCCGACATCGAACCCTCCTACCAGCAATTCGCCTTCGACCCCGCCGAGAAAAAAGGCCGCCTCCGCCTAATGGCCGGACCCGATAAAAATACCTCCGTCCCCGCCGCGTTCATCCATCAAGACGCCCGCATGTACGCGTCCGTCTTAGCCGCAGGCAAGACGCTGGAACAGCCCATAGCGAAAGGACGCCACGCCTGGGTCCACTGCGCCCAAGGCAACATCACCCTAAACGGCCACGCCCTAAAAGAAGGTGACGGCGCAGCCATCAGCGACGAGTCGTCCCTGCAGATCGCCGGAGCCGGACCCCATGGCGGCGAATTCCTAGTCTTCGACCTCGCATAAAAATAAATGACCGTCAACGCACTGGTGGTCTTCTACTCGCGCCATGGCGAAACCGAGCGCCTGGCGCTAGCAGCCGGCGTCGGCGCCGTTCAAGCCCGCGCCAACATCCGCCTGCGCCGCCTAAAAGATCTAGCCGATGCCGCGACTATCGCGAACGACCCCCTCTGGACCGAAAACCTGCAGCGCATGCTCCCCGACTACATAGCCCCGCGCGAGATCGACGCCGATTGGGCCGACGTAATCCTAACCGCCTCCTGCCCCGCTTCCCCCGCCGAAATGGAAGCGTATTTGAAATCGCTAAAGCCCAACGCCGCCACCGTCCAAATCCGCGACAACCCACCCGACCGCATAGCCTCCGCCCGCGCCCAAGGCCGCCAAGCCGTCGAGAACGCAACAAAACTAAAATCGTGAATACGTTAGTTCGTTTCGAACGCGATCAAGATGTAGCAGTCCTCACCATCGACAATCCCCCCGTAAACGCCCTGAGCCCCGGAGTCCCCGAAGCGCTAACCGCCGCCGTCACCCAAGCCAACGCCGACGCACCCGTACGAGCCATCGTGGTAATCGGCGCCGGACGCACATTCATAGCCGGAGCCGACGTCAACGAATTTCAGAAGCCAACTGCAGCGAGCTATGTGGCCGGTCTTCGCGCGTGTCTGCTGACGATAGAAGACTCCGCCAAGCCAGTAGTGATGGCGATCCACGGCACAGCCTTGGGCGGAGGTCTAGAAACTGCCATGGCCGGACACTACCGCGTGATCACCCAGTCGGCCCAAGTCGGACAACCCGAAGTGAAACTCGGCCTGATTCCCGGCGCCGGCGGCACAATGCGTCTCCCGCGCTTGGCGGGCGTCGCCAAAGCCGTCGAGATGTGCGCTTTCGGTGCGCCCATCAGAGCACAAGACGCACTAGCCGCGGGCATCGCAGACCGAATCATCGACGGCGATCTGCGCACAGGAGCCGTGGCGTTCGCACGCGAAATATCAGGCAAACCATTTCGCAAGACGCGCGACCTTAACGACAAGCTCTCAAACGTCGATCTGGCAATATTCCCGGCCGCAATGGAGCAGGCACGCAAGAAGATGCGCGGCCAAGAAGCTCCGCTCTTCGCGATACAGGCAGTGGAGGCAGGATCCACCCTCTCCTTTGAAAGTGCTTCCTTATTTGAAGCTACGGTGTTTCCGGACATCCTCGCTGGGCCACAATCGAAAGCCCTCATCCACGCCTTCTTCGCCGAACGCGCCGTAACCAAAATCCCCGGCATCACCAGCGCCACCCCCACCTACGAAATCCGCCGCGCCGCCATAGTAGGCGCCGGCACCATGGGCGGAGGCATCGCCATGGCCCTAGCCAACGCCAACATTCCCGTAATCATCAAGGAAACCACCCAAGAAGCCCTGGACCGCGGCATGGCCACCATCCGCCGCAACTATTCCCGCCTCCCCCCAGAAACCGCCGCTCAAAAACTAGCGTTGATCACCCCGCAACTAACCTTCGACGCCTTCGATCAAGCCGACATCATCATAGAAGCCGTCTTCGAAAACCTCTCGGCAAAACAGCAAGTCTTCCGCGAACTAGACCGCATCGCCAAGCCTGCCTGCGTCCTAGCCACCAACACATCGTCCCTCAACATCGACCAAATCGCTTCCGCGACCGAACGCCCCCAAATGGTCATCGGACTCCACTTCTTCAGCCCCGCCAACATCATGCGCCTGGTAGAAATCGTCCGCGGCCAATCAACCCTCCCCCAAGTAACCGCCACCGCCCTCGCCCTAACGAAAAAGCTAGGCAAGATCGGTGTAGTAGCCGGCAACTGCCCCGGCTTCATCGGCAACCGCATGATCAACGTCTACGGTCGCGAAGCCCAGTTCCTAGTCGAAGAAGGCGCGAGCGTCGAACAAGTCAACCAAGCCCTCTACGATTTCGGCATGCCCATGGGCCCTCTAGCCATGTACGATCTGGTAGGCAACGACGTAATGCGCGACATCGCCGAAGTCTCCGGCGCTCCCAAAGGAGCCCGCCGCCCTCTAGTGCTCCCTCTCTTATGCGCGCAAAATCGCCTAGGCCAAAAAACCGGCAAAGGTTGGTCGCAATACGACGAAACCCGCAAGCCCAAGCCCGATCCCGAAGTAGCCGCGCTCATCGAATCGACAGCCCGCGCCGCCGGCATCGAACGCCGAGTGATCTCACAAGAAGAAATCGTCGACCGCTGCATTCTGGCGCTAGTCAACGAAGGCGCCCGCATCCTGGAAGAAGGCATGGCCCTGCGCGCCTCCGACATCGACGTAATCTACATCACCGGCTACGGCTTCCCCGCTTGGCGCGGCGGACCGATGTTCTACGCCGAAACCCTAGGCCCCGCCACCGTCCAAGAGCGCATCGCAGAATTCGCCCGCCTCCACGGCGCGGCTCTCTGGCCCTCTAATACAGCCAGAAGTCAATCTTCTCCGAGATCCCCCGAATCGTCCCGTTAAACGACATAATCACCCCTAAATCCCGCCCATCGAGGCTCGCATCCACGTTGTGCTCGACCGTAAATTCAAACACCATCGGCTTCGTCGAATCCACACTCGCCGGCAAGTCCGCCTCGTAACACTTCTCATCCGTGCCCGAGAAATTCTGCGTACCCGCACTCTGCCCATTCACCGTGCACGACACCTTCACCACCGGCGACACCGCTGCCACCGCCGGAGGAATCGTAAACTGCATCGAAAACTTCGGCGGCCGCAGCGCTTCCAGCATCGTAACCTCGAAACTAAATCGCTTCAGTGTCCACGCCCACTGCAATTCCGTGACTTCCGTCCACCCCTCTAGAAGACGAATCTTCGCCGGAGCCGACAACCTCTCACTGCGCATAAACAAAAACACGCGCGCATCTTTATCCAGATCCGTGGGATTCGCCGTCGCCGCCCCAAACCGCAGCCGGTCGAGAACCCGCCACCCGCTGCGCTTCGCAAGCCTCTCCAACCCCGCCGGCGAAAAAATCCACTGATTCGTCGGATCGTTATTCGTCTCCCGGTGATCCAGCAAGTACGCTAGCGGTTCGTTCTTGATCGCCACGCCGGACTTCGTAACGTCCGCCACCCGCGTGCTCAAAACACAATACCGGCAGTGTTTCGCCAGCGTCTCCAGCGCCAGATAAGGATTCTTCAAGTGATACAGAACCCCCAGCGAAATCGCCAGCCCATAATTCCCTCCCGGCAACTGCGTCGCATAATCCGCATCCAGTTCATGCACCGCCACCGGCAAATTCATGCGCTCGCGCAGCGCCCGTACCCCCGCCATCCAGTTGTGATTGCTCGGAGGGTTATCCGCCGCCGCCACCTCGCATCCCAGGCTCGCGAAGAACAACGGAATTTCGCCGTCGCCGCACCCGAAATCAATCACCGGCCCGGACGCGAATGCGCGCTCGAAATCCGCGAAATGCCGGCGAAAGAATGTCGCCATGTGATCGATCGACGCCATACTGTCGTACGGATACCAGGTCAGGCGCAGCGGCAGCGGCTCCTTCTTCGCTTCCGCCAAGAGCTTGGAAAATGTAACGCGGCTATCGAGGATTTCTTGAGCGCTCGCCGGCCGGCGCCGCGCTGTTGGGTTCGCAGACATGTCTTCCGATTATCCCCGAACTCAACTTTGATCGGACGATTCGTCGTTCAATCCCAGCGGCCGCGGCGGAACGCTCTTCGCTAGATCCGAGCGCTTCTGCGCCTGCCTGACGAATACATAGCGCAATCCCAGCAGCGCCGAAATCACCAGCAAGGTTCCCGGACCGATCCGATTCTGCCGCGATGGATTCGCATATTCAAAAATCGCCAGCCCCAGCACCAGCAGCGCCATCACCAGAGCAAATTGAGTTCGGAATCGCACTGCCCTCTACCTCAACTTCGGCCCCAAGCCGAACCTCTGTCCCAACTTCAACCAACGCGAATCGGCCGCCAGCTGCAAACGGTTTTCCACGGTAGCCAGTCGACGCTCCAGCGCCGCCTTTTCATTGTGCAGCCGTGAAATCTGATTTTCCAACTGCGGATTCCCCACCTCTACAGCCTCAGGCGCCGCTGCCACCGGCACTGCGTCCCGTACCGCCACCGGCGGTTCCCACACCGGCATAGCCGCCGGCGCAACGCCCGCCTCCCGCGCCACTTTGCGAGCCACCAACGGAAGGCTCCAATTCCCCACCAGCACGATCCCGAACGGCGCCACCGATTCCGTTTGATACACCACCTGCGTGAATCCCGACCCGCGCAGCTTTCCCGCCAGATCCCGTTGCGAAAACTGGCGCATCACCAGAGTGGCCCCGATCCCTCCGTGAAATTCCAGATTCTGATGAACTTCGAGCGTCTTGTCTTTCTTGCGATTGACCAGCACATGCTCGCCGCCCAATTCCACAATCGAATATTCGTGGAGCTCCGGATAGTACTCGACGGTGTCCTCGTCCGCAGCCGAAGACGGCACCGTGATGCACAACACCCCATGCGGCTTCAATAGCCGGAAGGCCTCTTCAAACGCGCGCTCCACCGGAATCGCCACGTGCTCGAAAACATCGCTCGACAAAATGAAGTCGTAAGTTCCGTATTGCTCCGGATGCGGCTGCGTAATATCCAAGTACGGCTGGCGATCGTAATACGTATTGGTGTAGTCGAACTTCTCCTCCAGCGGAGTCGCGTACAGCAACGCATCGCTCAACCCGAATCCGCGGATTTTTTTGTCCTTGGGAAACTCTGGCAGCGTCCGCGCCGCGCCGAATAGCTCGATCGACAGCATGTAGATCAGCGCCCGCATGCGCACGTTCGACCCGCAGCCCGAGCACGTCGATTCCTCCCACGGTATCTCTTCCAAAGCGTTGCCCTTGCCGCAGATATTACAGGTGAAAGAGATCATCAA
>Ga0070666_10001718_pt1 | contig 13350 bp, 10 predicted proteins | sample KBSS23metaG_FD_64677 | JGI IMG/M metagenome (GOLD analysis project Ga0070666, IMG submission 64677) | Switchgrass rhizosphere microbial communities from Kellogg Biological Station, Michigan, USA - KBS S2-3 metaG | ecosystem: Host-associated > Plants > Roots > Rhizosphere > Soil ... | reverse complement strand
CTGGAAGGAACTGTATGCACACATTTTATCGCACTGCGGTGGGCGCGGGTCTCGTTCTCCTCGCTAGCGGAGCATTCGCCGAGGACGCCGTCACGGGTTGGTACGTGGGCGCCGGCGCCGGCGGCGCGGATTACTCGGGCAACATTCCACACCAAATCGCAGCCGCATATGCCGGCAACATAACCTTCGACTTGCTCGGCGCGACGACGACCGACAGCACGGATACGGCAAGACAACTATTTGTCGGTTATCGGTTCACGCCGCTGCTCGGCGCCGAAATCGGCTATGAGGATCTGGGCAACGCAGGCACCTTCTACAGCCTCAATTCGTACCAGCCGATATTCGATGCCGTGCCAGTGCTGCTCAGGGGCGAATATCGCGTGCGTGATTTCAATGCCGCGCTCGTTGCGTCATGGCCGGTCAGCGCGCGATTTGAGCTGCTCGCGCGCGGCGGCCTTGCCCAGACGCGTCTGGACTACGACGAACACGGCAACGACGCGGGCGGCAACCCGTACTCGTTCCATGCGCGTACGCGCACGCGTTCGAACCCGCAGGCAGGCATCGGTGCCCTCTGGCGCTTCGCACCGCATTTCGCGCTGCGCTTCGATCTCGACCGCACGTTCCACGTCGGTAAAGCATTCGCACTGAGCGCAGACAGCAATGGCCGCTTCGATCATATCGACGCGTGGACGCTGAATCTGGTGTGGAAGCCATAGAGATCGTCTTGTCGCGATTCACCCTATGCCCAGGAACTCTGCCTACGACCGCGACAATCCGCCAACGGCTACATCGCGCGTGCTCGCCGAAGGTGAATTGCTCACCTCCACTTTACCAACCCGATCAACGCGGTGAGTTCTCTGTTCGCGACTGACAGCGTCTACAACGAATACGTTACCGCACAAGACGGCGAGATCGGAACCCGAGTCAGCCGAGCAGATCGAGCATCACCGCCTTGACCACGGCGTGGGTCTTGTTGACCGCGTTCAATTTGAACAGGATGCTGGTCATGTGGTAGTTCACCGTGCGCGCGGAGATGCCCATGATCATCCCCGTTTCCGATGAGGTTTTACCCGCCGCGGTCCAGCGCAGTACGTCGCGTTCGCGCTCGCTGAGCTCGAGCGGTACTTGTGACGCCGTTCCATCGGCATCTGCGTCCCCCAGCGGCCAGCTCGCACTGTGGGAAAGCGATGCGCGCAGCGACTCCTGCGCTTCGTCAAGCAGATCGATCAGCTGCGTCGTGAGACGACCCGCGCTCTCACGCAACTGCGCTGTCGGCAGAGTCAGTGCCTCCGAAATCGCACTCGCCAAGCGCCGCGCTCCGACGCTGCGCACGACACCATCGAGCGCCTGCACGTGTTGACGCCATATCGCAAGATCACCGTCCGGCACGTGTTCAAGCTGGGCAACGCAATGCCATGCGTCGGCAAGCGCCTGATTGACGAAACGGTGGAACAACCGTTCGTCGCTGATCGCGCGCACCTCCGACAATATGATCGGGTCTATGGCCGGGCCACTGTATATCGCGATTTCCGCCGACTTGGCGTCGCGGATCGCCACCGCTGCCCATTCGATCAATTGTTCGCACGAGATCGGCTTTTGCAGCACGCGGACGACACCGGCCGACTCCGCCTGCGCCGCAATTTCGGGGGTCAATGAGGCCGTGATGCCCAAGACCGGAGGCACTTTGCGCAAACGCGGGCTGCGCAACAGATCGAGTCCGGACATGTCGGATAGATTCAGGTCCAGGACCATCAAATCATAGGGGTCGCTCGACAAGGCCTCGACGGCGCCCTCACCGGTAGCGCACTCGACGACGTTATATCCCGCGCGATCCAGCATCGCATGCACGAGGAGCAGCGTACTGGGCTGATCGTCGACAACGAGAGCGTTTACGCGATTGATTTGATTGGGCGCGTCGTTCCCTGGCATTTTCTGATCAGGCAAAACCCGCACAATAGACTAGATTCCCCGGAAGCCACATACTCTCGCACAGTTCCGGGCCAGCAGCCATGAGTATCGGCTCTTTTCAAGCATGCACACATGAATCTGGTCGAAGGCGCTCAGGATAAAACGGAGCCTGGGCTCCGCGCCATCCTTTTCGCGCAGGCCAAGATTCGCCTGATCGTGGCGATCCCGGTGATCGTCATCGACTCGCTGTTGTATTTCATCTCGCCCGACGGAATCCCGCTGTGGTTCCTCGGGCTCATGAGCGGTTACACCGCCTACGCGGCGATTCCATTTTGGCTGATTCCCCGCAGCAATTACGCCGCGTTGCAGTACCTGCTTCTGGCCACGGCGATCCTCGATCCCCTGGTGTTGTCGGTATGGATCGCGCTGACCGATGTCTATGGCGCCTTGATTGCCGGGTTCTACCTGTTCACGACGCTGGGCTTTGGCTTCCGCACCGGTCGACCGCTGATGCATATCTGCCAGCTCACGTCGATTGCCGGCTTCACCTTCGTCCTCGCCACCGATCCGTATTGGCAACACAACAGCGTGATCTGGACCGCGGTCCTGATTCCTTTGATCGTGGTGCCGATGTATGCGGGCGCCCTGATCAAAACCTTGCGCGGAGCGCGCGAGCACGCCGAAGAGCAAAGCCGGGCCAAATCCGACCTGCTGGCCAAAGTCAGCCATGAGTTGCGCACGCCGCTGACCGGCATCGTGGCGTCGGCCGAACTGCTGGCCGTGGAAAGCAGCGACGCGTCGGTAGCGCGGCGCACGAAAACGATTCTTACCCTGTCTGACAACCTGCTCTGCGAGATCAACGACCTGCTCGACGAGGCGAAGTTCGACGCCAAGACCGTGGCCCTGAATTATGTGCCAGTCGACCTGTCCCAGCAGATCGCGACGTTGCGGGCGACATTCGAAACGATGGCTGCGCGCAAAGGCCTGGTATTTCGCGCGGAGATCGATGCGGCCATTACCGATGCGGTGGAAATCGATACGCATCACCTGGATCGCATCCTGTTGAATCTGATCAGCAACGCGATCAAATTCACCGAGTCCGGCAGCGTGCGTCTGAGCGTTGAACTGCGCGAACAACGTGCCGCCGACTATTGCCTTCGCTTCGCTATCGTCGATACCGGAATCGGCATTCCCGAATCGTTCCGCGCGAAGATGTTCGAACCGTTCGCCCAGGTCGACCAGGGCGCCAATCGTCGCTATGGCGGCACCGGATTGGGCCTGGCCCTGTCGAAGAAGATCATCGACGTAATGGGAGGAGAGCTGCAGTTCGAAAGCACGCTCGGCGTCGGTAGCCGTTTCTGGTTCGAGCTGACGCTGCGGCGTGCGGAACTTAGCAGCGCGCAGGCTCGGCAAGAAACCGCGCCGATTGTCCGTGGCAAACGTATTCTTGTAGCCGACGACAACGTCAGCAATCTCATGCTGCTCAAGGAATTGCTCGGCATCGACCACCATGAAGTCGTCACTTGCACCAGTGGCGCCGCCGCTCTGGAAGTATTGGCGAAGCGCGATTTCGACCTGCTGCTGCTCGATTACAACCTCGGCGACATGGATGGCGTGCGCGTGCTGCAGACGTACCGCTTCGGCCGCCTTAATCCGGTACCCGTCTTGTTCCTTACTGCCGATGCAACGCTGCAAACCGCTACCCGCTTGCAGGAGGCAGGCGGCGCCGGAGTCCTGTATAAGCCGGTCACGCTCGCGGGCATCCGTGCGGCGCTGGCCGGGCTTGTTTTTCCGGTGGCTGTGGCGGCTTCGACGTCATTGCCGCGCTCGAGCGAGGACAGCAGATCACTGCGCCCCGCGCTCACGGTAGTGCCGAACAATCCGCTCGACGAAAGCGTGCTGGAGGGTTTGCGCAAGATCAATACGCGACCGGATTTTTTGCCGCGTTTGCTGGTGCAAGCCGAAATGGATATCGCGTGTTGTTGCCAGCAACTCCTCGAAGCGCTCGACAACAGGGATTACGCTTCCATCCGCACTGCGGCACATGCGCTCAAGGGCGTCGCCGCAAACGTCGGCGCCAGTCGTCTGGTCGCGCTGACGGGTAGCGTCATGAACATGTCCAGCGACGAAGTCGCACAGTCGTGCGAACGTCTCGCGGCGGACCTCCGCGATGGGACGCGATCTACCAGTGCGGCGCTGAAAAAGATAATCGCCGCTGGAGGCGGCGCTTCAATGAATGACGCTGGCTTGTTGCAGCTTGATTAGCATTTCCATCACGCGCAGATCGGCCTCGCTCAGGTCCATCGCAGTCGCCACCCATTCATCGACCACGGTGCGCAGTTCGTCGTAGCTCAGCGGCGCCACGCGATAACGGCTGTGCTGCAACATCAGGCGAGCCGCGTGGTGACGGGCATGGGCCGCGATGAATTTTTCAACCGTCGCCACGCCCTGCCCTTGTGGACACAGCTCATCGACGATGCCCTTGGCCTTCAATTCCGCTGCGGAATAAATCCTGCCGTTCGTCATCATGCGCTCCGCTTCGTGCACACCGACCCGACGCGCCAGCAGACTCATGCCGCCGCTGCACGGGAACAGTCCGAACAGAATTTCCGGAAAACCGAACTCGCTGTGTTCTTCGGCGATCAGGAAATCCGAAGCCAATGCCGTTTCGAAACCGCCGCCGAGGGCGCGACCTTGCACGAGAGCAATCGTCGTAGCCTGGCGGTTCAACGTCGTGGACCAGTCGTACACCATGTCGGCGCAGAGCATCGCGTAGGCGCGCAAGGCGCTTGCATTGCGCGCGCGGATGCATTCCAGGAAATACGCCAGGTCGCCGCCGAGGCTGAAGTAATCCGGGTGTGCGGAACACACCACGGCATAGTCGATCGGGTGTTTCGCCCCATTACAGATCCAGGCGATCCCGTGCGCGTGTATACTTTTATGCAAAGTACAAACATCCTGCAGCAAGTCGCGCGAGAAATTCTGGGTCCTTCCGAGCGGCGACTGAGTCATCGTGATCCAAAGCGTATTGTGTTGTTTCGCTCTGAAATCCGTCGCGATCCGAGACAGTTGTAGCGGAGAGACAAATTCGATGGCGCCCATGGCACTGTTCCTCGATTGCAACCACGGATGTGGCCAAACGATTGTAGTCGTCAAAAGGCATGCGCAAATTAACCTCACGCGCGCTGCTACGGCCGCCGCCGCAAGTGCAGCCGCCGCTAGCCTTTCGTTACAACCGTCATGCGCATTGGCGGGGCGGAAAAGCCACGGCCTATGACTTTTGGCAGGTAACCCCCGGCAGCTTGGCCGAATCTTCACGCGAGACGATCAGGGCCACGTTGGTGCCGCCGAAACCCGCCGAAAACGACAAGGCATGTTCAATGCGATGTCCGGCAACCGGCGTGTTGGCCACATGATTGAGTGCGCAAGCCGGATCGATCTCGTCCAGATGCGCCGTCGCGGGCAGCAGCGACTGATTGACGGCAAGGATGGCCGTGGCAAGTTCCAGCGCGCTGGCGGCACCCAGCAAATGGCCATGAATGGCCTTGGTCGAACTCACCGGCACGTCATTGAAGACCGTGCGCAACGCAGTTGCCTCGATCGGATCGCCACCGGGTGTAGCCGTCGCATGCGCATTGACATAGCCGATCCGCTCCGGCGCCAGGTCCGCATCGCGCAAGGCTTCGCGCAAAGCGGAAATCTGCCCATCGGCCTTCGGCGAGCCGATGTGATAGCCGTCCGAAGCGATGCCGTAACCGCTCAGTGCGCAGTAACATGCCGCGCCGCGGCGCTGCGCATGCTCGCGCGATTCCAGCAACAGAAAAACCGCGCCTTCACCGAGCACCAGGCCGGAACGGCTTTTTGCGAAAGGCCGGCAGCTGCGGCCGGCATCGTCGCGATCCGCTTCGGCCAGCGCGCGCAGGCCGCCCCAGAGGGCAACGAACGTCGGCAGCAATGCCGCTTCGGCGCCACCGGCCAAGGCGATATCCAGATAGCCGTCGCGGATCGCGCGGCCGGCGTCGCCAATGGCTGAACCCGAGGACGTGCAGGCGCTGCTGTGCGTCATCACCGGGCCGAGTATCTGGTGACGGATCGAAATGTGTGCCGGCGCGGCGTTGAGCATGCACGCCATGATCGTGTACGGCTTGGATTGCTGCTTGCGTTCGACGTAGAACTGTCGCACCCATTCGTGCTCCGTCGTGACGCCGCCGCCGACGGAGCCATAGAACAGGCCGGCGCGCGGGCCGAATTCCGCGAACTGTTGCAAACCGCCATCGGCGGCGGCTTGGCGCGCAGCCAGAATGGCGATCTGGCTGCAGCGATCCAGATAGGGCAGCTCCAATTTGGAGAATTCGGCGGAGAAATCGCGATCAATGACTGCAGCGGGGAATTGCTTGTCCAGCAATGAGGATTCCCACAGGCGGATGCCCGACCGGTTTTGCCGCAGACTCGTCAACAACTCACCGACGTTCAAGCCAATCGGTGAAATGACGCCAAGTCCGGTGACCACGACGTCATGCTTTTTGCGAATCATTGCGTCTGGGCGGACTGATTTCTCTCGACCAACGCCACGACATCGCGCAACGTGGGATTGGCGGGCATGGCCAAATCTTTCAGCTTGATACCCAGGCGGTCCTCCAGTTCGAGCATGACCTCCAACATCATCATTGAATCCAGTCCCACATCGCGAATCGAGGTGTCGTCAGCGATCTTGTCAGCGGAAATATCGAAGCGCTCCCCGAGAAAATCCTTGACTACCGTTTGGATATGTACAGCGTCCAACTTGTTCATCTCGCCTGGCATCCAGTCCCGTGTTCAGTGCACTGGATGTTGCGTGCACGAGCCCGCGCCCGTCAACCATGCGAGCGGCCCTTGCCGAACTTCCAGAAACCCCAGCAGCGCAAAAAAGAAACAAGCTCATTGTCTAGCACGACAGTTACCTTGGCGACCACTGTAAACATTGACAGCCAATAGGCAGCACGAACCGCTGTGAGCGCAAGCCAATGCGGTCAAGCTCGGGGGACAAGCACCCGTGCACTGCATGACTTCACAGTGGGCGGCGCCGCAACGGCAAGGTATAGCGAATGCCGGTCGGCTGAAATCGGAAAGGCGCTACACCGAAATTCCTGCGTAACTCGTCGCCCTCAGATCGTGCGCGGCCATTCCAGCCTAGAGACCCGGACTCACGTCTGGCGCGCCCCGCGCGCACTCGACCGCAGCAGCTGTACTGTGGACAGTCTGGGCTGAGTAGCCGATCATTGCGGTTGCAACTGCGCTTTCAGATCGGCGTCGACACCGCTTTCGATTGCGGTCATCAGCCGCATGACCGAAAATCACTCAGGTAACCTCAACCGGCAAGGAGCAGCAAGTGAGCGGATTAACCGTGCGGTTCGAAGAGAACTTGTGGACCTGTGTCTGTGAGGATCGCAAGCTCGAAAGCGTGGGGTTTGTCGATCTCATGATACTCATCAAACAAGAACTGGGCGTCCGCCAGTTCACCGTAGAGTTTGATTGCGAGGGGAAGGCAATCGACGGCGCGCTCGCCACACTCGATTTTGGCAGCCCCGACACCTATGTTCCGGACTGAGAATCGCGCAGAACTACGAACGGTTACCGGTAGCGCCGGAATGCGTCGCGCACCTGTTCTCGCAGCAGGTCGTCGTTCCATGGCTTGGTGAGGAACTTGAACACCGCGCCGCGATTCACGGATTCCGTCACCACCTGCAGATCCGTATAACCGGACAGGATTATGCGCACGGTGTCCGGGTATAGCTCCTTCACCGTATTCAGAAACTCCGTGCCGGACATGCCCGGCATGCGTTGATCGGAAATGATCACCTGGACCGGATTGACGGCCAGCAACTCCAGACCTTCTGCTCCATTGCCGGCGGTCAGGATTCTATAGCCGTCGCCACGCAACATCCGGGTCAGTGCGGCGCGAATACCCGGCTCGTCGTCTACCAGCAGCAGGGTGTGCCGATTGTCCGTGGCCGCAGGCATCGACATATGCTTGTTGTCGTGCAATTGGGCCTCGAACACGTCCTTGGCAACAGCGGGGCTGAAGAAATTGCCCTGCATCTCATCGCAGGCCTGGGATCGAAGATAGTTGAACTGGCCCTGGGTCTCGACGCCTTCGGCAACCACTTTCAGGTTCAGACGATGAGCCATGGCGATTATGGCAGTTGCGATTGCCGCGTCTTCCGCGTTGCGCGTGATGTCGGCGACGAAACTCTGATCAATCTTGACTGCTCGGAAAGGAAAGCGCTTCAACACCGCCAACGACGAATATCCAGTACCGAAATCGTCGAGCGCCAAGCGCACACCTGCCTCGTTCAGCGCATGCAGGGTTTTTGCCGCCGCCGCCGAATCGCTCATCACGGCGGTCTCGGTCAGTTCCAGTTCGAGGTACTTGGCTTCCAGCGCATGCGAGGTCAACGCGTTGCGCACGCTTTCGAGCAGGTCGCTTTTGTCGAATTGAACCGACGAGAGATTCACCGCGATCGGTACGGTGCTGATTCCGGCTGCAATCCATGCGGCTTGCTGCGCACAGACCGCATTGATCGCCCAGCAGCCGATCGGAACGATCAATCCCGTTTCCTCGGCCAGGGTGATGAACTTCGACGGTGGCACCAGGCCCTTGTCTGGATGTTGCCAGCGGATCAGCGCCTCCGCACCGACAAGTTCGCCACTGATCATGTCCACACGCGGCTGGTAGTGCAGGACGAATTGTTGCGCTTCGACCGCTGCACGCAATTGATCCTCGAGCGCGAGGCGTTCCGCCATTTGCGTATTCACGTCAGCCGAATAGTACAGATAGCGTTTGCCTGAGGATTTGGCGAGTTTGAGCGCCGCTTCCGCATTCTTGAACACCGCCCGCCCATCCTCGCCATCGGCGGGAAACAAGGCGATGCCGGCCTGAGCCGAGAGGCGGACGTCCTGGCCGTCGACACTAAACGGCTGCTTCAGCGCATCGAGCATCCGGTCCCGCAGCCGGGTGACGGCGGACAAGGAATCGCTCGGGCCTGCCGCCGCGAACGTGTCGCCGGCAATTCGCCCCAGCGTATAGGGCTCGACGAGAAATTCACCAAAGCGGCTGGCCACTTGACGCAGTAGCTCATCGGCAGCATTGCGCCCGAGCGCATCGTTGATCTGCGTGAATCGCTCCAGGTCGATGACGAGCACGCAGACAGAATTGCGTTCTTGTCGCGCAGCATTGACGAACTGCTCCACACGATCACCGAACAACCTGACGTTGGGAAGTCCGGTCAGCGTGTCGTAAGAGCCCAGGTATTCCAGGCGCTGTGATTTCTCGATGTATTCGAGCGCGTATGACAGATCCGCCGTGAGCGAGTCGAGCAGCGCGATCTCTTCTGCGTCGAAGACATCGCGCTCTCTTGCCAGCAATACTAGCACCGCTACCACATTGCCATCGACAAACAGCGGAAACGCGGCGCAGGACCGGTACGCACCGCGCAGCAGCTCGTCGCGAACCGGAGCCAGGGTCGGATCGGTAGACACATCATTCATCACAATCGAACGTCCGGCATGCGCTGCGCGAACGGATGGGCGGTCCTGCGTCGCCCACGTTTCACGCATGGCCAGCTTTTTGATGAAATCGACCGCCTGCGCATCGCCGTGCCATGCGACGATTTCGTAATGCTCGGCCTCTCGATCGATGGCGCTGACCCAGGCGACCGGAAATACGCCCTCGGTGGCGGCTACGCGACAGGCTTCTTGCAGCAGCTCATCGCGATCTCGTAGCCGCAACATCGCCGAACTGATTCCACTGGAAACCGCGCGCACGCGGCTCAAGCGCGCAATCTTGCGTTCCTGCTCTACGCGTTCGGTGACATCGTTGGCCAGCACCAGCTTGGCGCGGCGCCCGGAGAAATCGATCGGATGGGACGTGACCTCCACTTTGATGATCCGGCCGTCGCGCTTGCGGTGCCGCCAAATCCCGGCATGCACGATTCCCGGCAAATCTTTTTTCACGATTTCCTGCAGCGCGAGCACCTCCGGTTCGGGCCGGATGTCCATGATGGTCATCGTCAGAAACTGTTCGCGTGTGTAGCCGTAGTGCTCGACGGCAGCGTCGTTAACGGCCAGGAAGGCGAAGGTTTCGAGGTCGTATACCCACATCGGCAGTGGATTGGCATCAAACAGATGCCGGTAGCGCAATTCGCTGTCGCGTAACGATTCGGCAATACGCCGCTGCTCGGCGGCTTCGGCAGCGAGCGTGTCAGCGCGGCGTTGCAGATCCTCGAGTGGTTTCAGCGCAGTCATCAGCGCCCCGCCCCCGGTTTGGCACGTCCAAGGATCGACACCACCGCCTGGCGCAGATCCTGATCGTCCCAGGGCTTCTCGATGAAGCGCGTCAAATGCACCGCATTCACGGCAGCGATGATTGCTTCGCGATCCGCATAGCCGGAAATGATCACGCGCGGCACGGCCGGCTGGAATTCCATTACCCGCGCAAGAAACTCGACGCCGTTCATCGAGGGCATTCGATAGTCGCTGATGACGAGATCGAAATCCTGCTCATCGCTGCGCTTTATTGCACCTTCGGGCGAAGTGAACGTTTCGAAATGCAGGGCTTCGCCGTCGAGCTCGCGCGCATCGATCGTCGCCAACGATCGGCGCAGCGCACTGAGAATATTCGGTTCGTCGTCGACTAGCAGAACTCGATACATGCGTTCGCACTCCCCTTAGCCTGGCTGTCTGACTGGCAACTCGATGCGCACGAGCGTCCCTTGTCCGGTGACGCTGGTGATTTCAATGTTGCCGTGATGCTTGGTTACGATGCCGTATGAAATCGACAATCCCAGGCCCGTACCGCTACCGACCGGCTTTGTCGTGAAGAATGGATCGAAAATGCGCGGCAACACATCCTCGGGAATACCTTCGCCGTCGTCACCGATCGCCACCCATACTTTGTCCGCCGAATGCCCGGTACTGACGGTGATGATTCCGCGTTCTTTGATCGCCTGGCCCGCGTTCATCAAAATATTCAGGAATACCTGGTTGAGTTCGGAAGGCAGACATTCGATCAGAGGCAGGTCGGCAAAGGTTTTTACGATCTCGGCTTTGTACTTGAGCTGATTGGAAACGATATTCAGCGTCGACTCGAGCAACTGATGGATGTCGACATTCGCCCAGGCCTCGCCGCGATCGTGTCGCGAAAAATCCTTGAGATCGCGAATGATCTTGCACACGCGGTCGATACCTTCGCGCGACTCGCTGATCAACTGCGGCATGTCGACGACGAGAAATGCAATATCGATGCGTCGGCGAATCTCTTCCGACGCAGCCGCCGTCGCTGCCCCGCTCTGGCGCGTGATTGCGCCATAGGCATCGATCGCGCTCAACAGACGCGCGACGTAACCTTGCAGCGTGGCGAGATTCGAATTGACGTAGCCGATAGGGTTATTGATTTCATGAGCGACGCCGGCGGCCAGCTGTCCGATGGAAGCAAGTTTCTCGGACTGGATGGCTTGTTCCTGCGCACTTTTTAGCTTTGCGTAGGCGATTTCCAGCTCCGCATTTCTGCTGTACAGCTCCTGCGTGCGTTCCTCGATGCGCTGCTTGAGCGTGGCATACGCCTCGCGCAAATCTTCCGCAGAACGCCGCCGATGCAAGCTGTTGGCCACTTGCGACGCCACGAAGCTCAATAGCTCCTGGTCGGCGGGGCCGTACACGGTGGCCTCGTCGTAACTTTGCACGACGATAAGACCGATGGTCTTTTCGTTCACCACGAGCGGTACGCCGAGCCAGCATGCCGCGACCGGACCCAAATCGGCGGTTTCCAGATCGATCTCGCCCTTGCGCGCGAGATCCATTATTTCCGCAGTGCGCAGCAGTGCCGGCCCCGTGCGCAAGACGTACTCGCTGAGCCCGGAACCGAGCGAGCGCGACGGGCGTTCTTGTTCAATCTTGTCGATGAAGTAGGCGAACTCGAGTGAAGCACGGTCGTCCGAAATCAGGGCGATGTAAAAATTCTCAGCATTGATCAGAGCGCCGATCGCCGAATGCACACGACGGCAGAACTCGGTACGATCGATATCGACCATCGCCAGCTGGGCGATTTGAAACAACGCTGCCTGCAGGCGTTCGGCGTGCTGGCGTTCCGCGATTTCATGCTGCAATACCTGATTGGCTGCGGCAAGTTCCGTCGTGCGTACGCGCACTTGATGTTCGAGGTCTTGCTTGCTGCGTTTTCGTTCCAGCGCGACGAGAATATGGCTGCCGACGAATTCCAGCAAAGCCCGGTCGTCAGCCGAAAAACATCCTTTTTGCTCATAACTTTGCACGACGATCGCGCCATGCGCGTGCCCGTCGCGCAACATCGGAACACCGAGCCAATCCTGGCTTGGCGGCCCCCAGATGGCCAGCTCGCCCGACACTTGCTTCCGCAACTGCTCCGTAGTCCCCATCAGCGGCTTGGCGCCGCGCAGCAAGTGCCAGGTCAACGAGTGCTGGATCGAGCTCATCGCAATCTCGACGTCGTCGCCGGGAGGTTCTGGATCGGCGATGTCGACGTAGTACAGGAAGCGCAGGCTATCACGCTCGGCGTCGTGCCAGACGATGTAGAAGTTCTGCGCGTACATCAACTCGCCAACAATCGTGTGGACGCCGTGCAACATGTCGCGCATATCGCGATCAGAAGCGGCCAAGTCGGAAATCGCAAACAATGCGCGTTGCAGACTTTCCGAGCGCTCCAAGCGCTTCAATTTCGCTTGCAGGTCGGCCAGTTCCAGTGCGCGGTGCAGATGGCGTCCTGCTATCTCCAGCGACAACGACATCTCATCGACAAGGCGCGGACCATCCGCTGGCCTGCCCACTACCAGCAGCAGGACTGCCGCGGGGATTGCTGCACTGGCTTGGAATAATCGAACCGCCAGCTGCTTCCCGTCGGCCGAAGCCACCGGCGGCGCGCGCTCGCTCGCAGAAAACACCAGGGCCAAGTCTTGCTCGTCGAGCTCCGTAAGCGGTTCGGTCTCCATTCTCACGGCGCGCTTGCGTCGCCAAACTACCGTTGCAGCCTCGCAGGAGCGTTCGACCTGCGCCAGTTGCACGATGACCGCGGCAAGTGCGCGCGCGTTTTCTGCATCCGCCAAGCGCATGAGTAGCTCGAGACGTTGATCCGCCGCGGTCGTCATGGAAATGCTTGTGCGAGTCTGACTCATATAGACGATGCACCCGCCACCGTCCTGTACCACGGATAATGATCCAAAACCAACGCCTCGTTGCTATTCCGCGCCACCTACGCGGGTGGCAATTCGCGCCGTCGCAAAATACCCAAGCGTTGTCCCAGCACGTATACCAGTGCAAACCAAGGCTGCTGCCTACTGTCAACATTGACAGTCTGGAATGCCTGGGCGAAAGCGAGACCTCCACTCTGGCACAAATGCCATGCCAATTCCGGCCCAATTTGCTGATTGGAGG
>Ga0070666_10001707_pt1 | contig 13399 bp, 14 predicted proteins | sample KBSS23metaG_FD_64677 | JGI IMG/M metagenome (GOLD analysis project Ga0070666, IMG submission 64677) | Switchgrass rhizosphere microbial communities from Kellogg Biological Station, Michigan, USA - KBS S2-3 metaG | ecosystem: Host-associated > Plants > Roots > Rhizosphere > Soil ... | reverse complement strand
CCAACCCGATCGCGACGGCGCGATCTGGCTGACCGGCAATTACGCCGGCGTCTACCGTATGCACCTGGAGCCCGGGCTTGAGGGTCAACCGCGCATCGAGCACTTCGGTGTTGCCGACGGGCTGCCGAGCGCCCGCGTGATTCCGCTGTATTTGCCTGACGGCATCATTTTCGACGCGGCGGACGGGTTGCGCAGGTTCGATGAGGCCAACCATCGATTCGAATTTGACTCGGCACTGATCGCATTGCTGCCGGTAGCGCAAGGCGAGACGCGCAACATGGCGGTCATCGACGCCGCGCATGTGCTGGTCGTGCAGCATGATCGCGTACGCCTGCTCCAGCGTATCGGTCAAGGGACGTGGCATGAAGCGTTCACGCCGTTGGCGCGACTGCCGCGCGGCATGGATTTCCGCAACGTACGTGTCGATGCCGACGGCACAGTGTGGATCGCCGCCAACGAAGCGTTGTTCCGCCATGTTCCGCAGTCGCAATCGACCTTGGCGCCATTGCCGAGCCCGCAAATCCGCATCGATGGCGAGCACACGGCGCTGGACGCCAACGCCCCGCTCGGCGTGGCGCCGCGTAACGTGCGCGCGCGTTTCGAAGTGGGGTTCTTCGACGGCGTCGAGCAACTGCGCTTCCGCACGCGTCTGGGCCCGCTGGAAAGCGCATGGTCGGATTGGCAGCAGGCGCCCGAGCGCGAGATGACGCATCTTTCCGGCGGCAATTACAAACTGGCCGTGCAGGTGCGCGACACCTTCGGCCGCGAAAGCGGCATCGCGCAAATCGCGTTCGCATTGCGGCCCCCGTGGTATCTGCGCTGGTGGGCGTTCGCGCTCGCGGCGCTCGCCTTCCTGTTGCTGCTGACGCTCGCAATCAGACGCCGCGACCGCGTGTTGCGCCGGCGCGCTTCGGAACTTGCCGAACTCGTGCGCGTGCGCACCAGCGAGCTTGAACACGCCAGCATCACCGACGCGCTCACGGGCTTGCGCAATCGTCATTACGTGCAGTTGACCGGGACGCCTTGGCATCACGGCGACAGCGCGTGCTGGCTGGTGGCACTGGCCGATATCGATCATTTCAAGCGTATCAACGACGAGCGCGGACACGCGGTGGGGGATGAAGTCCTGCGCAGCGTGGCGGGCCGGCTCGTCGGGGCACTGCCCGGCGGCGCCGTCGCCGTGCGCTGGGGTGGCGAGGAATTTCTGATCGTCGTCGCCGTCGACAACGAAGATCAGGCGCGCTCCGTAGTACTGCGGTTACTGCATGCGGTGGGTGACAGCGTGGTCGCGACGTCTATCCCGCCGCCGCTGGTGGTGACCTGCTCGATTGGCTGGGAATCGGTTCCGGTTGATACGACCTCGTCGCTCGATATGGTGCTCAGCAGCGCCGACCGCAGGCTTTATGCGGCGAAGAATGGCGGACGCGATCGTGCATGCGGACCAGACGATAGGTCGTTGACGCGGAATTGAGAGGGCCGGCCATGTGGTGTCTCTACCGATTTACGCGCGCTACGAAAATCGGGCAATTGAGCGACCTCGATACCGACATCCACGCATTTGCGCAGGCGATCGTGCAACAGCCGGCGAGCAAGGGAGTCTGGATCGAGGCCACTGCGCGCGTGGGAGGCAGTGTGGACATCTGGTTCAGCATGCCGATTTTGCCGACAGATCCCGCGTTGGCGCCGCTGTGGCTGGGGCAACTGCAGCGGCATGGCTTGGCGGCTCGGCGCATCACCAATCGAGCGTGAGTTCGTCTCAAAAATAGAACGCTTAGGTCAAGGCCCGCTACTACCGAAATCGCCGTCCCGGCACTATCTTGTGGCGATCCCAAAGGGGCCCTGGAGGCCGCAATGAAGAAGATCACCAGCGTACAGACCAATCCGAATCGGCACTGGGTCGGCGACGGATTTCCGGTGCGCTCACTGTTTTCGTATCACACGCACGGTGCGCAGACGAGTCCGTTTCTGCTGCTCGATCATGCCGGGCCGATGCAATTCGAACCCGCGGCCAAGCCGCGCGGTGTCGGCGAACATCCGCATCGCGGCTTCGAAACCGTGACCATCGTTTATGCCGGCGAAGTCGAGCATCGCGATTCCACCGGTGCCGGCGGCAAGATCGGTCCAGGGGACGTGCAGTGGATGACGGCGGCGTCCGGCATCCTGCATGAGGAGTTTCATTCGCACGCCTTCACCAAGGCCGGTGGCACGCTGGAAATGGTGCAGCTGTGGGTGAATCTGCCGGCGAAGGACAAGATGGCCAAACCGGGCTATCAGACATTGTTGAACTCGGAGATTCCGGCAGTCGATCTGGCCGACCGCGCAGGTCGCGTGCGCATTATCGCGGGCGAGTTCGAAGGTCACCGCGGTCCCGCGCACACGTTCACGCCGGTCGACGTCTGGGACGTGCGCTTGGATGCGGGCGGCAAAACGCAGTTCCACGTGGCCGAAGGCCGCACGCTCGCATTGATCGTGTTGCACGGCACGGTGCAGGTGAATGGCAGTCAGCTTGCGCGCGAAGGCGAACTCGTTTGTTTTGAGCGTGCTGGCAGCGACGTCGCGGTCGAGGCGAACAACGATGCGATCTTGCTGCTGCTCAGCGGCGAACCGATTGACGAACCGATTGTCGGCTATGGACCGTTCGTGATGAATACCGCGCAGGAAATCAACGAGGCCATCCACGACTTCAACAGCGGCAAGTTCGGCCGTATGGCAGCGTAATAAGAAGGCCGGAGTGCGCTGCGCTCCGGCTTGCGCTTTTGCACGGAGATAATCATGTCCAGCGAACCGATTCGCGATCCACTCAAAGATCATCTGCTCACGCCGCAGAACGCGGCGTTCGTCATCATCGATTATCAGCCGGTACAGGTGAATTCGATTGCGTCGATGGAACGTCAGCGCCTGGTCAGCAATATCGTGCGCACGGCGAAGGCGGCGGTGACGTATGGATTGCCAATCGTGCACTCCACGGTCAACGTCAAGACCGGCATCAACAAGCCGCCGGTAGCGGCGTTGCGCAAAGTGCTCGACAAAGTGCCAACCTACGATCGCACGACGATCAACGCCTGGGAAGATATCGAGTTTCACAAAGCCGTCGAGGCGAGCGGTCGCAAAAAGCTGATCATGACGGCGCTCTGGACGGAAGCGTGCCTGACGTTTCCGGCGCTCGACGCCATGCGTGAAGGCTACGACGTGTACGTGGTCGCCGATGCGGTCGGAGGTACCTCGATCACCGCGCATGAGATGGCGCTGCGCCGTATCGAGCAAGCTGGTGGCAAGATGATCAGCGTCACGCAATTGTGGTGCGAGCTGCAACGCGACTGGGCGCGCAAGGAAACGGTGCCCGGCTTCATGACGCTGTTCTTCGACATGAACGGCAGCGCGGGTGTTGTCGCCTCCGAGGAGTGACTGCGATGGACACGGCAACGAAGCCGCAATTCCACGCCAGCGTCGTATCGACCGGCACGAATTATCTGCATCGCATTCGTGTCGGTCACTTCGATCTGGCAACCGATGAACCGAAGGCGCTCGGTGGACAAGGCGCGGCACCGGCGCCGTTCGACTACTACCTCGCCTCACTCGCGGCGTGCACGGCGATTACTTTGCGCATGTACGCCGAAAGGAAAGGCTGGAATCTCGGCGAATTTCGCGCCGAATTGAGTCTCTCGCGCGACGCCGACGGCAACGCGCACATCCAGCGCGTGCTGCATTCCGATCAGCCGCTCAGCGACGAGCAGTGGCAACGGCTGCTCGAGATCGTCGAGAAGACACCGGTGACGAAAGTAATGCGCGAAGGCGCGCAAATCACCAGCGCACGCGCGCGCTGAGTTTTCTTTCCCCGCGCTGAATGAGGATTTCATTAAGCCGGTTTTACCGGGTGGCATTCAGCATCGCAGCGCTTAAATGGGCCATCGCACAACGAGTCGCCGCATCCCAGCGGTACAGGAGCGATGATCATGGCTACCTTCAATCGTTATACCGTTCTGGCCGCCGCGGTCGCACTCGCCTGCTCGGCGTGGGCGCAGCAGCCGTCGGATCAATATCAACCCGATCAGAATTCCGCCGCCCAATACCAGGACACATCCGATCAGGATGCGCAAAGCCAAATCGATCCGCCGAGTCGCGTCGCGCGCGTGGCGTATCTGTCCGGTGACGTGAGCTTCGCCGCGGCTGGCGAGAATGACTGGCTGCAAGCGCAGCGCAACCGGCCGATGGTTACCGGCGACAAGCTATATACGAATGCCGGCCGCGCCGAGTTGCAGATCGGCACTTCGTCGATCTTCCTCAGCGATCGCAGCAACATGGATTTCCTCACGCTGAACGATCAGACCACGCAGATGGAGCTGACTCAGGGTTCGCTTAACCTCAACGTGCGCCGTTTGAACAGCGGTGAGACTTTTGAAGTCGATACGCCGACGCTGGCGTTCGTTGCCGACCAGGCCGGCAGCTACCGCATCGACGTCGATCCGAACGGACGCACCACAACGGTTTCCGTTACGCGCGGTTCCGGCAGCGCGGTCGGCGAGGGCGGCAATCGCGTACGCATCGATGAAGGCCAGCGGGTCGTTTTCAACGATTCGCAATTGAGCGATTACCAGACCGCTGATCTGCGTGGCGGCGACAGTTTCGACACGTACGTGAAAGAACGCGTCGTGCGCTACGAGCACGCGCCGGCGCGCCGCTATGTGTCCGAAGAAGTGGTCGGCTACGAAGATCTCGACGACAACGGCTCTTGGGAAGACGCGCCCGAATACGGGCACGTCTGGTATCCGCACGGCGTCGCGGCTGACTGGGCGCCGTATCACGACGGTTCGTGGGACTGGGTCGAACCCTATGGCTGGACCTGGGTCGACAATTCTTCGTGGGGCTTTGCGCCGTTCCACTATGGACGCTGGGCCTACGTCGGTTCGCGTTGGGGCTGGGTGCCGGGTCCGGTCGATGTGCGGCCGGTTTACGCTCCGGCGCTCGTTGCGTTCGTCGGCGGCGGCGGTTTCGGCATCGACATCTCGGTCGGTGGTCCGATCGGCTGGTTCGCGCTCGGTCCGCGCGACGTGTATTTCCCCGGCTATCGCTGCGGCCGCGACTACTTCAGCCGCGTCAATGTCAGCAATACGGTCGTGAACAACACCGTCGTCAACAACTACTACGGCGCATTCAGTGCCGGCAACGTGAACTATGCGCAGATCAACTACGCCAACCGGTCGAATCCGCGGGCGATAACGGCAGTGCCAGCAAACACCTTCGCTTCAGGTCGCCCGGTGGCGGCTTCCGCGATCGCCGTGAACCGCACCATGCTTACGAACGCGCGCATCATGCCGCGCGCGACCGTCGCGCCGACGGCTGCAAGCCTGGTTGCGAACCGCGGTCGCGCAACGCCGCCACCGGCCACGCTGAGGAATCGCACGGTCGTCGCGGCGAATCGTCCGGCGCCGGCACCGGCGCCATTCGCGCAGCGTCAAGCTTTGCTGCGGCAACACCCGGGCCAGCCACTGACGCCAGCGCAGATGCGCACGGTGGCGACACCGGCGCGTGGCGGGAATAAGGCGACAGCCGCTGTCGTGCCGACGCGGCCCAACGTGCGGCTGGCGAACCAGACCGCAGCGAATGCCCCGGTCGTGAATGCGCGCGCCAATGCCAATGCGCGTGCCAGCGCGAACGCTTCAGGCAATCGCGCGGCGCCGCAGTCGCTGAATGCACGTCAGCAGGCGCAGACGCAGCAACAGGAGAAGGCGAACGCGCGCGTGAACGCCCAGGCTCAAGGTCGCGCGCAGGGAACGCTTCCATCCTCGCGTTATACACAACAGCTGCGCGGCACTCCGCCTCGTGAATCGGCGACGGCACAGCAGAACGCCTCGGCCAATGCGCGTTTCAACCGCGGCACTGCACGGCCGACCACGCCGACGCCGCGCGAATCGGCGACCGCACAGCAGAACGCTGCAGCGAATGCGCGCTTCAATCGCGGTAACGCAGCACCGACGCCGCCGGCCAACTCCCGCGGCGAGAAGCAGCGCGCACAGGCGCAGGTGCAACAGCAGAGCCGCGCGAACGAGCAGCGCACGGGTGCGCAGCAACGGGCGCAAACGCAACCGGAGCGCGCCAGTGCACAGCGCGTGCAAGCGCAGAATCGGGCGGCCGAGACGCGCGCGAATGCGCAAGCCCAGCAGAACCGGGTGAACGAGCAGCGTGCCGCCACGCAGCAGCAGGAACGTGTCGGTGCACAGCGCATGCAGGCGCAAAATCGTGCAGCCGAGGCACGTAGCACTGCACAGGCCCAGCAGAGTCGCGCCAACGAGCAGCGTATGGTGGCGCAGCAACGGTCGCAGCAACAACAGGAGCGCGCCAGTGCCCAGCGCATGCAAGCGCAGAATCGCGCGTCCGAGGCACGCGTGAACGCGCAGACGCAGCAGCACGCCCAAACGCAGGCACGCGTGCAGCAGCCACACGAGCAGCGCGCGCAAGCGCAGACTCAGCGCGCACCGGTACAGCAGCAGCGCGCGCAAGCGCAATATCGCGAACCGCCGCGTCCGACGCAGCAAGCACCACAACAGCGCCAACAGCAGACGCCGCAGCAGCGCCAGCAGGCCAAGCGCAAGGCTGATGAGAAGCAACCCCAGGGTGGCGGCGGGTGATAGCTAGCGCGACCGCTTAACACCCTCGCTGCATTGCCCCCGGCTAGTCCGGGGGCAATCTTGTCGGGAAAACGTCAGCGCGGTTGATGCGACAACGCGCGTTCCGGGGGGCAGACCAGTTGTCCCAGCGCGGCGCGCAGTCCGCGCGCGCGGGCCGCATCGCGAAACATCGCGATCCACTCGTGGAACGTCAGCTTCAGCGGGTTGTAGCTGTGGATCTGCCCGATGATGCCGAAATCGCAGGGCACACTTGCGTCTTCCGCGACGAACGTGCCGAACAGTTTGTCCCAGAGCACGAGCACGCCGGCGTAGTTGCGATCGATGTATTTTGGATTGCGCGCGTGATGCACGCGATGGATCGACGGCGTGTTGAATACGTGTTCGAGCCAGCCAAGCCGGCCGATCGCCTGCGTGTGCACGAAAAACTGGAAGGCGAGATTGATCGCGACGACTGCAATGATGTTCCCGGGTTCGAAGCCCAGCCACGCTAGCGGCAGCCAGAACAGCCACATGCCGGAGAGCGGATAGGTGAGGCTCTGGCGGAACGCAGTGGACAGATTCAGCCGCTCGGACGAGTGGTGCGTCACGTGTGAAGCCCATAGCCAGCGAATGCGGTGGCTCGCGCGATGGAACCAGTAATAAAAAAAGTCCTGGGCGATCACGAGCGCGGCGATCGTCCACCAGGTCGCCGGCCAATCGAAGACGCGATACTGATAGACGAAATAGTAGATGCCGATGACGAGCGTCCAGGCCACGGCATCGGACGCCTGATGCATCAGTGCGAGCCCTGCGTTCGCGATCGTATCGACAAGCGCGTACTTGCCTGGATCGCGTCGGTGCCAATACCACGCCTCGACGACGATCAGCGCGAGAAACACGGGTGCCATGCCGAGCAGAATCCACTTTTCCACTATGCGGTCCCGTTTGCTTCGAATATGCGCGCCATCGCATCGAGACAGCGTCGCATCGCAGTGCGCATGAAAATGTGCAGCAGCGGCGAAGCCACCGGCCATGCCAGCGGCGTCGTCAGGTCGAAAGCATAGCGCCAAGTTACGCGTGTGGCGCTGCCGGCAGCGGCGAATATCCAATCCGCTGCGCCGGTGTTGACGAGCCATGCCAATGGCGGACGCAATCCGGACAACGTATAGGCGTGCCGATGCGGTGGATCGAACAGCGTGATGCGCTCGATCAGCACCGAATCGTCGCTGCTTTCCACCTCCCGGGTGCTGCCGATGGCCGGCGGCGCGAGCGGCGTGATGCGGCGCAACGCCGGAATGGGGCCGCAGCCGTTAAACGTCGCGGGAAAACGTTTTGCATCCAAAGCGAGCGCGAACACGGCGGCCGGCGCGGTATCGATCGTGCGCTCGACGCAAACTTCGATCCTCATGCCGCCAGTCTGACGCGCGCGCCAAGCTCCGTCCAGGTCGCGGCGCTTTACGCCAGCGTGAATGTCCGCCGGCTAAGACCGGTGGCTCACTCCGGCAGCGTCACTCCCGAGCCGCCCATCTCCTTCGGCACGTCTTTCATTTTCGGCAGGCCGTCATGCATGCGCAGCCGGGTTTCCTGATAATGCACGTGTACCCCGGGCTTGAACGGCAGATCCGGGATCGTTGCCGCGTAAACGTCGATGAGATTCCATGCCGGATGCTCGGTGAACAAGTGGCCGCCGCAGCTCGTGCACCACTGGCGATGACTCGCCGCGGTCTTGTTATAGCCGCCGATGTTGTCGGCCCCACGCGTGATCTTCACCGCCGCCGGTGGCCACAGCGTGAATGCATTGACCGGTCCAGCCGACCAGGCGCGGCAGGAATCGCAATGGCAATAGCCCATGGCGGCGGGCTCGCCGGTTACCGTGAACTGCACGGCGCCGCAGAAACAACTGCCCTGATAGGTCGCACTCATTGGCGTTTCTCCGTTTGGAACGCTGGCGGCGTTACGTCGCCAGCGCAATCGCGACTACTTCGCTTCCAGCGTCACTGGCACTTCGACGATCGAATCGACCGGTATCTTGTTCGCGGCGGCGGCCTCGCGGATCGCGGCTTCGCTCGGGCCTTCGTAGACGCAGAAGGTCTTGGTCTTGTCGGCGTTCGCGTACGACATCACCCAGTGCACGCCGAATTGCGCATTGGTCTGGTTCACTTTGGCCTTGCCCGCAGCATCGAGTCCATCGAGCGCGCCTTTCGGAAAGGTGCGCTCGATCATATAGCGGTGCGTGGCGTCGGCAGCGGGTGCGTCGGCCGCGAAGGCGCTAGCGCATAGCAGCAGCGGGATGGCAACGGCGAAAATATTCATCGTATCTCCTCGGAACGTTGGGGTCTGCGGTGCCGCGCGCCGGGTTCGGTCCTCAAACTCAAATTGCCCGGCGTAATCAGCGTCGCTAGTATCCGTACCGTACGCTGCTGCGTCTTCGCCGAAACCCCGCGAGGCTTGATCGAAACGCCATGGATTTCCTGTCGGACGTGCTCAAGTCGATCCATCTGGAAGGCGCCGTATTCCTCAACGCCGAATTCACGGCGCCGTGGTGCGTGCGCGGCGACTCGGGCATGGCGATGTACAAGGATCGTCTCGCCGCCGCCGAACATATGGTGTTCTTCCATTTCCTCACCGCAGGATCCTGCAAGGTGCGTTTGAACAGCACCGGCGAAGTGCTCGAGGTAAGCGCCGGCGATCTGCTGCTGTTTGCACAGGACGATCGCCATTTGCTCGGCAGCGATCTGCAGATCGCGCCGCTTGGCGAGGCCGGCACAGGCTCGCCGCAGGTGATCGACGATCCGGAATTCATCCAGATCCGTTACGGCGGCGGCGGCGCGCCGACGCGCTTCGTCTGCGGGTATCTGCTATGCAGCCGCAGCATGTGCCGGCCACTGTTCGAAGCGTTGCCGCGCATGCTGCGCATCCCGATCGGCGACGGCCAGGCTTCGGCGCTGCTGCGCGAACTGCTGCAGGCCGGCGTCCGCGAATCGCTTGCCACAAGGCCCGGCACCGCTTCCACGTTGGCCAAACTCGCCGAGCTCATGTTCGTCGAAGCGATGCGGCGTTACGTCGAGAGTCTGCCGCCCGACCGCAACGGTTGGCTCGCCGGCCTGCGCGATGCTCACATCGGTCGCGCGCTCGCGCTGCTGCACGCCGAACCGGGCAAGCCCTGGACGGTGGATGAACTCGCGCGCGAAGTGGCGCTGTCGCGCTCGGTCCTGGCAGAGCGTTTCACCGATGTGGTGGGTGAATCGCCGATGCAGTATTTGATGCGTTGGCGGCTGGCGCTGGCGGCGCAGATGCTGCGTTCCGGCAAAGAGGCGGTGACGCGCATCGCCGAACGCAGCGGTTACGAATCAGGCGCCGCTTTCAACCGCGCCTTCAAGCGCGAGTTCGGCATGCCACCGGCAGAATGGCGTCGATCGGCAGGGCCCTAGGGTGCCCTGCGGGAACCCGTGGGCGCGGCGCCTTGCTTACCGATTAGGCAGGTGGCTGGCGCGCCTGACGTGAGTTACGGGCAATTCACCTTGCGATGTCGGCATAGATTCGCAACCTGCACGGAAAATATTTCCGCCATCGGCTGCGATTGCGAGTTCGTTTGGGCCGAGTAACGCCCGGACTGGCACAAGCGATGCTGCGTCTTGGCGTGTTCGAGAGAACTTCATTCGACACGGAGAATCCGTATGAATCGCAACACCCACATCCCCTGTGTAGCGCTTTCGGCATTCGTTCTGGCAACGGCATTCGCGATCAGCTCGGCCTACGCGCAGGTCGACAACCCGCCGAAGAGTTCGACCTCGAGCCCGGAGACTGGCGAGCACCAGCATGAGCACCAGACGGCCACGGGGGACATGTCCAACATGTCCGGTATGCACGACATGCCGGCGACGGTCACCCGTGTCGATCACAAGTCCGGCATCGTCGAAGTCGAGTCCGGGAATATGAAATTGAAAGTGCATTTCCCGTCGAACACGATCACCGACCTCAACAAAGGCGATCGCATCAAGCTGCACCTGGGCTACTCCAAGGAGTAGGCACGGCCTGGATCTACGGCGCGTCCGTGGTGACAACAATCGCAGGGCCATGTTGCCAATGCGCGTGCTGCGTCACTGCGATTTTTGCGACCCGAGCGACGTTATCCGCACGCGTCGCAAACGAATTGACCTACTGCCAATGGGGCCAAGTTGATTTGGTGTTGTGCTGCGCCATTGATACAGTGGCAGGGCAATCCGAGACGGCGGAACGCGTGAGAATGATCGAGACGGCGAAAAAGCCGGCACCAGTGCGCACGGAACAGAAAACCGCGCCGTGGCGCTTTTGTGTCGCCCCGATGATGGACTGGACGGATCGGCATTGCCGCTATTTCCACCGGCAGCTCGCCCCGCATGCGCGTTTGTACACCGAGATGGTGACAACCGGTGCGCTGCTGCACGGCCAGCCCGCGCGCTGGCTCGCGCATGACGCCGCCGAGCATCCGCTCGCGCTGCAGCTCGGCGGCCACGAGCCGGCCGAACTCGCCACCGCGGCGCGGATCGGTGCGGATTTCGGTTATGACGAAATCAATCTCAATGTCGGCTGTCCGTCCGATCGCGTGCAATCCGGGCGTTTCGGCGCGTGTTTGATGCGCGAGCCGGCGCTGGTTGCGGACTGCGTCGCGGCGATGCGCGCGGCGGTGCCGATTCCGGTGACGGTGAAATGCCGCATCGGCGTGGACGATCAGGACGAGTACGCCGACTTGCACCGCTTCGCGGAAACGCTGATCGGGGCTGGCCTGGAAGTACTGATCGTGCACGCGCGCAAGGCTTGGCTGCACGGCTTGAGTCCAAAAGAGAACCGCGAGATTCCGCCGCTCGACTACCCGCGCGTGTATCGCCTCAAGCGCGAATTCTCGCAGCTGACGATCGTGATCAACGGTGGCGTCGTCGCCGTCGAGGCAGCGCAGGAACATCTGCAGCACGTGGATGGCGTGATGCTCGGCCGCGCGGGTTATCACGATCCGTATGTGCTTGCACGCCTGGAGCACGCGCTGTTCGGTACAGCGCTGGGCGCACGCGAAACGGTGCTGCAGCGTCTCGCGCCGTACATAACGGCGCAGCTGCGCGGCGGTGAAGCCCTGCACCATATCGCGCGGCATGTGCTCGGGCTGTTTCTCGGCGAGCCGGGCGCGCGCACGTTCCGCCGTCACTTGAGCGAACACATGCGTGCGGCCGGCGCGGATTTTGCGGTGCTGATGGATGCGGTCGAGGCGATGCGCGAGCACGCGCCGGCGCGGGCCGCATGATCGTCACCACGCCTGCCGAGTTTCGCGCGGCGTATTCCGCCGAGCGCTTCCCGATGTCAGCTCCGGCGACGGCGCGTGCGGCGTTCCTGGTTGCACCACATGGCTTTGCATTGGCCGCGGAATCGGCGACCGATAACCGCTACATGGCGATGGAGAAGGCTACCGACAGCGCGCGCGCCCTGGTCGAGCACGCCGCGCTCGCCGCGGCCTTGCGCCAGAGCGTGCCCATCGTCGTGTTCCCGGGCGATCCGACCATGCCGGATGGCGTGTTTCCGAACAACGTGTTCGCCAGTGCACCGGGGCGGCTGGTCGTCGGCGCGATGCGCCATGACGTACGCCGTCGTGAAGCGGAAAGGGCGGATATCCGCAGTTTCTTCCGCGACCTGCTGCACTGTGAGATTGTGGATCTATCCGCGCAGCCGCTGGTCGCGGAGCTGACCGGCGCGCTGGTCATCGATCGGGCGCGAGGGATTGGCTTCTGCGGACTGTCCGAGCGCTGCGATATGGCCGGCGCGCGGGCGATGCACGCAGCATTCGGGCTCAAGCTCATGTTCTGCTTCGAGCTGGCGCAGGGCGAGTACCACACCAATGTCGTGTTCGCCCAGCTCGCTTCGCGCGCTGCGATCATCGCGCCCGATGGTTTCGCCGATGCGGACGTCGTCGAGGCGATCGCGGAAGTTTACGCGCCGCGGATGGCGTATCTCAGCGTTGCGCAGAAAGCCGCATTCGCCGGCAATGCGATCGCACTGTCGCCGGATGCGGTATGGATGAGTACGCGTGCGGTAGCGAGTTTGCGTCCCGAACAACGCGTCGCGCTTGGCGATTGGGGTTTTGCCTTGCACAGCGTGGAATTGGGGGAAATCGAGAAAGCCGGCGGTAGTCTGCGCTGTTGCGTCGCCGAAATTTTCTAGTGGTTGACTAGGGATTCAGCGCCAATTTAGTTTGATCAGCGATAGTGGCGTGGCGCGATCACCGCCGCGCGGTGCTACGTTATGATGCTGACGATGATTCGCCCGCTTGCTGTTGCAGGGTTCGCCTGCGCCGCTGCCTATGCGGCGGCCGCCGGCGCCACTGCGTCGCTGCAGGATGCGATCAGTAAGGTCGAACGCGAGACGCACGGCAAGGTGTTGTCGGCAGAAACCAAGCACAATGGCCGCAGCACGGTCTATCGCATCAAGGTGATCACGCGCGACGGTCAGGTGCGCGTGATCGAAGTGCCGGCGGACGAGCAACGGCCGTCGCGATGAACTCAACAGGAAGAGGATACTGTCATGCGCATATTGCTGGTCGAGGATGAAGCACCGCTGCGCGAGACGCTGGCCGCGCGGCTGAAACGCGAAGGCTATGCGGTGGATACCGCCGCCGACGGCGAAGAAGGGCTGTATCTGGGTCGCGAAGTACCGTTTGACGTGGCGATCATCGATCTGGGTCTGCCGAAGAAAACCGGCATGGAATTGATCAATGAGCTGCGGGCTGCCGGCCAGCGTTGTCCGATCCTGATCCTGACCGCGCGCTCGAG
>Ga0070666_10001700_pt1 | contig 13422 bp, 12 predicted proteins | sample KBSS23metaG_FD_64677 | JGI IMG/M metagenome (GOLD analysis project Ga0070666, IMG submission 64677) | Switchgrass rhizosphere microbial communities from Kellogg Biological Station, Michigan, USA - KBS S2-3 metaG | ecosystem: Host-associated > Plants > Roots > Rhizosphere > Soil ... | reverse complement strand
GGGCCGGTTCGTGCTCATGGCCGGATCATATATTAGCTGCGGCTAATAGGTCGCGGCGGCGGCCGCCGGTCCGGTCGGCAGCCTCCGCGACGGGCGTATTCGTCCGGCGGCTCGGGGCCCCGAGGCGCCCCCGGCCTGTCAGCGCGGCGCGCCGAGGACGAACGAGAACTCGTACCGGGCCGAGAACTGGATCCGGTAGTCGTCGACGGAGAAGCCGTCCCGGAAGTTCTGGCGCCGCCCCCACATGAACTGCAGCCCGGTCATCAGGTTCTTGACCGGGTAGGCCAGAAAGTTCGCCAGCGCGTAGTGGCCGCGATGGAACGCCTCGGGGGTCTGCAGGTCGCTGTTGTCGATGTCGACCAGCGAGTAGCCGACCGCGCTGCTGTAGTGGTCGCTCCAGTTCCAGTCGAAGAACGCCACGGCGCCGAGGGCGGGAAGCGCCTTGCCGGTGACCGGACGGTGCGGGTTTCCCTCGCCGATGTTCGTCTGGAGGCCCACGTCCACCGGGGCGTCGTTCATGTAGTTCTCGTCCCCCTCGCCGTACATGACCGAGGCCTTGATCGTCCCGACGTCTCCCAGCTTGACGTTCGTGCTCCCCATCACGCCCCAGCCGACCGCGTGGCCGGACAGGTCGAAGTCGTCGTCGAGCGTGTCGGTCCACGCCATGTAGCGGACGAGCCCCGCGAGCTGGACGTAGCCCCAGTCGCCGGTGCGCCGGTAGTGGGCCGTGAAGTCCGGCGCGGGGAAGTGGGGCTTGACGTTCGCGATCTCGACGCGGTCGCCGAGCACGCTGTTCGTGTCGGCGCTGGCGCCCGGACGCTCCAGGGCGAAGAAGAGCTCGTTCTGGCCCTGCATCGGCATCCAGCGCAGCTGGATGTTCCGGAAGGCCGCCATGCCGTTGGGTCCCCAGTAGTCGATCGCTCGCGGAGAGACGCCGCCGTCCGAGAAGACGCTGTTGGTCTGGCCCGCGAGGAACTGGCCGAGAGATCCGTACGCGTGGCGCAGGTGGAACGTAGTTTGTCCGGCGTCGCTGCCGACTCCGAAGAGGTCGAACTCGAACCGGGCGTCGAGGACGCCGAGGCTCGTCGGTATCCAGCCCTTGACGCCGAGCTGGGACTGCCGCACGCTCGCCCAGAAGTTTCCGTTCTGGCCGAACTCGTCGGGAAACGCCGGCAGCTGCGTCGGGCGCAGCACGTCGAACCAGTCCGGGTTGACCTGCTTGAAGTCGTAGATGGTGTCCACCATCGCGAAGCCGTAGATCTCCATCCCCTTGTCCGGCAGGGGCGCCGGGGGAGGCGGCTCGGATTGCGTCGCCGCCGCGGCCGAGAGTGCCGGTTCCGCGCCGGAGTCGCCGTTCGAGGACGTCGGGGTTAGCGCCGTCAGCGGCGCCGCGGGGATCGCGGCCAGCAGGATCGCCAGGGGCCACCGGACGAGGACGTGACGAAGGGGCGGTCTCGTGGATGCCATGCTTTCCTCCTCGCTCGCGCCCGGAAGCAGCGGCCGGGCGCTCTCCGCGTCATGGCGTCGTCGGGTGATTGGCTCCGATCGCGTTGTCGATGGCCTCGAGCAGCGCCTTGGCCGCAACGGGCTTTCGGAGGTATGCGGCCGCGCCGAGCTCCTGCACGCGCCCGCGCGACTCGGGCGTGTCGTGCCCGGTGATCACGACCACGGGGATGTCCAGCTCCCGCAGGCGAGCCTGCACGTCGAATCCGGTGACCTCCGGCATGTGGAGGTCGAGGACCACGCAGTCGGGGCGATGTGACCGGAGCGAGTCGAGAAAAGTCGCCCCGCCCGAAAACGCCTCGGACTCGATTCCGGCCGAGCGGAAGAGCCGCTCGAGGGCTCTGCGTACCGTGTCTTCGTCGTCCACGATTGCCACTACCAGTTTGGAGCGGCTCATGGCCCGCGACCCTAACAGGCCCTTTGGGACCCGGAAATTACACCTTGGTTTCGGGTCGAGGCTCGAGAAACTTCGGACGGCGGCGGACGGGCGTCCTCAGTCGGTCGGTCGCGGTTTCGCGGAAGCGGATTCGGCTCGGGTCTGGCGGAACGACCACCGGACGCCGAGGCGGTCCGCCTCGCGGACCAGCTCCGGCACGGACTCCGCCGACATCTTCTCCATGACCCGGGCGCGATGGACCTTCACCGTCTGCTCGGCGATGCCCAGGTGGCCCGCGATCTGCTTGTTCAGCATGCCCGCGGCGACGCCCTCGAGGACCTCCCGCTCCCGCGGAGTCAGCGTCCGGAGCCGGCGGCGCAGCTCCTCGAGCTCTCCGCGGTCCGCCCGCGCGGCTCGGGCGTGGTCGAGCGCGAGCTGGATGGCCGAGATCAGCGCCGCGGCCTTGACGGGTTTGGTCAGGAAGTCCACGGCGCCGCCCTTCATGGCGCTCACGCTCGTCGGCACGTCGCCGCGGCCCGACACGAACACGACGGGGAGCGCCGACTCGCGCGATCCGAGCTCGCGCTGGACCTCCAGGCCGTCGACCCCGGGCATCGCCAGGTCGAGCACCACGCAGCCCGACGCGTCCCGCGGCAGGACGGCGAGGAATTCCTCGGCGGAACCGTACCCGACGGGATCGTAGCCGGCCGAGCGCAGCAGTCTCACCATGCTGCGCACGACTCCGGGGTCGTCGTCGACGAGATAGACGCGTTCCCGGGACTCGCTCATGCGGGCTCCGCGCCGGCGATCGGCAGCGTGAACTCGAACGTCGCGCCGCCGCTCTCGTTGTTCGACGCGCGCAGCTTCCCGTGGTGCGCCTCGATGATCGTGCGGCACACGGCGAGACCGAGGCCCATCCCGTGGGACTTCGTCGTCACGAACGGCTCGAAGATGTGCTCGAGCACGGCGGCGGGAATTCCCGGCCCCGTGTCGCCGACGAAGACCCGGACGTGGCCGTCGCCGTTGCCCCGCGCCGTGAGCGTCAGTCGTCGGCTCTGGGGCGGAACGGTGGACATGGCGTCGGAGGCGTTTTTCATGAGATTGAGGAGCACCTGCTGGACCTGGATGCGATCCGCTCGGACCGCCGGAAGGGAACCCGCCACGTCCGTGACGACGGCGATGTCGTTGCCGATCAGCTCGCTCCGGACCAGCCGCAGCACGTCGTCGAGCACGCCGGGCAGGCCCAGGGCCTGCGGGGTCACCTCGCCCTTCTTGAAGAGCGTCCGCAGCCGGTCGATGACCTCTCCCGCCCGCTCGTCCTCCGCCACGATGTCCTCGAGGATGGCGCGCAGCTCCTCCAGCGGCGGCGGGTCCTGCTCGAGAAACCTCTGCGCCGCCTCGGCGTTGGTGAGGATGGCGGCGAGCGGCTGGTTGAGCTCGTGCGCGAGCGAGCCGGACAGCTCGCCGAGCGTGGTGACGCGCGCGAGATGGGCCAGCTCGTCCCGGTGGCGCTCGGAGTCGAGCTGCGCGTTCTTCAGGTCCGTCACGTCGATCGAGACGCCGCGCACGCACGCGGCGTCCCCCGCCGCGTCGGCCTCGACGACGCCGATCGCGCTGATCCACCGGATCTCGCCGCCTGGGAGGACGATGCGGTACTCCCGCTCGAAGCGACCGGGGGATTCGAGGGACTCGAAGATCGACCGCTGGACCCTCTCCCGGTCGTCGGGGTGGACCGTCCAGAGGAAGCGCCGGAGGTCGATCTCCTCGGAATGGGCGATGCCGCGAAGCCGGCGGCCCTCCTCCGTCATGCGCAACCTGTCGCTCCGGACGTCCCACACCCAGACGGAGAGGTGCGCGGCATGGGCGGCCAGCGTGAGCCTCGTCTCCGTCTCCTGCAGCGCCTCGTTCTTCTCGCGGAGGTCGCGCGCCATCCCGGGCAGGCTCAGCACGTCGCGCGTGAGCTCGTACCACATCGCGGCGACGACCGGCAGGAAGGCGAAGCCGATGACGTACGGGGACCTCACGACGCCGGCGTGCACGAGGGCCGTATGCAACGACGCCACCGCGATGAAGCCGAGAGTGCTTCCGCCGATGAGCGCGGCACGGCGGCGTTCGCCGCGTCTCCAGACGGTCAGGGTGGCGTCCGCGACGAACGCGAAGAGGACGACCGAGATGGCCTGGCCCAGGCGCGTCCACCCGCTCACCACCCCGACCGCGATCGCGGCGCGATCGCCCATCAGGGGAACGCTCTGCAGCGCGTCGATCCGGACATAGTTGAAGTTCGGCGGGTGGAGAAAGTTGATCGCGAGGGCCACGCCGCGGAGGGCGACGACCGTCCAGGCGAGCCATGGACGCCCGGCCCGAAGGTAAGTGCGAATGAACAAGACGACCGACGCGGTCAGGAAGAAGAGGGCGACGTGAGCGCCCTGCAGGGTCCGGCCGTACTCGGCCGGCGTCGTCGACCGCTGGAGGGCCAGCTCGAACGCGGAGATGACGGCGGCGCTCGCGGCGCACAGCGCGAAGGCCAGGTTCGCCGCCGAGCGCTGGCGCAGCCCGATGTACAGATAGACCACGGAGAGGGTCGCGCACGCCGCGGCGCATGCCGACCACGCGACGGTCGGCCCGCTCAAGGCAACTGCGGCCGGGAACATCCGCGGATGGAAACCCGCTCGGGGCGTCGAGAATTCTGCACGAGCGATTCTGCTTCGGTTAAAGGGCGATAGACCGCGAATCCGGGTAAGACCTGACCAGGTTCTCGGGGTATTGGACGATGCCGCGCCCCGCTCTGACGACGCCGGGGCCTTTTCCGCCGCCCCGCCCGGGACGGCCGGGGCACGCGACATCGCCTGCCGGGTTACTTCTTCCTGGTGTAGTCGATCTCCATCATCTTCATCATCTTGCCGCCCGGGCCCTTGGTCCACATCTCCATCTTGTGATGGTCGTTGTCGACGATCGTGATCTTGTCTTCCATCGGCAGCGACTTCCCGCTCATGGGATCCGACATGGATCCCTTCGCGGTGACGACCTTGCCCCCCGCGTCCGCGTTCCCGGTCATCCACATCATGCCGGTCGCGGCCGAGTCCATCCAGATCGACTGGATCTTCTTCGCCGTGTTGTCGTACCCCACGTAGCCGATGCCGTTGAACGGCTGGCCCATGAAGGTGCCCTCGTAGTTCTGCTGGACGAACCGGTTCCCGAGCACCCACGTGCTCGTCATCGTGCCGGTCGATTCCTCCGGCGGCTTGGACGGGTCGGACCACATTTGCACGCGGGCGTCGAAATTCCCGACGAAGGGCTCCAGCTTCTTGTGGGTCTCGCCCGGGGCGGCGGCCTTCTGCCAGGCCTCCATCATCGCCTTCTCCTTGTCGGCGGCCTTGGCGTCCTGTTTCGCGTCCTGGGCGACGGTCATCGCGGCGGCCAGGCCGAGCGTTGCGGCGATCAGCAGGCCTCGAAATCCGATCTTCATGTTTCTTCTCCTGTTCGGCGTCATCGATCTCCTTGCGAGAAACGGGCCGAAGTCTACGGGACCGGGGCCGATCCTGTCAGCTGACGGAGAGGCGAGAGTGGGCAACACATCCCGATCGGCACCCGGATCGGGGATCGTCGACCGTCCTGGACGCGGCGGAGCAGACCCGGGCGGCCGAGGAGGCGTTGCCGAAGCTCTTCAAACCTGACCCGCCGAAGGCTTAGAATTCCGGGATGCGACGGACGTCCCGGGTGGCCGGCCGGCTGGCCGGAAAAATCGCCGGGTTGCTTGCCGCGGCGCTGAGCGTCGCCCCCCTCATGGGAGCCAGCGCCGACGCCCCGGCCGTGAAGCCTGCGGTCCCGTTCATCGAGGACGACTACGCCCGCGCGCTGTCCGAGGCGCGCTCGAAGAACGTCCCGATCTTCGTGGAGAACTGGGCGCCCTGGTGACACACGTGCCGCTCGATGAGAGCCGTCGTCTTCACCGACAAGGCCCTCTCGAAGCACGCCGGGCAGTTCGTCTGGCTCTCGATCGACACGGAGAAGGCGCAGAACGCGCCGTTCGTTCACAAGTATCCGATCGGCGCGTGGCCGTCGCTCTACGTCATCGACCCGCGTAAGGAGACCGTCCTCCTGCGCTGGGTGGGCGGCGCGAGCGTCGCGCAGCTCGAGAAGATCTTCGCGGACGGCCGCAACGCCTACGGCGGCTCGGCCGGGACGGCCCAGGGAGATCTCGCCCGCGCCGACCGCCTCTACGCCGAAGGCCGTTACCCGGAGGCGGTGCCCGCCTACCAGGCCGCCCTCGCGACGCTCCCGCCGAAGGATCCCCGGTACGCCCGTGCGGCGGAGTCCCTGCTCTTCTCCCTGGGCGCGACGCAACGGCGCGAGGACTGCGTCGCGCTCACCCTCCAGGACTATCCGAAGCTGCGCGGGACGACCGCGGGCGCCGACTTCGCCGCGAGCGGCCTCGACTGCGCGACCGGCCTGCCGGAGAACGCGAAGGGGCGCTCGGAGGCGATCGCCCGGCTCGAGGCCGCATCCCGCGAGTCCCTGGCGGACCGCCGCATCCCGCTGACCGCGGACGACCGGTCCGGCATCTACAGCGCGCTCTTCGACGCGCGCAAGGACGCGAAGGACGAGACCGGCGCGGCGGCCGTGGCGAAGGAGTGGGTCGCCGACCTCGACGGCCGCGCCGCGCGAGCGAAGACCGCGGAGCAGCGCACCGCGCTCGATCCCGACCGGCTCGGCGCGTACGAGGCCGCCGGGCAGCTCGAGAAGGCGATCCCCATGCTCGAGCGGTCCGAGCGCGAGTTCCCGAAGGACTACAACCCGCCCGCGCGCCTCGCGCTCGTCTACCAGAAGCTCGGACGCTGGGACCAGTCGCTCGCGGCGTCCGACCGGGCCCTCGGCCTCGTGTACGGTCCCCGGCGGATCCGCGTTCTCGTCGTGCGCGCCGACGTCTACAAGGGGATGGGCGACGCGGCGATGGAGCGCAGGACTCTCGAAGAGGCCGTGAGCTTCGCGAAGTCCCTGCCGGAGGGTCAGAAGCCCGAGAACCAGATCGCGGGCCTCGAGAAGAGGCTCGGGTCCCTGGAGAGCGCGAGTAGTCAGCCCTAAGCCGCGTCGGTTACGATTCCCGGCCACGTGTCCACGATCGGACTGACTCTCCTCCCCGCCGCCTCACCGCTTTCGTCCGCCGACCGGGCGAGCGCTCGCTGATGGAGCCGCGCCCGGCCGTCCGCGCGAAGAACCCCGCGACGGGGGAGACGCTCGACGGCGACTTCTACGAGGCGACGGCCGGCGAGATCGACGCGGCGGCGCGCGCCGCGGAGCGCGCCTTCGAGCCGTATGCCGGGCTTCCCGCGGCGCGACGAGCGGAGTTCCTCCGGGCGATCGCGCGCCAGATCCTCGGCGCCGGCGACCGGCTGCTCGACCGCGCTCACGCGGAGACGGGCCTTCCCGTCGCGCGGCTCGAGAGCGAGAGGGCCCGCACGGTCAGCCAGATCTTCCTCTTCGCCGACTGGATCGAGGAAGGCTCGTGGGTGGACGCGCGCATCGACCGGGCGAATCCCGACCGCCGCCCCCAGCCGCGTCCCGACGTCCGCCGGATGCTCGTGCCGATCGGACCGGTCGCCGTGTTCGGCGCCTCGAACTTTCCGCTCGCCTTCTCCGTCGCGGGCGGCGACACGGTGTCCGCGCTGGCGGCGGGGTGTCCCGTCGTCGTCAAGGCGCATCCCGCGCACCCCGGGACCTCGGAGATCGTCGCGGCCGCGATCCGCTCGGCGGCGCGCGAGCAGGGAGCTCCCGAGGGCACGTTCTCGATGGTGCACGGCGCCACGCCGGAGGTCGGCATCACCCTCGTGACGCACCCGCTCATCCGCGCGGCCGGCTTCACGGGCTCGCTCAACGCGGGACGCACGCTGTTCGACGCGGCGGCGCTCCGCCCGGAGCCGATCCCGGTGTTCGCGGAGATGGGCTCCTCCAACCCCGTGTTCCTCCTCCCGGGCGCGCTCTCCGAGCGCGGCGAGACGATCGCATCGGCATTCGCCGCATCGGTGACGCTCGGCTCGGGGCAGTTCTGCACCAACCCCGGTCTCGCGGTGCTCCTCGACGCGCCGGCCTCGAGCGCGTTTCTCCAGGCGCTCGGTGAGCGGCTCGCCCAGGCGCCCGCCGGCACGATGGTCCACGAGGGAATCAAGGCAGCGTACGACCGGGACTTCGCGGAGGCGACGCGCGTTCCCGGCGTGTCGGTCGCCGCGCGCGGGGCCGCGGGCGGGGCGCACCCGTCCACGGAGGCGGTGGCCGCGCTCCTCGCCACGGACTCGCGCACGTACTGCGACAACCCGCGGCTGGCGGGGGAGATCTACGGCCCGGCGACGCTCGCGGTGCGCTGCGAGTCGCGGCCCGAGCTGCTGCGATTCGCGCGCGCGCTCCGCGGGCACCTCACGGCGACGGTGCACGGGACCGAGCGCGATCTCGCCGAGTTTGCCGAGCTCGTCGCGGTCCTGCGTCGAAAGGTCGGGCGCCTCGTCTTCAACGGTTTCCCGACGGGCGTCGAGGTCTGCCACGCGATGCACCACGGCGGCCCGTACCCCGCGACGACCGATCCGCGCGAGACCTCCGTCGGCACCGCGGCGATCCATCGCTTCGCGAGGCCCGTCTGCTACCAGGACTTCCCGCAGGCGGCGCTGCCGGAAGAGCTCCAGGACGCCAATCCAAGCGGGATCTGGCGGCTCGTCGACGGGACCTTCACGCGGGATCCGGTTTGACGCCCGTCCGCGGCGGACTCCCGCATCCGATTCCCGAGGAGATCGAGGTCGTCGACTCGCACACGGAGGGCGAGCCGACTCGCGTGATCGTCGGCGGCTGGCCGGAGCTGTCCGCCCCGACGATGGAGGAGAGGCGGACGGAGCTCGCGGAGCGGTTCGGGGCGCTCTGGCGAGGAGTCGTGCTCGAGCCGCGCGGCCACGACGCCCTCGTCGCCGCGCTCCTCACGCCCCCGGTCTCGCACGGCGCGGCGGCCGGGGTCGTTTTCTTCGACAACGTGGGCCCCCTGTGGATGTGCGGCCACGGCACGATCGGCGTCGTGCGGACGCTCGAGCATCTCGGCCGCATCGCTCCCGGCTCGGTGCGCATCGACACGCCCGCGGGGACGGTCGGCGCGGAGCTGGCCGTCGACGGCACCGTCACGATCGAGAACGTGCCCGCGCTCTGCCATGCGCGCGACGTCGCGGTGGAGGTTCCCGGAGAGGGGACGATCACCGGCGACGTCGCTTACGGCGGCAACTGGTTCTTCATCTCGGAGTCGCATTCCGAGCGCATCGCGGCCGACAACCTCGAGAGGCTGCGCGCCGTGACTCTCGCCGTCCAGCGCGCCCTCGCCGACGGCGGCGTCACCGGCGCGAACGGCGAGGCCGTCGACCACGTCATCCTGCAGGGCGCGCCGTCCCGTCCGGACGCCGACCGGCGCAACTACGTGCTCTGCCCGGGGGGCGCGTACGACCGGTCCCCGTGCGGCACGGGCACCTCGGCGACGATGGCGGCGCTCCACGCGCGCGGGCGGCTCGCGCCCGGTCAGCGTTGGAGGCAGGAGTCGATCACCGGCAGCCTCTTCACGGGCTGGCTGGAGGAGAGGGACGGCCGGCTGCGTCCGCGGATCCAGGGACGAGCGTTCATCACGGGCCGCGCGAAACTCTTTTTCGACCCGCGCGACCCCTTCCGGAGCGGCCTGAGTCTCGGGTCGTGAGCCCCGCCTCCGGGTCGCCGCTCGAATGCCGCATCCGGACCTGATCGTCGTCGGCGCCGGCATCGTCGGCGCGGCGTGCGCGGCCGAGGCGTCGGCCGCGGGCCTGTCGGTCGAAGTCCTGGACTCCGGCTTCGCCGGGGGAGGGACGACGGCGGCGGCGATGGGCCACGTCGTCGTCATGGACGACTCCGAGGCGCAGCTCGCGCTCACCGCGCTTTCGCGGCGGCTGTGGACCGAGCTCGCGTCCGAGCTGCCCGCCTCGTGCGAGGACGAGCGGACCGGCACGCTCTGGATCGCGGCGGACGAGGACGAGATCGAGCTCGTCCGGCGCAAGGCCGCCGTTCACCGGGCGCGGGGCATCGCCGTCGAGGAGCTCGACGCGGCCGCGCTGCGCGACGCGGAGCCGATGCTGCGCGAGGGCCTGGCCGGCGCGCTGCGGGTCCCGGACGACCGCGTCGTCTACCCGCCGAACGCCGCGCGGTGGCTCCTCGAGCGGGCCGAGGCGCGCGGCGCGGTGAGACGCGAGCGGGAGCCGGTGGCCGCGATCGGAGACCGGCGCGTCGAGACCGCGTCCGGAACGCGCCACGCGGGGGCGGTCGTGAACGCGGCGGGGGCGGCCGCGGCCGCGCTGACGCCCGGGCTTCCGGTCGCGCCCCGGAAGGGCCACCTCGTGATCACGGACCGGTATCCCGGGTTCTGCCGGCATCAACTCGTGGAGCTCGGGTATCTCAAGAGCGCGCACGGACGCTCGTCCGAGTCGGTCGCTTTCAACCTGCAGCCGCGGCGCACGGGGCAGATGCTGCTCGGATCCTCGCGCGAGTTCGTCGGCCTGGACGCGGGGATCAATCGTCCGCTCCGCGCGCGCATGATCGGCCGGGCTCTCCAGTACGCGCCCGCGATCGCGCGTCTCTCCGCGATTCGCACGTGGGTCGGCTTTCGGCCGGCGACGCCCGACAACCTTCCCCTCGTCGGGCGCTGGGAGACGGTGCCCGGCCTGTGGATCGCCGCGGGGCACGAGGGGCTCGGCGTGACGACCGCGCTCGGCACCGCGCGGCTTCTCGTGGACGCGCTGCTCGGAAGGACCAGCGAGATCGACCCCTCGCCGTATTCTCCGATGCGGGCCTTCGCGCCCGGCGGGCACTGGTGACGTCCGGCCGCGTGCGTCTGCGGCTGAACGGCCGCTCGACGGAAGCGGAGGCGGGAGTCACGGTCGCGGCCGCGCTCGCGAACGCCGGCATCGCCGGCTGCCGGATCTCGGCCTCCGGCGAGGTCCGCGCTCCGCTCTGCGCGATGGGAGTCTGCTGGGAGTGCCGCGTGACCGTCGACGGCGAGCCGCACGTCCGCGCTTGCATGACCGTCGTGCGGGACGGCATGGAGGTCGAGACCCTCGGCGCTCCTCGTGCCTCACGCCGGACGCCGGACGATGCCGTCGGGAACGTCGAGTCGATCTCGTGCGACGTCGCGGTCGTCGGCGGCGGACCGGCGGGAGTCGCCGCCGCGTGCCGGGCCGCCGAGTCCGGCGCGCGCGTCGTGCTGCTCGACGAGGGGCCCGCGCCCGGGGGACAGATCTATCGACGACGGTCCGGCGAAGCGGCTCCGGAGGCGTTCGCGTCGTGGCTCGACCGGCTGAATCGGTCGGGAGCTTCCGTCGTGAGAGGCGCGGCGGTCTACGACGCGTTCGCCTCGACGGCTCCGCCGGGCGGCTGGCGCCTCTCCGCCCGCGCCGACGAAAGGGTGCTGGCTCTCGCGGCGGCGCGAGTCGTGCTCGCGACCGGGGCGCGGGAGCGGTTCCTTCCGTTCCCGGGATGGACGCTGCCGGGCGTGATGGGAGCGGCCGGGGCGCAGGCGCTGTGGAAGTCGGGGGCGCGGCTCGCGGGAAGGGTCGCCGTGGTGGCCGGTACCGGCCCTCTCCTCCTGGCCGCCGCGGCGTCGCTGGCGAAGGCGGGCGCCCGGCTCGAGCTCGTCGCCGAGCAGGCGAGGGTACGCTCTCTCGTGCTGCTGGCGGCGAGACTCGGCGCGTCGTCGCCGGCGCGTCTCGTCGAGGCGGCCGGTTATCGCGCGAGCTTCATCGAGACGCCGTATCTTCCCGGCTGGTGGGTCGCGGAGGCGCGCGGCCGTGGCACGCTGGAGGCCGTCGTCCTGACCGACGGCGAGCGAGTCGTCGAGGTGCCGTGCGATCTCGCCGCGGTCGGCTACGGCCTCGTGCCGAACCTCGAGCTGCCGGTCCTCCTCGGCTGCGAGACGCGCCGTGGCGCCGCCGTGGTGACCGGGGACCAGGCGTCGAGCGTGCCGGGGATCTTCTGCGCGGGCGAGACGTGCGGCGTCGCCGGCGTCGAGGTGGCGATGGCGGAGGGCGAGATCGCGGGCGCGGCCGCGGCGCAAGCGTGGCGGGCCGGCGACACGAATTTCCGCCGCCTGGTCCGCGTGCGGGACGCCGGCCGGCGCCTGGCCCTCGCCATGGACCGGGCGTTCGCGCTGCGGCCCGAGCTCCGCGGCGCGGCGTCGGGGGACGCGATCGTATGCCGGTGCGAGGACGCGTCTTTTCCCGCGGTCGCCCGTTGCGCGGGTGCGCGCGAGGCGAAGCTCGCGACGCGCGCGGGAATGGGGCCGTGCCAGGGCCGCGTGTGCGGGCCCGCGCTCGAGTTTCTCTTCGGATGGGATTCCGATACGGTACGCCCGCCGGTGCAGCCCGCGACGCTCGGCGCGCTCGCGGCGGCCGACGACGCAGTCGCAGCGAACGGTCGAAAGACCTCTGAGGAGTCCGCATGAAATGGGAAGGGGTTTACCCGGCCGTCACGACGCCGTTCCGCGAGGACCTCTCGGTCGACCTGGGCTTCCTCGGCGGTCATCTCGAGACGATGCGCGAGGCGGGCTGCGGCGGATTCGTCCCGCTCGGCTCGCTCGGCGAGTCCGCGACGCTCGCGGTCTCCGAGAAGGAGGAGATCCTGCGGGAGTGCCGGCGCGTGCTCGGCGGGCGCGCGAGGCTGGTCGCGGGGATCGCCGCGCTGTCGACGGCGGACGCGGTCGCCGCGGCGCGGATGGCGGAGCGCAGCGGCTGCGACGGCCTGATGGTCCTGCCGCCGTACGTCTATCGGCCCGATCCGCGGGAGACGGCGGCCCACTTCTCCACGGTGATCGGCGCGACCGGGCTCCCGTGCATGCTCTACAACAACCCGATCGCCTACGGAACGGACGTGACGGCGGAGGAGCTCGCGGCGCTCGCCAGCCGGCACGCGAATCTCGAGGCGGTCAAGGAGTCGAGCGGGGACGTTCGCCGCGTGACGGCGATCCGCTCGCTCCTCGGAGGCCGGCTGGCCGTCTTCATGGGCGTCGACGACCTCATCCTCGAGGGCGTCGCCGCCGGCGCGACGGGCTGGATCGCCGGCCTCGTCAACGCGCTCCCGCGCGAGTCGGTCCGCCTGTTCGACCTCGCCGCGGCGGGCAAATTCGAAGAGGCGCGGCCCCTCTACGCGTGGTTCCTCCCGCTGCTGCGCCTGGACGTGGTCCCGAAATTCGTGCAGCTCATCAAGCTCGTGCAGCAGGAGGCCGGCTGCGGCTCCGAACGAGTCCGCCCCCCTCGCCTGCCGCTCGCAGGCGCGGAGCGCGACGAGGCTCTCGCGCTGATCCGGGAGAGTCTCAAGACCCGCCCAAAAATCTGAGGGCGGCCCGAAGGCCGCCCTCGTTCTTTCTAGTGCGAGGATCCGTCCAAGACTTCCCCTCTCATGTCCACGGTCCGCGCAGCGGACCGCTAGAGGTCAGAACCTCACTGCCCGACTTGCAGCGCCGGCATGTTGTCGAGGATCGACAGCCGCAGGATCGTCGTCAGGTAGTC
>Ga0070666_10001697_pt1 | contig 13432 bp, 14 predicted proteins | sample KBSS23metaG_FD_64677 | JGI IMG/M metagenome (GOLD analysis project Ga0070666, IMG submission 64677) | Switchgrass rhizosphere microbial communities from Kellogg Biological Station, Michigan, USA - KBS S2-3 metaG | ecosystem: Host-associated > Plants > Roots > Rhizosphere > Soil ... | reverse complement strand
GCCGGCGGTTCCATCGTCGCATGGGCGAGGAATGGCACCGAGTAGCGCGCTTCGATCGTCTTGCGCGCGGTCTTGCGCGCCTTGTCGACATCGCCGTCGCGACGCACGACGATGGACTTGTCCGCGTTCGCTGGCCTGAGTAATTCGTCGGCCTGTTTACGCAGAGCTTCGGTCGATTCGTCGGCGAACGGGCCGGGCTTCCACTCGATTTTGAGTTTCTCGCGGCCCTTGAGCGCGGCCCAGGTGCTCGTCGCGAGCACGGCGACGCCGTTGACGAGCACGCCGTCGAATACATCGCCAGGCTTCGGTCCGGCGATGCGCACGACGTCTTTCACGCCGGACACCTTGCGCGCTTCCGCATCGTCGAGGCTGGCGATTTCGCCGTCGATCCACGGCGAGCGCGCGACGACGGCGACCAACGCCTCGGCTAGATAGGCATCGATGCCGTACTGCGTCTGCCCGGTGACGATCTCACGCGCGTCGACCGTCGGCGTCGGCTTGCCGACGACCTTGAATTCCTCCGGCTTTTTCAGCGCACGCGGCTCGGTCGGCGGATCGAGCTTGGAGGCAGCGTCGACAAGCTCGCCGTAGGACAGTTTCGTGCCGTCCGGCGCGATCACGCTGCCCGACTCGGTATGTAGTTGCCCGGCCGGGAGGTTGAGCTTCGCCGATGCAGCGACGAGCAGCAGCCAGCGCGCCACGGCGCCCGCCTGGCGCAGGTCCTTCCAAGCGGTCGGAATGCTCGTGCTGCCACCGGCGCCCTGGTCGCCGTACTTGAGTCCAGGACCCTTGTCGGTGTCGATGTAGCCGTAGGGCAATTGCTCGACGCGCACGCGGTTCCAGTCGACGTCGAGTTCTTCGGCGATCAGCATCGGCAGCGAAGTCTTCACGCCCTGGCCGATTTCGCAGCCACGCGCGCCGATGATCACCTCGCCGGTCTTCTCGATGCGCACGAAGGCACCGAGCGAGGCCGGTTCGATGCGCGCACCGAGGTAGGGCAGCATCGCCTGCGCGCTTGCGGCGCGCCAGCCGACGATCAGCGCGCCCGACGCGACCGCGCCGACGACAAGAAACCTGCGTCGCGCAGGATTGGCGATCGTCTTGTCTTTGCTCACGACTTGCCGCCTTCGTGCGCAGCGCGCTCCTTGGTGATTTCCGCCGCGCGCTTGATCGCCTTGCGAATGCGAGGATAGGTGCCGCAGCGGCACAGATTGGAAATCCGGCCGATATCGTCGTCGTTCGGATTCGGCGTGCGCTTGAGCAGGTCCGCCGCGGCGATGATCTGTCCGGCCTGACAGTAGCCGCACTGCGGCACGTCGATCTCGATCCAAGCCTGCTGCACCGGATGCAGCTCGCCGTTGGCCAGGCCCTCGATCGTGGTCACCTCGCGCTTGGCCAGCGCCTTCATCGGCATCAGGCAGGCGCGCTGCGCCTTGCCGTCGACGAGCACCGTGCAGGCGCCGCAGGCGCCGATGCCGCAGCCGAACTTGGTCCCGGTCAGGCGCAGTACGTCGCGCAGGTACCAGAGTAGCGGCATCGTGTCGTCGCCGTCGAAGCTGTAGGCGCGGCCGTTGATGCGCAGCGCAACCGCTTTTTCGTCGTCGGCCTTGCTGGCGGCCGGCGTCACTGGCGGCTTGGCGGGATGAGTCGGAGTGGTCTGCATGGAGCGCCTCGCGTCGGATGCGGCATTTTCGCATTGTTCGGACGCCATGCGCACCCGCCGCAGGTTCAGGCCAATCGTGCCCGCGCTCGCTCATCATCTCCGCAAGCTTTAGCCGGACGGCGAAGGATTGCCCGAGCAAACGCTCGCGAACTACACCACGCGCGCGCGGAAGAGGTCGTGAATGTTGAGCGCGCCGATCAAGCGTTCGTCGGTATCGACGACGAGCAGGGCGTGGATCTTGTAGGTCTCCATGAGCTGCGCGGCCTCGACCGCGAGCTTGTCCGCGCGGATCGTCTTCGGCTTGGTGCTCATCAGCTCGGTGACCCGGGTGCGGCGCAGGTCGATGTCGTCGTCGTCGATCGCGCGGCGCAGGTCGCCGTCGGTGAACACGCCGGCAAGTGCGCCGTCCGCGCCGACGACGGCGGTCATGCCGAGGCCCTTGCGCGTCATCTCGGCCATCGCCTCGTGGATCGTGGCGTCGAGGCCGATCATCGGCAGGCGCTCGCCGCTGTGCATGACGTCGGCGACATGCACGAACAGGCGCCGGCCGAGCGCGCCGGCAGGGTGTGAGCGGGCGAAATCCTCCTCGGTGAAGCCGCGCGCCTCGAGCAAGGCGATCGCGAGCGCGTCGCCCATGACCAGTGCCGCGGTCGTGCTCGCGGTCGGCGCGAGGCCGAGCGGGCAGGCTTCCTCGGGTACGCTGACGTCGAGGTGCACGTCGGCCATCGTTGCGAGCGAGGAGTCGGGATTGCCGGTCATCAGGATCAGCGGCACGCCCTGGCGCTTGATCAGCGGCAGGATCGCGAGCAGTTCGTCGGTCTCGCCCGAGTTCGACAGCGCGAGCACCACGTCCTTCTGCGTGATCATGCCGAGATCGCCGTGGCTGGCCTCGCCCGGGTGGACGAAGAAGGCCGGGGTGCCGGTCGAGGCCAGCGTCGCCGCGATCTTGCGCGCGACATGGCCCGACTTGCCCATGCCCGAGACCACGACGCGGCCGTTGCAGTCGAGCATCAGCTCGCAAGCGCGCAAAAACGCGCCGTCGATGCGCGACTCGAGCAGGCTGATCGCGCGCGCCTCGGTCTCGATGACGGTGATCGCGCTGCGCCTCAAGGCGGCTGGGTCGAGCCGCGCCGGTGCCGGGTTCAGTGGCTGGATTTTCGCATTCATCAGCAGGGGAAGGAGCAGGGACAGCGGTGGATGTGCGGGATCCGGGTTTCTGTGCCCGAGGTAATTCGTTACCATTGTCGTTTTCCTATTGTAGCCGTCACCCCCCGTGCCAGCCAGAAGCTCCCGCTCTGGGACAGCGGCGGGCCGCCGCCGGTTCCGTTGCAGTCCATACGGTGGGTTGCGCCGATCCGGGCCAGGCGACGAATCAAGACGAAAACGACGCCATAACCGTCGCGCGGAGGACAAAACCGTCCGCGCTGCCCGCTCTGCGCCATAATTGCCTCTTATCATGGACACCGAAACAATCAAGAATCTCATCGAGCGCGGCCTGCCCGGCGCCAATGCCGAGGTGCAGGGCGCCGATGGCGTGCATTTCGAAGCAGTGGTGGTTGCCGACGCCTTTGCCGGCAAGCTGCCGCTGGCGCGGCACCGCCTCGTTTACGCGACGCTGGGCGATCTCATGGGGGGGGCGATCCACGCGCTCTCGCTGAAAACTCTGACTCCGGAAGAGTCAGCCAGACAACAACGGTAACTTCCCACATGGCAAAAATCGTGATCTCGGGCGGCGCTCCGCTCAACGGCGAAGTGCAGATTTCCGGTGCGAAGAATGCCGTGCTGCCGATCCTCGCCTCGACCCTGCTCGCCGACGGCCCGATGTCGATCACCAACGTGCCGCATCTGCACGACGTGACCACGACGATGGAGCTTCTCGGCCAGATGGGCGTGAGCCTCGAGATCGACGAGCGCATGCGCATCAACATCGATCCGCGCACGACCAATCGCTATTTCGCGCCGTACGACCTGGTCAAGACCATGCGCGCCTCGATCCTCGTGCTCGGTCCGCTGGTCGCGCGCTTCGGCGAGGCCGAAGTGTCGCTGCCGGGTGGATGCGCGATCGGCTCGCGTCCTGTCGACCTGCACATCAAGGGACTGCAGGCGCTCGGAGCCGAAGTGAATGTCGAGAACGGCTACATCAAGGCGCGCGCAAAACGGCTGAAAGGCGCGCGCGTGCACTTCGACATCGTCACCGTGACCGGCACCGAGAACATCATGATGGCCGCTGCATTGGCCAGGGGCACGACCGTGCTCGAGAACGCCGCGCAGGAACCCGAGGTGGTCGATCTCGCCAACTGCCTCAATGCGATGGGCGCGAAGATTTCCGGCGCCGGCACCGAGACCGTCGTCATCGAAGGCGTCGAGCGTCTGAACGGCACCAACTACGACGTATTGCCCGACCGCATCGAGACCGGTACGTTTCTCGTTGCCGGCGCGATCTCGGGCGGCCGCGTGCTGGCCAAGCGCGCGCGCCCGAACACGCTCGATGTCGTGCTGCAGAAGCTCGAGGATGCCGGCGCCGAAATCACCACGGGCGACGACTGGATCCAACTCGACATGCATGGGCGCAAGCCGAAGGCGGTCGACATCGTCACCGCGCCGTATCCTGCGTTCCCCACCGACATGCAGGCGCAGTTCACCGCGCTCAACGCGGTTGCCGAAGGCGTCGGCGTCATTACCGAGACCGTGTTCGAGAACCGCTTCATGCACGTGCAGGAACTGCAGCGTCTCGGCGCCGACATTCACGTCGACGGCAACACTGCGACGATTCATGGCGTCGATACGATGACCGGCGCGCCGATCATGGCCACCGACTTGCGCGCTTCGGCCTGCCTCGTGCTCGCAGGACTTGCGGCAAAGGGCGACACCACGGTCGATCGCGTCTATCACATCGATCGCGGCTACGAGAACATCGAGGAAAAACTCGGCAGCCTCGGCGCGCATATCCGCCGGCTGCCGTCGTAAGCAACCTCTGATTGGCCTGCTGCGCGCGATGTTGCGCGCCGGCAATATTCGGACCGCGCAGGCTAGAAGTTCTGAAACGCTCGCGCCGCTACAGTCGCGCCGCAAGGTCGGCGAGCGGCGCGACAACGAGCAAGCGCGCGAGCACGAGCGCGACCGACGCTGCCAGGAACGAAAAATCCATTCCGCCGACCGGCGGCAGGAAGCGGCGGAAAGGCCGCACGATCGGTTCGGTCAATTGCACGAGCACACGCATGTTCGGATGCTCGCGTTCGTTGGTGAAGAAGCTCAGCACGGCGCGAATCAGAAGCGCCCAGAACGCGATCCAGACGGCGATGCCGAGCACAGTGACGACTGCGCCGAGCAGCCAGCCGAAAGGCCCGTGGCTCAGGCCCACGATCGCCGCGAGCAGGATCGATTCGACCAGGGCCAGGGCGACGGCGATCGCGAGCGAGGCCGTTTCGATTTTTCCCACACGCGGCAGAAAGCGACGGATCGGCGCAATGATCGGGTTGGTCAGCTTGTAGACGAACTGGCAGACCGGATCGTAGAACGCGGCGTTGACCGCGATCAGCATCGCGCGAACGAGGAAGACGCCGATGAGGAAATCGAAGATCGTCTGGATCAGGAACGCCGCGGCGTTGAGCAGATAAGGCATGGTCTCGGTATCTTAGCGCTCTTGCGCGAGCGTGGAAGTGCGCAAACGATCGACGGCGACCGCAGCGATCAATCGAGTTGCGCGGAAAGTTCCTGGCCGCGTTTCGTGGCCGCGGCGACGGCGCGCACGGCAATCGCGCGCAGGCCGTCCGCTTCGAAGCTTTCGACGGCGGCCTGGGTGGTGCCGTTGGGTGAAGTGACGCGGCGGCGCAGTTCGGCCGGCGCCTCGCCTTCCTCGCGCAGCATGCGTCCGGCGCCGAGGCAGGTCTGTGTTACCAGCGCGCGGGCGGCGTCGCGCGGCATGCCCTGCGCGACAGCGGCATCCTCGAGCGCCTCGACGAGGAGGAAGAAATACGCCGGCCCCGAACCGGACAGGGCGGTGACCGTGTCCATCAACGTTTCGTCGGCTATCCATACGGCGAGACCGGCGGCATCGAGAATGCGCTGCGCCATCTCGCGCTGTCGCGCATCGGTGTGCGCGTTCGCGACGAGGCCCGCGGCACCGGCGCCGATCAGCGCCGGCGTGTTCGGCATCGCGCGCACGACCGCGACGTCAGCGCCGAGCCATGCGTTGATCTGGTCGATACGGATGCCTGCGGCGATCGACACGACCAGCGGTTTTTGCGCTTGCACGATATCGCGCAACGAAGCGCATACCGTCTTCATCACCTGCGGCTTCACCGCGAGGACGATGGCGTCGACACCTTGCGCCGCATCGCCACCGTTGTCGAACGTGGCGACCCCGAAGTCGTCGGCGAGCGCAGTGCGCAGATTCGCATTCGGTTCGGCGACGGCGATGTCGGTGCCGCGCGTTCCTGCGCGCACGAGGCCGCCGATCAGGCTGCGCGCCATGTTGCCGCCGCCGATAAAGGTAATGCGTGGGGTTGTAACACTCATGGTACAGCCAATGCGTTGGATGGAACGATGATCTCGACACGCCGATTTTGCGCGCGACCCTCGGTGGTGCCGTTGTCCGCCGCAGGATAGTCGGAACCCAAGCCCTTGCGTTCGACGTTCTTCGCGGCGAAGCCTTCGGCTACGAAGGCGTTGGCGACGATATCTGCGCGGCGTTGCGACAGGATCAGGTTGTAGTCGCGTGCGCCGACGTCGTCAGTATATCCGTCGATGCGCAACTGGTGGATATCGACGGCGAGCAGCTGGTTGGCGAAGTCGGCGATCGACTTGCGAAACGCGGGCTTGAGGTCGTCCTTGCCGAATTCAAACGAGATGCGGTCGGGCAGGAGCAGCATCCAACCCTCGTCGATCTTCTTGAAGCCGAGCTGGGTCAGCGTCTGCGCCTGGCGCTGGGCGAGCGTCGGCTTGGATGGGGCAGATGCGCATGCCGCGAGCAGCATGAACAGGCAAAACACGAGCGCCAAGGGCAACGGGCGCTGCAATCGAAGGGAAAAGACGCTTGCTTGCATAACTTCCTTTGTTGCGAACCATGGGGACGTGAAAAGTTGCCTGTGCCATCTCGCTGCTAGATCGCGGACGGATTGACGCCAATCCGACCCGCTTGCTCGCCGCCGTCGGCGCCCGCCTGCCAGCGGGTGATGCGGCCCTCCGCATAACGCAGATTCTTCGCCGTATACATCGCCTGATCGGCGATACGCACGAGTTCGTCGGTGCCGTGGGTGGCGTCGGGATAGATCGCCATGCCGATGCTTGTGCTCGGGTGGAGCACGAGACTGCCATGTCGGATCTGGACTTCGAGTTCGGCATGCAACTCGGCAAGAATCTGTTGCGGATCCGCGTCATCGGCGAGCGGCGACAACAGGACGACGAACTCGTCGCCGCCGATGCGCGTAGCGGTGGTCTCCTGCGGCCGCCACATGCGCAGGCGTGCGGCGATGTGGCTGAGCAGCTCGTCGCCGGCAGCGTGGCCGAGGTTGTCGTTGACTGACTTGAACGCGTCGATGTCCAGATAGAACAGGCAGGCACGCGTACGGTTGCGATCGCAGGCCTCGATCGTTTTCTGCAGCGCAGGCTCGAACATCGCGCGGTTCGGCAGGCCGGTCAGTGCGTCGACGTAGGCGACGCGCCGCAAGGCGGCATTGCTTTGCGTCAACAGATGGTCGCGCAGGCTGATTTCGTCGAGCAGGACGTTGAATTCGCTGCGCAGATCCTCGACCTCCGCGAGCGAGGACGGTGGCGCGCGCCGGCTGAAATCGCGGTCTTCGATCAGATGCTTGACCACCTCGCGAAGTTGCCAGATCGGCTGGGTGAAGCGTCGCGTATACCTGCGCGCGAGGGCGAGGGCGCAGGCGGCGACCAGCAGCATGCCGAACCCGAACCAGGCAAGTAGCCCGCCGAGCGTGCGCAGCATCGGCTCACTGCCGCCTTCGATGGTGATGTCGCCGATGCGCCGGCCCTCGACGACCACGTCCTGGCCTACGCGCTCGTTGCCGACCCAGGTGGACAGTGTGCCGATCCAGCCGTCCGCGCGCGCATCGATGCGCGCGAGCGCGATGCCCGAGGCATCGCGGATCTCGGCAAAGGTGATGCCCTCGTCCTTCGGAATCGACTGCAGGATCTCCAGCGCCGTCTTCGTGTCGCGGAATTCGATCGCGCTGCGGCTCTCGCTCGCGGCGAAACTGATCAGCGTGCGCAGATGGCGTTCAGTCAGCTGGTGCAGGAAGTAATAACTCAGCAGAAAGGCGCCCGCACCGACGATGACGATAGCCAACGCGGAAATCGAAAGCAGCGCACGCCCGATGTGCGCGGCCGATGCCGTCGCCGGCAGTTTCTTTTGCGCGCGCAGCGGCCGGCTCATGGCACCCCCTTGCCCGCAGTGCGCGACGAGCCCAGGGTGAGCAGGCGCGCGCTGACCGCTAGCGCCGCCTCCTTCATCGCGGACACGTTGACCTCGAACTTCTGTCGGTCCGCGGCCGCAGCGTCGTCGAGATGCAGGCAGATCTGCCCGCCAGAAGAGCAGAACTCCGAGCCGGAACCGACCGCGAGTATCGGCAAGTGGCGCGCACGCTCGAGCACCTTGCTGGTGGTCCGGGCATCGACGGCGGTCAGATCGAGTACCTGGCAATCAGCCAGCGAGGCCTCGGCGTCTATGCGGCGGATCGAGAACGGCTTGTCGCGCACGAGGCGTCCGGCGTAGGCGCGATCCTGCTCGGCCGGCAGGTTGCCGACAATGCAGATGTTCCACGCCTGCAGCCGTTCCTCACCCTGCCAATGCACATAGCGCACGAAGCCGGCAATGTATTCGGCCGAATTGCTCAACCCGTCCGGGTGCGCCTCGGCACCGATGGCGGAAGCGGCGCACAGTGGCAGCGCCGCAGTCGACGCTGCGACTCGGAGGAGAAGCGTGCGAAAGGAAAACCCGCTAGCCATCGTTTGCGAAAAAGGTGCCCCGGAGCATCGACCCGTTTCAACTGGTCAGCAAAGCGGCAGGATTGCCTTTTGCGGGTTGAAAGTGTGAATCATCGCACATTTTTCGCGCGCGGACCGAACAATGCGGAGCCGATGCGAACCAAGGTTGCCCCTTGCGCGATAGCAACCTCGAAGTCCTCGGACATACCCATCGACAACGTGTCGACACCGGCATGCTCATGACGCAAGGTTTCGAACAGGCGGCGCATGCGCGCGAATGCGGCTTCGCGCCGGCGCCGGTCGGGATCGGGTGCGGGTATCGTCATCAATCCGCGCAGCGCGAGTCGCGGTGCCGTGCGCAGCGCCGCCGCGATGGTGTCGATCTCGCCCGGAGTGCAGCCCGACTTGCTCGCCTCGTCGTCGATGTTGACCTGGATCAGCACCTGCAGCGGTGCGGCAGACGCCGGGCGCAGGCGGTCGAGCGCGGCGACGAGCTTGATCCGGTCCAGGCTTTGCAGCCAGTCGAAATGCGCGGCGACCTCGCGCGCCTTGTTCGACTGCAGCGGGCCGATTGCATGCCATTCGAGGTCGAGGTCGGAAAGTTCGCGCTGCTTGGCCAAACCTTCCTGCACGTAGTTCTCGCCGAATGCGCGCTGGCCGAGCGCGGCGAGTTCGCGCACGGCCGCGGCCGGCTGGGTCTTGCTCACCGCGAGCAGGGCGACGTCGCGCCCGGCGCGTTGGGCTGCCGCGGCGATGCGCTCGCAGACAGCCCGGTAATTTCCGCTCGAATCCATGCATCCCGCACACATCGTTGTCTGTTCCGCACGTTATACTCGTGACGCGGACTACAGCAAGTGTCGAGGGGAAGGGCGTGGATATAGCGGAACTGCTGGCATTCTCGATCAAGAACAAGGCGTCGGACTTGCATCTGTCGGCGGGCCTGCCGCCGATGATCCGAGTCGACGGCGACGTGCGCCGCATCAACATGCCGGCGCTGGAGCACAAGCAGGTGCACTCGTTGGTCTACGACATCATGTCGGACAAACAGCGCCGCGACTACGAGGAATTCCTCGAAATCGACTTCTCGTTCGAAATCGCCGGCCTCGCGCGCTTCCGCGTCAACGCGTTCAACCAGAATCGCGGCGCCGGCGCGGTGTTCCGCACGATTCCCTCCGAGGTGCTCACCCTCGACGACCTCGGCGCGCCGAAGATATTCAAAGAACTGATCAATCAACCCGTGGGCCTGATTCTGGTCACCGGGCCGACCGGCTCGGGCAAGTCGACCACGCTCGCGGCGATGGTCGACCACATCAACAAGAACGAGTACGGGCACATCCTCACGATCGAGGACCCGATCGAATTCGTGCACACCGCGAACAAGTGCCTGATCAACCAGCGCGAAGTGCATCGCGACACGCACGGCTTCAACGAGGCGCTGCGTTCGGCGCTGCGCGAAGACCCGGACTACGTCCTCGTCGGCGAGTTGCGCGATCTGGAGACGATCCGCCTCGCGTTGACCGCGGCCGAAACCGGCCACCTCGTATTCGGCACGCTGCATACCTCGAGCGCGGCGAAGACGATCGACCGCATCATCGACGTGTTCCCGGCCGGCGAGAAGCCGATGGTGCGTTCGATGCTGTCCGAATCGCTGCGCGCGGTCATCGCCCAGTCGCTGCTGAAGAAGGTCGGCGGCGGCCGCATCGCCGCGCACGAGATCATGGTCGGCATCCCGGCGATCCGCAATCTGATCCGCGAAGACAAGGTCGCGCAGATGTATTCGGCCATCCAGACCGGCAGCCAGTTCGGCATGCAGACGCTCGACCAGTGCCTGCAGGACCTGGTCAAGCGCGGTCACGTCACGCGCCAGGAAGCATCGATCTATGCGAAGAACAAGGACGTGTTCAAATAAGGCCGCGATCAGCGATTCGGGATCGGGAAGCCGCGCCGATCGTCTTGCCGACTTCCCCCGTCCGACTCGTCCGCCACGCACCACCCATCACGAGCAATCGCCATGAGCCCAGCCGATTTCAATTCCTACCTCAAGCTGATGGTGCACAAGAAGGCCTCGGACTTGTTCATCACGGCCGGCTTGCCGCCCTCGATCAAGATCGCCGGACGCATCGGGCCGATCACCAAGGAGGCGCTGACGCCGCAGCAGTCGCGCGACCTCGTGCTCAGTGTGATGACGCCTTCGCAGCGTGAGGAGTTCGAGAAAACCCACGAGTGCCAGTTCGCGATCGCGCTCGCCAGCGTCGGCCGTTTCCGCGTGAGCTGCTTCTATCAGCGCAGCAACGTCGGCATGGTGCTGCGCCGGATCGAGGGCAAGATCCCGACCACCGACGAGCTCAACCTGCCGCCGATCATCAAGCAGCTCGCGATGACCAAACGCGGCATCATCATCTTCGTCGGTGCGACCGGTACCGGCAAGTCGACCTCGCTCGCAGCGATGATCGGCTACCGCAACCAGAATTCGACTGGCCACATCATCACGATCGAGGATCCGATCGAATACGTGCACCAGCACGGCGGCTGCATCATCACCCAGCGTGAGCTCGGCATCGATACGGATTCGTGGGAAAACGCGCTGAAGAACACACTGCGCCAGGCGCCCGACGTCATCATGATCGGCGAGGTGCGCACGCGCGAGACGATGGAACACGCGATCGCATTCGCCGAAACCGGTCACCTGGTGCTGTGCACGCTGCACGCGAACAATGCCAACCAGGCGATGGACCGCATCATCAACTTCTTTCCCGAAGACCGCCGCAACCAGCTGTTCATGGACCTTTCGCTCAACCTCAAGGGCGTGGTCGCGCAGCAGCTCATTCCGACGCCCGACGGCAAGGGGCGTCGCGTCGCGATCGAGGTCATGCTCGGCACGCCGCTGATCGCCGACTACATTCGCAAGGGCGAGATCCACAAGCTGAAGGACGTGATGAAGGACTCGACCAACCTCGGCATGTGCACGTTCGACCAGAGTCTCGTCGCGCTCTACCACGCCGGCGAGATTTCCTACGAGGACGCACTGCGCTACGCCGACTCGGCCAATGAAGTGCGTCTCAAGATCAAGCTCGCGCAAGGCGGCGACGCGACCTCGCTCGCGCAGGGCCTGGGCGATGTCGAGCTGGTCGAGGATGAGACCAAGCGTGGCGGCTTCGTGTTCCGCGGCTAGCGAAGATCGGTCACAGGATGCGGTGAGCCTAGGCGAACCGCATCGGTTGCGAACGATGCAGTTCCGTCGTTGCCGTGTCCTACCGGCGTCGCGAAGCGAACACTCGACCACGCACGAGCGTGGCAACGCCAACGGTGACGAAGAAGAACCCGAATGCGAGCAACGTGGCCAGCACCTGCTTCCATAGCGCGCCGCCGATGCCGGTCGCAGTGCGGAAACCCCAGCGCGTCGCCGCCACGCTCACGCCGGCGGCGAGAGCGAGCACTGAAAGATCGGCGATCCAGCGCAGGACGTGACGTGGCCTGCGCGGATAGAAGCAATACAGTGCACCGACGATGCAGAACGCCGGCAAGAACAGGATGAAGGCGAGATCGGTCTGGATGTTCGGGGACATTCTCTCCGCCTCCTAGTCGAGCACGATGCCGTGCATCGCTTCGACGTCGGCCGCGGTCAGCTGCGAGCGCTGACCGCCGAACGTCTCGCGCACGTAATTGGTCACTGCGGCGATCTCGCCGGGATTCAATTGCTGCACGAATGGCGGCATCGAGTACGGCTGCGGGTTGTGCGCGGTGGCCGCGGCGAAGCCGCCGTACAGCACGATACGCACCGCGTTGATCGGATCGGGCGCAGTCGCCGCGACCGCATCGCGCAGCGCCGGATATTGCCCGACCTTGCCTTCGCCGTCCTTGCCATGGCAATCGGCGCAGGCCTGCCGATAGATCTCCGCGCCGTTGCCAGCGAGGGCTTGCTGGCGCGGCGGGTCGGGCAGCAGGGTGAATTCCGTCTTGCGCGCGGGCCGTCGCGGCACGTTCTTGAGATAACGCGCCATCGCGACGGCGTCCTCCTCATTGAGGAACTGCAGGCTGCGGTAGGTGACTTCGGCCATCGGTCCGTACGCGGCGCCGTGGTCGCTCGCGCCTGCGCGCAGATAACCCGCAAGCTGCTCGACCGAATAGCGCTGCAATTGCTTCGCGTCGAGCGGAGGCGCGTACCAGCCGCTGCCCGGGATGCGGCCGCCGGCGAGGTAGCCATCGACGGCGAGCGCGCCGTTGGCTTCGCGCGCGCTGTGGCACATCGCGCAGTGGCCGAGGCCGTCGACGAGATAGCGACCGCGGTCTTCGCGCGCAGCGGCGGGGGACTGCGCCTGCGGCCGGTAGTGCAGCATGCGCCAGAGCACGAGCGCGGAACGCGAGCTCGCCGGGAAGTCGAGCCGGTTCGCCGGCGGCACGTTCGCACTCGCGGGCAGGCTGCGCAGATATGCATACAGTGCATCGATATCCGCCTCGTCCAACGTCGCGAAATGTTCGTACGGAAATACCGGGTACAGCGGCCCGCGGCGGCTGACGCCGTGGCGCATCGCGTGCGCGAATTCGTCGACCGACCAGGCGCCGATGCCGTGCTCGCGATCGCTGCTCAGGTTTGACGAATAGATCATGCCGTAGCCGGTCGCGAAGCCGCGTCCGCCGGCCCAAGGCGCGCCGCGCGACGCCGTGTGGCAAGCCGCGCAGTCACCGATGCGCGCGAGGTATTCGCCGCGTTGCAACGTCTGCGCATCGTTGGCGACGACGCGGCCGGAATCCTTAGGCACGCGGTACGGCGCGAATCCACCCTGGCGCTCGAACAGAAAAAATCCGATCGCGAGCGCGGCGAGC
>Ga0070666_10001696_pt1 | contig 13433 bp, 11 predicted proteins | sample KBSS23metaG_FD_64677 | JGI IMG/M metagenome (GOLD analysis project Ga0070666, IMG submission 64677) | Switchgrass rhizosphere microbial communities from Kellogg Biological Station, Michigan, USA - KBS S2-3 metaG | ecosystem: Host-associated > Plants > Roots > Rhizosphere > Soil ... | reverse complement strand
CGCATTCGATACGCTGGCTGACAGGTGATGGGAGCAAACCTGTCCACGCCCGGCTGTCACGACCTCGAAGGGCCATGACCCACGCGAGCGATCCGTTCTTCGCCAGCCTCAATCGCAAGCAGCCGCCGTCTTTTGCGGCGCCGATGCTGCGCGCCGTCTGGCACGGCCTGCGCGGCGACTGGGAGACCGCGCGCGAGCTCGCACAGGCGCAGGACGACGCCGAAGGCGCCTGGGTCCACGCTTGGCTGCACCGCATCGAAGGCGATCTCGGCAACGCCGACTACTGGTATCGATGTGCGCAGCGCTTTAGGCGCGCGCCATTGCAGTCATCGACTCGCGGGGCGCTGTTAGACCGCCGTCGTTAATGAAGCGGAATGCTACTGTGATCGGCGCACCCGGTGCAGAGTTTCGAGGCCTCGGCAACTTGGCGAGAAGCGGACGCTAGCGAACAGCGGCTTGTGGCGGAGAGTAGCTGTTGATCCCAGCGGCTTCTTGAGATCAATGCGGCATTAGGCGGCGCTAGATTCGCGCCCCAAGGCAGCCATCCGTTGCTTGCAGCGGGACACCCACCAGGTGATCCGCTAGGTCTTCGCCGACTTCTTCGCCGCCTTCTTGGCGGCCTCTAGGTTCTCGGCTTTCCTTGTCAGCTTGTCGGCACGAGACGGCTTGTTGGCCTTGGTCGCTTTCGCTTCCTTTGGCTCCTTCGCGGCCTTGGGAGCCTTGGGTACTTTGGGAAGTTTGGGCTCCCACACCAGTCTGACGACCTTTTGCTTGGGCAGTTTGGCTTGAGCCTGCCGCTGCGCCCTCGCTTCCTTGAGCGAACGACGTTCCTCCTGCAGCGCCCTCTCTTGCGCGGAAGCTGGCTGATCCGCCTCTTGCGAGTTAGCGCGGCTCGCCATCGCCAGATGAAGCCTCAGGCCGTTCTTCTGAATCTGATGGGTCAGTGATGCAGTCCGAATTGGCATGACGACGCTCCGGTTGGGATGACAGTCCAATGTAGGGCGGGTCGGGCCTCCGTGCCAGTGTTCCGACATCGGCATGGCGACCAAACCGAGGAGCTAACGGCGATCAAGCGACCTCAAAACTAGCTCAGGAATGGTTTGGAGCCAGTTGCTTGTGCTCAAACGCCGTCTCGCTCACGCTCGAACTGCCCTCTGGCGCGTCTCTTAGCGCTCGCGACGACTGCACGGACGCCCATTTTCGAACTCGGGCTCGTCGCGCCCGATCGGTCGCTGGCTCAACTCCCTATACTGGTCGCGAATCGCGCCGCCAGTGGGCAGTCTTGCCCGGAGGGCACGAGCGAATGGAGAACCCAGTGACTCCGCATTCGGCGCCGCGAGCATCGAGCTCGCCCGTTGGGGAGTTGCACAGCCGTTCGGGCAACACACTCGCGTTGCTCAGAGTGGTGATGTGGAGTGCCGCCATCGTACCGGCGGTCCTTTTCGCGGGTGCAGCCACTTATCTCCATAGGCAAGTCGTAGAAGGAGCCCAGGCGAAGGTCGGCGGCGCGGCGCGTATCGGCGAGGAACACGCGCTCAAGGTTTTCGAGACGAACTTTGCGCTGCTCAGCCGCGTGCTTGATCTCCTCGACGACGAGGACGACGCAGCGCTGGTGGCACGAGAGGCGGAGCTTCATGCCCGGCTCAAACGCATGGGCGACGGGCTGCCGCAACTTCAGGGAATCTTCGTCGTCGGGTCCGACGGCCACATGATTGCGACGAATCGTGCGTTCCCGGCGCCACACGCGCTCGACCTTTCAGATCGCGCTTCGTTTGGCCATCACCTTCAGGGCGGGACCGCTCCGTTCATCTCCGAGGTCCTCACCAGCCGCACGACGGGTGAACCGTTCTTCGACGTGAGCGTTCGCCGGCCGCGTGCCAGCGGCAACTTCGGTGGCGTGGCCTCCACCAGCATGGCACCGAAGTATTTCTCCGCGTTCTATCGAGACCTGGCAGCCAGCGACAGCCAGCTCAACCTCGCACTCCTGCGCTCCGACGGCCAGCTGCTCGCCGGCTGGCCGAAAAGTGCCGATTCGGCCGACGCCTCCGGCGGCGACTCGCCGGAGATCCGGCCGGCAAGCATGGAGGGACGGGATGCGGCGGCCCAAGGCGGCGTCGAGTCCTCCCGTTTTCGGGCAAGCCGGCCCATCGGTGCGTACCCGATGACGGTCGTCGCGTGGATCGAGGAGCCGGCCGTGCTCGCCCCGTGGTATCGGCAGATCGCGCTTTTGTTCGCGTTGGCATTGGCCACCGGGATCGCGCTCTTTTCAATGTCGAGGGTTGCGCTACAACGGACTCGACGATCCTTGCAGGCAGCCGACGAGCTGAAACGCGAAACGATCAATCGCGAGCGCGTGGAGGAGGCGCTTCGGCAAGCTCAAAAGCTCGAGGCCATGGGGCGCCTGACCGGAGGGGTGGCGCATGACTTCAACAACCTCCTCGCCGTGGTCAGCACCAATCTTTACCTGCTGAAGCATCTCGAGCCTAAGTCGGCGGAAACGCCGCAGATGGCGGCGATCGAACGTGCAGTTAAGGCGGGGACCAAGCTGACGCGCCAGTTGCTTTCGTTCTCGAGGCGGCAACCCTTGGTGACCGAACAGCTCCTCCTCCAGGAACGCCTTCCGGACATGGTCGAGCTGTTGGGCCAAGCGCTCGGCTCGGGAATCGCCGTGGAGACGGAGCTTGACGCGAACGCCGGGCCTGTCGAATTGGATGCTGCGGAGCTCGAGCTGGCACTGCTGAACCTCGCTCTCAATGCCAGGGATGCGATGCCAGACGGCGGTCACCTGCGCATCGCCCTTGCGCGTGCCGCGAGCGATCCTGCCTTGACGACGGATCAATCGGCAGTGGTCGTCTCGGTGACCGACACCGGACACGGCATTCCGGAGCACCTGCGGGAGCGTGTCTTCGAACCGTTTTTCACCACGAAGCCAGCCGGGGTTGGGACGGGCCTCGGTCTCAGCCAGGTCTATGGTTTTGTCCGGCGTGCGGGCGGTTCGGTGTCGCTGGACGGTGCACCGGGGAAGGGAACGACGGTCCGCATGTGCTTCCTGGTGTCTACTCGCCCGAAACCGGCATCGGCCGCAGGCCAGGCGGTGGCAAGTCCCTCAGATTTGACCGGGCTAAGGGTGTTGGTGGTCGACGACAACGACGACGTCGCCGCAGCGACGCTAGCCTTGCTTGTTTCGATGGGTTGCAGTGTGCGCCGGCTGCCCAGCGGACACGACGCGCTTGCGCTGCTTACCGCGCAAGCTTCGGATTTCGACGTGCTGTTGAGCGACGTCGTGATGCCCGGGGCCATCGACGGCATCGAACTGGCTTCCCGGTGCCGAATGGTTTCGCCCCGTTTGATGGTCATCTTGATGAGCGGGTACTCCGATTCGCTCGAGAGGGCAGCCGCGTTGGGTTTCGAGGTCCTTCCCAAGCCATGCGCTCCACAGACGCTCGCTCGGGTCCTGAAGAGGGCTCAAGACTCGGCACCTGCTTCGGCTCGCGAGTAGACCGGACCGGACGCTTTGCTGCCGAGAAGCTGACGTCCGAAGCCGCTCACAGGAGAAAACCTAAACGGCAACGAATGGATCGGTGCCATTCCCGGCACGAGATCGAGGTTTTCGTACGGCCACTGCGGGCATGCTGCGAATCAGCTCGCGCAAGGCGACGACGGGAGCAGTGTGTTCGCCCGAACGCCAGATGAGCGGAGTCGATACCTCGCTCAACACCTTTGGCAAAGAGTGGATCGCGACAAGGGCGCATTGCACCGTTGCCAGGACGGAATGAGGCACGATGGCGACCCCGGCCCCGGAAGCGACGCACGCCACGATCGCATGATAGGAACCCAGCTCGAGGACGCGAACCGAGGCGAGGTCCTTGTCCCCGAGCCAGCGCTCGAGAACCCTTCGGTAGGCGCATCCCCTTGGAAAGGCGATCACCGAGTCACCGGCGACGTCCGCCGCGCGCTTGACCGCAGCATGCGCCAGCGAAGTGATCAGCACCAGTCGCTCCCTGAACACGGCCGAGTGCGAGAGGTCCGACCGGCTCGGCGCCACGGCCACGAACGCGGCGTCGAGCGTCCGTTCGGTCACCGCGGAGACGAGCGCGTCGTTGGTGCCGGTCGTGAGCTCGATCCGGACGTCGGGAAAGCGCTTGTGGAACGCACAGAAAACGGCCGGCAAGCGACTCGCCGTCGTGCTCTCCAGTGCGCCGAGCTTCAGAACCCCCCGGGGTGGTCCATCCGCAACGGCGTTCTTGGCTTCTTCGGCCAACCCGAGAAGCCGATCGGCATAAGCGAGCAGCACCTCGCCGCTCGACGAAAGATGCAACCGTTGCCTGCTGCGCAGGAATAGCTGCGATCCGACGGAGGCTTCGAGCTGCTGGATCCGGCTGGTGACGCTGGATTGCACGCGATGTAGCTTGCGGGCCGCTCGCACGATGCCGCCTTCCTCGGCAACGGCTTTGAAGATCGCAAGGTCGGTGAGGTCCATTCCAGTCCTGCTCTTAAGGTCGCGACGTGAATTCTTGAATGGAGAATAACTCCTTCTGGATTATTCGCTATCCAAGAAGGCCAGACGTTTCTAGTCTCCTCTCATGGCCGATGGTCATCATGTATCCGTGAGGGGTGCTGCCGTCGTTGGCCTTGCCAGCCTCGCGGCAGCAATGGGCATCGGCCGCTTTGCATTCACGCCGTTGCGCGAGACTCAGCAAGCCAGAGGCGCTCGCGGCGCCTCATCCGCCGGGGTGGCGGTGACGGCACTGTGGCTCTCCAGCTGAAGGAGGAAAGCATGTCGTTGCAACGTCTTCTGGGTGTCGAGCTGCCGGTGATCCAGGCACCGATGGCCGGCGCCCACGTCGGCGCGCTGACGATCGCGGTCTGCCAGGCGGGCGGTCTCGGATCGTTGCCGTGCGCGATGCTCGACACCGCCGCGATCCGGCGCGAGATCGGCGTCATCCGCGCCGCAATCCCGTCGCGCAGCTTCAATCTGAACTTCTTCTGCCACCGCCCCCCCGTTCCCGACGCCGCGCGCGAGGCCGCGTGGCGGAGCGTCCTGGCGCCGTATTACCGCGAGTTCGGCCTCGACATCTCTGCCGCGCCGGCGCTTCCGGCGCGCTACCCGTTCGACAAGACGAGCGCCGAGCTCGTCGAGGAATTGCGGCCGCAGGTGGTGAGCTTTCATTACGGGCTTCCTGACGAGCCGCTGCTCGAGCGCGTTCGTGCCACCGGTGCTCGAATTCTCTCCAGCGCGACCACCGTCGACGAGGCACTCTGGCTCGAGCGGCGCGGTGTCGCCGCGGTGATCGCGCAGGGGCTGGAGGCGGGCGGTCACCGCGGTCACTTCCTAGCCGACGACCTGAGCCTGCACTCCGGCACGTTCGCCCTCGTGCCCCAGTTCGTTCGCGTGCTGCGGACGCCGGTGATCGCCGCCGGCGGCATCGCCGACCGCGCCGGCGTCGAGGCGGCGTTGCGGCTCGGCGCATCGATGGTTCAGGTCGGCACGGCGTACTTGTGCTGTCCTGAAACGACGACGAGCCCCACGCTTCGTCGGACCTTGATGAGCAATGCGGCGCGCCACACAGCGCTGACGCGCCTGATCACCGGCCGGCCAGCACGCGGAATCGTCAACCGTCTCATGCGCGAGGTCGACGATGCGAGCGCACCCGAATTCCCGCTCGCCACCGCAGCGATCGCTCCGCTTCGCGCCGCCGCCGAAGCGCGCGGCAGCCTCGATTTCTCGCCGATCTGGTGCGGCCAGAACGCGAGCGGCTGCAAGGAGCGTCCCGCCGGTGAGCTGACGCGTGAGCTCGCCGGCGTCTGAGTCCCAAGGTGGCGCGCCCCCCCGCGGCCCGATCTGCGACATTCATGACGCTCCAAAGACGTGTTCTTCCCGGTACCGGTCTCTTACGTGCGCGACGTATTGGATGAGGCGTTCATCGGGCGAGGGCTTTGTGTCGCGTCGGCCCTAGGCTATTGCGCCACCCCCCCCATGATCACGGGAAGCGACGTCGCGTTCCATTGGCAGCGGGTCGTGCCAAGGTCTGACGCGGCAGCGCGCGGAAATCCGGACGAACGGACTGCTACCGGCCGGCGTGCCGTGGTTTCTGGGTTGATCACCCCACATCTGAGGCGGTGCAGCTGGCCGCGCCCGCCGACATGATGACGTGCTGATAACGGGAGCCGGTCATGTCCAATCAAGTCACCAGCAGCCTGCCGGGCGCCGTCCAGACGGCGATTCACCTTAACAGCGCCCTTCCCCTGGTGGAGATTCCGCCCGGGCACGTCGGCCCGGTCGTGCTGCCGGGCAGCGGCCGCATGATCTGGTGGACCGGCCGGGTCGCGATCGGGCTGCGCCACGAGAGCGGGCGCCCCTACGAGATGCCATCGCATTCGGCGCTTTGGGTGCAGAACCTGATGATCGGCGCGGGGAGCGCGCTGCACGCGTGAGTTTTCAGCCGCCGAAAGACTCGAACACTGGCTGGGCCTCGTCCGCAGGCGGGTGCGTTCGAGTTGAAGCTGATGGACTTCTACAGCCGTCTGCGCGCTCTTGAGACTCGCCGGCGTGCCATCTCCACGCGCGGGCAATGCTGGTGTGCTCGGCCCGTCTCCCTGAGCCGCTAGTGCCAACAGGGCTCGGGTTCCCCTCGTGGTCGGTACCTTTAGGGCACGCCTCGAAAGAGGTCAGATGTCCTCTTCGTCGAAGTAGTCTGAGCGACTTTCGGGATTCTGACCGCGGAGTAGGCCGCGAGACTGGTGCAAGGTGCTCGGCTGCACTCCAGAGCAGTTGCGTGAGGCTGTAGATCAAGCCGGCACGACGCCTGAGGAGCTCCGCCAATTTCTTCGTGCTAAAAGCGTCGAGAGCGACGCGTGCTAGCCCCGTTTGCTGCTTCCATCGGCGGGCTACAACCCCGGCCACCGAGTGTCGCGCGCCGGTGCGCGATGGTGCAGCACCCGTGGGACATCAAGTGCTGTGCAGGCCCTTCGGTGGCGGCAGGGGTGGTGCGCGACGCACCAGCGCACGGCCCGGATACTCGCGTTGCACATGGGCCGCCAGCTCGTCGATGAACGTCGCGGTGTGGCGTGCCAGCAGACGCCGCGAATCTCGTGCCAGCACGGCCCAACGGCCGATCGAAGCGTTGTGGTGCAAGAGCGCTACGGCGCGCAGGCCGTCACGCGACACGGTTACCGGTGAGGGCACCAACGCCACACCGTGACCATCGCGCGCCAGCGCCAGCAGCGTTTGCGGTACTGCGCTTTCGGCCAACACGCGCGGTTTGATGCGGGCCACTTCACAGGTGGCATCGAACCAGCTGCGCGACGCGAACTCGCGACCGAGCAACAGCAACGGTTCGTCGGCGAGCTCGGCTAGTTCGACCGTTGCGCGCCGAGCCAGGCGGTGCCGAGAGGCCACCACCGCGATCAGGTGCATCGGGAACAACGGCCGGCACTCGAACGCCGCTTCGCCTTCGGGCATCACTGCGAGTTGCACATCGCTGCGCTCAAGGCGGTGCGGCAGACGCGCGCCGCCATCTTCGATCAGCTGCACCTCGGTGCCCGGGTGGCGCTGCAGGTAGCGCTGCAGAAAGGGCGACAGCAGACCCTCAATCACCTGCGGCGTGGCGCCGATGCGCAGTACGCCGCCTTCGCCCTTGCGCAGCGCCCGCGCGCGCTCACCGAGCGACTCGAACTCGAGCAACACACGCCGGCAACGCGGCAGCAAGTCTTCCGCCTCGGGCGTAAGCTGCACGCGGCGCCCCACGCGATCGAACAGCGCGACACCCAAATCCGATTCGAGCGCTTGGATCTGGCGTGATGCGGCCGGCTGGCTCAGGTGCAGTTTGGCGGCTGCGCGCGCCACGCCGCCGACGTCGACCACCGCCACGAAGGTACGCAATTCACGTAGCGACATCGCCACTCATCTATCCGCCATTTGCATCAACAGGATAACTATAAATGCATTGGACGGAGGAGGCGGCAGCTCCTATCTTTGTGGTGAAGGTTCAACCAGGCTAGTGATCATCATGCAAGCGATCAACCGGTTCCCATGGATCCTGCCGATGCTGCTGGCCTGCGCACCCGCCTTGGCGTGTGCCGACGTGGTGACCGACTGGAACGTGGTGGCGCTCAACGCCAGCGCGGTGCCGCCGAACTCGATCGTGCAGTCGCGCACGCTGGCGATCACCCATGCGGCGGTGTACGACGCGGTGCGCGCGGTCGATCGCAGTGGCCCCGCCTATGCCGTGGATGCCCAGGCGCTCAGTGGCGCGTCGGTGGACGCCGCCGTCGCAGCCGCAGCGCACGCCGCGCTCGAGCGCCTCGCCCCCGCCGACAAACCGATGCTCGATGCGGCGCTGAGTGCCACGCTCGCCAAGATTCCCGATGGGCAGGCCAAGACCGATGGTGTGAGCCTCGGCAAGCAAGTGGGCGAGCAGACCATCGGGCTGCGCGTGGGTGACGGTGCCGATGCCAAGGTGGCGTTCACCCCCAAGGCGGGCGTCGGCGCGTATGTGCCCACGCCACCGCAGGCGTTGCCGGCCATCCTGCCGCAATGGGGTGGCGTGACGCCGTTCGTGCTGCGCGGCAACGTCGCATTGGAGTGGAAGGGCCCGCCGGCACCCGGCAGTGCTGCGTTCGCGCGCGATTACGATGAAGTCAAGAGTGTCGGCGCGCGCCAAAGCAGCACGCGCAGCGCCGATCAGACCGCCGCGGCGGTGTTCTGGACCGTGCCGACCGCGGTGCCCTGGCACGCCGCCGCGCGTGCCGTGTCGGCCGCCAAGGGCTTGTCGGTGTCGGACAACGCCAAGCTGTTTGCGATGCTGTCTATGGCCACCGCCGATTCGCAGATCGTGGCGTTCGCCGAGAAGTACCGGCGCCCGCACTGGCGGCCGATCACCGCGATCCGCGCTGGCGTGAACGGCGACGGCGGCAACACGCTACTGGAGCGTGACGCGAAGTGGGAGCCGCTGATCGGCACGCCACCGCATCCCGAGTACCCGTCTGCGCACGCCGCGTTTTCCGGTGCGGCCGAGGTGGTGCTGCGAGCTTGGCTCGGTGGCGACGACATCGAGGTCAGCGTGACGAACCCGCCTCTGTTCGGCCTCACGCGAACCTACCGCAGGCTGTCGCAGATCAGCGAAGAGGTCGAGAATGCGCGGGTGTGGGGCGGCATCCACTTTCGCAGCGCAGACCGCGACGGCACCGAGGTGGGCCGCACGATCGGAGCGATCGTCGTGCGCGATTTCCCGGCCCGAGGCTCGCTCTGAGTGAACCTGCCCGTGCGCAGCGACTTCGACCTTGAGCGCTTTATCGTCGACTGTGAGTCCGCGGGCGACGATGTGGCGCGAGTGCGCGAGCTCGTCGCACATGCGGTATCGAATCCTGCGGCGTTGCTGCAGCGATTCGGCGCGCCGCAGCACGGCGCGATGACGCCGCTGCACCGATCGGCCGCGATGACCGTGCTGCACCTGGTCTGGGGTCCGCTGATGAGCGTGTTGCCGCACGAGCACCGCATGTGGGCCGTGATCGGCGTATATACCGGCCGCGAAGACAACACGGTCTGGCGCCGCACACGCAATGGCGCTCTGCAGCAATCCGGCACGACCACGCTCGCCGAAGGCCAGGTGTCATGCCTTGGCCGCGACGTGATCCACTCGGTGGTCAACCCGCTTGCCATCTGCACCGCCGCGATCCATGTTTACGGCGGCGACTTCTTCGCCACCGAGCGCAGCGAATGGGATGCCCAGGGGCGCGACGAGCACCGGTTCGACGTGGTGCACGCCATGGAGCAGTTCGACGCCAGATCGACCTGAAACACGGCAAGGAGGCGGCATCGCATTGCCGGCGGCCTTGATCGGCGGGTCGATGCTGCTGTATTTCGAACACACGACCCACGAGGTTGGGTGAGGCCTTGGTCATCCTCGAGTCCGTGGTTACCCGGAAGCGGCGAATCGCCCTGGGCATGATCTGCGCCTGATGCATGAGCTTGGCAACGGTGTTTCGACAGCAGGCACCCCGCTCGACACTTCAAATTCCCCCGCCTGTGGACACCCAAACTCCTCCAGGCAGGACAGGGATGGATTATTGATCGGTCATGCCTCGGCGGTGATGGCGAGGCGGGATGCGGCCTCCTTGAGCCGATAGCTGCGGCCCTCGAACTCGAGCATCACGGCGCGGTGCATGAGACGGTCCAGGATGGTGGTTCCCATGGTGGCGTCGGCGAGGTACTTGCCCCAGTCCTGCACGACCCGGTTGGACGTGACGACGATGCTGGCGCGGTGCTTGTAACGCTGATGCACGACGCTCTGAAGGAGCTCGGCGGCGGCGTCGGAGATGCGGCGCGCGAGGAACAGATCATCGAGGACGAGCAGGTCAGGCTCGACGTACGCTCGCATCAATGCGGCCTGCTCTGGCGCAGTGCACAGCGCGAACCGCGCGAACTCGGAGTCGGCCTCGACGTAGCGCACGTCGTGGCCCTGCAAGGTGGCCTGGTAGGCGACAGCCTTGGCAACGTGCGATTTGCCGGTACCGGGCTTGCCGATGATCAAGGCGTTGGCGCCTTCGCCGATGAACTTGAGGGTGTGCAGCTCGAAGCAAGCTTGGCGCGGCAGCTTTGGGTTGAAGCGCCAATCGAAGTCAGCCAGCGTGGGCCGCTCGTCGAGCCGTGAGTGCTTGAAGCGCCGCTCCGTCAGGCGCGAGTGGCGCCGGTCGAGCTCGTCTTGGAGCATTGCCGCCAACGTCTCCAGGAACGGCTGCTGCGACGACTGCGCTTGCATCATCCGGGTGTTCAGGGTGGCGGCGATGCCGGACAGGCGCAGGTCGCGCAGCGCTCGTTCGATCTCATTAATGGTCATGAGTGGTCTCTCCATGGGTTGAGGGCTGGTAAGGCTGTACCGAGGCACAGCGGGCGAACAACTCGGCATAGATGTCAGCCGACCGGATCAGCGGGTGCTCTTGCGTCAGAGCCAGCTCCTGCTGAGCCGGCTCGTCGGCGCGGTCGATGGCCGCCAGCGCATCGGCGACAAACTTCTCTGTCAGCTTCTTGACATGGCTGTAGCTGTGAATGCCGTCGGTCATCGCCTGGGCGCAGGCGCGCTCGACGAGGCGGCGCGGATAGCGATCAGCCAGATTGACGATGCCCCAGAGCTTGCGCTGCCCGACGCGGCCCTCGATCACGAACAGCATCTCGCACAAACGCGCGGCCTCGCAGCCGATCGCCTTGGCCTGCGCGAGGATGCGCCGCGTCTCCCGAGAGGGGTTGAAGACGCGTTCTTCCATCGGCAGCACGACGGTTCCGGGGCGCTCGACGCGAGCGTGTGTACGCAGCAGCGCCTGTGTCTGGAGATCGCGGATCTCGATGCGGTGGTCGAACACCCGAACGAGCACCCGCGTGGCGATGGGTGCTGGCCGAGCGGCGTAGCTGACGTGCCCGACGCGCACGCAGCTGTCGTCGCACACAGTGCGCTGCGACTCGGTGAAGTACTGCATGCCCTCGGGCGGCAGCGGCTGCAGCAGCGGGCGTTCCTCCTCGAACATCGCCTGCACCTGGCGGCGCGTGCTGCCGTGTATGCGCGAGGCCGCCCACTTCGTCTCCCAGTGCTCGAGGAAGTCGTTCTGCTCCTCGAGCGATTCGAAGCGGCGACCCTTCAAGGCCGTAGCCTGGGTGTGTCCGATCGCGTTCTCGACGGCGCCCTTGCGGTTCGGGTCGCGGACCCTGGCGGGGTCGGCGACCACGCCGTAGTGCGCCAGCGTGGTCGCATAGACGGGGTTGAGCTCGGGTTCGTACAGGTCAGGCTTGAGGACGCCTTCCTTCAGGTTGTCGAGGACCACGTAGCGGCAGCTGCCTCCAAAATACCTCCAGGCCCGCTCGTGCAGCTGGGCCCAGGTCTGCTGACTCGACTTCCACACTACGCGGCGGAAGCATCGCCGTGAGTAGCGCAACGTCGCAACGAATAGACGCGGCTTGCGGTAGCGATCCGTGCCGGGCACGCGAGTGGGCGAGCCCTCGCCGTAGTCGACCTGCATCTCTTCGGCCGGCAGGAACTCCAGGCGGTCGAATTGCTCGGGCTCGCGTTGGCGGAGCTTGCGCACGAAGCGCCGGACCGAGCTGTAGCCGGCGGCAAAGCCAAACCGGTCGACCAGGTCCTGGTAGATCGCGGTGGCGTTACGGCGCAGTCGCAGCTGCGCCTCGATGAAGCTGCGATGCGGATCGCACGCCGACGCGACCGCCACCGCGATCGCCGTCATCGGAGTCGGTGGACGGGGTGGGGGAAATTGCCGGCCCAAGTCGGTGGACACCCCGGGGGAATTCGGCGCGTTGGCGGTGGCGAAGCGCTTCTGGTACGCCCGGATCGTCTTGCGATCGATCCCCGTAACCCGTTCGATCTGTCGCTGGCTGGCTCCTCCCTCCAGCAAGGTCCAAATGGTCGTCTGCAGGTGCGGCTTCAAGACGTTCACTCCGTTGCCCTCTCTCCGATGAGAGGGCGCAAGGTAACGTCCTGCCTCGACGCGGCCGCGGCGAAACGCCGGGGTCGCCGCCCGTCACGGCTCGGCGGCCGCGGCGGGGGAATTTACGTGTCGATCAGTGGAGGAGTTTGGGTGTCGGCCGGGGAGAAGGAAAGCGACACGTACGCAGCGTGTGGGATGCGACTTCCCTAGGAGTTCATGCCACCGGCGGTCGCCGAGGCGATTGGCTTTTTCCGTTGCGCCAACAATGTCTGTGAAGAGGACAGTGGCCCGCACTCGGTCCGTTTCCGCATGGCGTCGTACGCCATTTTCAGAAACTCCTCTATCTCATCGGTGATCCGCTGGCTATCGCTCAGATACGGTATGTGATCGATACCGCTCAATTCCACGAGTTAGCGCCCGGTATTCGTTCGCGATCTACGACCACGTCGCCACCAGATCTTGCGCGAGGTGGTCAGTCCGCTGGAGAGACTACAGCCCGCGTAGACCCTCCTCGTGGCGCACTGCCAGTCCAGTGAGCTGAGTCAGGCTATCGCGAACGGCCAGCTATGGAAGATGAATTCACTGTTGGTGATTGGTACCTTCCGTATGAGATGCTGAAATTCCCGCGACCTAATCCAGAAGTCGATCTCGGCTTGGCAGTATTTCGATAGTTTCAGCTGATCAGCAGTGGCTGATGCGATGTAACGGGGCGGATCGCCAAGACTACGCGGCGCAGATCCGGAGTCGAACAGCGCCCCAAGACCGCTGCCGACGGCAACGGAGCACATGGATCATGGGCGATCGAGCCAGGCCGCAATCGAGAGGCCCGCGCCGACGACATATAGCAGCCAAGTCTGCCAGACGGCGTACGGGTAGAGCATCAGCGCCAGCCCGACCCAGCGCATTCGTGATCGACCGCGCCGCTTGCCGTAGTAGTAAGCGACGATGCCGATCAAGCTGAAGACGACAACCCCTGCGAAATAGGCCGGGCCGGGCAATTC